>Ga0180017_100002_pt1 | contig 120303 bp, 111 predicted proteins | sample KR46_S_MetaG_FD_129674 | JGI IMG/M metagenome (GOLD analysis project Ga0180017, IMG submission 129674) | Groundwater microbial communities from the Olkiluoto Island deep subsurface site, Finland - KR46_S_MetaG | ecosystem: Environmental > Aquatic > Deep subsurface > Groundwater | place...
ACGCCGGTGTTCTGCACCAAGATCGCCTCGCGGCTCTGCCGCACCTACACCGATCGCCACGGGCTCAAGGATGTGACCAAGGAGCTTCTCGACATCGATCTGTCCAAGCAGCAGCAATCCTCGGACTGGGCCGCCGAGACACTCACACAGGCCCAGCTTGAGTATGCCGCCTCCGATGTGCTGCACCTGCATGCGCTCACCCGCAAGCTCACCGAACGGCTGGTGCGCGACGGCCGCGAGGCTCATGCGGAAGCCTGCTTCGAATTCCTGCCGACCCGCGCCAAGCTCGACCTGCTGGGCTGGGAAGAAACCGACATTTTTGCGCACAGCTGATGCGGGCGCGCGTCGTCGCCTTGGCCGGCCGGATCAGTCGGAATGGTCCTGTTGGCGACCTGATTTTCCGGAACGCAAGATGAGCGCGGTCGAAGCGCTCAGGCGGCAATTGCAAAAGCTCGCCGAATAAATCCCGTGAATCTGAAACTTTCTGCCTGCGGTCTTCGTCTCTTGGAATGTCGGTGCCTCAGCGCCGTTCGATTTTCAAAGGAGATTGATATGAAAAAGACACTTCTCGCAGCTTCGGCCAGCTTCGCCATCGGCCTGAGCGGGTCCTACGCGTTAGCCGCAAGCCATGCCGGCATGGGCGTGATGGGCGAAGATCAGGACGTATCAGGTGGTACGGTCACCGCCTCCTCGGTCACGGCGCCCGCCAATGGCTGGCTCGTGGTCCACCGCACCGACGATGAGATGAAGCCCGGTCCGGTGGTTGGCTATGCGCCGCTCAAGGCCGGTGAGAACATGGACGCGGCTGCCATCCTGACCGAGCCGGTCGCAAGCGGCGACAAGCTGATGCTGATGCTTCATGGCGAGGAAGGCGGCACGCGGACGGGTATTTTCGAATACACGCTCGGCGCCACGGAAGACGGCCCGGTCCGCATGGACGGCAAGCTGGTCATGGTCGTCATCACGGCGAAATAGGCTGCCACAGCCATTGCAGCGTCCGGACAAGGGTCCGGGCGCTCGCAACCGGTTGGTTCAGAGCGCGTTCGCAACGCCGCGGGCAATTTCGGATCGAGACCGGCTGCTTCAAACGAGACCTTCCACCGCCGGCACGCGACTGCGATCCCGCGCGGGCAACCCGCCGGGGTGATGGGGAGGATTTCAGTCCGGAGGGCCGCACGCGGGCTTTGCCTTCGGAATTGGGTTTGGGTGGTGCATGGTTTGCATGCACCGGGGTGGCGCAACGCGCGCGCGGCCCGAGATTTGCCGGATGATGTCCGCATCCGACAGGCGTCTGCCTTGCCCTTGAGCTTCGGCCCGGACGAGGCCTTGGCTTTTGGGCGTGGAGCGCGTCCGGCACGAATCCCGGGGTCAATCACCCCACAATCCGCCACAGGCCCGTCCCGCCGTCCCTACGCTGATCTCGCCTGACGACGAGCTCCGTAGGCGAGGGCGAGTCCGGTGGCTGGCTTGGCCCGGTCCTCCCGTGAGGGACGACCCGCTGCCAGCGGAGCACGCCGGCCTCCGCCTCCCCCTGGATCCCGCCGCACGTTACGACGAGGCCAGGAGGCCTTCCTCCCGCCCGGACCGCACCGTCTGCGATCCATCCGGCGGCGGGAGTGACAGGAGTATGGCATGGGTGCGGAAGGCGGGGATAAAACGAGAGGGATTTTTGGGTAAGGGATTGGAATGGTTGAGGATGGGGTGGGATTTTGTCCACGTTTTGGGGACTGTTGGGTCGTCCAGGAAGGCTGTTGAAACTGCATTGTGCTCCCCCTCCGCCGTCATCCTCGGGCCTGTCCCGAGGATCTACGGGACTATCGGGTTTCCCACTGGACCGGCAGTTGCGGGTGGCCATCTGTAGATCCTCGGGACGAGCCCGAGGATGACGAAAACGATGGTCCGGACCCAGCCGAGTCTTCCTCCCTCGGGCCAGCCCCGCGGATCCACGGGACGCTCGGGTTTCCCGCTGGAGCGGTGGTTACGGGGCGGCCGTCAGTAGACCCTCGCCACAAGGGCGAGGGTGACGGAACGAGGGGGGCGCCCCCAACGGGACGTCCTCCCAGGCGAGTCATCCTCCCTTCTCCCAGAGGGAGAAGGGAGGATGACGCAAGCGACGAGACCCTAGCAATCATCGGCGCCGCGGCCATCAAAAAACCCGCCGGATCGCTCCGGCGGGGTGATGTGTTGGGGCTCCTGAAGAGAGGGCTGACTATTCGTCGCCGCTCTGCTTCTTCAGCGCGGCGCCCAGGATGTCGCCGAGCGAGGCGCCCGAGTCGGACGAGCCGAACTGTGCGACGGCCTGCTTCTCTTCGGCGATTTCCAGGGCCTTGATCGACAGGCCGACCTTGCGGTCCTTCTTGGAGAAGTTGGTCACGCGGGCGTCGAGAACCTGGCCGACCGAGAAGCGCTCGGGGCGCTGCTCGTCGCGGTCACGCGACAGGTCGGAGCGGCGGATGAACGAAGACAGGTCCTCGTGATCAACCAGGGCCACTTCGATGCCGCCGTCATTCACCGCGGTCACCTTGACCGAGACAACGGAGTTCTTGCGCAGGTCGCCCGAAGCGGCTGCATCGCCGATCGAATCCTTGCCAAGCTGCTTGATGCCGAGCGAGATGCGTTCCTTGTCGACATCGACGTCAAGCACGACGGCCTTGACCATGTCGCCCTTGTTGAACTCCTCGATGACCTGCTCGCCCGGACGGTTCCAGTCGAGGTCGGAGAGGTGGACCATGCCGTCGACATCGCCTTCGAGGCCGATGAACAGGCCGAACTCGGTCTTGTTCTTGACTTCGCCTTCGACTTCGGTGCCGGCAGGGTGGGTCTGGGCGAACACTTCCCACGGATTCTCGAGTGTCTGCTTGAGGCCGAGGGAAATACGACGCTTGTTCGGGTCGACTTCAAGAACGACCACGTCAACTTCCTGCGTTGTCGACAGGATCTTGCCGGGGTGCACGTTCTTCTTGGTCCAGGACATTTCCGAAACGTGGATCAGGCCTTCGATGCCCGGCTCCAGCTCGACGAATGCGCCGTAGTCGGTGATGTTGGTCACGGTGCCGGTGATGCGCTTGCCGGCCGGGTACTTGACGCCGATGCCATCCCACGGATCGCTTTCCAGCTGCTTCATGCCCAGCGAGATGCGGTGCGTGTCCTGGTTGATGCGGATGATCTGGACCTTGACGGTCTGGCCGATCGACAGGATTTCCGACGGGTGGTTGACGCGGCGCCAGGCCATGTCGGTGACGTGCAGCAGGCCGTCAATGCCGCCGAGATCAACGAACGCACCGTAATCGGTGATGTTCTTGACCATGCCTTCAACGGTCTGGCCTTCTTCGAGGTTCTGCACGATTTCCGAACGCTGTTCGGCGCGGCTTTCCTCGAGCACGGTGCGGCGCGAAACCACGATGTTGCCGCGGCGCTTGTCCATCTTGAGGATTTCAAACGGCTGCGTGATGTGCATCAGCGGCGAGACGTCGCGGATCGGGCGGATGTCGACCTGGCTGCGCGGCAGGAAGGCCACGGCGCCATCGAGATCGACGGTGAAGCCGCCCTTGACCTGGTTGAAGATAACGCCTTCGACGCGCTCCTGCGCATTGAACTTCTCTTCGAGACGGACCCAGCTTTCCTCGCGGCGAGCCTTCTCGCGCGACAGCATGGCTTCGCCCAGCGCGTTTTCGATCCGCTCGACATAGACTTCGACTTCATCGCCGACCTTCAGCGTGCCGTCCTTGGCCTTGGCGCCGAATTCCTTCAGCGGCACGCGGCCCTCGACCTTGAGGCCGACGTCGATGATGGCGACGTCCTTCTCGATGGCGATGACGATGCCCTTGGCGACATAGCCTTCGGCGAGGTCCTGCGTGGCAAGGGATTCAGCAAACAGAGATGCGAATTCCTCTGTCATGTTGGCAGTTTGTGACATGAATTCTCCTGGCGACCGCGTAATCATCGTGCGGTCGGATGCGCCTGGTTGGTGTTGGTCGGACCGGCGATGCCTGTCTGTCCCTGACCTTCATCGAGGCGGGACACATACGGCGCGGGACAGGCTCGCTGGCGTTCGTTCAATGTTCGAGCGCAGTATCCACAAGGTTACGCGCAGCTTCGAACGCGGCTTCTATACCCATTTCGGTTGTATCTAGCAAGTGCGCATCGGACGCGGGGCGCAGCGGCGAATCGGTGCGGCCCGTGTCGCGCGCATCGCGCCTTTCGATGTCGGCCAGGATTGCCGCCAGATCGGCGTGCCCACCATTGCCGACGATTTCATCATGACGGCGGCGTGCGCGGGTCTGAGGGCTCGCCGTCACATAGAATTTGACAAGGGCATCGGGACAGACAACCGTTCCGATATCGCGGCCATCGAGCACCGCACCGGGCGGCATCGCGGCAAAGCCGCGTTGCGCTTCGACCAGGGCCTTGCGAACCTTGGGCATGACCGCGACCTTCGACGCTGCCTCGCCAATCTCATGGGCTGAAAGAACCGAGCGGTCGAGATCGGAAAGATCCAGGTCGCCGGCGATCCTGGCGGCCACATCCTCGTCATCGAGCGGCAGCCCGCGCTCGCCAAGCGCGTGGGCGGTCGCGCGGTAGGTCAGGCCGGTATCGAGATGACGCAGGCGATAGTGCTGGGCCAGCCGGCGCGACAGGGTGCCCTTTCCCGCCGCCGCCGGACCGTCGACTGCGATCACGATATGCGGGGGCACGCTCTTCCGGGGGGGTATCATTCCGGGCGCCTCATCTGTCTGCAAGTCCGCCATAAAGAGCCACCAGTTTTGCCATCTCGTCCTCTGCGTCGCGGGTCAATCCGGCGTGAACGCCATGCCGGTCAGCCTCCTGCCGGTTCTGGCTCACCTTCCATTTGCCGGTCAATTGCCGGACAGTGATTTCAATGCCGACAATCCCGCGCAACTGCGCCGCCACGAAGGCGTCCGGTGCATCATCGACCTTCCAGGGCTCCGGCCTGCCGGCCTCATGCGTGTCGGTCAGCTCACCTACCTGCGGGCGCAGCCAGTCGGAGCCCTCATGCACCCGCACGGACCCACGCGCCTGGACCATGGCGTAGTTCCAGGTGGGCACCACCTTGCCGTGCTCGGCCTTGGCCGCATACCAGGACGGCGTCACATAGGTTTGGGCCCCCTGAAACACCACGAGCACCTCCGCGCCGTCCCTGACATGGCGCCATTGCTCATTGGCTCTCGCGAGATGGGCGCGAAGCAGGGTGACACTGTTGCTGACCGAGACAAGGAAGGGCACGGGATTGGCAAGCACGCCTGTTGCGGACGAGGAGATCAGCAACCCCAGCGGATGGGCGGCAATCAGCGCCCGCATGGCGGTCTCGTCTGTCTCGGCAAAGTGCGGCGGTACATACATGGTGCCTAGGTCCCGGCTGAGGATGAGTTGGATCCAGCAGGCAAATGGCGATATGCCGCCCGGTGTCCGGGTGCAACGGCGGGGCCATTCACTTGCGTTCTATTCCGATCGTGACCGCATCGAGATGGCGATAGGGCTCGCGGTCGAACATCATCTCATCATCAAGCCAGGCCAGAAGCATGTCAAATGCGTCGACGCCCCAGAACACCGCATGCCCCGGCTCAGCCGGACAGACGAAACTCGGGACGCCGAAGACGCCGCGCTCGATCGCCCGCTCGGTGTTGGCCCGGAGCGCCGCCTTCGCCGCCTCGTCGCCTGCCAGTGAAACCGGAAGGCCGGTCGCCTCGGCAAAGGCCGAAAGCTCCTCGTCGGTGTCGGGCGCCCGGCCCTGTTCAAAGACAAAGTTGAACCCGCGCTGGACGGTGGCGAGATCGGCGTCCGATCCGGCGAGCAGCCTCAGCGCCTTCAAGGGATTGAACGGATGGCGCGGCGGAAACCGCATGTCGAGGCCATGTTTGCGACCCAGGAACACCGACAGCCGGTAGGTATGCAGCCGCTTGGCCGAAATCTCGGCCGGGCCGCGCTGGCCCCAATGGGCAAGGATCGCGCCCAGAAGCACCGGAACCGGCCGGACGGTGACATCCTCCGGCAGTTCGGCCATCCGCTTCAGCGCCACATGGGCGAAGGGCGAGAGCAGGTCGTAGTGGAAGTCGATCGTCCGGCGGGTCATGTCCGGGTGATCTCGGCGCCCATGCCGGTCATCATGTCCATGAATTCGGGAAAACTGGTGGCGATGATGGCGCAATCGTCGACATGGACCGGATGCTCGCTGGCAAGCCCCATGACCAGGAAGCTCATGGCGATGCGGTGGTCGAGCCAGGTTGCGACGACGGCGTCCTTCGATCGGGCGCCGAAACCCTTGCCATCGGGACGGCCGCGCACCGACAGCCAGTCCTCGCCCTCGGTGCAGTCCACGCCGTTGAGCTCGAGCCCGCGGGCCACGGCGGCAAGCCGGTCGCTTTCCTTGACCCTGAGTTCCTCGAGGCCCGGCATCATGGTTTCGCCGCGAGCGAAACTCGCGGCGATTGCCAGCACCGGGTATTCATCGATCATCGACGGCGCTCGGTCGGCCGGCACCGTCACGCCCTTGAGCTCGGATGACCGGACTCTCAAATCGGCCATATCCTCGCCGCCGGCCTGGCGGGGATCGAGGATTTCGATATCGGCGCCCATTTCCTGCAATGTCTGGATCAGGCCGGTGCGGGTCGGGTTCATCAGCACATTGCGGATGATGACGTCCGATCCCGGCACGATCAGCGCCGCCACCAGCGGAAAGGCCGTGGACGACGGGTCGCCGGGAACGTCGATGGTCTGGCCCTTGAGCACGCCGCGGCCTTCAAGCCGGATTGTCCTTACGCCATCCGCGTCGGTGTCCACCTCCAGCGCCGCGCCAAAGCCCTTGAGCATCTTTTCGGTGTGATCGCGGGTCATCACCGGCTCGATCACCGTGGTAATGCCTGGAATGTTGAGGCCCGCCAGCAGCACGGCCGACTTGACCTGGGCCGAGGCCATGGGAACGCGGTAGCTGATCGGGGCAGGCGCACGGGGCCCGCGCAGGGTGACGGGCAACCTGTCGCCGGCTTCGGCCCTGACCTGGACGCCCATCTGCCTGAGCGGATCGAGCACGCGCCCCATTGGCCGGCGCGACAGCGACGCGTCGCCGATAAAAGTCGTTTCAAAATCATAGGGGCCCATCAGACCCATGGTCAGCCGGCAGCCGGTGCCGGCATTGCCGAAATCAAGCGGCGCTTCGGGAGCGAGCAGGCAGCCATTGCCGACGCCGTTGATGATCCAGGTGCTGCCGTCCTTGCGGATGGAAGCCCCCATGGCCTGCATCGCCTTGCCGGTGTTGATCACGTCCTCGCCTTCGAGCAGGCCGGTGATCCGGGTCTCGCCGGAGGCCAGGCCGCCGAACATGAAGGACCGGTGCGAAATCGACTTGTCGCCGGGGATGCGGATGTCGCCCTTGAGCGCAGGGCTCCTTGCGGCGGTGGCGGGACGAAGCGTTATGGTGGCGTGGCCCATGGAGAGTTTTCCAGCTGGTCTGGTCAGGATTGGCCGGAGGCCCGGCGCTGCGATTGGCTGACTAGCACAGGCTCAGGGGCCACGTCATCCGGATTGGTTCGTTTTTCATCGAGAATGGCTTTGACAGCCGCGTTCAACATCATTATGGGGACCGGACCCGCCGAAGCGGGAAGCCGGGCGCGCTTGCCCCCACCTTCCTGCCAGTTCAAGAGGCTTCGACAGTGGCAAAACCGGAACTTGGAATAAAACGCGTTTGCCCCGAAACCGGGCGCAAATTCTACGATCTGAACAAAGATCCAATCGTGTCGCCCTATACGGGCAAGGAATATCCGATTTCATACTTCGAAGAGACGGCAAAAGTCGCCATCATCGAAAAAGTGAAGGAGGAAGAGGAAGAAGTCGCCGAGGTCGATGGTGATTCGCCCGACGTGGAAATCGTTTCGCTGGAAGAGGCGGACGAGGATGCCGCGAGCACCGGCAAGTCCGACGATCTTCCCGACCTCGACGATGATGTCGAGATCGATGATGACGACGACGACACCTTCCTGGCAGATGACGACGATGATGATGATGACGATGTCAGCGACATCATCGGAGTGAATGACGACGACGACGACCAGTAAGGCGAGCTCGATCCGGGTCCGGCGGCCGTCTGGTTTGCGGAACTGAAAAAGGATTGAATTTTCACCTTGATCTTGTGCGGCTGCAGAAGTATGAAGCCGCACCTGCCAGCCACTTTCGTCGGCTGGATCTCGCGGGGATTGCGCGAAAGCATCAATCCCCAGCGTCCCGGGGCCATAGCTCAGCTGGGAGAGCGCCTGCATGGCATGCAGGAGGTCAGCGGTTCGATCCCGCTTGGCTCCACCATTTCCTCTTCCGAGGAAAATATCGCTTAATCTACAGACAGTTACGTCATCAGCTAATTTGGCTAGCACCCAGGATAGTACCCAATCTGAGTAGCCACCGAGCTTCAGGTCTTTCGACGTCCCCGAGACCGACCTTCCCCACCACAATCGCTCAGGTCATGACCACCAGTAAACCTTTGGTTCCGCTGTACGGGTGGCGTCTGACACCCTGCGCCGGGGTGCTGTCCCCGGTCTCGCCAACGGTTCGCGGTAATGGATGAGACTTGAGAGCAAGCCCAGCCTCCTGTCAACCCACTATCGCTTTATATTTCAATTAGTTAGCTACACCAGAGGGGCACTTGCAGCGGTGGAGCGGCTCCCCTCGCCTGTACAAATTAGACCCCCTAAGGATTGGATAGGGGGTAGGACCGGGGATGCTACCCCGGCCACGCCAATGGGCTCGTTAGAACTCCTCGTCATCCTTCTCCTTTCTCCTTTGGCAGATGCTCCCGAAGCTCCGCGACCACGGCTCCCAGCTTCCGCCCGAAGTACGTCGCCAGCGCCATGGCTGCGATCTCGGGATGTCGTGCCATCTGTGTCGAGAAGGTCCCGGCCATCCGATCAGCCCAATCATCGGCCTGCTCTCGCATCCACGCTTGAAGGTCCCGCTCGTTCAAAGCCACCGGCTGACCTTGGGATGCCTTGCGGGCCTGCCCCTGGCCGCAACGAAACAGCTAAGCCTGCAGGCGAGCCCTCTTGAGGGTCCGGGATACCTGCATGAGTGTCCACACGCCGCGCGGGATTTTACCACCTTAATCGCAGCCAGTTTCGGCCAACTCTCCCTTGTTCGATTTCCTAACCAATCAGCGCGGAATAACGGTTGATCCCGCTCGTGCTGTCGATTGGCAATGGGCGTGACGCTCAAAGCTTGGCCAGAAGCCGTATTCGCCCCGCAACCTCGGAAGAACCGTTGCGGGCTCCCCGGGACCACGGCCAATGGCCCCGGCAGGGGTCCGCCACTCAGGGATGGCCGCCAGCATCTCCGGCGTCGGTTCCACCTTCGCTTCTGAATTGGGGCGGTGGCGGCAGCGGCCGCGACGATTTGATCTTGGCCCGGTCCTTGGCCTCTTGGAGGCGGCGAAGATCATCGCATTCTCTTCTTCCCATGCAGCCGCTGACCGCCTCATACCAATCCCTTTTTGCTTCCCACTCGGCTTTTCCAGGATAGGGGGTTCTTTCCACCATATCATTGGCCTCCCGTAATTGCGTGTCCGCCCAGGCCTTGAGAAACACCCGGGTGCCGGCGGGAGACTCGGCGAGTATCTCAACCGCGGTTCCGGCGGGACCCAACCGGTCGAGCGTCAGGTTTTGCAACACGCTCTTCAGGAACTCTTTTGTGTAGGCCGGTTTCGACGGCGGTGGCGGCTCTGGTGGATTAGGTCTGCACGCCTGCACGGCCAACACGGCGGCGCAGACGCTCACAATTCTGACAATCCTTGACCGCAGCGTTGTCCCGTTCATAAGACCCTCCATTTATTTCAGTTCCGCACGCGCTGTGTCCTGCACTGGTCAACTCCCACGGATTCTCCGCCGTCCGCCGGGACCAGTGGCCGTGCCTCAATCACAATCCAATGGTCTTTTACGGGATTTGCAGACGCATTGACGGCTATCAATTCTGCGACTGATTTGTCAGTATTAGTGCTTTATGGACTGCACGCCGTTCTACATGGGAAACGGCTTCATACGCCTCAAGTTCATCAAGGAGCAGTCGACGGAGTTCGTCGACTGCTCTCCCGGATCGCCTCGTGGGCTTCCACAAGCGTTACCAGCACGTCCAGCTCATCGCCCTCCGGCGTGTTTGCTTTGGCGGTCATCAACGCTTCGATGCGCTTGAGGGCTAGGGCGTGGTCTTTCTTCGTTTTGATCGGACGAATATTCATTCGTTCACCCCTATACGGTCTGCGCACCCACTTTGGCGTATTGCCGATGCGTGCCGACAAAACGCACATACACAACGCGGCAGGGGAAGTTGATCCACACGATCCGCCGGTGTTTGTTGCCCGCGATGTTAAAAACAACCCGTCCCTATTTCCCGTATCGGGAACTCAATCGGCTTTCTTGAAAGCAACCAAGCCTATCCATTATCCCTCCCTGACGGGGTCAAAAAAGCTCCCTGACGGGATCGAACACTTTGCTGGAGCGTGGAACTGCGTCGAGAAGTTTGTCCAAACAGTTCGCGATCATGCCGGAACCGGCAAGACTTTGATAACCACGCAGGGCAAAAACCGGGCTCCTGACGTCTCTTCTGCCGGCCAATCCATCGCTTTTTACCTGAATTGAAATGTTTTTGCCGCAAGTCTCGGGTCTGACAGAGGCAGGGACACACTCATGGACGCTTTGAGCGACAACCGGCACGTGCCGCTTTGTATCGACCTTGATGGAACCTTGGTCGCCACCGACACGCTTTGGGAAGGGCTGGCTTCGGTGCTGATCCGGCGGCCCTGGCTGATCTTTGCCGCCATTGCCTGGGCCATCGCCGGCAAGGCGGTGCTGAAGCGCGAAATCGCCGCCCGCTACCAGAGCGAAGGCGGGGATTGGCCCTACCGGCCGGAAGTGATCGAACGGATCAGGCTCGCCCGCGAAGCTGGCCAGCCGGTCTGGCTGGTCACGGGCGCCGCCGAATCCACCGCGCGCGCAATCGCCGACCATCTTGGCCTGTTCGACCGGGTGCTGCATTCCACCGGAACCGAGAACCTCACGTCGCGGCGCAAACGCGACCGGCTTGTGGCTCTGTGCGGCGATGGCGGCTTCGACTATGCCGGCAACAGCCGGGACGACGTCAAGGTCTTCGATGCGGCGCGGCGCGCCATCATCGTGGCGCCGGACAGCGCGGCGAGGCGCTGGGGCGCCAGCCATGATGCGGAAATGCTGCCCCTGGCGAAGACCTCGCGGCTCGCCATCCTGAAGTCGATCCGCGTGCATCAATGGCTCAAGAACGTGCTGATCGCGGTTCCTCTCGTGCTGAACCATGAATATGCCAATGCCGAACTGGCCCTGGCTGCGATTGCCGCCTTCTTCTCGTTCAGTTTCCTGGCCTCGGCGGTCTATGTCGTCAACGACATTGCCGACCTCGCCAATGACCGGCATCACCCGCGCAAGCGTCTCAGGCCGCTCGCGAGCGGTGCGGTGTCGATCCCGGTGGCCTGCGCCACTGCGGCGGTCCTGGTGCTGGCCTCGATCGGCCTGGCGAGCCTGTTGCCGCCGCTGTTCTGGGCCGTCCTGACGATCTATGCGATCATCACGACCGTCTACACCTTTGTGCTCAAGCGCAAGCTGCTCGTCGATGTCTTCACGCTGGCGACGCTCTACACCGTGCGCATTGTGGCCGGTGCTGCAGCCACCGGGGTTGAACTCTCCTTCTGGCTGCTGGCCTTCTCGATCTTCTTCTTCCTGAGCCTTGCCCTGGTCGAGCGCTATGTCGAACTCAACGAGCTTGCCGAAGATGCGGGAACCCAGCTCAAGGGCCGCAGCTACATGGGCTCCGACAAGGACATGATCGGTCAGGCAGGCGTTGCGTCGGCGTTTTCGGCAGCCATGGTTCTGGCACTCTATGTCGACAGCAAGGAGGTTGCCTCGATGTATCATCAGCCTGCGCTGCTGTGGCCGCTATGTCCCTTGATCCTCTACATGCTGCTCCGGATCTGGATCCTCGCCCGCCGCTCGCAGATGCATGAAGACCCGGTGGTGTTCATCATGCGCGACTGGCGCAGCCAGCTGACCACGGTCGCCGGCGCCTGCCTCGTGCTCATGGCCGCATGGGAAATGTGATGGCGACTAGCGGCAAACATGACAGCTGGGGCCGGGTGGTCCGCCATCTGCGCCCTGAAGCCAAGGTGGGCGCCCTTGCCGGTGGTGCGCCGGGCGGTTTCCTGCCCTTCGGCAATGGCCGCTCCTATGGCGACAGCTGCCACAATGACCGCGGGCGCCTGATCCCGATGCGGCCGGGCGCCGCCATTCGCGCCTTCGATCCGGACACCGGTCTTCTCACCGCTGACTCGGGTGTGCTTTTGTCCGATATCCTGGCGCTGGTGATGCCGCACGGGTTTTTTCTGGAAGTCACTCCGGGCACGGCGCAGGTGACGCTCGGCGGCGCCATCGCCAATGACGTGCACGGCAAGAACCATCACCGGCGCGGCACCTTCGGCGGATCGGTGATCTCCTTCGAGCTGCTCGGCAGCGACGGCGCGAGCAGGACCTGCTCGGTGCAGATCAATCCGGCGCTGTTTGCAGCGACCATCGGCGGCATGGGGCTGACCGGCATCATCGAATCCGCCACCATAAGGCTGATGCCGGTTCCATCAGCCAATGTGCGCCAGACCGCGTTCCGGTTTTCCTCCATCGACGGCTATTTCGACGCCATCGATGCGATTGACGCGGGCCACGAATATTCCGTCGCCTGGATCGACCAGCTTGCCCGCGGCGCCAATCTCGGTCGCGGCGTGATGATGGCCGGAGATCATGCGGAGGACGGCGGCGCGGCGCGGGCCCCGTCAGCGCCTCGACTGGCGGTTCCCTTTGCGCCGCCGGTCAATCTGCTCAACCGGCTCACGCTGAAGGCCTTCAACGGGCTCTATTACGGCCGCGCGCCGAAGCAGCCTTCGACCGCAATCGTTGGCTGGTCCTCCTATTTTCATCCCCTGGACGCGATTACCGGCTGGAACCGTCTTTACGGTCCGCGCGGCCTGTTCCAGCACCAGAGCGTGTATCCTTCGCAGACCGCGCGGGAAACGACGATTTCGCTGATCGAATGCGCGCAGAAACATGGCGCCGCCTCGTTTCTCACCGTGCTCAAGCGCTTTGGCGACGCGCCTTCGCCGGGCCTGATGTCGTTTCCGCGGCCGGGCTTCACGCTGACGCTTGATTTCGCCAATTCCGGCGATCAGACGCTCAGGATGCTCGATGCGCTGGATGAGATCGTGCTCGACGCCGGCGGCGCGCTCAACCCCTACAAGGACCAGCGCATGTCGCCTCACATGTTCGAGGCCTCCTTCCCCATCTGGCGGGAGCTCGACGCCATGCGCGATCCGGCCCTGATGTCGGATTTCTGGCGGCGCACGGCGATGAAGCTGGGTGAAACCGAACAAACCACAAGACAGTCCGCCGCCGCCCGGTGAAACGGCGTTCGGCTTGCCACCATCGCCACCGGCCCGTATTGGGTGAGGCCTGATGTGGCCTGATCCGGCCCGAACCCAATCATGAAGGACAGCGATACCATGTCCCGCATCTCAATTCTCGGCGCCGGCGCCTGGGGCACCGCGCTGGCGGCGGCCTTTGTGCGACAGGGCCATCACGTGCGGATCTGGGGCCGCAATGCCCGCACCTGTGATGAAATTACCGACGCGCACACCAATCGCGCCTATCTCGGCGACGCCCGCCTTCCTGACGCGCTCGAGGCGACCCCTGACATGGCCCGGGCGCTCGAGAAGGCCGACATCGTGCTGTTCGTGGCGCCGGCGCAATCGACGGGCGAAGTTGCCGCGCAGGCCGCGGCGCACCTTCCAGCCGCTGCAGTTCTGATTGCCTGCGCCAAGGGGATCGACAATCGCAGCGGGCAGATGCAGAGCGAAGTGATCGCGGACAAGCTCCCGGATCACTCCATCGGCGTCCTCTCGGGTCCGAGTTTTGCCGCCGATGTGGTGCGCGGACTGCCGACCGCCGTCACGCTTGCGATGCCTAGCCTCGCGGACGCGCAATCCCTGGCGGAATCCTTGTCCGGTGACGCGATCCGGCTTTATGCCTCGGACGATGTCACCGGCGTGCAGGTGGGCGGCTCTCTGAAGAACGTCATGGCGATCGCCGTCGGCATCTGCCGCGGCGGCGGCATGGGCGCCAGTGCCGAGGCCGCCCTGATCACCAGGGGCTATGCCGAGTTGTCGCGGCTCAGCGTGGCGATGGGCGCGCGCCCCGAGACGCTGATGGGCCTGTCGGGGCTGGGCGACCTGGTGCTCACCTGCTCGTCGGAACTGTCGCGCAATTTTGCCTATGGCATCGCGGTCGGCAGCGGCCGGGATGTGTCGGGATTGAAGCTGGCCGAAGGCGTCTACACGGTCACCATCGCCAACGAGATCGCCGACAGGCACAAGATTTCCTGCCCGATCATGAAGACGGCGGACCTGGTGCTGTCGGGCCGGATGTCGGCGGACGAGGCGCGCATGGCGCTGATGTCCCGGCCGGTCAAGGCGGAAAATCCCGAAGCACAAGAGTGAGACACGAGGAGGCAATCAGCGGTTCATGCGGTTTTGCACGTCTTCGGCCTATGTCAGTTGTTGCATGAGAGAAATTTTCATGATTTCCCGGTCTAATCATCAAACCCAGAAATACCGCCGGTAGCGGCGCGGATCGGAACTGTTCATGGGCTCTAGCCACACCATCACGCCTGTCATCCTGTGCGGCGGCGCCGGCTCCCGGCTCTGGCCGATGTCGCGGGATTCCAAGCCCAAGCAGTTTCACAAGCTGGTCAATGACAAGACCCTTCTCACCAACACGCTGGAGCGCGTCGACTTCAAGGGCGAGGGCCTGCGCTACCTGCCGACCCGGATCATCGGCGGCATCGCGTTCGAATCGCTGCTGACCGAACAGGGCGAAACCGGCGCTGTCGAGGTCGAGCGCTATGTGCTGGAGCCGCTGATTCGCGATACGGCTGCTGCTATTGCCGCCTCGATCGCCGATCTCGCCGAGACCGATCCGGAGCGGATGGTGCTGGTGCTGCCGTCGGACCACCAGATTTCCGATGTGGCGGCCTTCTACGACGTGATCCGCACCGGCGCTGAAGCGCTTGCGCAGCGCGGCGGCATCATGACCATCGGCATCACGCCGACGCGGCCCGAAACCCAATATGGCTATATCGAACGCGGGCCGGGCGACGGCCCGGTCTATGATGTCTTGCGGTTTCGTGAAAAGCCCGATCTTGCGACCGCCGAGAGCTTTCTCCAGTCCGGCCGGTTCTTCTGGAACGGCGGCATCTTCATGTTCCGCGCCGGCGAGATGGGCGCCGAGCTCGAGCGGCAGCAACCGCAGGTCTGGGCGCAGGCGAAGCTGGCGGTCGCGCGCGCCGAGGTCGAGGGCAAGTGCCACCGGCTCGATCCGGAAGCCTTTGCTGCGAGCCCGAAGGTGTCGATCGACTATGCGGTGATGGAGAATGCCAGCCGCATCGGCGTGGTCGAGGCGAGTTTCGACTGGAACGACCTGGGGTCCTGGAACCAGCTGCATGACGGCTCGGCGCTCGACGAGGCGGGCAATGCGCGCTTTGGCGATGTGCTGACGATCGACGTCGCCAACAGCTATCTGCGCTCGGAAGACCGGCTGCTGGCGGTTGCGGGGCTGGACAACATCATTGTCGTCTCCCAGCCCGACGCGCTTCTGATCGTGCATCGCGACAAGTCGCATCTGGTCAAGGATATTGCCACAAGCGTCAAGAAGACCGGCGAATGGCCTCCCCTGGCGGTCGCCCATTCGGGCCGGCCGGTGCCCTCGCCCCGGGTGATCCGCAAATGGCTGTTCGACACGGCACTGCCGCTCTGGTCCGGCGCCGGTGTCGACCGGGTGCATGGCGGCGTTTACGAAGCGCTTCATCATGATGGCAGTCCGGCCGATCTCGGGTTCAAGCGGCTCAGGGTTTTGGCCCGGCAGATCTATTGCTTCGCCAATGCGGAACTCATGGGCTGGGACGGCGGCGCACGCGAGGTTCTCACCCATTGCTTTACCACCCTGACGACCACCGGCTGGCACGCAGATGGCGGCTGGATCCATCTGTGGAACACGGATGGATCGGTCAGGGATCCGCAGCGCGACACCTATGACCAGTGCTTTGTGCTGCTGGCGCTGGCCTGGCTGTGGCGCGCGACCAAATGGCCCGAGGCGCGGGAATGGGCCGACCGGACCATCGCCTACATGGACCAGAACCTGGTCGATCGCGCCCATGGCGGCTTTTATGATTCGAGCCTGCGTCTCGATTACCGCCGCGCCAATCCGCACATGCATTATCTCGAGGCCATGCAGGCCTGGTATGAGGTGACCGGCGAGCAGGCGTTTCTCGACCGGGCCCAGACCGCCGTCGATCTGTTCAAGTCGGTGTTCTTTGACCCTGAAAGCTGGAGCGTGACCGAGCATTTCGAGCGTGACTGGTCGGTGCGCACCGACAAGCCGGCCCGCGTCGAGCCGGGGCACCATTATGAATGGGTGTGGCTGCTCTTGCGGCAGGCAAGGTTCGCCGACCAGCCGGAGCTCAAGGAATATTGCCGCAAGCTCTACGCCACGAGCCACGCCTTCGGGCACGCCCGCGGCACCGATGCGGTGTGCGATTCGATGGCGCCCGACGGTTCGGCGATGCTCGGCACCGCCCGGCTGTGGTGCCAGACGGAGGCGCTGAAGGCCGGGCTGCTGGCGCGCGCGGAAGGCTTGCCGGGTGACGAGACGCTGTTCATCCGGATGCTCGACGTCATCTTCAACCGCTATCTGACGACGCCGGCGCCGGGGGGCTGGTACGATCAGATCGACCCCAAGGGCCGGGTGATCTCCAAGGACATGCCGGCCAGCACGTTCTACCATGTGTTCTGCGCGCTGGTGGAGTATCTCAGGCACGAGGACATGCTGCCCCGCGAGGCGTAGCGGCCGAGGCGGCCCCCCAACATTCGGAGAGACATGACCATGGCAGCGAAATTCGGCACCAGCGGGCTTCGCGGTCTTGTCGGCGACCTGACCGACGGCACGGCGGCTGCCCATGCCCGCGCCTTTGGCCGCCATCTCCTGGAGAACAGGATCATCCCGGCCGGAGCGCCGGTCTATCTCGGCCGCGACATGCGCGCCTCCAGTCCTCAGATTGCCGCGCAGTGCGCCAGCGCGCTCATCGCCGAGGGGCTGGAGCCGGTCGAGTGCAGCGTGCTGCCGACGCCGGCTTTGGCGCTGCACGCCATGGGCCATGGCGCGGCCGCGCTGATGATCACCGGGTCGCACATCCCCGATGACCGCAACGGGGTCAAGTTCTATCGTCCCGACGGCGAGATCGACAAGCAGGACGAAGCCGGGATTTCCCGCCTCGCACCGGAGTGCGAAGCAGCGGCGCTGACCGGGCCCCACGTCCTGCGCGACGACTCTGCCATCGCCGCGTCGGCCTTCATCGCGCGGTATCGCGGGTTTGCACCGGACGGATTGTTCGGTGGCTTGCGCATCGGGCTTTACGAGCACAGCTCGGCTGCAAGCGACACAATGGCGGCGATCCTGGAAGAGGCGGGCGCCGAAGTCGTGCGGCTCGGAAAATCAAAGGTCTTCGTGCCGGTCGACACCGAAGCCGTGTCGGAGGATACCCGGACACTGGTTGAGGAATGGGTCCGGTCGCACACCCTTGACGGGCTGGTCTCCACCGATGGCGACGGCGACCGGCCGCTTGTGGTCGACGAGACCGGCGCGGTGATCCGCGGCGACGCGCTGGGGCTGATCGTGGCGCGGTATCTTAGGGCCGACGCCGTTGTCACGCCGGTCACCTCCAATTCGGGCATCGAGAGCCGCTGTGAGGCCGAGGTTCGCCGCACCAAAGTGGGGTCGCCCTTTGTCATTGCCGGCATGGCCGAGGCGCTCAGCCAGGGTAAAGAGCGTGTCATCGGCTTCGAGGCCAATGGCGGCGTGCTGACCGGAAATATTATTGAGACGGGCTCCTGCAGGCTTGCGGCCCTGCCGACGCGCGACAGCGTCCTGCCGATCCTTTGCGCCTTTGCCGCCGCACGAAGTGCAGGTGAAAGCCTCTCCGCCCATGTCGCGGGACTCGGCCTGCCGGTGGCCGCCAGTGACCGGATCGAGAACTTTCCGACGGCGACAAGCCAGGCGCTGGTGGCGGACCTGTCTGCCGACTCGGCGGCGCGGACGCGCTTCTTCGAGACCATCGGGCGTCCGGTGGCCGTCGATCTGACCGATGGCCTGAGAGTCACCCTCGACGATGGCTGCATGGTCCATCTGCGGCCCTCCGGCAATGCGCCGGAAATGCGGATCTACAGCGAGGCGGAGAACGAGGAACTGGCCTGGGATCTGATTATGCGGACTGCCGAGCGAGTCCGTCAGTCTGCCGGTGCCTATCCCGGCTAGAGTCCCCCGGCAAAACCGGGAGACTCTCGCGTTGGTTTACTCGGCGTCGCTGGCCCAGCCGGAGATCGCCTTGGCTTCGAGGAACTCCTCGATCCCCCAGACGCCGCCTTCGCGCGCCCGGCCCGAGGCCTTGATGCCGCCGAAGGGCGCGCCGGCGCCGCGGGACTTGCCGTTCATCTCGACCATGCCCGAGCGAAGGCGCCGCGCAAGCCGGTTGCGCCTGGCGCCGTCCTGGCTTTGGACGTAGTTGGTCAGGCCATAGATCGTGTCATTGGCGATCTCGACGGCGTTGTCCTCGTCATCAAAGGGGATGATCGACAGGACCGGTCCGAAGATCTCCTCGCGCGCGATGGTCATGTCGTTGGTCACGTCGGCAAAGATGGTGGGGCGGACGAAATAGCCGCGGTTGAGGCCGTCCGGCCGTCCGACGCCGCCCGCGACCAAACGCGCGCCCTCGTCGATGCCCTTCTGGATCAGGCCCTGGATCTTCTCATACTGGGCGGCCGAGACCACCGGGCCGATATGCCTGCCTTCCTCATGCGCCGGGCCGACCTTGACGGTGGCGGCGACCGCGACGGCCTTTTCCACGGTCTGGTCATAGATCGTGCGCTCGACCAGCATGCGGGTCGGTGCGTTGCAGCTCTGGCCGGTGTTGTTGAAGCAATGGCGCACGCCGCGCTCGACGGCCTTGTCGTCGGCATCGGCGAAGATCACATTGGCGCCCTTGCCGCCGAGTTCCAGGCAGACCCGCTTGAACGTGTCGGCGGCAGCCTTGGTGATGGCGGCACCGGCGCGGGCCGAACCGGTGAAGCTGATCATCTCGACATCCTTGTGGGTCGACAGATCGGTTCCCACGCCCACGCCATCGCCATTGACCATGTTGAACACGCCCTTGGGCAGGCCCGCTTCATGGACGATCTCGGCAAAGACTATGGACGACAACGGGGCTATTTCGGATGGCTTGAGCACCATGGTGCAGCCGGCCAGCAGCGCCGGGATCACCTTCAGCGTCACCTGGTTCATCGGCCAGTTCCACGGGGTGATCAGCCCGACGACGCCGATCGGCTCCATGGCGATGCGGTCATTGGGGGCGTGCGGCCCGAGCGGACGGATGAATTCGATGTCCTTGAAGGCGGTGATGAAATTGTCGATGTGCCAGGTCCCGGACGGCACCTGGTCATCGCGCGACATCCCGATCGGCGCACCCATTTCGAGGCTGATCGCCTGGGCCATGTCTTCGGCGCGCGCGACATAGGCTTCGCGGATCTTCTTGACATAATCGAGCCGCACCTCGGGATCGGTCTGCGACCAGGATGGAAATGCGGCCTTGGCGGCGGCCACGGCGGCGTTGGTGTCGCCGGACGCGCCGAGCGATATCACCGCGCAGGCTTCCTCGGTCGAGGGATTGATAACCTCACAGTCGCGGGCGGCAATTGGCGCCACCCAGGCGCCGTTGATGTAAAACTCGCGCTTCTCGATCATATCATTCTCCAATTCATAAGCCGTACGTCATACGCCGACATGGCGCGCAAAAACCATTTGAACGCTTCCCCCTGCACATATGCAGTTCCGCAGCCCATGCAAGGTCCAAAAAGCGATCCGGCGCAAGGCCAATCAGCGTTCCACGCGCAACCGACGCCACTCCTGCGAATTTCGCCCGCTGCCTTCCCAGACCCGGATTTGTCGCGTAATGGACGCTCAGATCGAGCGCCGTGAAGCGTCGAGATGGATCCAGTACCCATGAAATACAGCCTGTTGTCGTTCTTCCTGCCCTTCACCCGCTACCCCTATGAAGGCCACCCGGCGGCCTGCCCCGGTTGCGGCCACGACAAGAACACGCCCATGGCCGGTCTCGACCGGAGGCTGAAACGGCTCATGACGGTCGCGTGCGACCATTGCGGCCTGCTCTACACCAACCCGATGCCGACCGATGCCGAACTCAATGCCTATTATTCGGATTTCTACCGGTTTGACTATCAGGCGGCGTCAGCCGCGCCCAAGGAAAAGCATCTGGCCAAGCGGCGCCACGAGGCGGCAATCCGTGTGGAGCATCTCAAGACCGTGCTGCCGGCGAAGGCCCGGACCCTCGATTTCGGCTGCGGCTCCGGAGAATTCGTCAGCGCGATGCTGGCGCTGGGCCACGATGCCCATGGTTTCGAGCCCGGCGAGACCTATGGCAGCCATGCGCAGTCGCTGCATGGCGACCGTATCAGCATCAAGGGATGGGAGCAGGTCCGGTATTCGGAACGCTTCGACCTGGTGACCTGCTTTCACGTCCTGGAGCACCTCAAGAATCCGGTGGACGCCCTCAAGCAGATGGCCGACTGGTGCGCACCGGAAGGCCGGATCTATGTCGAAGTCCCAGATCTCGGCGCATCAACCGGCAACAAGGGGTTCGGTGCGCTGCATTTCGCCCATCTTCTCGGCTTCAACCACCACAATCTGATTGTCGCGGCGGCGCGGGCGGGACTGGTGCCGGAGAAGACCATCTCGCCGACCGGGATCATTTTCCGCCATGGCGCCATCGATGACGCCGCCGTCGAAGCCGAGGCTTCAATGGGCAGCGCCCTGACCCGCGCGCTCCATGGAAAAGGCAAGATGGTGCCGAGTTATTTCAGGCACCAATACAGAAAGATCACCGGCGCCTACAAGCGGCAGGCTTGACCGGATCCCGCAGGCCCCGCCCCGGCGCGATCCTCAGCGCAGCGATTTGAGCAGGGCGGGCGTTGGAAAGCAGGTCGGTGTCTCGCCGTTTTTTCCCTGCCATTCGCCGATCGAGCGCCTTGTCTTGTAGCCCGGCAGGCCGTCGGCGCCGCCGACATCGTAGCCCTGGCTTTCCAGCGATGACTGCAGCCGGGCGATGTCGGAGCGCAGCATCGAGCCGGTGCTGCGCCAGGGCGTGACGAAGGCGCCGCCGCCATGGGCGATCCGGTCGGCGAGATTGCCGATGAACAGCGCGTAAAGATCGGAATTGTTGTATTCCTTGATGACGTAGAAATTCGGCGTCACCACGAATTCCGGCCCGAATGTTCCCGCAGGCACCAGCACCATGCCGGGTGCACTGCGCTCGTGATCGGGAAACGGCCGGCCGGAAATGCGGATGATGCCCATGTCGGTGAGCGCGGCTATCGGTCGGGCGCGGTCGGGTCCTTCCAGCGCGCAGGTGACGCCCTGGGGGATGACCGCCTCGAAGCCCCAGTCGCGGCCGCGCACCCAGCCCGACTGGGCCAGGTAATTGGCGATGGCGGCGAGCGAATCGGGCACGGAATTCCAGATGTCACGCTTGCCGTCGCCATCGAAATCGACCGCATGATCGAGATAGCTCGACGGCAGGAACTGCGGCTGCCCCATGGCGCCGGCCCAGGAGCTTTTCATCGCGGATGCCGGGATGTCGCCGCGCTCGAGGATCTTGAGCGCGGCCAGGATTTCCCTGCGGAACAGGTCCGTCCGGGTCGACATGAAGGCTTTGGTGACGAGAACCCGCACCGCCGAATGGGGGATCCTGGCCCGGCCAAAGCCTGATTCCCTGCCCCAGATGGCGACGATGATCGACGCCGGAACGCCATAGCGCTGTTCGATCCGGGCCAGCGTGCCGGCGTGTTGCTTCATCAGCGACCGGCCGGAGGCCGCAAGGCCTTGCAGGCTTTTTTCGCTGAAATAGGCGCCGGGACTGCGGAACTCGGCCTGGCTCTGGGCGCGCTCTTTGGGCTTGGGGAAGCCGGGCGGGGCCAGATCCGGCAGATCCCAGTCGAGGCTGATCCCGGAAAAGGCGCGGTCGAACACCGCCCGCGAGACGCCTGAGCGGCTGGCTTCGGGCCACAGATCGGCGTCCAACCATTGGCGGAACTGCGCTTCAACGCCCGCCTTTGTGGCCGCATGGGAAGGCTGGGCCGTAAAGGCGGCAGCGATGCAAAATACGCTCAGGATCAGGGTGCGAATCATGCCGCAAGACTAACCCGAGCGGCGTGTCAGGAAAACGGCGCATTCGGCCGCTCGAACTCAAGTCTCGCAAAAAGCCTCGATTTCGATTTCGGTGAGCAGGCCGGGATGCGCAAGACCGGCGACAATCACATAGGTCGAGGCAGGCGCGTGGCCTTGCAGCATCCGGTCGCGGAGCTCCCGGTAGGCGCTCACATCGCCCGGCGCCACGTCATAGACGCGAATCGCGACGATGTCGGTGGTCTTCATGCCAGAGGCGGCCACCGCGGACAGCGCGTTCAGCCAGGCCTGCTCGGCCTGGGCGCGATAACCCTGCAGCATCTCGCCGTCCGGCGTCACGCCGATCTGGCCCGAGACGATCAGCCGGCGGCCCGGAGCGGTCATTTCCACCGCCTGGACATAGTTGGATGCGGGCTTCGGCATGGTGTCGGGATTGAAGAATCGGGGCATGGCAAGTCCCTTGTTTGTGTCGTGGGGCGCCTTGTCCTGACAGATGAAGTGATCTGTCAGGATCGCGTCAAATCTGGTGGGGCGATTTGTCCTGACAGATGAAGTGATCTGTCAGGATCGCGCCACTAGAATGCGGTGCGGGCGCGAATGGCGGCGGCCAGCGTGCCTTCATCGAGATAGTCGAGTTCGCCCCCGACCGGCACGCCATGGGCGAGCCGGGTGATCTTGATCTCGAACCCGGTCAATTGCTCGGTGATGTAGTGCGCCGTGGTCTGGCCCTCGACGGTGGCGTTGACGGCGATCAGGATTTCCCGCACGCCGCCCCTGGCGACGCGGTCGACAAGTTTTGAAATTGTCAGATCGTCAGGGCCAATGCCATCGAGCGGCGACAGGGTGCCGCCCAGCACATGGTAGCCGGCATTCATCGCCGCGGCGCGCTCGAGCGCCCAGAGGTCGGCGACATCCTCGACAACAATGATGGTGCTCTGGTCGCGGGTCACATCGGTGCAGACCGCGCAGGGGTCGGACGTGTCGGCATTGCCGCAGGTCGAGCAGATGCGGACCTTGTCGAAGGCTTCGTTCATCGCCAGCGCCAAGGGACCCATCAGCTGGTCCTTCTTCTTGATCAGATGCAGCGCGGCGCGGCGCGCCGAGCGCGGCCCCAGCCCCGGAACCCGGGCCAGAAGCTGGATCAGGCGCTCGATCTCCGGCCCGGTTACACGTTTTTGCATCTTGATCTCCGGAGGCGGGCGGCTGGTTCTAGAAAGGCAGTTTCATGCCGGGAGGGATCGGCAGGCCGGCGGTGAGTTCGCGGGTGCGTTCGGCGACCAGTGTCTCGACCTTTCCCTTGGCGTCGTTGTGGGCGGCGACGACGAGATCCTCGAGGATCTCGACATCATCTTCCTTGAACATGGAAGGATCGACGTGCATGCCCAGCATCACGCCCTTGCCGGACAAGCGCACGGTGACCATGCCGCCGCCGGCGGTTCCCTCGCATTCAAGTTCGGCAATCTCTTCCTGCATGCGCTCCATCTTGGCCTGCATGTCCTTGAGCTTGCCCATCATGCCCATGATGTCTTTCATCGGGGTCTCTCCTTCTTGTTTGTGGACCGCCGGGCCTGTTCCTGGCCCGCGGCGTTGATGCACGCCAAGCTAGTCCGGCTCATCGCCGGGTTCGGTATCGTCCGGCAGGATGTCGCCGTCTTCGGAGGGCGACAGCGCCGCGTCGGCGAGGCTCTCCTCGGTCACAGCGATGCGCACATCGGTGATGCGGGCGCCGGGGAACCTGGCGAGAATCGCCGCGACATCGGGATCCTGGCGGGCGTCGCTGACCAGCGCGTCGCGCCTGGCGGTCTCGCGCTCGGACAGCGTCGGGGCGCCCTCCTCGCGGCTGAGCGCCACGCTCCATTTGGCCCCGGTCCAGTCGGTCAGCTTCTTGATGAGTTCGCCCGGCAGGCTCGGGCTTGCATCCGGCGTCAGGCTGATTTCAAGCCGGCCCGGCTCGATCCGGACGAGGCGCACATTGGTGCGGATCTGCACCTTCATGGCGATGTCGCGAAATTTCTCGGCGAGCGCCACCATGTCCTCCAGCGAACCGACGACGACCTCTTCGACCGGCTCGGCAATGGCCGGTGCGGCGACGGTGGGCTCGGCGGAATGGGCAAGCCGCATTGAGGGCTGGCCACCGCCAGACCCCTGCGGCATGCGGCGGTCGCCGACCGCGCGCGCCTGAGCGCCGCCGCCCGAAGGGCCATTGCCCGACGCGAGCGAGGTCGCGCCCGACACAGCGCCGCCGGAAGCCTGGAATGCCTTCAGGGCATCCTCGGGCGAGGGCAGGCTTGCGGCATGGGCAATCCGGATCAGAGCCATCTCGGCCGCGGCTGCGGGGCGGCTCGATGTGTCGGTCTCGGTGATGCCCTTGAGCAGCATCTGCCAGACCCGGGAGAGAATGGCCGTCGACAATTTGCCCGCATAATCCGCGCCGCTTTCGCGTTCCGTCTGGGTGAGCGAGGGGTCTTCGCCCGCCTGCGGCACGAATTTGAGCCGGGTAACGAGATGGGTGAATTCGGCCAGATCAGTGAGGATCACTGCGGGGCTCGCGCCCGAATCATACTGGTCGCGGAAATTCGCGAGCGCTGCGGCGACATCGCCTGCCAACAATGCGCCGAACAGGCCGACAATGCGCGACCGGTCGGCGAGGCCCAGCATCGAGCGCACCGCTTCGGCGTCGACTTCACCGCCGCCATGGGCGATCGCCTGATCGAGCAGCGACAACCCGTCACGCACCGAGCCTTCGGCGGCACGGGCGATCATGGCCAGCGATTCGTCGTCGATCGGGATGCCTTCCTGCCCGGCAACGCTCCTGAAATGATTGACCAGCAGGCCCGAATCGATCCGGCGCAGGTCAAAGCGCTGGCACCGGGACAAAACCGTGATCGGAACCTTGCGGATTTCGGTGGTGGCAAAGATGAATTTCACATGCGCCGGCGGCTCTTCCAGCGTCTTGAGCAGGCCGTTGAAGGCCTGGTTGGACAGCATGTGCACTTCGTCGATGATGTAGACCTTGTAGCGCGCCGACACCGGGCGGTAGCGCACCTGCTCGATGATCTCGCGGATATCGTCGATGCCGGTGTGCGAGGCGGCGTCCATTTCGATCACATCGACGTGGCGGCCTTCCATGATCGCCTGGCAGTGTTCGCCCGGGACGGTCAGGTCGATGGTCGGCTGGTCGATCTCGGCGGTCTTGTAGTTCAAGGCGCGCGCCAGGATCCGGGCCGTGGTGGTCTTGCCGACGCCGCGGACACCGGTCAGCATCCAGGCTTGCGCAATCCGTCCGGTGGAAAAGGCGTTGGTGAGCGTGCGCACCATCGGCTCCTGGCCGATGAGATCGGTGAAATCCCTGGGGCGGTATTTCCGCGCCAGAACCCGGTACGGCGCCTTGGCTTCGGGGCTCAAACCCGATGACGCTGTGTTCGTGCCGGTTGTGTCTTCCATGATGTCTGTGCCGCCCTTGCGCTGGCCTATGGCCGTTCGCACCAAATTTGCACCCCGGTTGAAACCCGTCAATGACAGGCCTGCCATTTCCGGCGCGGGCGAAAGAGGGTGGGAGGCTGGCACGGTGACCCGTGCCGGGCTCGTTAGGGCTGCTTCCTTCCGGACCTGACCCGGTTGGCGAGTGGCTCGTCCACCACCAACCTCCCGAGAGCACATATCGTCAATCGGACCGGCAAATGCAAGCCAAGGCTGAAAAAAACTGCTAGAGTTGCCCTCCAACCCTGACTATTGGTCCTGCCCATGTCCGATTTTGTTCTTGATCCGCGTCTTGAGCGCGATTCCACGTTGCTGATGAAGCTCGGCCTGTGCCAGCTCCGGCTGATCGAGGACAGCCGCTGGCCCTGGGTGCTGCTGGTGCCGCAGCGGAGCGGCATTTCGGAAATCTTCGACATGACGCCGCTGGACCAGACCATGCTGACCTTCGAAACAGCTATCACCGCCAGTGCGGTCAAGCAGGCGACGGAGTGCCTCAAGATCAATATCGGCGCCCTTGGCAACCAGGTGCGCCAGTTCCATCTTCACATCATCGCGCGCAACGAGGGTGATCCGGCCTGGCCCGGACCGGTCTGGGGTCATGGCGAGGCCCGGCCCTGGACCCGGGACGCCCGCAGCGAATTTACCGAAAGACTTCTCGAGGCCCTCTGATCAATGACATTTTCCCTGTTTGACCATGACGCCCCTCATGGCGAAGCCAGCCGTCTGGTTGCCTTTTCCTCCAACCGGCTTGAACGCCGCTCCGAACATCGCACCGAGGGCGAACTGGGCGACGCGCTCAGGGATCCGGCGACGCGCTATTTCGCCATCACGCAGGGCCGGCTGGCGATGCGCGTCAATGGAAGCGCACCGGAAGGACTGCTGCTGGCGGACGACATCGCCGCAATGCAGCCGCATCACGAGCACGCGGTGCTGATCGGCTGGGACGCGGCTGCCGCTCGGATCGCCATTCCGGTGCGAACTGCGCCCGACGATCTGCCGGAGCCGTTCAAGGCCATCGACACCCGATCCGTGTACCGTCAGGCACTGATGGACGAAGAAACGCTCGGCGCCTATGCGCTCGGCACCAGCCTGGTTTCCTGGGCGCTGGCCAACCGGTATTGCGGCACCTGCGGCAGTCCGATGACGCCCGAAGCGGGCGGGTACCGGCGCAAGTGCAAGGCCTGCAATCATACAGTCTTTCCGCGCACCGATCCCGTCGCCATCATGCTGACCATCGACGAGGCGGGCGACCGCTGCCTGCTGGGCCGCAGCCCGCATTTCCCGCCCGGCATGTATTCCTGCCTGGCAGGGTTTATCGAGCCGGGGGAAACCATGGAGGACGCGGTGCGGCGCGAGACGCTGGAGGAATCGGGCATCACCGTCGGCCGCGTGCGCTATCACGCCAGCCAGCCCTGGCCGATGCCGCATTCACTGATGATCGGCGTCTATGCGGAAGCCAAGAGCCTCACCATCGTGCCGGACACGGCCGAGCTCGAGGATTGCCGCTGGTTCGACAGAAGCGAGACGGAAGCGATGCTCGCCAATGTTCTGGGCGAGGACAAGGCCTCGGCACCGCCGCCGGGCGCCATCGCGCACCGGCTGATGCGCGACTGGCTGGATTGGGACCGGCAAGGCTCGCGGTCTCAGTGAGGACCGTCAGCCTTCAGCCTCTTCCGCATGGGAGCCGTTCTGCTCCAGCCGGAACGGATGGGCCGGATAGACGCCCAGGATCCTGAGTTCCTTGGAGAAGAAGGCAAGCTCTTCCATGGCGCGCGCCACCGGCGCTTCGTCCGGATGGCCCTGGATATCGGCGTAGAACTGGGTGGCGAAGAACCGTCCGCCGATCTGGTAGCTTTCGAGCTTGGTCATGTTGACACCGTTGGTGGCAAAGCCGCCCATCGCCTTGTAGAGCGCCGCGGGGATGTTGCGCACCCGGAAGACGAAGGTCGTCACCACCACCTCACCAGTGACCGGACGGGGCGGAATTTTAGCTTCGCGCGACAGCACGACGAAGCGGGTGACATTGGTTTCGGTGTCCTCGACATTCTCTTGCAGGATGTTGAGGCCGTAGAGCTCGGCGGCCAGCCGCGGCGCCAGTGCCGCCATCGAGCGGTCATTGCTTTGCGAGACCAGCCGCGCGGCGCCGGCGGTGTCACCGGCCACGACCGCCTTCCAGCCATTGGCGCGCACCACCTTGCGGCACTGGCCCACGGCATGGACATGGCTGTGCACGGTGCGGATTTCCGAGCGGTCGACGCCGGGCAGCGCCATCAGCTGGAAATGGATCGGCATGAAATATTCGCCGACAATGTGCATCTGCGATTCGGGCAGCAGATGATGGATGTCGGCCACCCGGCCGGCGATGGTGTTCTCGATCGGGATCATCGCCAGATCCGCCTCGCCCTGCTCGAGCGCGTTGAACGCATCCTCGAAGGTGGCCGAGGGCAAAGGCTCCATGCCGGGAAACATGTCGCGGCAGGCCATGTCGGAATTTGCGCCAAACTCGCCCTGAAAGGCGATGCGATTGGTGGAAGCTGTCATCATGAGTGTCCGTGTTGAAGAGGCGCGTCTAGTGGTGCGATCCAGACAGATGGTCCACATCTGTCTGGACAAATCGCCCCACCAGACCAATAGCTTGTGGGCTGACTTTTCGAAACAGATGGGAACCATCTGTTTCGGTCAGACCACTAGGTCGGCGCGAGGATCTGGCGGGCGCGCTCCAGATCGGCGGGAGTATCGACACCGAGCGGAACGGAGTCAACGATGGCGACATCGATGCGCATGCCGTTCTCCAGCGCCCGCAGCTGCTCGAGCGACTCGCGCCTCTCGAGCGTCGAGGGCCTGAGCGAGACAAAGCGCTCGAGCGCCGGCCGGCGCCAGGCGTAGAGTCCGATGTGATGGTACAGCGGCCCCGCGCCATAAGGTGCGGTGGCGCGGGTGAAGTAGAGTGCGCGCAACATCCCGGGGCCGATCGGCGTGCCGACGACCTTGACGATGCTCGGGTTGGTCTTTTCAGCCTCCTCGGCAATCTCCACCGCCAGCGTGGCCAGATCGGCCGGCGAGCCCAGCAGCGGCAGGGCCGACCGGCGGATGGTCTCGGGCTCGATCGCCGGAATGTCACCCTGGACATTGAGGATGATCTGCGCCCGTCCGTCGGGATCCATCTTCCGGGCCGCCTCGAAAACCCGGTCCGATCCGGACTCGTGGTCATCGCGGGTCATGACCGCTTCGATCCCCGCGGCCTGCACCGCTTTGGCGATCTCGGTCGAGTCCGTCGCCACGGCGACACGGCCGATATCGGCAAGCAGCGCCTGGCGCGCCACCCTGACCACCATCGGGACGCCGCCGATGTCGGCGAGCGGCTTTCCGGGCAGCCGGGTGGACGCCATTCGGGCCGGAATGATGACGAGCATTTGCGCTTGAGCGTCTGTCATCTGGGTTCAGTTCCTCGGTTGCGCGGCAAGCGTAACAAAATGTCTCACTTGCGCGGTCACAAACGGTGTTGCAACGGACTTGCAAAAGACATAGGTTCCGCGCGATTTCAAGACTGGTTCGGATAATGCGGGAAACCGGGCGGGACGCCGAACTGAAACGGAGCGAGGGAACATGAACTCTTCATATCTCAACTCGGCGGCAGGCGCCTTTTTGGGCATCCTGTTTGTTGTGATGACCCTTTCGATTGTTTCCGACGGTATCTATCACGCGCCGGCACCGGAAACCCAAGGATTCATGATCGAAGTTGCCGAAGGCAGCACCGAGACAGCCGAACCGGCGGAAGAGGCCGGACCGGTCGAGATCGCGCCGCTGCTGGCCAGCGCCGATCCGGCCAGTGGCGAGAGCCAGTTCAGGAAATGCTCGGCCTGCCACACCAATGACGCAGCCAACGCCAACAAGGTTGGACCGGGCCTGTGGAACATCGTGAACCGCCCGATCGCCACGCATGAGGGGTTCAATTACTCGCCCGCCATGACCGCGTTCTCCGAGGGCGGCAGCGTCGTCTGGGACTACCAGCATCTGAGCGAATTCATCGAAGCCCCGAAGGCTCACATCCCGGGCACCGCCATGAGCTTCGCCGGCCTGAAGAAGGTCGAGGACCGCGCCGACCTCATTGCCTATATGCGCACGCTCGCGGATTCGCCTGCGCCGCTGCCTGACGCAACCGCCGCTGCAGAGGAAGCTGCTCCAGCAGAGGAGGCCGCGCCTGCTGAGGAAGCTGCTCCCGCGGAAGAGGCTGTTCCTGCTGAGGAAGCCGCGCCTGATACGGCCGCTCCGGCGGAAGCCGAGGCCACGGATGAACCTGCGGCAGAGCCGGCCACGACGCCGAGCGAATAAGCTCCTTGCTCAAACCAATGAGAAAACCGGGCCCAGCCCGGTTTTTTTATGTAAATTGGCGGGTTTTTCCGATCTGGCCCTGCAAGGGACGCAGAAGTGTCCTATTCTTTCCCGAGTGATTTTTCTCAGGAGGACTTGCCGCCATGATCATCCGCTTCGCCCCCTTCGTGCTGGCACTGGCCGCGCTGATCCCGTTCGCGCCGGTATCGCTGGCGCAAGATGCTGACTGGCGGCACGCGGTCTCGATGATCGGCGAGCCGAAATACCCCGAAGGTTTTTCATGCTTCGACTATGTGAACCCGGACGCGCCGAAGGGCGGCACGCTCAGGCTCTCGGAGGAAGGCACCTTCGACAGTCTCAACCCGGTCCTGGCCAAGGGCGAACTCGCGGCCGGGCTCAGCCTGGTCTTCGACACGCTGATGAAGTCCTCGGAAGACGAGGTTTCCGCAACTTACGGGCTACTCGCCGAAAGCATGTCGTTTCCCGACGACATTTCGAAAGTGACGTTCCGGCTGCGCCCGGAAGCCCGGTGGGCGGATGGTGAGCCGGTGACGCCGGAGGACGTGGTGTTCAGCTTTGACAAGGCCAAGGAGCTCAACCCGCTGCAGGCGAATTACTACGCCCATGTGGTGTCCGCCGAGAAGACGGGGGATCGCGAGGTGACGTTCCTGTTCGACGAGACCAACAACCGCGAATTGCCGCAGATCCTCGGGCAATTTCTGATCCTTCCCAAGCACTGGTGGGAGGGAACGGACGAGGCCGGCACGAGCAGGGATATCGAACGCACGACGCTGGAACCGGTGATGGGATCAGGTCCCTACCGGATCGCCTCGCTCACCGCCGGGTCGACACTGCGCTTCGAGCTGCGCGACGACTACTGGGGCAAGGACATCAACGTCAATGTCGGTCAGCACAATTTCGGCGCCATCGAATATGTCTATTTCACCGACCGCAATGTCGAGTTCGAGGCCTTCCGGGCCGGGCGGATCGACTATTACCAGGACAATTCGGCGAGCCACTGGGCTACGGCCTATGATTTTCCTGCGATCACGACCGGAGAGGTCGTCCGCGAGGAGATCGAAAACCCGCTCCGCGCCGTCGGCATCATGCAGGCGCTGGTGCCCAACATGCGGCTCGAGAAATTCCAGGATGCCCGCGTGCGCCGGGCGCTCAACTTCGCCTTCGACTTCGAGGGCCTGAACAAGACCCTGGCGCACAATATGCTGACGCGGGTCGACAGCTACTTCTGGGGCACGGAGCTCGCCTCTTCCGGCCTGCCCGAAGGACGGGAACTGGAAATCCTCGAAGCCATGAAGGACAAGATACCGCCAGAGGTCTTCACCACGCCCTTCACCAATCCGGTGGGCGGCGAAACCCAGGCGCGCGCCAATCTGCGGCAGGCGCTGATGCTCTTCCGGGAAGCCGGCTATGAGTTGAAGGACCGCAAGCTGGTCAATTCCCAGACCGGGGAGCAGCTGTCGATCGAAATCCTGCTGGGAAGCGCGTCGCTGGAGCGATCCGTCCTTCCCTATATCAGCAGCCTCAAGGACCTTGGCATCGATGCAAGGATCCGGACGGTGGATGGCTCGCAATACACAAACCGGGTCAGAAGCTTCAACTACGACATGATCTGGTCCGTGTGGGCGCAGACGCTCAATCCGGGCAATGAGCAGGCAGGCTACTGGGGCTCCAAGGCAGTGGATCGCGAAGGATCCCGAAACTACGCAGGCATCTCCGATCCGGCGATCGACGAGCTGATCCGGATGGTGATCTTCGCCAAGGATCGTGACGAACAGGTCGCCGCCGTGAAAGCGCTCGACCGGGTGCTTCTCGCCAATCACTATGTGGTGCCGCTGTTCTACAGCCGGGCCGTGAAAGTGGCCTATCGGAAGATGCTCGCCCATCCCGAGGAGCTTCCCTATTACGGCCTCGGCTTTCCGGAGGTTTGGTGGATGAACGACGGTCAGTGAGGCGCTTTGGCCTTGCACCCAATTCGACATTCGATTCTGTATGGCATTGAGACGAATCAGCCGCAGACCGGGATATCCGGCTTGAAAGATGTGAGATTGACGAGATCACAGCAGATCATGGGCGACCATAGGGCCATGTCCGGGGAGACCTGCGTCTGATGGGCACCTATATTCTCCGCCGTCTGCTTCTGATGATCCCGACCGTTATCGGCATCATGGCGATCTCGTTTGCGGTGATCCAGTTCGCGCCCGGCGGGCCGGTCGAGCAGGTGATCGCCGAACTGACCGGGCAGGGCGATTCGGCCATCGAGCGGATCGCCGGGGGCGGCGACTCCTTTGGCAGCGCCGAGCAGGATTTCGGTGATTCCGCCTCGTCGCAATATCGCGGCGCGCAGGGGCTCGATCCGGAATTCATCAAGAAGCTCGAAGCCCAGTTCGGCTTCGACAAGCCGCCGCTCGAGCGGTTCGTGGGCATGATGTGGGATTACATCCGCTTCGACTTCGGCGAGAGCTATTTCCGCAGCGTCTCCGTGCTCGACCTGATCATCGAGAAGCTGCCGGTGTCGATCTCGCTCGGCGTCTGGATCCTGCTCCTGTCCTACATCATCTCGATCCCGCTCGGGATCAAGAAGGCGGTGTCCGACGGGTCCCGGTTCGATGTCTGGACCTCCGGCCTGATCATCGTCGCCTATGCGGTGCCGGGCTTTCTGGTCGGCATCCTGCTGATCGTGATGTTTGCCGGCGGATCGTTCCTGGACTGGTTTCCGCTTCGCGGCCTGACGTCGGACAATTTTGCCGAGCTCAGCCTGTTTGGCAAGATCGTCGACTATTTCTGGCATCTGACGCTGCCCTTGATCGCACTCTCGCTGTCGGCCTTCGCCACCACGACCCTGCTCACCAAGAATTCCTTCATCGACGAAATCCGCAAGCAATATGTCACCACGGCGCGGGCCAAGGGACTGACCGAGAGCCAGGTGCTCTACCGGCATGTGTTCCGCAACGCCATGCTGATCATCATCGCCGGCTTTCCCGGCGCCTTCATCACCGCCTTCTTCTCCGGCTCGCTGCTGATCGAGACGATCTTCTCGCTCGACGGGCTGGGCCGCCTGGGATTCGAATCGGTGATCCGGCGCGACTATCCGGTGGTGTTTGCGACGCTGTTCATCTTTTCGCTGATGGGACTGGTGGTGGGTCTTATTTCGGATCTGGTCTACACCTGGGTTGATCCGCGCATCGACTTTGAAAAGCGGGATGTCGGATGAACTTGGCTACGCCCGGCAACTCTCAATCCTTTGACGCCCTCGGCCGGCCGAAAGGCTGGCTGTCGCCCACCAACAAGCGGCGATGGGCCAATTTCAAGGCCAACCGGCGGGGCTACTGGTCACTGTGGATCTTCCTGGTTCTGTTCATCGCCAGCCTGCTTGCCGAGTTCATCGCCAATGACCGGCCGATCCTGGCGTCCTACAAGGGCGAGATCCTGTATCCGGTGCTGGTTGATTATCCGGAAGAGAAATTCGGCGGCTTCCTGGCGCGCACCGATTATCGCGATCCGTTCATCCAGGACGAAATCGAGGCCAATGGCTGGATGATCTGGCCGCCGATCCGCTATTCCTACACCACCGCCAACTCCTACATCCCGCATTCGGCGCCGACCGCGCCGTTCTGGATGATGGACGAGGAAGCCCGGTGCTCAGCCTATCCGCTCCAGGACGAGGATCCGGGCTGCACGCTTGGCAACATGAACTGGCTCGGCACCGACGACCAGGCCCGCGATGTCACCGCGCGGATGATCTACGGCTTTCGCATCTCGGTGCAGTTCGGCCTGATCCTGACCATCTGCTCGGCGCTCGTCGGCGTCGCCGCCGGCGCGATTCAGGGCTATTTCGGCGGCTGGACCGATCTGTTGTTCCAGCGCTTCATCGAGATCTGGTCCTCCATGCCGGTGCTCTATATCCTGCTGATCATTGCCGCGGTGCTGCCGCCGGGATTCTGGATCCTGCTGGGGATCATGCTTCTGTTCTCCTGGGTTGGCTTTGTCGGCATCGTGCGCGCCGAGTTCCTGCGCGCCCGCAATTTCGAATATGTCAACGCGGCGCGCGCGCTCGGCGTCGGCAATGGAACCATCATGTTCCGGCACCTGCTGCCCAACGCCATGGTGGCGACGCTGACCTTCCTGCCCTTCATCCTGTCGGGCTCGATCACAACGCTGACCTCGCTCGATTTCCTCGGCTTCGGACTGCCGCCGGGCTCGGCATCGCTGGGTGAACTGATTGCCCAGGGCAAGCGCAACCTGCAGGCGCCCTGGCTGGGGCTGACCGCGTTCTTCACCATTTCGATCATGCTGTCGCTCTTGATCTTCATCGGCGAGGCGACGCGTGACGCCTTCGATCCGCGAAAGACTTTCCGATGAGTGGTGCGGGTGAGGAAAACGTTGTGAAGCCCACGGACGATGATGTGCTGCTGTCGGTGCGCGACCTGTCGGTGGCGTTCCATCAGGGTGGCGACAGCCAGACGGCGGTCGATCATATCTCGTTCGACATCCGCCGCGGCGAGACGGTGGCGCTGGTGGGCGAATCCGGCTCCGGCAAATCGGTCTCGGCACTTTCGGTGCTCAGGCTGCTGCCCTACCCGTCGGCGAGCCACCCGTCCGGGCAGATCCTGTTCAAGGGACAGGATCTGTTGTCGGCGCCCGAGGCCCAGATCCGGGATGTGCGCGGCAACGACATCACCATGATCTTCCAGGAGCCGATGACCTCGCTCAATCCGCTGCAGACGGTGGAGAAGCAGATTGCCGAAATCCTGCATCTGCACCAGATGATCAAGCCCGAGGAGGCCCGACGCCAGGTGCTCGGACTGCTCGACCAGGTGGGCATCCGCGAGCCGGAAAAACGGCTGGCGTCCTATCCGCATCAATTGTCCGGCGGCCAGCGGCAGCGGGTGATGATCGCCATGGCGCTCGCCAACCGGCCCGAGCTGCTGATCGCCGACGAGCCGACAACCGCGCTCGATGTCACCGTGCAGGCGCAGATCCTCGAACTGCTGCGCGATCTCAAGCACCAGCATGGCATGGCGATGCTGTTCATCACCCATGATCTCGGCATCGTGCGCAAGTTCGCCGACCGTGTCTGCGTCATGACCGAGGGCAGAATCGTCGAAACCGGACCGACGAAGGACATCTTCGCCAATCCGCAGCATGCCTATACCAAGCACCTGCTTGCAGCCGAGCCCAAGGGCCAACCGCCCGAGCGCAACGACGCGGCGCCCGAGGTGATGAGGGCGCAGGACATCAAGGTCTGGTTTCCGGTCAAGCAGGGTTTCCTCAGGCGCACGGTTGACCACATCAAGGCCGTGGACGGGCTTTCGGTGACCCTCAAGGCTGGCCAGACGCTTGGGGTTGTGGGAGAGTCCGGATCGGGCAAGACGACGCTCGGTCTGGCGCTGATGCGGCTGATCCGCAGCGAAGGCGAGATCTTCTTCAACACGCTGCCGCTGCATGAGCGGTCCTTCAAGGAGATGCGGCCTCTGCGCAGCGCCATGCAGGTGGTGTTCCAGGATCCGTTCGGGTCATTGAGCCCGCGCATGTCGATCGCCGATATTGTCGGCGAGGGGCTGGCCATTCACGCGCGCGACCTTTCGCCGGGCGCGCGCGACAAGCGCGTCGCCGAGGCGCTGGAGGAAGTCGGGCTCGATGCGTCCACCCGCTGGCGCTACCCGCATGAATTTTCGGGCGGCCAGCGCCAGCGCATCGCCATTGCGCGGGCGATGGTGCTCAAGCCCCGCTTCGTCATGCTCGACGAGCCGACCTCGGCGCTCGACATGAGCGTGCAGGCCCAGGTGGTCGACCTGCTCCGGGATCTGCAGGCGCGGCACAACCTGGCCTATCTGTTCATCAGCCACGATCTCAAGGTTGTCCGCGCGCTCGCCAATGACGTGATCGTCATGCGCAACGGCAAGGTTGTCGAGCAGGGCACGGCGGACAGGATCTTCGATCATCCGGAGACCGACTATACCAAGGCGCTGATGGCGGCAGCGTTCAATCTTGAATCCGCTTCTGGCGGGGCAGTCAGCGAATAGGCAATTTCATGACAGAGAATTCGGATAAGGGGCGAATCCTGCTGGCGCTGACCGGCTGGGCGCCGGAGGTGTGGATCGAAGAGCTCGCCAGGGCCGCGCCCGATCGGCCGGTGACGCTCGAGCCCGACGGCGAGGCGGACCCCAGCATCGCGTATGCGGTGGTCTGGAAGCAGCAGCCGGCGCTGTTGTCGAAGCTGCCGAACCTGAAGGCGATCTTCTCGCTCGGCGCCGGCGTCGACCATGTCTTTGCCGACACGGATCTGCCGGACGTGCCGATTGTCCGCGTGGTCTCGCCCGACCTCACCACACGGATGAGCGAATATGTCGCCTGGCAGGTGCTCGACCACCACCGCCTCGGCCCGCGCTACCGGGCGCAGCAGGCGAACCGGATCTGGGACGAAGACCGCGATCAGAAAGCCGCATGCGACATCACCGTCGGCATCATGGGGCTGGGCGAACTGGGAACCGACGCTGCCGCCAAGCTCCAGGTGCTGGGCTTTGCGGTATCCGGTTGGTCTAGAACCGAAAAACAGGTCGCGGGCGTCACCTGTTTTGCCGGCGATGACGGGCTTGGCGCGTTCCTGGCCTCGGCCGACATTTTCGTGGTGCTGCTGCCGCTCACCCCCGAAACACGGGAGATCCTCGATAGCAGCTTGTTCGCAAGGATGAGCAAGCGCGGGCCCCTTGGCGCGCCGGTGCTGATCAATGCCGGCCGCGGCGGGCTGCAGAATGAAGCCGATATTCTCGCAGCCCTCGACGAGGGATTGCTCTCGGCGGTGACGCTGGATGTGTTCCAGCAGGAGCCGCTGGCACCTGAAAGCCCGTTCTGGACCCACCCGAAGGTGACCCTCACCCCGCATGCGGCGGCAGCATCCGTGCCATCTTCGCTGATCAAGCCGATCGTCGCGCAGATGGATGCCCATGACCGGGGCGAAAAGCTGGTCAATCTGGTCGACCGCAAGGCCGGATATTGAACGAATCTGGCGCCAGGGACGGTCGAAACCCAGCTCAGGGCCGGCGGTAGCCTGTCGGAGGGCCGTAGAGCCTGGCGATGCGGTCGATGGCTGCCTGCAGCGGTTCGCGGGTCACATACATGGTGCCGCCCGACGCATGCAGCAGGGTGTCTGCGTCCTCAATGAAGCCGACATGGCCTTTCCAGAACACCAGATCACCGCGCTCAAGACCGTCATGTTCGGGATCGATAACCGTGCCGAGGCTGGCGGCCTGCTGGTCGGAATCGCGCGGCGCGCGCTTGCCGGTCATCGCCAGCGCCATCTGCACCAGGCCCGAGCAATCGATGCCGAAACCCGACCGTCCGCCCCAGAGATAGGGCGTGTTGAGAAACCTTGCTGCAACGGCCACCGCGTCTTCCGGCGCGGTCTCCCTGACCGGCCGCAGATGCGCGGCAATCATCGCCGAGCCGTCTTCGAGAAGCGCGTAGGGCGTGGCCCTTGTCTCCGCCGCCCCGGTCACCTTCACCCTGCTGCCCATCGACAAGGCAGACTGGTGCGGGAAGCGGAGATCGGGACCCGGATAGACAAAACTGCGCGGGATAGACACAACATGGGTGGCAGTTGCAGCCCCCTCACTGATCGCCTCCTGTCGCACGTAGCCCACATAACCATCGGCTTCGAGCTGCACCCAGGCCCATCCGTCGGACTGATCGAAAACCGTGAGCGCCTCGCCAAACAGCGCCTGGGTGTCGATGCCGCAATCCGGATCGGGTCTGGGGCTGACAGCCGCCACCGGGACGGTTACGTGGGCGGGCGCGCCTTCTGTGTAGCAGGCAGCCGAAACCATGTCCTTGAGCCGGACGTCTGCAAGATCTGGCCGGTAGGCGTGGGATCGGCGGTCTGGTTTCATGGTCATGCCTGGGCACCCTCTGCGGACGACAGTTTCCGCCCTTCGGCGATGATGATGTCGCCGATCTTTTCGACGAACAGTGCACCATCCACCGTGCGCTTGATGATGACATTGCGCCGGTCGCGCTCGTCGCGCACCCGACGCACCAGTCCCATCTGCCCCATCGTGTCGAGCGCCCTTGTGATCACCGGCTTTGTCACGCCAAGCGTGGCGGCCAGGCCGCGCACAGTGTGCGGCGGCGGCGCGAGATAGATGTGCAACAGGATCGCCAACTGCCTGATGGTCAGATCCGGCCCGATGACCCGAACATGTTCGAGCGTGGCGGCGTGCCACAACCCGAGCGCGTTGGATGGACGCAGATCAAGGTTCATCACGCATGCCTTTTCGTATCGGTGCCGGTTTACATTGACCGAAACGAACAGGCCGCGCAAGTCGTGGGTGGATCAGGCGGGGTGACGCCTGCTGATCACATCGAACAGGGCGCGTATGCCTTGCGCTTCGCCGCCGATCGGCGCGTGCGGCTTGTCCTTGGGCGACCAGGCGAAAATATCGAAATGCGCCCAGCTCGTCTCAGCCGTCACAAAGCGCTTGAGAAACAGCGCAGCCGTGATCGAACCGGCGAAGCCGCCCGACGGCGCATTGGTCAGATCGGCGATCCTGGCTTTGACGTCGGCCTCATAGGGCTTGTAGAGCGGCATCCGCCAGAGCGGATCGACCACCGCGTCCGATGCTGCCGACAGATCGCGGGCGAGCGCCTCGTCATCGGTGTAGAACGGCGGCAGATCGGGACCGAGCGCCACCCGCGCGGCGCCCGTGAGCGTCGCCATGTCGATGAGCAGATCGGGTGTGTCCTCGCAGGCATAGGTCAGCGCATCGGCCAGCACCAGCCGGCCCTCGGCGTCGGTGTTGTCGATCTGCACCGTCAGGCCCTTGCGGCTGACGAGCACATCCCCTGGCCGGAACGCGGACGCCGAGATGGAATTCTCGACAGCCGGAACCAGCACGCGCAAATCGACGCCCAATCCGGCATCCATGATCATCAGGGCCAGCGCCATGACATTGGCCGCACCGCCCATGTCCTTTTTCATGTTGAGCATCGAGGCTGATGGCTTGATGTCGAGGCCGCCGGTGTCGAAGCAGACGCCCTTGCCCACCAGGGTGAGTTTCGGCGCCCCCTTCTTTCCCCATCTGAACTCGAGCAGGCGCGGCGCCTGGGCTGCCGCCCGGCCCACGGCGTGGATCATCGGGAAGCCCTTGGAGATGAGCTCGTCCCCCGTGATGACGCTGACCCTGGCCTTGTAGTGCTTCGCCAGGCTCCGGAAAGCCCCCTCCAGCGCGTCGGGGCCCATGTCATTGGCGGGCGTGTTGACCAGGTCGCGGGCAAGGCCCACTGCGGCGACCGTCCGCCTGATCGCGCCGGCATCCGCATCGGCCGGAATCACCAGGCGCGGTCCGTCCGGAAGCGGCTTGCGGTAGCTCTCGAACCGGTAGGCGCCCATGCCGAAGGCCAGCGCCATCACCGCACCGGAGATCGGCGAGGTCTCGATGTGCCAGTCCCCCGGCGGCAGGGCGCGCGCCAGCTTGCCGCCGATGAAGGGATGGCAGTCACCTTCGTCACCCAGGCCGAACAGGGCGCCGGCAAGCCTGCCGTGACGGTTTGGCGCCAGCAGCACCGATCCTTCGGCGGCCTTGAACCCGGCCGATTTCGCCCAGGCGAGCGCCGTCTTGTCAAAATGACCGCGGTCGATATCGGCCCGGGACACGGCCCAGACGGGCAGGGTCTCGCCGGACATTTCCGCAAAAGGGGAGGGTCGGTCGATGTGGCTGTAGGGCGGCATGGGCTCTCCTTTTTCCTCCGCGATGGCCCAGCGGAGAATCACTCGTTAACACTTGATTAGGGTTAACAGATTATTGCTTGAGCGAAGACTGTGGCGGCAGCCGTGCCGGATCCGTCACCAACCACTTATCGGGATCAGGCCTATGTCAGCGACCCAAAGACGCTCATCTCTCCCTCGGCAGCTGCTCGGCGCGGTGTGTATCGCAGCCCTCAGCCTCGCGCTCGCAGGATGTGCGTCCAAGAGCCGGCTGACCACCGGATCGGTTCCCTCGACGAACCAGCCGCTTGCGGCGATGAATGCGGGCGAACTGCATTCCGCCGCCGCAAGCTACGGCCAGGCCTATGACCGGAATCCCAAGGATGCAGCGGTGGGCATGAAATATGCCTCCGTGCTGACCATGAGCGGACGAACCGACCAGGCGCTTGCGGTGATGCAGCAGGTCGCCATCCACAATCCGACAGACCGGACGGTGCTCGCGGCCTATGGCAAGGCGCTGGCCGGGGCAGGCCAGTTTGACAAGGCGCTCGACGCCATTCAGCGCGCCCAGACGCCGGACCGGCCGGACTGGCAGCTTTTGTCCGCGGAAGGCGCCATCCACGACCAGCTGGGCGATCCCGCCACGGCGCGCACGCGCTACCGCAAGGCGCTCGACATGCAGCCCAACGAACCTTCGGTCCTGTCCAATCTCGGCATGTCCTACGTGCTGCAGGGGGACCTGAGAACCGCTGAATCCTACCTCGCCTCCGCCGTGCGGCAGCCGGGCGCGGACAGCCGGGTGCGCCAGAACCTGGCGCTTGTGGTCGGCCTCCAGGGCCGCTTTGCGGAAGCCGAGAAAATCGCCAGCGCCGAGCTTTCCCCCGAACAGGCGGGCGCCAACGTGACCTATCTCAGAGCCATGCTGACCCAGCAGAACGCCTGGAGCAAGCTCAAGGATTCGGACGAGAACAACACCAACTGATCCGGCAAGGCCGGCTTCGCGGGACCTGCCCCTCAGCTTTCGTTGCGTGACACGCCGATACGTTTGCCGGGCCGGGCTGATGCGCCGGAAGCACCGCCCTGCCCCAGATCCACCCCTCCTGACCATAGTCGGAAAGGCTGGCACCGCGCGCCCCGACAGACCGGCGCGGCGGCTTTCGGTGCGATCGATCGAGACGGAATGATCCCCGTCTGCTTCCTTCAGATCAGGACAGCGCCGCGCATGAACGCTGCTGCAACAGCCTGGAAGGATGGATGGGCGTCGTCGCTCGAACGAAGCTGTTCGAGCGAACTTTCCCCCGGCCTATTGCGGCACGCCGCCCGAGAAATTGTCCATGACCTGGATCGCCGCCGGTCCGAGGATCACGCCGATGAGCACCGGCAGGAAGAACAGGATCATCGGCACCGTCAGCTTGGGCGGCAGCGCCGCGGCCTTCTTCTCCGCTTCCTGCATGCGCTGATCACGGCTTTCCTGGGCAAGAACGCGCAAGGCCTGGGCAATCGGCGTTCCGTAGCGCTCGGACTGGATCAGGGCCTGGATCACCGATTTCACCGCATCCAGACCGGTCCGGCTGCCCAGGTTCTCGAACGCCACGCGACGGTCCTGAAGATAGGACAGTTCAGCGGTGGTCAGCACGAACTCCTCGGCGAGCGCGGTGGACTGCACTGCAATCTCCTCGGCCACGCGCTTCATCGCTGCCTCGATGGAGACACCCGATTCCACGCAGATCAGCATCAGGTCCAGCGCGTCAGGCCAGGCAAGCCGGATCGAAGCCTGACGTTTCTTGGACTGGTTGGAGACGAACATGTTGGGCACGTAGAAGCCGACATAGGCGCCGACGATGTAGGCCAGCATCCGCACGGTAAACGGCTTGTCGGTCAGGTTCTCAAGAACAAAGACATAGACGATGGTCGCCGACAGGAAGATGAACGGCAACACGAACCGCGCCAGCAGGAACATGTTGAGCGCGTTCTGGGTGCGGTAGCCGGCGGCCCGCAGCTTGGCAATCGTTGCGTCATCGGCCAGCGCGTTTTTCAGATTGAGCTGCTCGACGATGCCGCGCACGGAAGCATTGTTGTGGGACCTCAAGCCGGCGCTCTTTTCGCCGGCCCGGGCCTGCTCGGCGTTGAGGCGGGCGCGTTCGCGCGCGCGGATTTCATCGCGTTCGAGCGCCGCGGACTTCATGCGCGCGTCGAGGTCGCCGCGTTCGAAATAGGGCGCCATGATGGTGAACAGCGTGGCGAAGACCGCCACGGAGACCAGGATCGGAACCAGATAGGCCGGATCGGTGAGGGAAGACGCGATATTGGATAACATGTTGGTCTGCCCCTAGATGTCGAAATTGATCATGTTGCGCATCACCATGACGCCGATCGACATCCAGATCGCCGAAGCGCCGAGAATGAGATGGCCGCGGCTGTCGGTGAACAGGATCATGATGTATTCGGGCGAGGTGAGATAGACGAGAAACGCCACGATGAAGGGCAGAGCGCCAATGATTGCCGCCGAGGCCTTCGCCTCCATCGACATCGCGCTGATCTTGCCCTTCATCTTCTTGCGCTCGCGCAGGACCTTGGACAGGTTGCCGAGCGCTTCCGACAGGTTGCCGCCGGCCTGGGCCTGAATGGCGATGACGATGGCGAAGAAATTGGCTTCCGACAGCGGAATGCGGCTGTAGAGCCGGGCGCAGGCCTCGGGGATGTTGAGCCCCATCTGCTGGGCCTCGACGATGCGCTTGAACTCGGTGCGCACCGGTTCCTGCCCTTCGGCCGAGATCATCCGGATGGCGTCGTTGAGCGGCAGGCCCGATTTGATCGACCGCACCATGATGTCTAGCGCATTGGGAAATTCGGCAAGGAACGCCTTCATCCGGCGTGTGCGCAGAAAACCGATCAGCCAGCGCGGCAGGCCCGCACCGAAAACGATCATCACGCCAGCAGCAACGAAGAGACTGCCATTGGCGACAGAGGCGACAAAGCCGACCACGAGGCCGAGCACAAGGGAATAGATGTAGAACTGCCTCACGGAAATCTTCAGGCCCGCCTGGGCGATCCGGTCCTTCAACGCCGGCGAATTGCGACGGTCATTCTCCTTGTGCTTTTCTTCCAGCGTCTTGAGCGAATCCTGCACGGACTTGCGCCGCTTGTTGACTTCATTGAGCCTGTCCCGCGCCGCATTCGCCTTGGTCCGGTCGGTTTCCGCCGACTTCACCCGCTTGACGCGGCTTTCGGCCCTGCGATCGCCCTCGATCCGGCTGTAGAGCACGCCATATCCCAGGGCGCCCGCGGAAAGCGCGGCCAGGCCGATAATGGCGAGTACAACTGTATCCAGACCAAACACGAGGGGTTTCTCCTTACGAGGTGATTTTTTCCATGGCGTCAAGCGCGGCCGCCAGGCGCTTGTCCTCACCGTAATACCGTGCCCGATCCCAGAAATGCGGCCTGCCGATCCCGGTGGAGCGGTGCTCGCCAATGATGTTGCCGTTGGCGTCTTCGCCCAGCATGTCGTATTTCATCAGATCCTGGGTGATGATCACGTCGCCTTCCATGCCGATGACCTCGGTGATGTGGGTGATGCGGCGCGAGCCATCGCGCAGACGGGCAGCCTGAATGATCACATCCACCGAGCCGGAGATGATTTCACGCACAGTCTTGGCGGGCAGGGTAAAGCCGCCCATGGCGATCATGGACTCCATGCGGCTCAGACATTCGCGCGGCGTGTTGGCGTGGATCGTCCCCATGGATCCGTCGTGACCGGTGTTCATCGCCTGCAAAAGGTCGAACACTTCCGGGCCGCGCACCTCACCGACGATGATCCGCTCCGGACGCATGCGGAGACAGTTCTTGACCAGGTCGCGCATGGTGATTTCACCCTCGCCCTCGATGTTGGGCGGGCGGGTTTCAAGCCGCACCACATGCGGCTGCTGCAGCTGAAGTTCTGCAGAGTCTTCGCAGGTAATCACCCGTTCATCGGTGTCGATATAGGCCGTCAGGCAGTTGAGCAGCGTGGTCTTGCCCGAGCCGGTGCCGCCTGAAATCACCACATTGCACCGGACACGGCCGATGATCTGCAACACAACGGCGCCTTCGGGCGTGATCGCGCCGAACTTGACCAGCTGGTCAAGCGTCAGCTTGTCCTTCTTGAATTTACGAATGGTGAGCGCGGTGCCGTCAATGGCCAGCGGTGGCGCGATCACGTTGACGCGGCTGCCATCGGGAAGACGGGCGTCGCAGATGGGGCTCGATTCATCGACGCGGCGGCCGACCTGGCTGACAATGCGCTGGCAGATCGAAAGCAACTGGCTGTTGTCGCGGAACCGGACATCGGTTTCCTGGACCTTGCCGGCGACTTCGATATAGGTCTTGCCCGCGCCATTGACCATGATGTCGGCGATATCGTCGCGCGCCAGCAACGGCTCAAGCGGACCATAGCCCAAGACATCGTTGCAGATGTCGTCAAGCAGCTCTTCCTGCTCGGCAATGGACAGGGCGAAGTTCTTGATCGTGATGATATCATTGACGATATCGCGAATTTCCTCGCGCGCGCTTTCGGCATCGAGCTTGGCCAGCTGCGACAGGTCGATGGTGTCGATCAGGGCCGAGAAGACCTGGCTCTTGGTGTCGTAATAGGCTTCGTTGCGCGACGATTTGCGTTTGACCGGGGGCTCTTCTCGGCGGGGGGGACCTTTTGGCGGCGCAGGCTGAGGAGCGGGCGCCGATGCTGCCGGCGCAGCAGCGGGCGCTGACGCTTTCAGCTCAGGCGCATGGGTCACCTGGGTTTCGGCGTGGACCACGGGCCTCGCCGCCGGCGCGGCTGGCGGCTTGCCTGATCCATCATTGCTGCGTTTGCCGAACATGTTGCGTTCCACTCCAGACTTACGTTTTACTTGCGGCCCAGCAGGCCCATCAGTGACGACAACCCCGCCCGTTTGCGCTTTTTCACTTCCGCCCTGCCGGTGACGACATGGGCGATTTGAGACAGGGCTTCGGCGACCGGCGACTTGGCCGAGGATTCGCCAATCATCAGGCCGGAATTGGCCGCCTCGCCAAACAGCATTGCATCGAAGGGAATGATTGCCAGGGGTTCGATTTCGAGCGGATCACAGAAGACGTCAGGGGCGATTTCGGGCCGCTTGGCCATTGCGACCTGATTGAGGATCAACAGCGGCTGGCGATCATTGGGACGCAGCTTGCGCAGCGTGTCGAACAGGTTCTTGGTGTTGCGCAGATTGGCGAGATCCGGCGTCGCGGTGATGACAATCTCGTCGGCGGCGCACAGTACCTTCCGGGTCCAGTCCGTCCAGATATGTGGCACGTCCAGCACCGAAACCGGCGCGTTGCGCTGGATGATGTCGAGAATGGGCAGAAAGACATCGCCGTTGAAATCATAGGTCCGGTCAAGCATCGACGGTGCGGCCAGCATCGACAGATGCTCCGAGCATTTGGTCAGCAGGCGATCGAGGAAGACTTCATCCAGCCGGTCGGGCGAGTACACCGCCTCGGCGATGCCCTGCGTCGGGTCGTTGTCGAAATTGAGATTTGCGGTTCCGAACGCGAGATCCATGTCGGCCAGGATCACTTCGCTCGAAAACAGGCTGGAAATGCTCCAGGCGCAATTGTGGGCGAGTGTGGACGAGCCGACGCCGCCCTTGGCGCCGACAAAGGCGATCGAGCGGCCCAGCGGCGCGGCGTCGGGATCGACAAAGATCGTGGAAATCACCCCGATCAGATCCGCCATGGAAACCGGCGCGACGATATATTCCGAAACGCCGTTGCGGACCAGTTCGCGGTAGAGCGACACGTCGTTGACATGGCCAACCACCACCACCCTCGTGTCGGGATCGCACACCGCGGCGAGATCACCCAGTTCATCGATCAGGGTCCGGGCGTCGGCGCGGGTTTCCAGGATGAGCAGATTCGGCGTCGGCGAGCCCGCGAACATATTGGCGGCAGCCGAAACGCCGCCGGAATTGATGCGCAGGTTGACCTTGGCCATGCGGCGGTCCTGGGAACACCGCTCCATGGTCTTGGCGAGGCCCTCGGATTCCACGAAGGCGTGCACCGAGATCCTGGGCAGCGGGCGAATGCGATCGAAATCACCGCGCTCCTGGACCGGTTCCGCCTGCTCTGGCTGCTTTTCCTGCTCGATCTCGTAATCAAGATTGGTCATTACCATTGTCCTGCTTCAAAGGGCTGTCCTGCTTCAAAGAGCCTGTTGCGGGTCATTCGAGGGCCGCGCCGTTTTCTCTGTAAGTCTCGATCACCACCGACCGTCGTTCGGCGTCGATCGACGTCATCCCGCGCGGCGCAATGAGGTCGCCGGGATTGGCGATCTGAGCGGCCAGGTTGTTTTGCGTGGCGCAACCGAAATTGGCGTAGTGCTTGTTGTCGGTTGTGTTGGCGAGCATGTCTTCAGGCCAGCGGCCGCACTCGCCGGTGGAAGCCGTGATCGCCATGAAGGCGATGCGGATCGGCGCTGCGTCATTGGGAGAGGACACATGATAGGGTGAGGAGAGAATGCGGTCGCCCGGAATGCCTTCCTTGCGCAGGACATCGGCCACCTGACCTGAAAGCACCGACGCCGCACCGGCATTGGCCGACCCGACCGGAACCATGATGCGGATGATGCCCGACGCGCTGGACCGGTAGCTGGTGGCCGCACCGCGAACCGTTTCCCGCATCGAGATGGTGAGCTTGCGGTCACCCGTCGAGACGGGAAGATCGACAGTGCGTTCCTTCTCCGCCACGATGATGGGATGATTGGTCCGGTAGTCGTCCGGGACCGCGCCCACGGTGATGCTGCGGCCGGGCCATCCGGCGCAGCCCGACAGCAGCGTGACGGCCATCAGCAGCGGGAGAGCCGCCGCCTTGAGCGGGCGGAGATCAGGATTGGCGGGAACTGGGATCTTGCTCGACATGGTGAGATTCCTGATCATTTGTAAATAAAGCCGACGACGCCGTGGTACCGGCCTGGCGGGAGTTCTGTTTCCATCCGGCCATAGACGCGATTCACCCGGCCCAGGAAGAAGCCCGCGCCATCGCCGGCCGCATTGAAATTGTCATCCGGACGGGCGATCTCGTTGCGGGCAACCGGTTTGACGATGTAGGGGGTGGCAATGATGACCAGTTCGGTTTCATTGCGGACAAAATCGCGGCTGCGAAACAATGTGCCGAAAACCGGAACCTGGGACAGCCCCGGATAGCCCGACATCGCCTGGCGAATGTCATCCTTGACGAGGCCCGCGAGCACGATCGATCCGCCGGAGGGAAGCTCGACCGCAGTTTCCGCCTCGCGCCGCTTGATCGACAGGCGGGTCATCCCGGGGCTGCCGCGGGTGCCTTGAATTGATGTCGATCCTTCGAATGACGGCTCCGAAACTTCGGTAAGCACCTTCAGCGAAATCCGTCCTGCCGACAGGACGACCGGCGTGAAGTTCAGGCGGATGCCGTACTCCACCTCACGATCGGTATAGGTCACGCGGCCATTATTGTCAGTTGTGACCTCGTCTCTGATCTGGAATTCACCGCCAACATAGAACCTTGCGCTTTCACCGGAAATGGCCGTCAGGCTGGGTTCCGCCAGGGTGCGCATCACGCCGGCCTGCTGCATGGCATTGACGTAGCTGCTGATGCTTGCCCCGCCGATGGTCTTTGCCAGCGCGGCGTAGTTCAGGCCTGTCGACAGCGTGCCAAGATTGGCCGGGTTGGAATTCACCATGGCTGCCGAACTTCCGACGATGCTCGAGTTGAATCCAAGCTGCTTGAGCACCTGGCGGCTGACTTCGGCGATGGTGACCTTCAGCATGACCTGGTCCTCGCCATCAATCTTGAGCAGATTGACGATCTGGGACTTCTGGCGGGCCTCGGCGTTGATCGCTGCGTCGCCGCCTTCGCTGGTCGCCGTGGTCACGCGTGTGGTGGCTTCACCGCCGGTGAGGAATATCTGTGCCAGCCGCGCTGCCTGGGCCGCGTCCTGCGGGGTGCGCACCGAGCCGGTGAGGACGATGTTGTCGGAGATGATCTCGACCTTGATGTCCGAATCCGGAAGGAACCGGGCCAGGTGGCCCTGAAGGCCGGAAACGTCGCGTTCGATCTCGAGATCTATGGCGACGATTTCTTCGCCGCTCGGACCGAAGATGAAGATGTTGGTCTGACCCACCGTCTTGCCGAACAGATAGAGCCTGCGGGAGGTGCGGGTCACCGCATCGGCAAGGCTCGGGTCCGCCACCAGGATATCATGAGCGTCCGTGGGCAGGTCAATCACGATGGCCTTGTTCAGACCCAGCTTGACCCGCTTGGAGACACCGGGACCGGTTTGCTTGATCCTGATGACGCTTTCCGATGCCTCGGCTGCGGCCAGGAAACGGCCGCTGGACGGATCGAGGCCGATGCCGGCAATCATGGCAGTGCCTGCCAGTGCGATACCGGCAATGGACGACAGGAGCGATTTTGCAATGTGACGCACGTTCATTCTCCGCTTCAGTTGGTGGCGCCAACTTTGGTTATGGTGCCAGAGCGGATCAGCTGGATGGCCGCAGAGCCGTCTTCGCCGCTCAGTAGATATTTTGCGCCGTCGATGTCAGATTCGTGGACATCGGCCACACTGCGCAGGGCAAGGGTCAACCGATCGGCCATCTGCTGTGCGACGGTAATGATCTTTGTCTGTTCGGGGTTCAGTTCGAGGGTCGCCGTGGTTCCAACCGCGGTGCGATTGCCTTCGGCGTCCTGCTCGATCCGCTGATCGATCGCCAGGATGCGGATGTTGGACAGAATCACCTCGGTGAGAAAGCCTTCTTCCCCTGTCTTCCGGCGCACCATGATCACATCCACCCGGTCGTTGGGGAGAATGAAGCCGCCGGCGCTGGTTGCGACGGAAATCTCGGTGGCGACGGCGCGCTTGCCGCTCGGGAGCAGCGACGACATGATCCGGGAGGACGAATCGACGATTTTCTCGGGCCGCAGCGGCTCACCGGCAAAGATCGGCAGACGAACGACGGCGCCGGTCAGCTCAGTGATCGCATCGGGACGGGCATCGCGACGGATCAGCCCTTCGATCACGCCGTCTTCCGGCCAGCCCTTCCACTCGATCGTCTCCTCGTTCAGACGCGAGCCCACCGGCAGGCTGGCGGTTGTGACCAGCACATCGATGGTCGGCATCTTCTGGATGATCGGCGTGGAGGAGATTTCATTGACCTGCACAGTGGGTGAGGTCAGGTTCATGGCCAGATACCCGGCTAGTCCTGCTGCCAGAACAGCCACTGCCATGATGACGACGCGGGCGGGTTTCATGCTGATTCCTCAAACGAGTATTGGATACGCTCGCCAGAGAATGCATGTGCAATCGTGTAATTATGGTTAATGACCCGCAACCAAACAGGGTTAACGGGAGATTACCGCGAACGCGGTCCTGGGCTGCTCGGCTCCGAAGCAAACCTTTCGCTTCGAGGGCATGGAAATTCAGGGGCGGAACCCGGATCACGAAAACCAAATCGCCGACCGTTTCCGGTCAGCGGTCTTGAAGGGCCTGAAGTCCTGCGGGATGGCGATGCACAATGAAGCGGCCGGATGCAGCCGTTCCCAAATCCGTCAGGACAGGTGACTGAGCGCCCGCGTGAACATTTCTGTGTTCGGATAGGTGGAGAACGCTGCCGCCCCGATCGCCACACCATAGGGGATCCCGGCGCGAGCCTTGAAAAAATGCATCGGAATCGGGATCGGCGAGGCCAGAAGCACGTTCTGATTGGCGCGGATCATCAGGACGACGAGAGCCAGCACACCGCCAAAGATCCCGGTGAAGCCGAGGAAAGCCGCAAGATCGGTGTTGAAGCCATACCAGAGTGCTGCGGCGCTGAGGATCTTGGCGTCTCCGCCGCCCATCACATTGAGGGCAAACAGCGCAAAACAGGCGGCAAAAACACTCAAGGCCGCAACCACCGACCAGCCGAATGTCGCCAGATCCATGCCGCTGAACGGGGCAATCATGAAAAAAGAAGCCGCCAGGATCACCGAAACGCGGTTCGGGATCTTCATGGAAATAATGTCGCAGAACGCCGCCATGGCCATGCAAAGCGGAAGAATGACAAAAATCGCTGCCTCGACCATTGGCGTTTGCTCCTCAGTTTGGGAAAACCTACCCGCGAGACCTTAAAAAAGCAGCAACAGACGGAAAAAAGCCGCTCATGAAGCGGCTTTTTGATGTTGGTGCAACTCGGAGATCAAGGCTTACGGATGCAGTGCGTCCGCGGCGTTCATCTTGTCCGAGAGGCTCTGGAACTGGTCGCCCAGGGTGTTGCCCAGCGTCGAGGCGCCGGTGATGAGCGCGACCGAGATGAGAGCGGCGATAAGGCCATACTCGATGGCGGTGGCGCCGGATTCGTCCTGGACGAAACGTTCAAAAAGATTCTTCATGGATCTGTTCCTCACATTCGATTGTGTTTTCAGCACTCCGCCAGCGCTTCGGCAGGTCGGATGCAGCAATAATAGGAGAGGGCCTTTTCAAACCTCTTAATGAAATAGGTTAGCGAAAACTTGCCCCGTGGATGTTCGGCTTATGGTGAATGTGCCGTAAACATTGCGGGCAGCCGTTGTGGCGGCACAGCGCCTCCCGCAATAGAAAAAGCCGCCCCGAAAGGCGGCCTTCGCGAATTCCGTTGGCTCTTGGCCGAGCTTACGGATGTAGAGCGTCAGCAGAGTTCATCTTGTCCGACAGGCTCTGGAACTGGTCGCCCAGGGTGTTGCCCAGCGTCGAAGCGCCGGTGATGAGCGCGACGGAAATCAGAGCAGCAATAAGGCCGTACTCGATTGCGGTGGCGCCGGATTCGTCTTTGACGAAACGTTCAATCATGTTCTTCATGGGATACTCCTTGATCCACACAGTGGTTTCAGCACTCCGTCAACCGTTACCGTTGATCAGATCAATTCAACCTATAGGGAGGTCTTTTCAATCTGCTTAAGGAAGGTGGTTAGCAAATTCTTGCGATGCTGGGGGGTGCCCACCTGGTTAATTTTTCATCTTCCACGGGACTGGTGATCCGTGCCGGTGATTCCTTATAGTAGGGTGGATGCGCCGGCCTGCTCCTGGCGCCTGCGCGGCCTGCGAAAGTCCACGGCCGCAAGCCGATTGTGGAAGAGCCTGTCGGATTTTTCGCCGGACCCGTCCGTCTTAAGGCTTCATTCACCAATCCGCGCGATTTTAGGAGCCGATCCGCAATCCCGAGGAAACGGCATGACCCACCCCATCCCTGTTCGACGCCGGTTTATGCTTGTCGCATGCGGTCTGGCCCTGGCTGCGCTGTCGCCAATCCCGGCTCAGGCCACGGACGACGTGATCCGGGTGTTCATGGATCATGCCCGCATCCTCAAGCTCGACCGCATGGTTTCCAAGGTCATTATCGGCAACGCCGACGTTGCCGACGTGACCGTCTCGGATCCGCAGACTATCGTGCTGACCGGAAAATCCTACGGCACGACAAATCTTGTCATTCTCGATCAGGACGGCGAAGCCATTGTCGACGAGCGCATTCTGGTGTCTGTCGACGAGGCCAACACGCTTCGTGTTTTCAAGCAGACCTCCCGATCCGTCTACTCCTGCTCTCCGTCCTGCGAAGAGCACGTGCCAACGGCCCCGGCCGCGCCGTGAGCACGGCTGAGGCAGGTTGTTCTGGTTGATGGTTGATTAACCACACATCGCGTCTTGTCCCGACCCGCGTTACGAAAATTCAACTAGTTTGGTCTAGCTTTGCTCCCTGACACTGCATGTCCGGGAGTCCGACGATGAACCTCGACGATCAAACACATCAGCGGCAGTCGCCCCCGCGGCGCATGCGGCGGCTGCTTGCCCGCTTGAGACGATCCCGGGACGGCACCGCCGCGATCGAGTTCGGCCTTCTGGCGTTCCCTTTTTTCCTTCTGATCTTCGCCACCATCGAAGCCTTCATTGCCTTTGCAGGCGAACAATTGCTGGAAAACGCCGTCGACACCATGAGCCGGCAGATCCGCACCGGTCAAATCACCGCATTTGATAACAGCCGGCTGTCTCACAAGTCGGAGGACCAATTTCGCGCCCTGTTTTGCGCGGAAATCAGCCTGATGATCAAGTGCGCGGCCGAGGAAGATCCGAACGACCAGAAGCTCTATCTCGACGTCCGCGAGTTCGAGGAGTTCGCTGACATTCCCAACTATATCCCGAAGGTCAGCGGGGACAAGTTCTCGGACCTTGACACGACCGGCTTTGCCTACAACCCCGGCGGACCCGAATCCATCAACATCGTCAGGGCCTACTATCGCTGGGAAGTGATGACCGACCTTGTCAGGCCCTTCATCACCAATATCCGCAAAGATGGGGAAATGCCGCGCGATTACCTGATGGTGGCAACAGCGGCGTTTCGCAACGAAAACTACCCGTGAGCCGCGATCCGGACTTGGAAGCAGGCAGAAAACCACAAGGGAACACGGTCATGACGGGATTTCTGATTGGACTGAAGCGCACGGCCCGGAAGCTTCGCGGCGATCGCGCAGGCGTTGGCGCCGTGGAGTTCGCTCTCATCGCCCCGGTGTTGATCATCCTGTACATGGGTTCCCTGGAAATTTCCGTCGCCATGTCGGTGAACAAGAAGCTGGCGCGCGCCTCCAGCACCGTGGCCGACCTTGTGACCCAGCTCGACAAGGTCGACAAGGCCACTCTCCAGTCGATGCTCAATGTGGCGCAAAGCGTGATGACGCCATTCCGCTCGGACGGCATAAAGGTGAAGATCACGGGGATCTCGATCAATGGCGCAGGCGTGGGCAAGGCCACATGGTCATGGCAGGAAGACAATACCGCGGCCTACACCGCCGGCTCCACTCAATCCCTGCCCAAAGAGCTGGCCATCCCCAATACGTTTCTGGTGCGCACCGAGGTTGAATTCGATCACAAGCTGCTGATGGTCATGCCCGGGGTCGAGAACCTCGACATAAGAACGCTTCACATGAAGAAGACCTATCACCTTCGTCAGCGCGTCGGTGAAAACGTGGCCTGCGGAGACTGTTAATCATCCTCATCCTGCGGCAGGCAGACAAGATGCTCTAGCGTGTCGGCAGCGCGGCAGCGTCACCTGACGGCAGGACTTCGACGAGACCACGAATATTGCGGTAGTCTTCCGGATCCGGGGTGACGTATCCGCCGCCATAGACAGGTTCAAGAATATCCAGCAAGCCCGGCGCGGACGATGGCATCTGGTCAAGAAACGCCCCCAGCGCTTCGACCAGATCGTCCGGCAGCGTCCGCAGCACCGCATGCGGGCCATAGGGGATGCGCTGCGATGACCACAGCATCCGAAGCGGAGCGGATCCCTCGATTGCGGACTGGTTCCAGCCGCCAAACAATTCCGTCAGACCCGAGCCGGTGTCTCCCGGCCTGTCCGGTATCCAGCCGAAGAACCCGTCGACTTCGCCAGCCTGGTAAAGCGCGATCACCGATGCCACGCTGCCCGCGCGAACCAGTTGCGGTGAGTCCAGGCCGCCGGTCTTCATCGCCTGGTTCGGAATCTGCCAGCCGGAAACCGAGTCTTCCCGGGAATAGGCGACCTTGAGGTCGGAGACCTGCTTGTTGACGCTGTCGCGAACAACAAGCACCGACCTGAAGCCGGTCGATCCATCGCCGGCGACCGGGCTTCGAAATGCCCGGACACAGCCGCAGACCGCGTCGGTCGCGGCAAATGATCTGGCCGAGTGAATGGCGTAACCGACGCGACCGCTGGCGTGCGCGTCAATCAACGCCGCATAGCTGCCCATCCTGATGATCTCCACCGGTATGCGCAATGCGGAAGCAAACGCCAGGCGGACTGCGTCGAGCTTGGCAGGAGGCGTCGCGGCAAGATGCGCCTCGACCACACCGATGCGCAACACCGGAACGGTTTCCCGGTAATCCGCCCGCGCGCCGGAGGCCATGATCACACCCATGCCGATGCTTGCCCAGCAGAGCATCCGGAGCAAGCCAGGAGATGTGGCGGAAAGCGTCGTCGCAATCATGGCTGATTGATATCACGGATACCCCGGGATGTCTGGATATGGTGAAAACAAGGTTACCGGGCCGGCGCCATCGCGACCCTTCCGGTACCGGCCGAATCCGGCTAGTTTGCGGATCATCTGGAGACATTGCATGGCGCGCGCATTTCTGTTTGTTCTTGATTCCTTTGGCATTGGCGGGGCGCCGGATGCGCAGGCCTATGGCGATCTGGGGGCCGATACGCTGGGTCATATCGCCGAACAGTGCGCCGGCGGTCTCGCCGACCGCCCGGGCCTGCGCAAGGGACCGCTGTCATTGCCGCACATGCAGTCGCTCGGACTGGCCGAGGCGGCGCTGGCGGCATCAGGCAACCTGCCGGCGGGATGGGCGCGCGTGGCCCGGCCGCGCGGCATCCACGGCGCCGCCAGCGAGGTCTCGCGCGGCAAGGACACGCCATCGGGGCACTGGGAAATCACCGGGCAGCCGGTGATGTTCGACTGGGGGTATTTTCCCGATGAAGGGCCGGCCTTCAGCAAGGATCTGGTCGCCGCCATCATGTCCGAAGGCAATGTGCCGGGCATCCTGGGAAATTGCCACGCGTCAGGCACCGAAATCATCACAAGTCTCGGCGCCGAACATGTGAGGACCGGCAAGCCGATCTGCTACACATCCTCGGATTCGGTGTTCCAGATCGCCGCCCACGAGGAAAGCTTCGGGCTTGAGCGCCTGCTCGATCTCTGCCGGATCGTGCGCAAGCTGGTTGATCCCTTGAACATAGGGCGCGTGATTGCGCGTCCCTTTGTCGGCTCCGTCGAAAAAGGCTTCGACCGCACCGGCAACCGCCGGGATTTTTCCGTGCCGCCGCCGGGACCGACATTGCTTGACCAGGTCAAGGCGAGCGGCCACAGGGTCTTCGGCGTCGGCAAGATCAGCGACATCTTCGCACACCAGGGCGTCACCGACATGCGCAAGGCGAGCGGCAATGCGGCGCTTTTCGAGGCCACGCTGAGAGCCGCTCAGGACGCCAGGGACGGCGATCTCGTGTTCACCAATTTTGTCGATTTCGACATGCTGTATGGCCACCGCAGGGATGTCGCCGGATATGCGGCGGCGCTCGAAGCGTTCGACGCCATGCTGCCGCGTTTCGCCAAGCTGCTTAAACCGGGCGACCTGGTGCTGATGACGGCCGACCATGGATGCGACCCGACCTGGCGCGGCACCGACCACACCCGCGAACGCGTGCCGGTGCTGGGCTTTGGGCCTGGAGTGGCGGCGCGCGACATTGGCATCCGCACGACCTACGCGGATATCGGCGCGACGCTGGGCCAGCATCTGGGCCTGCCCGAGGGCGCCAGCGGAAAGAGCTTTCTGTGACCAGCGCCGTGAAGAAGGCGGAGCTGCACTGCCATATCGAAGGCGCCGCCTCGCCCGCGCTGGTCAAGGCGCAAGCGCGCAAATACAATGCCGATGTGTCCGGCTTCATTGCCGGTGACCGCTATGTCTGGTCCGATTTCACCGAGTTTCTTGTCGCCTATGATGGTGCTGCCTCGCTGTTTCGCGAGCCGGAGGACTACGCGCTTCTGGCGCAGACCTATCTCGAGGGAACCGCCGCGGAAAACGCCATCTATGCGGAGATCTTTGTCTCTCCCGATCACGCCGTTGCCGCGGGATTGTCGGCGTCGGCCTATCTTGACGGGCTGGCGCAAGGCATTGCCGCCGCAAAGGCCTCGACCGGGATCGAATGCCGGATGATCATCGTCGGGGTCAGGCATTTCGGAGCCGAAAAGGTCGAGGCCGCAGCACTTCTTGCAGCCTCGCGGCCGCATCCGCTGGTCACCGGGTTCGGCATGGCCGGCGAGGAACGCGTCGGCAAGGTCGCGGATTTTGCCCGCGCCTTCGACATTGCCCGCGACGCAGGCCTTGGCATCACCATCCATGCCGGTGAACTGGCCGGGCCCGAAAGCGTGCGCGACGCGCTCGATCATGTGCGTCCCGCCCGGATCGGCCACGGGGTTCGCGCCAGCGAGGACGCGGGGCTGGTCCAGCGGATCGCCGACGAGGGCGTTGTGCTTGAAGTCTGTCCCGGCTCCAATTTGGCGCTGAAGCTCTATCCCGACATGTCCCGCCACCCGTTCGACCGCCTGCGGCGCTCCGGCGTGCGCGTGACGCTGAGTTCCGACGATCCGCCGCATTTCGGCTCCTCGATCGGCCGGGAGTACCAGATGGCGGCGGATGCCTGGGGTTACGATGCGGCAGACTTGACCGCCATCACCCGGACTTCGATCGAAGCGGCCTTTGTCGATGAACCAACCCGGACACTTCTCTTGGGACAGCTTGGCTGAATCCACTCTGAGCAGTTGCCGGAACCCCACATTCTGTGTCTAACTCAGAATGAGTTCACTGCGCTTCCGGACCCTTTCCGGGGTGGAGCCGGTGACGACATTTGTACAGGCGGGACTGTCTCCGCGCATTGATTGAGACGATCAACGCGGCGTCCGGTCACAGCTTCAAGGCAGGACAACATGGACGGCGTCACAGTTATCAATCATCCGCTGGTGCAGCACAAACTCACCTTCATGCGCAAGAAAGAGACATCGACGGCGGGTTTCCGGCGGCTGCTCCGGGAGATTTCGACGCTGATGTGCTATGAGATCACCCGCGATCTTGAACTGACAATGGAGCGGATCGAAACGCCGCTGACCGAACTCGATTCCCCCGTGCTTGAAGGCAAGAAGCTGGTCTTCGCCTCGATCCTGCGCGCCGGCAACGGATTGCTCGAAGGCATGCTGGATCTGGTTCCCTCCGCCCGCGTCGCCCATATCGGGGTCTATCGTGACCACGAGACGCTGGAAGCGATCGAATATTACTTCAAGGCGCCCGAAGACATCAGCAACCGGCTGGTGATCGTGGTGGATCCGATGCTCGCCACCGGCAATTCCTCCATCGCATCGATCGAGAAGCTCAAGGAACGCGGCGCGCGCAACATCCGCTTCCTGTGCCTGCTGGCGGCGCCCGAAGGCATCCGCAACTTCCAGAAGGCCCACCCCGACGTGCCGATCTACACCGCCTCGATCGACAGCCATCTCAACGAGAAGGGCTATATCGTTCCCGGCCTGGGCGACGCCGGCGACCGGATGTACGGCACCAAATAGGGACGCGGCAGCAAGAAATCCGGTGGCCTCTGGGAGGACCGCCTGTCTGCCCAGAGCATTTGCAACCTCTTAACCAAGCCAGCCGGTTTTGCCGCGCGCGTTCCGTTTTTTCACGCGCTGTTAGCCTCATGCCTGTTCTATAGGCCGGAAGTTTCGGAAGGACCGGCATGTTCAAGAACCTGTTCATCATCAGCTGCGCCGTTCTGGCTATCTCAGGCCTGCCCTATTATTTCCAGGATAATTCTGCGTTTCAGTCCGAAAACGTCGGACTGGAGGCCGCAACCGAAAAGCCGGTTGCTGCCCTGGCAGAACCGGTCCCCGCCAGGCCGACGGCGCATTATGCGACAGGCGTTCGGACGGCGAGCATACCGCTGAGCAATGACGGCCACTTTACGACCGATTTCCGCATCAACGGACGTTATGTGCGCGGTCTGATCGACACAGGCGCGACCTATGTCGCCATCAACCGGACGACGGCGCGTAATCTCGGTCTTGGTGTTTCCAATTCGGATTTCAAACATCAGGTGCGCACCGCCAATGGTCTGGCCAAGGCCGCACTGGTGACGATCGATCGCATCGAGGTCGGTTCGGTCTCGGTCGGCGGCGTCGAAGCCTTCGTGCTCGACGACGCGGCGCTGTCCGCAACCCTCATCGGCATGAGCTTCATGTCGAAGCTGCAGTCCTACCGGGTGACCAACAACAAGCTCGAACTGGTCAATTAGGCCGCCTGACCGGACCTGATGCGTCAATTCAAAGTGCTACAGCAGGCTTTGCGTATCCAGTTGGATGCGCGCCGCGGCAGGATCAGTCCTGACGCCCCAGAATGACCGCCGGTATCGTTGGCGGGGCATCGCCGATGAAGACCGCCTTGCGCAGTTGTTCCCGCGCCGCCGTCGCCTGATCCTCGTCCCGCGCGTGCACCAGCGCAAGCGGCGTGTCCTTCTCGACCCGCGTGCCCACAGGCAGCAATCCCGTCAGCCCCACCACATGATCGACCGGATCGCCGGGCTTGGTGCGTCCACCGCCGAGCGCCACGACGCAAAGCCCGACGCCGCGGGTGTCGTAACCCGTGACATAGCCTTCCCGCCCGGCAGTGCAGGCGACGGTGAGCGGGGCTGCGCCGAGATGCCTGTCGGGATCAGCCAGAAAATCCGCCGGGCCGCCGAGTTCGAACACCATCTTGTTGAAGATCTCGGCCGCACGTCCGTCCTCAAGCGCTCTGAGCGCTCGCGCCAGGCCTTCGTCCGCATCTGCCACCAAACAGCCGGAGACCAGCATCTCTGCGGCCAGCGCCAGCGTCACCTCCTGCAAGCGGCTGTCGCGAGCAGCTCCCGTGAGAAATTCCGCGGCATTCTTCACTTCGACCGCGTTGCCGGCGGCACTCGCCAATGGCTGGCTCATGTCGGTCACCAGCGCCGTCGTCGGCATGCCGGCGCCGACGGCCACCTCGACCAGCGACCGCGCCAGCTCCCGCGCGCGCTCAGGCGAATCCATGAAGGCGCCATTGCCGCATTTGACATCGAGCACCAGGGCGCCAAGGCCTGCGGCGAGCTTTTTCGACAGGATCGAAGCCGTGATCAGCGGCACGGATTCCACCGTCGCGGTCACATCGCGGATGCCGTAGAAGCGCTTGTCGGCGGGCGCGAGATTGCCGGTCTGGCCGATGATGGCGCAGCCCACCGAGCCGACAACCTTGCGGAATAAATTGTTGTTCGGCATCGCCTGATAGCCGGGGATGCTCTCCATCTTGTCGAGTGTGCCGCCGGTATGGCCGAGCCCGCGGCCGGAAATCATCGGCACCGCCAGCCCGCAGGCCGCCGCGATCGGGGCCAGCATCAGCGAGACATTGTCGCCGACGCCGCCGGTCGAGTGCTTGTCGACCACCGGACGGTCGAGTTCCGGCCAGGTGAGAACCTCGCCCGAATCGCGCATCGCCAGCGTCAACGCCACCGCTTCGTTGCGGCTCATGCCGTGGAAAAAGATCGCCATGGCCAGCGCCGCAACCTGGCCTTCGGTGACGCTGCCATCGGTCAATCCGCGGACAAAACCCGCGATGTCGGCGGGATCGATCTCGCCGCCGTCACGCTTGATCCGGATGATTTCCTGGGTCAGCATTTCAGTACCCCTCCCCCTGGGCCCCCGAGGCGCGATCCTCGAGCGTCGCAAGAATATCGCCGAGCAGCCCGGATGCGCCGAAGCGGAAGGTCTCGGGCGAGACCCAGCCGCGGCCCATGATCTCGTCGCAGAGTGCGAAATAGGCGCGCGCATCCGCCACGGTGCGGATCCCGCCGGCGGGCTTGAACCCGGCCTTGCCGCCGGCGCTCCGGATAGCCTCAAGCATGATGCGGGCCGCCTCCGGCGTCGCGTTGACTGAAACCTTGCCGGTCGACGTCTTGATGAAGTCCGCGCCTTCGTCGAGCGCGATCTCTGACGCCCGCGCGATCAGCTCCGGGTCCTTGAGTTCCCCGGTCTCGAGGATGGTCTTGAGCCGTGCCGGCGCCTTTGTCGCCGCGCGGACGGACCGGATCATCGCCCGCACCGCCTGCTCGTCGCCCTGGATGAACGCCCGATAGGGGATAACGAGATCGATTTCATCGGCGCCGTCGGCAATCGCCCGGATTGTCTCGGCCACAACCGCATCGACCGGCAGATCGCCTGAGGGGAAGTTGACCACCGTTGCGATGCGGACCGGCGCGCCTTGGCCCAGGCGGGCGCGCGCGGTTGCGACAAACCTTGGCCAGATACAGACGGCGGCCGTCGCGCCGTAGTCCGTGGTTGATCGGCCCACCAGCTTGAGTGTCGCCTCTTCGGTCGCCGCATCGCCGAGCTCGGTGAGATCGAGGCAGGCGAGCGCCGCCGCGGCGACGGATTTGGGGTCGTCGAGATCCATCGTATCAACCATGGGCAATATCCGGCGCCGAGAGCATCGCGGTCAGGATCGCCGCGAGCCTTTTGCCGCCGACCGGCGCCATGTCCTTGGTTTCCTGGTGGCTGAGTTCGCCCCCGGTCATGCCGGCGCCGAAATTGGTGATCACCGAGGCGGCGGCCACCTTCATCCCGAAAAACCGCGCCAGGATCACCTCCGGAACCGTCGACATGCCGACCGCGTCGGCACCCATCATCCGCGCCATGCGGATTTCCGCCGGCGTTTCGAAGCTCGGGCCGGAAAACCACATATAGACCCCTTCCTGCATCGGGGTGCCCGTGGTTTTCGCCGCGGCTGTCATGCGGGCGGCCAGATCCGCGTCATAGGCATTGGTCATGCCGACGAAGCGGCGGTCGCTGGGTTCGCCAAACAGCGGGTTCGAGCCCGAGAAATTGATATGATCGGTGATCCGCATCACCGATCCGGGCGGCATGTCCTGGCGCAGCGACCCGGCGGCATTGGTGAGGATCAGATGGGTCACGCCGATGCCCTGCAGGGCCTCGAGCGGCACCCGCATCGCGTCGGCCTTGCCGTGCTCATAATAATGCACCCGGCCCGAGAGCATGATCACCGGCGTCGAACCCATATGACCCGCGACCACCTCGCCCGCATGACCCGACACGCCGCTTTCAGGGAATCCCGGCAGATCGGCATAGGAGATGCGCACCGGATCGGCGATGGTCTCGACCAGCGACCCCAGACCGGACCCCAGCACGATGGCTTGGCGCGGCATGCGACCGTGCAACCGTTCGGTCAGCACATCCATGGCGGCGCTCATCCGATCACCTCGGTTTCAAAGGCATAGGGCAGCAATTCATCCATCCTCACCGTTTTCTTCACGCCCTCGGCATCGCACAGATACACCAGCGTATCGGGAGCCGAAAACTCCGCCAGCCGCTGCCTGCAGCCGCCGCATGGGGAGCAGAAATCGAGCTTCGGGGCAAACACCGCGACTTCGCGGATCCTGGTGTGGCCCGCCATGATCATGTGGCTGATCGCCGTGGTCTCGGCGCACCAGCCCTCGGGAAACGAAATCACCTCGATATTGGCGCCGGCATGGATCGATCCGTCCTCGGTGCGAAGGGCGGCGCCGACGGGAAATTTCGAGTAGGGCGCATGGCATTTTGCACTGGCGTCACGCGCGGCCTCGAACAGGTCATGGGCCAACTTGTCGTTTCCCATCTTATCGTTCCTTGACATAGGGCACGCCGCCGGCGCGCGGCGGGATCGCCTTGCCGATGAAGCCGGCCAGCAGGATCACGGTCAGGATATAGGGCAGGGCCTGCATGAACTGCACCGGCACCTCGCCAATGAGCGGCAGCGCATTGCCCTGCATGCGGATCGACATGGCGTCGAGAAAGCCGAACAGCAGGCAGGCGAACATGACATTGACCGGCTTCCACTTGGCGAAGATCAGCGCGGCCAGCGCGATGAAGCCCTTGCCGGCGGTCATGCCCTTGACGAAGCCTGCGGTCATCGCCATCGACAGATAGGCGCCTGCGAATCCGCACAGAATGCCGCAGCAGATCACCGCCCGGTACCTGAGCCAGATCACGGAGATTCCGGCGGTATCCACGGCTCCCGGATTTTCGCCGACCGCGCGCAGCCTCAGGCCGAACCTGGTCCGGTAGAGCACCCACCAGGTAAACGGCACCAGCGCGAAGGCAAAATAGGTGAGCAGGAAATGGCCCGAAAGCAGGTTCGAGTAGATCGACCCCAGGATCGGGATATCGGCGAGTTCGGCGGCAAAGGGCAGCTCCACGGTGGTAAAGCGCTCGCCCTCACCCAGCTGCGGCGTCCGCCCGCCCTGCCGGAACCAGGCCTGGCCGAGAATCACGGTGGCGCCGAGCGCGATGAAGTTGATCGCCACGCCGGAGACGATCTGGTTGCCGCGCTGGGTGATGGACGCAAAGCCATGCACCAGAGCCAGGCACACCGAGACGAAGATCGCGGCGCCGAGCCCGATGATCGCCGAGCCGTAGACCGAGGCGGCCGCGCCGCCGGCAAAGGCCGCGGCCAGCATCTTGCCTTCCAGCCCGATGTCGAAGATGCCGGCGCGCTCGGAATAAAGGCCCGCCAGCGCCGCCAGAATCAGCGGCACCGAAACCCGGACGGTCGATTGCAGGATGACGATCAGCGTGTCGAAATACTCCATGATCCTATTCCCCTGCCGGCAGGGTCTTGCCCGCGCGGGCCGTTCCCATGGTTGCGAAAAACGTCGTGATGGCCGGCCGGAACATGTTTTCGAGCGCACCGGCAAACAGGATCACCAGGCCCTGGATGATGGTGATCATGTCGCGCGAGATCTGCGGCATTTCAAAGGAAATCTCGGCGCCGCCCTGGTAGAGCATGCCGAAGAGGATCGCCGCAGGCACGATTCCCACGGGGTGCGAGCGACCCATCAGCGCCACCGCGATCCCGACAAAGCCGGCGCCGCCGACAAAATCCAGTTGCATGCGGTGCTGGTCGCCCATGATCGGATTGAGCGCCATCATACCGGCGAGAGCGCCTGACATCATCATGGTGATGATGATGATGCGGCTTTCGCGTATGCCGGCATAGCGCGCCGCCGAGGGGCTATGGCCCATGGTGCGGATCTCGTAGCCGAGCTTCGTGCGCCAGATCACTGCCCAGACGACGCAGGCCATGACCAGCGCCAGCAGGAAGGACAGGTTGAACGGCGCCCCGCCCATGTCGACACCGGCCCAGGAGAACATCCAGTCAAGCCGCGGCAACTGACCGCTTTCCGCAAATGCCCGGGTCTGCGGCGCCATCGAGCCGGCGGGCTTCAGAACATCGACCAGCACATAGACCATCAGGCTGGAAGCAATGAAATTGAACATGATCGTGGTGATGACCACATGGCTGCCGCGCTTGGCCTGCAGCCAGCCCGGGATCAGCGCCCAGGCGGCGCCGGCCAGCGCCGACCCGACAATGGCGGCTAGAAAGACGAGATACCAGGGCGCGAACTGATCCAGCCACAGGCAGGGCAGCGCCACGCCGAGACCGGCGACATAGGCCTGTCCCTCGCCGCCGATGTTGAACAGACCGCAATGGAAGGCCACGGCGACCGCCAGGCCGGTGAAGATGAAGTTGGTGGCGTAATAGAGTGTGAAGCCAATGCCTTCGCCATAGCCGAAGGCGCCCTGGATCATCAGGCCTGCTGCACGCACCGGGCTCTCGCCCACGGCCAGCACCACCAGGCCCGCCACGGCAAAGGCGACAGTGAGATTGATCAGCGGGATCAGTCCGTAATCGACCCAGGCCGGCAGTTTTGCATAGGGCGCGCTCATTGGGCTGCCTCCTCGGCGTCTGCCACACCGGCCATCAAGAGACCAAGTTCACGCTCGCCTGTATCGGGCGCGCGTTCGCCGACGATGCGGCCGTCAAACATCACCAGCACCCGGTCGGCGAGCGAGCGGATCTCATCGAGTTCGACCGAGACAAGCAGCACCGCCTTGCCCGCATCGCGCATTTCGATGATGCGCTTGTGGATGAACTCGATGGCGCCGACATCGACGCCGCGGGTCGGCTGGCCGATGATGAGAACCTTGGGATCGCGCTCCATCTCGCGCGCCAGCACGATCTTTTGCTGGTTGCCGCCGGAGAAATTCGCGGTCTTCAGCCGCGGATTGGGCGGGCGAATGTCATATTTCTCGATCTTGTCGACAGCGTCCTTGCGGATCGCATCGATGTCGAGAAACATGCCGTTCGAATATTTCGGGTCGTCATGGTAGCCCAGAATCGAGTTCTCGCTTTGGTCGAACTTCAACACCAGGCCCATGTGCTGGCGGTCCTCGGGGACATGGGCAAGACCGCGCTGGCGCAAACCCGAGGGATCCTTGCTGGTGACGTCGACCGGCTCGCCATCGAGCCAGACCTTGCCGCTGACCGCGCGCCTTATGCCGGACACGGCCTGCAGCAGTTCGGACTGGCCATTGCCGGCGACGCCGGCGATACCGACGATTTCTCCGGCGCGTACCTGGAAGGAGACGTTCTTGACCATGTCGACGCCGCGGCTGTCGCGCACCGTCAGGTTTTCAACCGACAGCATCACCTCGCCGGGCGCGGCCGGGCCCTTTTCGACATGCAGCAGTACGTGGCGGCCGACCATAAGTTCGGCCAGTTCCTCGACCGAGGTCTCGGCCGTTGTCCGGGTCGCCACCATCTCGCCGCGCCGCATCACCGAGACCTCGTCGGTGACGGCCATGATTTCCCGCAATTTGTGGGTGATCAGCAGGATGGTCTTGCCCTGGTCCTTGAGCTGCTCGAGAATGCGGAACAGGTGATCGGCCTCGTCCGGGGTCAGCACGCCGGTGGGCTCATCGAGAATCAGGATCTCCGCGCCGCGATAGAGCGCCTTGAGGATCTCGACCCGCTGCTGAAGACCGACCGGGAGCTCCTCGATGATCGCATCGGGATCGACCTCCAGCTCATATTCATGCTCGAGCCGCCTGAGTTCCTGACGCGCCTTGGTGATGCCGGCGGTGAGGATCTGGCTTTCTTCGGCGCCCAGCATGACATTTTCGAGCACGGTAAAATTCTCCACCAGCATGAAATGCTGATGCACCATGCCGATGCCCGCACCGATGGCCACATTCGGATCCTTGATCACGATTTTTTGGCCATTGATAAAGATATCACCATCATCGGCCTGGTAGAAGCCGTAGAGAATGGACATCAGGGTCGATTTGCCGGCGCCGTTCTCGCCGATGATGCCGTGGATGGTGCCCTTGCGAACGCGCAGATCGATGTCCTTGTTGGCATGAACGAGGCCGAACTTCTTGTCGATCCCCTTGAGTTCAATGGCAATGTCGTTCATGTCCCCTCGTCTTTTTCACGGTCTGTCTCACCGCCCCTGTCGCGGCCCGGACCTTTGGCTTAGTCTCGACAGTTCTCGAAGCAAAGTCCAGAATCATTTGAAGGGGGAAATATGCGGCCCTTTGTCCTCAACCCAGCCGAAAGGTTGCCTGATGACGGCCGGCCAAGCGTGGCTGAAAGGCTTGCCATCCAACATGCGGCGTGGTGAAAGCGCTTCGATGACACGCACGCCACCTCCCACCCGCACCGGCTTCACGGTGTTCGAGACCCTGCAGACCCGCTGGGCCGACAATGACATGTATGGCCACATGAACAATGTGGTGCATTACCAGCTGTTCGACACCGCCATCAACCAATGGCTGATCGAGGGCGGGCTGCTCGATCCGTTGAACGGGGACATCATCGGCCTGGTGGTCGAGACCGGCTGCCGCTATCACAGTGAGGCCAAGTTTCCGGACCGGATCGCCGCCGGCATTGCTGTCGAACGGCTCGGTGGATCGTCGGTCACCTACTCCATCGCGCTGTTCCGCAATGACCAGGACACCGCCTTCGCCGATGGAAGGTTTGTCCATGTCTATGTCGATCGCAATTCGCGACGGCCCGTGCCCTTGCCGGAGAGCTGGCGCGACAAACTGAAAGGGCTGACCCCATGAACGAGCAGGATGAAGCGCGGCTGGTGCGGCTTGAGGAACTGGTCGCCCATCAACAGGCGGCCATCGAGGATCTGTCGCGGCAGCTGACCGACAGCTGGCGACAGGCAGAGAAACTCGGCCGCGAACTGGCGCGGCTCACTGACCGCTTCCAGGACATCGAAGACACCGCCGGCGGCCCTGCCGCCAATCAACGCCCGCCGCACTGGTAGGCTGCGCGACCCACGGGCTTGAGCCTGTGGCGATGGCTTACCCGGCGTCCCGTTCATAACGGACGAAAGCGAAGCGGCCGCCATCGGGTGACCAGCAGGGCACATTGATTGTTCCCTGGCCGCCAAACAGGGCAATGAGCGTGCGGACCGAACCGTCATGCGTATCGAGCAGCCGCAATTCGACATCGCGATCGCGCGGGTGGCCCTCGGTACCGGGCTGATAGCTCAGATACAGCACCGACATCCCATCGGGGGCGGGATGGGGAAACCAATTGACCCGCTCGTCCTCGGTCATCTGCTCGGGCGCGCCGCCCACGACAGCAATCCGCCAAAGATCCATGCTGCCGCCACGGTCGGAATTGAACCAGATCCATTGGCCATCCGGCGTATAGTCCGGCCCGTCATAATGGCCGCCGCCGCTGATCAGATGCTGCTCAGCGCCGCCATCAACGTCAATCGTGTATATGCCGAACCCGCCATCACGGCGGCCGACATAGGCGAGTCGCTTGCCGTCCGGCGACCAGCCATGCCACCAGGACGGAACCTCCTCCGTCACCCGGCGCGGCGCGCCACCCGTGACCGGCAGCACGAAGATGCAGGATTGGCGTGTCTCGGTCGAATCGCTGATCACCAGCCGGCTTCCGTCCGGCGAGACGCCATGGTCGTTGTTGCACTGAACCGCATGGCCGGTGTCGATCGGAATCAGGTCCGGCGCATCAAGCGGCACCCGGAACATGCATCCGTCTCCATTGACGATCAGCGCCGCGCCATCGGGCGTCCAGTTCGGCGCCTCGATCAGACGGCCAGTGGCAAGCACCTCTTCCACCTTGCCGGTGGCGATCTCATAGAGGCACAGCCGGCTCTTCATCACGTGTCCATGGGGATATAGTCAAACCGGGAAAACTCAGCCGTAATCGCGTCGCCGGAGGTGTCAAACGCCGCCATGCCGGTGAAGGCGCCGGTGAACGAGGCGTGTTCGCCGCGCCCGCCCTCGTCGGAGATCACGCTGGCGTCGAGGACTGGGCCGACCCGCGTCCAGTCGCCGCCGCCAGTCTTCCAGAGAAACACAAGTTCCGCGCCGTCCACTTCCATGGCGAGGTCGATCGGGCCATCGTCCGGCAGCTTCGCCGGCGGGTCGAGCGGGAACTGCAGCCGTCCGTCGGGCCAGTCGCCGGGGCAGCTCAGGATCGTCAGTACCCGGCCCATCGTCTCGTGCCAGGTGACGGCGAGGAAATGGAACTTGTGGCGGTTGTAGTAATGCGTGAGCCCCGCCGCCTGCTGGAAATGCTCCGGCGAGAACGACAGTGTCGTCTCGGCGCGAAAATCCGGATGCTCCTGCCTGCGCGCCACCAGCGACTGTTCGAACCAGCTGCCGATGGATTCGCGCGCGATCAATCGCAGCGCCGAGCCGGTCATCGCAAAGATCCGCTCCGGAACAGGCGTCCGGAGCCACTGGAACTCCTCCGGCAACTCCGCCCCGTCAAAGCGGCGCGTGACCGGGGCCGGCGGTTGTTTCCGGGTCGTCGGATCAGGCGCCTCGACTTCCAAAGCCGGCACAAGACCGCCTTCAGCCAACCGCAGCCAGCCATCCTCGCCCCAGACGCATTTCTGGATGCCGGTCTCGCGGCCGAGCGGCGAGCGGCGGGTTCCCGGCAGCGGCCGCGAACACAGATGGGTGTGATAGACGAGGCCGTCGGGCGTTTCGACCATCTGGCCATGGCCGGCGCGCTGCAGGGGGGCGTCGGGCTCGTCCTTGGAGGTCATCAGGAAGGTGTCGGGATGAAGCTCATAGGGACCGTCAAGCGTGCGCGCGCGCGCCATGGTCACGGCATGGCCATAGCCGGTGCCGCCTTCGGCGACGGTGAGATAGTACCAGCCGTCGCGCTTAAACAGATGCGCGCCCTCGACAAGGCCGTGGCTGCTGCCCTTGAAGATGTTCTGAGGCTTGCCGATCAGCCTGCCCGCGGCCGCGTCATATTCCTGCATCAGGATGCCGGCAAAGGCCGGATGCTTGGGCTGTCCGCCGATCGAGTTGGAGCGGTGGTTCCAGACCATGTTGACGAACCATTTGCGGCCGTCCTCGTCGTGGAACAGCGACGGATCGAAGCCTGACGAATTGACATAGACCGGATCCGACCACGGACCCTCGATGGCGGGTGCCGTGACGATGTAGTTGTGGCTGTCCTTGAAATTGCCGTCGAACCGCTTGACGTCGGTGTAGACCAGCCAGAACAGCCCGTCGGCATGGGACAGGCAGGGCGCCCAGATGCCGCAGGAATCGGGATTGCCGCGCATGTCGAGCTGGCTCGCGCGATTGAGCGGCCGGCCCGTGAGCCGCCAGTTGACCAGATCCGTCGAATGATGGATCTGCACGCCCGGATACCACTCGAAGGTCGATGTCGCGATATAGTAATCCGACCCCACCCGGCAGATCGAAGGATCCGGGTTGAAGCCGGGCAGGATCGGATTGATGATCATTTCCGCGCGGGTCCCTTGCGTTCGGCAGACGCCGCCCAGAGATTGATGTCGGCGTCGCGGGCATAGGTATCGATTTCGGCGAGTTCGGCCGCGGTGAAGTCCTGGTTGTCGAGCGCGCCGACGCAGTCGATGATCTGCTGCGGCCGGCTGGCGCCGATCAGCGCCGTGGTCACGCGGCCGCCGCGCAGCACCCAGGCGAGCGCCATCTGCGCCAAGGTCTGGCCACGGCGCTTGGCGATCTCGTTGAGCGCGCGAATGTTGCCCAGATTGCGCTCGTTGAGGAAATTGGCGTTGAGCGACTTGTCCTGTGCGGCGCGGCTGTCTTCGGGAATGCCGTTCAGGTACTTGCCGGTCAGCATGCCCTGGGCCAGCGGCGAGAACACGATCGAGCCGATGCCTTCCTCGTCGAGCGTGTCGAGCAGACCGTCTTCCTCGACCCAGCGGTTGATCATCGAATAGCTGGGCTGGTGAATGAGGCACGGCGTGCCAAGCTGCCTGAGAATGGCGGCGGCTTCCTTGGTCCGTTTTGAATTGTAGCTCGAGATGCCGGCATAGAGCGCCCGGCCCGAGCGGACGATATGGTCGAGTGCCTGCATCGTCTCTTCCAGCGGCGTTTCGGGATCGAAACGATGCGAGTAGAAGATGTCGACATAGTCGAGGCCCATGCGTTTCAAGCTCTGGTCGCAGCTTGAGATCAGGTATTTGCGGCTGCCCCATTCGCCGTAAGGCCCCGGCCACATGCCGTAGCCGGCCTTGGACGAGATGATCATCTGGTCGCGCAGGCCGTGGAAATCGGTTCTGAGGATCTCGCCGAAGGCGGTTTCCGCCGAGCCGGGAGGCGGGCCGTAATTGTTGGCGAGGTCGAAATGGGTGATGCCGAGATCAAATGCGGTGCGGCACAAGTCGCGCTTGAGCTCATGCGGCGTGTCGCCGCCGAAATTGTGCCACAGACCCAGCGAGATCGCCGGCAGCTTCAGGCCGGACCGGCCGGTGCGCCGGTAACTCATTGAATCATAGCGGTCGGGTGCGGGTGTCCAGGTCATGCTAGTCTTTCTGCTTGAGGAGTGCTGCAGCTTCCTCGATCCCCAGCGGGGCCGGTTGCGTGCAGCCGGTGGCCGGACGGATGAAAGTTCCGGTCTCCCCAGAATGGAGGATCGCGGTCATCACGTCCACCACATGCAGGGCAAATTCGAGCGAACAGCGGTGCGGCCGGTCCTCGATGATGGCCAGCGCCATGTCGGCCAGGCCGGCGGTGCGGTAATTGGCCATCATGCCCTGCTTGTGCTCCTGATTGGGAACCCCGAGCGGATGATCCCATTCCGGCAGATCCATGGCCACGCCGCCGGGTCCGATCAGTTCCACCGTGCCGCCGAAGAAATTCGGATCCGGAACGATCAGGCTGGCGTCGGTGCCATAGAGCTCCATCGGGCGATGGCCGTGGGCCTTGACGTCCCAGGAGGCGCCCAGCGTGACAAGGGCGCCATTCTCAAATTCCAGGATCGCATGCGCCGTGGTGGGCGTCTCGACCGTGATCATCTCGCCATTGCGCGGCTCGGATGTGATCTTGCGCTCGAGGCTCGGAATCGACGTCATGGCGGTGACGCGCACCACCGGCCCGATCAGCTGCACCAGGTTGGAGATGTAATAGGGCCCAAGATCGAGGATCGGGCCGCCGCCTGGCTTGAAGAAGAAGTCCGGATTGGGATGCCAGTGCTCCATGCCGGGGCTCAGCACATGGCAGGTTCCCCCGGTGATGCGGCCCACGGCTCCGGTCTCGATCAGGCTCCGGGCGAGCTGGTGGGCGCCGCCCAGGAATGTGTCGGGCGCAGAGCCCACGCGCAGGCCCTTCCTCGCGGCCCGTTCGGCCAGGTCGCGGCCTTCCTCGACGGAAAGCACAAAGGGCTTTTCCGAATAGACATGCTTGCCCGCGTCCAGCGCCTGGGCGGAGACCTGGTAATGCACCGCCGGCACCGTCAAATTGACGATCATGTCGATGTCGGGTGCCGCGAGCAATCCCTCCACGGTTTCGGCGCGAACGCCGAACTCGTCAGCCCGGGCCTTCGCCGCCGCGGGATTGATGTCCGCGCAGGCGCGCATCTCGATGCCCTCGAACAGCGGCGCGAGCTTCAGATAGGCGGCCGAGATATTGCCGCAGCCGATGATTCCAACCCCAAGTACCTTTGTCATGCCCATCACTCCGTCGCGCCGCGGACCCAGTCGATCGATCGCGACGCGAAGCGCTTCGCATCCGAGGGATTGTCATGTTCCATGACCATCAGCTTGGCCGGCGTATGAGCCCCGATCTCCTTGAACAGTCTGGTCCAGTCCACCGTACCCTGGCCGACATCGGCCCAGCCATCCTCGTCGGCACACTCGCCCGCGGGCGCGATGTCCTTGACATGAACCGCGGTGATCCGGTCGCCATGGCGGGAAATCCAGTCGAAGGGATCCGCCCCGCCGCGGATGATCCAGGCGATGTCGGCTTCCCAGTCGAGATCCGGCGCGGTATCGAGCAGGACCTGCATCGGCAGGCTGCCGTCGACAGCGGGGACGAACTCGAAATCATGATTGTGCCAGCCGAAGCCGAAGCCGGCGGCGCGGGCCTTTTCGCCAACCGCACCCAGGCGCTGGGCGAAATCCTGCCAGCCGGCCTTGTCGGAGGGGCGCTTGTCGGCGACCAGATGCGGGCAGAAGATCCGCTCCACCCCAAGCGTCGTCGCGGTCTTGACCACCGTGTCAAAATCGCCTTCGAGCGCGTCGATGGAAAAATGTCCCGACGGCATGGAAAGCCCGTTCTGATCCATGAGCGCGCGAAAGCCGGCCGGGTCTTCATAGACGCCGCCAAAGCCTTCGACATTCTGATATCCGGTACCGGCAAGCATGGTGAGCACGTCCGCCCAGGGTTGGAAGTTACGGGCGCTGTAGAGCTGGAAGGAGAGATTCATCGGCTTGGGCCTTCTTGAGTTTGATTGAACAGTGCTGTCAGCGAAATGCGTCGGAAGCGGTCAGAGCCTGAGTTCCGTCGCCGTGTCGAAGATCGAGGCGCGGGCCGGGTCGAAGCCGATACGGACTCTTTCGCCCTCGCGCAATTCGCTCTGGCCATCGACCCGAAAGCGGAACTCCCTGCCGTCGAAGATGGCCCAGACCAGCGTGTCGGCGCCCATCGGCTCGACCACCTCGATCTCGACATCGGTGCTGAACGGCTCGCTGTCGGCGGCAGGACCACAGCTCACATGTTCCGGCCTGATCCCGAAGATGACCTTGCCGGGCCGCTCGTCGCTCGCAAAGGGATAGCGGCCGAGTGGCACTTTGGTCGAACCGAAATTCAACGCGGCCTCGCTGTGATGCGTGATCTCGCCTTCGAGAAAATTCATCCCCGGCGAGCCCATGAAGCCGGCGACATAGAGATTGACCGGGCGGTTGTAGATCTCGTTGGGGCTCGCCAGCTGCTGGATGATGCCGTTGCGCATGATGGCGATGCGGTCGGCGAGCGTCAGCGCCTCGATCTGGTCGTGGGTCACGTAGATCATGGTGTTCTTGAGCCGGTGATGCAGCCGCTTGATCTCGACCCGCAACTCGGCGCGCAGCTTGGCGTCGAGATTGGACAGGGGCTCGTCAAACAGGAACACATCGACATCGCGCACCAGAGCCCGGCCGATGGCGACGCGCTGGCGCTGGCCGCCCGACAATTGCGCCGGCTTGCGCTTGAGCAGCGGCTCGATCTGCAGCACTTCCGCCGCGCGGGCGATGCGCTTGTCGATCTCGTCCTTCGGCACCCGCGCGTTCTTGAGCCCGAAGGCCAGGTTGCCCTCCACAGTCATCTGCGGATAGAGCGCGTAGGACTGGAACACCATGCCGATGCCGCGGTCCTTGGGTTCCTCCCAGGTGACGTTCTTGCCCTTGATGAAGATCTGGCCTTCCGACACATCGAGCAGGCCGGCGATGCAGTTGAGCAGGGTCGACTTGCCGCAGCCCGACGGACCCAGAAGCACCAGGAACTCGCCGTCGCCGATGTCGAGATTGAGGGTCTTGAGAACCTTGACCTCGCCGAAATTCAGGCTCAGGTCTCTGATCGATACGCTGGTCATGGTCAGCCTTTCACCGCGCCCGCGGCAATGCCGCGCACGAACAGCTTGCCGGATATGAAATAGATGGTCAGGGGAACGAGCCCGGTCAGGATGGTGGCGGCCATGTTGACATTGTACTCCTTCACCCCCTGCACCGAGTTGACGATGTTGTTGAGCTGCACCGTCATCGGGTAGAGATCGGGCCTGGTGTAGATGACGCCGAACAGGAAGTCGTTCCAGATGCCCGTCACCTGAAGGATGATGGCGACAACAAAGATCGGCAGGCTCATCGGCAGCATGATCTTGAAATAGATGCCCCAGAACCCGGCCCCGTCCACCCGCGCCGCCTTGAACAGCTCCTCGGGCATCGAGGTGAAGTAATTACGGAACAACAGCGTCAGGATCGGCATGCCGAAGACGGTATGGACGAGCACCAGTCCGGTCAGCGACCCGTAGAGGCCCATCTCCCGGAGCAGGATGACTATCGGGTAGAGCATGACCTGGTAGGGAATGAAGGCGCCGAAGATCAGGATGGTGAAGAAGGTGTCGGCGCCCTTGAAGCGCCAGTTGGCGAGCGCATAGCCATTGACCGATGCCACCGCGATCGACAGCACCACCGAGGGCACCAGGATCCGCACGGAGTTCCAGAATCCGCGCGACAGGCCGTCGCAATTGAGCCCGGTGCAGGCTGTAGACCAGGCCTTGGCCCAGGGCTCGAAGGTGATTTCGAGCGGCGGCGAGAAGATGTTGCCCATGCGGATTTCGGGCATGCCCTTCAAGGAGGTCACGATCATCACATAGAGCGGCAGCAGATAGTAGATGGCGAAGACGATCAGCGTGCCGTAGAGGAAGATGTTGGCGCGGGTGATGGAGCGGCGCGGCTTGCGGCCCCACGGTTCGTCTGCGGCGCGCGACGGCGCGGCCACGAGCGGGGCGGAGGTCGGGGCGAGATGGTCAACCATGCTTCTTGCCTCCGAATTCGAGATAGGCCCAGGGGATCAGCACGATCAGCACCGTGAGCAGCATCATGGTCGAGCCGGCGAAGCCCTGTGCCAGATTCTGCGACAGGAACATCGCGTCGTAGACATATTTTGCCGGAACCTCCGAGGCGATCCCGGGTCCGCCGCCGGTCTGGGCGACGATCAGGTCGTAGAGCTTGACGATGCCCGAGGCGATGATCACCAGCGTGGTGATGAAGACGGGGCGCATCATCGGGATGATGATCATCAGATAGGTTTTCCACATCGGGATCCCGTCGACGCGCGCGGCTTTCCAGATGTCCTCGTCAATGCCGCGCAGGCCCGCCAGCATCAGGCACATCACCAGTCCGGTCCCTTGCCACAGGCCGGCGATGAGCACGCCGTAGATGACGATCTCGGCATTGTAGAGCGGATCGAAGGTGAAGCTCTCCCAGCCGAGATTGCGCACGACCCTCTGGATGCCGAAATCGGGATTGAGGATCCACTGCCAGACCAGCCCGGTGACGATGAAGGACAGCGCGAAGGGATAGAGGAAGATGGTGCGGAAGGTGTTCTCGAAGCGGATCTTCTGATCCAGAAGTGCCGCCAGCAGAAAGCCGATCAACAGGGAGAAAACCAGCGACAGGACGCCGTAGATAAACAGGTTCTCGATCGAGATCAGCCACTTGTTCGAGCTCCACAGGCGCTCGTACTGGTCCAGTCCGACGAAGGTCTCGCGCGGCAGCAGCTTGGAATTGGTGAACGAGTAGGTGATCGTCCACAATGTTCCGCCGACAAACACGACACAGGCGGTCAGGATCATCGGGATCGCCGCGACCTTCGCGTTCATGTTCCTGAAAAGCTGGCTTGGTTTGCGGTCTGCCGCCATGTCGCCTTACCCCGTATTGCGCGGTTTGGACCCGCCATCGGGTCTTGATCCGATGGCGGGTTGCCGTTGCCTTGGGTTCAGTCGGCGCTGGCGACGATGTCGGCGAAGCGCTTCTGCGCGTCCGCCGCGGTGATCGACGGCGTGTTGAAGAACTCGACGAACAGGTCGTTGACCTGGGTCAGCGAGTCGGCGCTCATCAACTGGTCGGGCGACTGGATGACATTGCCCTTGGCGAGGATGTCCAGGCCCTTCTTCATGCAGTCATTGGCGGCGTCAAGGCTGACGTCGCCGCGCACCGGCAGCGAGCCCTTCTTGAGATTGAAGGCAACCTGGACTTCCGGCGACATCATCAACTTGGCCAGCTCGCCCTGCGCGGCGGTCTTGGCCTCGTCCTTCAGCACCGGGAAGTAGAAGGCGTCGCCGCCGGTCTGGATCACCTCGTTGACGCCCAGGCCCGGAAGGCAGGTGTAGTCGGTGCCGGCCACCTGGCCCGCCACGGCGAACTCGCCCTGCGCCCAGTCGCCCATGATCTGGCCGCCGGCCTGTCCGGTGATGACCATGTTGGTGGCCTGGTTCCAGTCCTGTACATTCGAGCCGGCCGACATGGCGCGCGCCTGCTCGGCGGCTTCGAACACCTTGGCGAGGTCGGGTCCGCCCGCAAGTTCGGCATCCTTCTCGCCGAAAATCTTGCTGTAAGCCTCAGGGCCGGCGAGCGCCACCAGCAGGACCTGGAAGGCGAGCGTGGTCTGCCAGGGCTGCTGGCCCATGGCGAGCGGGATCTTGCCGGCCTTCTCCAGCGCGGGCGCTGCGGCGGCGAATTCATCCCAGTTGGTCGGAACGGCGACGCCCGCATCCTCGAAGGCCTTGTTGGACAGCCAGAGCCATTGCTGCGAATGGATGTTGACGGGGACGCAATAGATCTTGCCATCGAGCGTGCAGCTGTCGAGCAGGCTTGACGGGCGGACCTTGTCCTTCCAGCCCTCGGCCGTGGCGATGTCGGTCAGGTCGCGCATCAGGCCGGCTTCGACCAGTTCCTCGGCCTGGCGGCCATGGTTGAACTGGGTGGCGGCCATCGGGTCGCCGCCGGTGATGCGGCTGATCATGATCGGGCGGGCGGTGCCGCCGGACCCGGCGATGGCGCCGTCGACCCATTTGTTGCCGGTGGCGTCAAACGCCTTGGCGAATTCTGCCACAGCCGCGGCTTCGCCGCCGGATGTCCACCAGTGTGTGACTTCAAGATCCACCGCATTGGCGGTTGTCGAAAGTGCCAGCAGCGATGCGCCAGCCAGAAAATGCTTGAATACGCTCATCGATTTCCCTCCCAGGAATGTTCCTCCTCCCGGTTCCGCCACACTCCCGCGGCGTCCCGGGTCCACCGGTGTCCTCACACCCTTTAAATCGATTGCATCGGCAAAAATGCTGCACTGCAATCGATTACATAAAGGTTGACCGCGAAGGTATTTGGAGTCAAGTGATATTTGCGACACGTACCTCAAACTCGTTTCGCAGATGCGGGAATTCAGTTTATCATGGAATCAAAAGCCCCCAATATCAGCGATGTCGCCAAGCTTGCGGGCGTCTCCACCGCGACGGTCAGCCGGGCGCTGAGCAAGCCGGAAACTGTCGCGGAATCAACGCGCATAGCGGTCCTCGCAGCCGCCGAGGAGACCGGATACCGGGTCAATCTCTCGGCGCGGAATCTCAGGCGCCAGCGCACCGGCGCCATCGTCATCCTGGTGCCCAATCTGGGCAATCCGTTTTTCTCCGAGATCCTGGCCGGCATCGAGACGGCGCTGTCGCATGCCGATTTCAACATGCTGGTCGTCGACACGCGACAGGCCTACATGAAGCCGCAGCTGGTGTCGGAATATCTGCACGCGACGCGCGCCGACGGCATCATTGCGCTCGACGGGTCGCTGCCGGACGCGGTTCTCGCGGCGGCAAGTTCCGGCGCCGGCGCGCCGCCGGTGATCTTTGCCTGCGAGTGGACCCCGCATGACCGGTTTCCCTCGGTGCGCGTCAACAATGCCCGCGGCGGCGAGATGGCGATCTCCCATCTGGCCGGGCTCGGTCACCGCAGGATCGGCATGATCTCCGGGCCTCAGGATAATGTGCTGACCGGCGCACGCACCCGCGGCGCAATGGAGGCCTTCGCGGCGCACGGCCTGGAGCTCGATCCCGCAAATCTGTTCCCCGGTGATTTCAGCCTGGAGGCCGGCGCCCGCGCGGGCCTCTCCTGGCTTGACCTCACGCACCGTCCCACCGCCGTGTTCTGCCAGTCCGACCAGATGGCCTTCGGCTTCATCTCGGAACTGGCCCGCCATGGCGTCTCCGTTCCCGGCGATGTTTCGGTTGTGGGCTTTGACGACATCAACATTGCCCGCCGCTTCATTCCGGCGCTGACCACGCTGAGGCAGCCGCGCACCTGGCTTGGCGTCTCGGCGGCGGAATTGCTGATCAGCCACATCCAGGCAACCTCAAGCCTGGCGATCGAAACCAAGGTGCTCGAGGTCGACCTGATGGTGCGTGACAGCACCCGCGCCATTGACGCTTGAAACATTCCCATGGCTTCTTTATATAAGAGCTATTAAATGTTCACGGATCGGAACTGCGGCCATGCTTGACGCCCAGGACATGCTTGAAATGGAGCCGCGCATGAGCGAGGCGGCAAAACTGATGGAGATGCTGTCGCAACCGGTGCGCCTGCGCATCCTGTGCATCCTGCTTGATGGCGAATACAGCGTTCTCAAGCTCGCCGACATGGCCGGCCTGTCGCAACCGGCGATGTCGCATCATCTGCGCAAGCTGCGCGATGCCGACCTGGTCACCACGCGGCGCGATGCCCAGACCATCTATTATTCGCTCAAGGGAAGGGAAGTCGCCGCCGTGCTCGAGGTGCTTCACGGACTGTATTGCGATCCCGCCGGCAAGCCTGTGAGCAAGCCCGCCTGACACTGCGTCTCGTGATTCCCGCCCATCTGGCCTTAGACTAAGGCAAACTGGATATAGGCGCCGGCCTTGACAATTGGCTGGCCGGAGGGTCCGTTTGACATTCATGCCGCCTGGGAGGGGTGCTGCAGCACTGCAGGACAAGGCGGAGAGTGGCGGGCGGTGACCAGGACATCGTCTGCAGGCAGTCGGGGGAATGAATGAAGCAGACCAACGGGCCACACGAGGCGTCAGACGGCCCGACCGGGATCCGCAAGACCACCTGCTACATGTGCGCCTGCCGCTGCGGCATCAATGTCCATCTGGAGAACGGCAAGGTCCGCTACATCGAGGGCAACCGCGATCACCCGATCAACAAGGGCGTGCTCTGCGCCAAGGGCTCGGCCGGCATCATGCAGCATTATTCGCCGGCGAGGCTGAAAAAACCGTTGCTCCGAACCGGCGAACGCGGCTCGGGCGAATTCAGGGAAATCGAATGGGACGAGGCGCTGGACCTTGCCACCCAATGGCTGGGCCAAGTCCGCCGCACTGATCCGCGCAAGCTCGCCTTCTTCACCGGCCGCGACCAGAGCCAGTCGATGACCGGCTGGTGGGCGCAAGCCTTCGGCACGCCCAATTACGCCGCCCATGGCGGCTTCTGCTCGGTCAACATGGCGGCCGCCGGCATCTACACCATGGGCGGCGCGTTCTGGGAGTTCGGCGCGCCGGACTGGGACAAGACCGAATTGTTCATGATCTTCGGCGTCGCCGAGGATCATGATTCCAACCCGATCAAGATGGGGCTCGGCAAGCTCAAGCAGCGCGGCGTCAAGGTGATCGGCGTCAACCCGGTGCGCACCGGCTACAACGCCATCGCCGACGAATGGCTCAGCATCACGCCCGGCACCGACGGGCTCTTGATTCTGGCGCTGGCGCATGAACTTCTGCGCACCGGCAAGATCGATGTCGACTACCTGATCCGCTACACCAACGCCCCCTGGCTGGTGATCGACAATCCGGATGGCAACGACCACGGCCTGTTCGCCCGTGACGACGACGGCGTGCCCCTGGTCGCTGACCGGACCAGCGGCGCGATCGCGTCCTCGGCCACGCCCGGCGTCAAGCCGGCGCTCAAGGGCTACTTCGACCTGCCCGACGGCCGCCGCGCCCGGCCTGCGTTCGAACTGTTAGCCGGCAAATATCTGGAACCGCGCTATGCGCCCGCAGCGGTGGCCGAGCGCACCGGGATCGCCGCAGACACCATCATCCGCATCGCCACCGAGATCGCCGAGGCCGCCTTCGAGCGCGAGGTGATCGTCGAGCAGCCCTGGACCGACATGAAGGGCGAGCGCCACGCGCGCATGATCGGCCGACCTGTGGCGTTCCACGCCATGCGCGGCATCTCGGCCCATTCCAACGGCTTCCAGACGGCGCGCGCGCTGCACCTGCTGCAGATCCTGGTGGGCTCGATCGACTGCCCCGGCGGTTTCCGCTTCAAGCCGCCCTATCCGCGCCCCGTCGCCGGCCAGCCGCGGCCGCATGGCGGCGCCTGCGCCGACACGGCGCTTTCAGGTCCGCATCTGGGATATCCGCGCGGGCCCGAGGACCTGCTGCTTGAAGCCGACGGCGAGACCGCGCAGCGCATCGACAAGGCGTTCTCCTGGGATGCGCCGCTGTCCGCCCACGGGCTGATGCACATGGTCATCTCCAATGCCCATGCGCGCGATCCCTACGGCATCGATGTGCTGTTCATGTACATGGCCAACATGGCCTGGAACTCGTCGATGAACTCGACCTCGGTGATGCAGATGCTGACCGACAAGGACGAGGCGGGCGAGTACGTCATCCCGAAGATCATCTATTCCGACGCCTATTCCTCCGAGATGGTGGCGTTCGCCGACCTGATCCTGCCCGACACCACCTATCTCGAGCGGCACGACTGCATCTCGCTTCTCGACCGGCCGATCAGCGAGCCGGGGGCGATGTGCGATTCGATCCGCTGGCCGGTGGTCGAGCCCGACCGCGACGTGCGCGGCTTCCAGAGCGTGCTGCTCGATCTCGGCGCTCGTCTCAACCTGCCCGGCATGACCGATGCCGCCGGCAATCCGGTCTATCGCGATTACGCGGACTACATGGTCAATCACCAGCGCAAGCCCGGCATCGGCCCGCTGTCGGGCTGGCGCGGCGCCGATGGCTCCAAGACCGGGCGCGGCGAACCCAATCCGGACCAGCTCCAGCGCTACATCAACAATGGCGGGTTTTCCGAAGTGCATGTGCCGGCGGAAGCGCTCTATTTCAAGCACGCCAACCGGGCCTGGAGCGACTGGGCGATCGAACAGGGGCTGCAGGACGGGCCGGTCGAGAACATCTTCCAGCTCTATCTCGAACCCTTGCGCAAGTTTCAGCTCGCAGCCGAAGGCAAGCTCAAGCCGCAGCCGCCGGAGCATCACCGCGACCGGATCGCCGCCTGCTTCGACCCGCTGCCAACCTGGTATCCGCCCTTCGCCGATGACAGGCTCGGCGACGACGCCTTCCCGCTCCACGCCATCACCCAGCGCCCCGCCGCGATGTACCATTCCTGGGGCTCGCAGAACGCCTGGCTCAGGCAGATCCACGGCGAGAACGCGCTTTATGTGCCGGGCGCGGTCTGCGACCGGGCGGGGCTCGCGGACGGCGACTGGGCGCTGCTCACCTCGCAATCGGGCGAAATCCGCGTGCCGGTCCGCCGCATGGACGCGGTCAACGGCTCGACGGTGTGGACCTGGAACGCCATCGGCAAGCGCGCCGGCGCCTGGGGCCTCGACACCGACGCGCCCGAGGCAACACGCGGCTTCCTGCTCAACCACCTGATCGATGAGTTGCTGCCAGCCAATGGCGATGGCCGCCGCTGGGCCAACTCCGATCCGATCACCGGCCAGGCAGCCTGGTTCGACCTGCGCGTGGCGATCCGCAAGGATCCCGACCAGTCGAGCGGCCTGAGCCTGCCGCACAAAAGCGCGCAGGCAAGCCCCGTGGGGGCCGCGCCTTCCGTGGTGAGCTTTGGCCGGGGGCGTTCGAAATGACCAGCCTCCCCGCCGCCACTCAGAAACGCCTCGGCCTTGTCATCGATCTCGACACCTGCGTCGGCTGCCACGCCTGCGCCGTCAACTGCAAGGAATGGAACACCGGCGCGCTGGCCTCGCCGCTCGCCGATGTCGACGCCTATGGCGCTGACGCGTCGGGCGCCTGGCTCAACCGGATTCACACCTTCGAGGTGACACCCGCGGACGCCCCGGCGCAGATCGTGCATTTTCCCAAGTCGTGCCTGCATTGCGACGATGCCCCTTGCGTCACCGTCTGCCCGACCGGGGCCAGCCACAAGCGGGCCGAGGACGGCATCGTGCTGGTGACCGAGGACCTGTGCATCGGCTGCGGCCTCTGCGCCTGGGCCTGCCCCTACGGCGCGCGCGAAATGGACCCGGTCGAGAACGTGATGAAGAAATGCACGCTCTGCGTCGACCGGATCTACAGCGACACGCTGCCCGAGGTGGACCGGATCCCCGCCTGCGTGCGCACCTGCCCTTCGAGCGCGCGGCATTTCGGCGATTTCAACGACCCGGACTCGAATGTCTCGCGGCTTGTCACTGAGCGCGGCGGCATCGACCTGATGCCGGAGATGGGGACAAACCCGGTCAACAAATATTTGCCGCCCCGGCCCAAGACCAATTCCGTATCCCGGACCGACCCCGGCCGGCCGGCCGCCGCGTGCCAGCCGGCCGCGCCCAGGGCCGACGGTTTCCTCGGCTGGCTCGACGCGGCGCTCGACAAACTAGGCTAGCACTCATGCATCCTGCGGTTTCCGTCATCTTCTTTACCGTCGCCTCCGGGGCCGGCTTCGGGCTGATCTTTCTGCTGGGCCTGGGCTTCCCCGTCGGCGACGGCGCCCTGCGCGCCTTCATCGTCTCGCTTGCCGGCGGCGGGCTGGCGGTCGCCGGGCTTCTCGCCTCCACCTTCCATCTCGGCCATCCCGAACGGGCCTGGCGGGCACTCAGCCAGTGGCGATCCAGCTGGCTGTCGCGCGAAGGCATCGCCGCGATCGTCACCCTGTGCCTGTTCGGGCTCTATGCGCTTGTCTGGATGTGGAGCGGCGCAAGACCAGTGCTTCTGGGGGTACTGGTTGCGCTCGGTGCCGCCACGACGGTGTTCACCACCGCGATGATCTACGCCCAGCTCAGGACCGTGCCGCAATGGAAGACCCGGCTCACGCCCGCGGTCTACATGAGCTTCGCGCTTGCCTCCGGCTGGCTGCTCGCCTCCGCGCTGGGCAATCATGCATCGCCCGAACCCTGGGGCATCGCCCTTGTCGCGCTCGCCTGGGCCGTCAAATGGGCCTGGTGGGTTCGCGGCGGACGCGCCAGGCTGTCGGATGCCGGCTCAACACCGGAAACGGCCACGGGACTGGGCTTCATCGGCAAGGTGCGGCTCCTGGAACGCCCGCACTCCGGCGAGAACTATCTCACCCGCGACATGGTGCACGTGATCGGCCGCAAGCATGCCCGCACCCTGCGCGTGCTGGCGCTGCTGCTGGGCGCTGGCGTCCCGGTCGCGATCCTCACGATCACCGCGCTCACCGGCGCGCCGGCGCCGGTCAATCTTCTGGCCGCCCTGTCGATGCTCTTGGGCCTGCTGGCTGAACGCTGGCTGTTCTTTGCCGAAGCCCAGCACGCCGTGTCGCTCTATTACGGCAAACGCTGACGCGTTCAGTCGCTGCGGAACGAGCGCCAGGCGATGACCTGGCGCAGCAGCACCGGCGAGGCCAGGCCCACGCCAATCAGCATGGTGGTCAGGCCCGGCGCCACGATCAGCAACGCCACCAGGCCAAGCCACACCCGTTCCAGCCTTGCGAGCGGCGCCACCATGAAGCCGGTGAAGGCGCCGGCGAGCAGCACGATTCCGAGCGTGGCGCCCGTCAGCGTGATGGCGAAGGCCTCCCAGGTGAAGCCTTGCGTCACGATCAGCAGCGCCGGCGAATAGACGAAGACGAACGGCACCAGCGCCTTGGCGATGCCGAGCCGGAAGGCCGTATTGCCGGTCTGGAACGGGTTGGAGCCGGCAATGCCCGCCGCCGCATAGGCCGCCAGCGCCACCGGCGGCGTGATGTCGGCCAGGACGCCGTAATAGAACACGAAGAAGTGCGACACGATCGGCTCGACGCCGAGCAGCGACAAGGCGGGAGCCGCAACCGAAACCAGGATGATGTAGGTCGCGGTGGTGGGAATGCCCGCGCCCATCAGGATGCAGGCAAACGCCGTGAACAGAAGCGTGAAGAACAGCGCCAGCGCATTGATGGTCACCCAACCATCGGGCAGCAGCGGCGTCAGCGTCGCTCCGATGTTGGCGGCCGTCTGGGTGATGATGAAGGACAGGCGGAAGGCGGTGCCGGTCAGCGTGACGACGCCAACGACAATGCCGACCACGGCCGCAGCCGCGCCCACGGCGAGCGCGTATTTGGCGCCGAGCGACAGCGCGTCGATCAGGTCCTTCACCGTCAGCCGGTTGTGCGGCGTGATGAAGCCGACGACGATGCAGGCGGTGATGCCCCAGACCGCGGCATAGTCCGGCGTGCGGCCGGAGAGAATCAGGAACATCAGGATCAGCAGCGGAATCACCGCCAGCCAGTTGTCGGTGAACACCTTCACCATCTGCGGCATTTCGTCGGGGCGCAGGCCGCGCAGGCCCAGGCGCTTGGCCTCGAAATGCACCATGGCGAAGATGCCGACATAGTGCAGAAGTGCGGGGAACATCGCGGCATAGACGATGTCGCGATAGGGAATCTCGAGAAACTCGACCATGATGAAGGCGGCAGCCCCCATGATCGGCGGGGTGATCTGCCCGCCGGTCGAGGCCGTCGCCTCGACGGCCGCGGCGAAATGCGGGCGGTAGCCGACCTTCTTCATCGCCGGGATGGTCAGCGATCCGGTGGTCACCGTGTTGGCGATGGAGGACCCCGAGATCGTGCCGAGCAGTGCCGACGAGAAGATCGCCACCTTGGCCGGTCCCCCGGCATAGCGCCCGGCAATCGAGGAGGCTGCGTCGATGAACAGCTTGCCGAGCCCGATGCGGGTCGCCAGCACCCCGAACAGCACGAACAGGAACACGTATTTTGCCACCGCACCCACGGCGATGCCGTAGATGCCCTGGTCGGTCATGTAGAGATGGTTGACCAGCGCGTTCCACGACGCGCCCGGGTGGCGGAAGACGCCGGGCATGTATTGCCCGAACATGCCGTAAGCCATGAAGGCCACGGCAATCGCCGTCAGCGTCCAGCCGATGGAGCGCCGCGCCGCTTCCAGTGTGAGCAGGATCAGCGCGGTGCCCATGAACACGTCGAACCCGGAGGGGTTGCCGACGCGCACGGAGACGGCGCTTGCGGGCAGCAGCGGCAGATAGAGCGCCGCCGCGACGGCAAGCAGGCCAAAGCCCCAGTCCCAGATGCCGATGCCGCCGGGTCGCAGCAGGCTTGAGGGATAGAGCGTGTCGTTTTCGCGGCGAGTTGCGCCGAACACCAGGAAGATCAGCCCCAGCACGAAGGAGATATGGATGCCGCGATGGACGAGCTCGCGGATCAGGCCGAAGCCGGCTGCGTAATAATGGTAGATCGACATGGCGACCAGCGCCGCGGTGACGAGCAACGCCACTGTCCTGCCGGTCGGCCGGAACGCCATTTCCGGATCGTATTTGCGCTCAAGTTCGGCCAGGTCGATGACTGGCTCGTCGCTTGCTCGATTGTCGGTCCCGCTCATGGTGCTTCCCCGGCTTCATAAAATACGGCCGCCCCGGTTGCCCGGCCCGGCCACATAAATACGGCCGCCCGGTTGCCCGGCCTGGCATACAAATGAGGCCGCCCGGTTGCCCGGGCGGCCAGAAGTGATCTTGCTGCCGCCAGGCCTACTGGATCAGGCCGGCTTCACGGTAGAATTTTTCCGCGCCCGCATGCAGCGGGATGCCGATGCCCTCAAGCGCGGTTTCCTTGGTCACCGACTTGCCCTTGGCGTGGCCCGCATCGAGCAGCGCGCGGGTGCTGTCGTTCCACAGCGCCTTGGTGATCTCGTAGATCAGGTCCTCGGTCTGGGTGGCGCTGGTCAGCCACTGCGCGCCCACGGCGACGGTGTCGGTGCCCGGAACGTCCTGATAGACGCCGTCCGGGATCGGATCCTTGGAGAAGAAGGAATATTCGGCGATCATCGCGTCGACTTCCGGGCCGGAAATCGGCACCAGCACCACTTCGGCGCTCGAGGCCAGTTCCACCAGCGTGCCGGCCGGATAGCCGCCGACGAAGAACAGCGCGTCGAGCTGGCCGTTGCGGATGGCGTCCGACGCCGGGCCGGGCTTGAGGTTCTCGACGGTGATGTCGGCTTCGGTCAGCCCGAACGCCGCCAGGATCAGCTGGGCGTCGACATAGGTGCCCGAGCCGGGCTCGTCGAGCGAGACGCGCTTGCCCTTGAGATCGGCGACGGAGGCGATGCCCGACTCCTTGGACGCCACCAGGTGGATGTGCTCCGGGTAGAGTGCGGCGATGGCGCGCAACTCCTGCATCGGCTCCTGACCCTCGAACGTTCCGGTGCCGGAATAGGCCCAGTAGGCGACGTCCGACTGGGAGAAGCCCGAGCTCAGGATGCCCGACTTGATGCCGTTGACATTGGCGACCGAGCCGCGCGAGGACTGGGCGATGGCCACCAGGCCGGGAACGCCGCAGGATCCGCCGTCATCGCAGCCGCGTGACCCGGGCGGGTTGGAAATCGCGTTGGCGATGGCGCCGCCGAGCGGGAAGTAGGTGCCGCCGGTGCCGCCGGTGCCGATCGAGAAGAAGTTCATGTCCTGGGCCTGGACCCCGGAGGCCCCGATCACCAGGACGGCGCTGACCGCTGCGGCCTTCGCCGTGCGCGTGAACAAAGTCGTGAAAATTCCCATGCGTATCTCCCTGTGTTCCGGCGGTCTGGCTTGCAGCTCAGCCACCTTTTCATTCTGCCGGCAATGTTGCCGTTTGTGACGGATTTGTCAAAGGCCGGCCCGGGCTCCTGCACCCGTCAGGTGGGTCGGAGATCCGGGCCGTCAATCCTCCAGCGCGCCGATCCGCGCCGATGGCGAGGGCCGGTCGGCGACCAGCTTCAACAGATCGTCGCCCATGCGGATGAAGCGGCGCGACCGCCGCGTCAGCACGAAACCCTTCTGCGGCGCATGCACCTGAGCCGCGCCCCCGGGCTCGCCCGGGCGGGTGACGACTTCCGCCACCAGCTGCCCCGCCTCCACCTGATCGCCGGGCGAAACATGATAGAGAATGGTGCCGCCCACCGGCGCCTTGATCATCTCGACATGGGCGATCGGCTCGGCGACAAAGTCCGGCCTGAGCTCCGCCGCTGTCATGGCGTCATCGGTGATCACGCCGCGCATCACCAGGAAGCGGTAGAGCCCTTGCGCATCCTTGCGGGCGAGAACCGGGTCGACATCGAGCTGGCCGCGCAGCTCCACCGTAGTGCAGCAATGGCCGGTGAGATCGCCGCCCTTGGCGTTGGCCACCATCTGGGCGAAGGCCGCCTCCTCGAAGGCGCAATCGGAGCCAGCGTTCCACAGCACCGCGGCTTCCGCATCGAGGCACGCCGCCAGATCGGCCATCTCCGGCCAGAGCCGGTCGGGAATATAGAGATACTGCACGCCCTCGTCGTCGCAGTGCAGGTCGAGCACGACCCTGTGATTGTCGGCCAGTTCCAGAAGCCGGCTCTTGAGCCGGCGGTCGGTGAACACGGCGGATGTCGCCCCATCGAGCCTGCGCACGCCCTGCGCATCGGGAATCGGGAAATCCCGGTTGAAATTGATCCGGTTTCCCCCGTAGAACCGGCCCATGTGCTGGCTGAACATGTGCTGCGCCGCGCCCACCGGGTTGGCCTGGGGCACCAGCGTCAGCGACCCGCGCAGCCGGCCCTCGGCCTCGGCCCTGACCAGTTCCGGGATCAGGTAATGCAGCGCCGCCGGCCCGGGCCGTTCATCGGCATGGAGTGCTGCCTGGATATAGACACTGGGGGCTGCCGCATCGCTGCCCGAAAGCCGGTGCACGACCAGCTCATAGGCAATGCCCGGGGTTTCGCCTGCCAGTGTCTCGATCTCGGTCTTCATCGCGTCTCACCTTGAAATGCCGTGGGGGAAATGGAATCGGGATTGCGGGGGCCGCCTGCCGCGCCCTGCCGCTTCGGCGTGGAGGATTACACGCGCCGGGCGCTTATGTCGCTCAGAATCTCGCGCGCCGCATTGTGCCCCGGCACGCCGGTGACGCCGCCGCCCGGATGGGTCGACGAGCCGCACATGTAGAGCCCCTTGAGCGGCCCGCGATAGGCGCCATAGCCGAGCATGGGCCGTGCCGAAAACAGCTGGTTGAGGCTCAGCTTGCCATGAAAGATGTCGCCGCCGACCAGCGAGAGCTTGCGTTCGAGATCGAGCGGCGAGAGCGCCTGGCGGCCAATGACGCTGTCCCTGAACCCCGGCGCCTGGCGCTCGACCGTGTCGATCATCAGGTCGGCCACCGTGTCGCGGTGATCGTCCCAGGACGATCCTCCAGGGAAACCGTCGGGCAGGGTCGGCGCCACATGCTGGCAGAACAGGCTCGCGACATGCTTGCCCGCGGGCGCAAGACTGTCGTCCAGCGTCGAGGGGATCAGCATCTCGACGACCGGTTGGCGCGACCAGCCATGCGCCCGCGACTCGAGATAGGCGCGGTCCATGTACTCAAGCGACGGCGCGATGATGATGCCGGCGGTCAGGTGATCGCCCGGCTCGGGTCGCGCAGTGAACCGCGGCAGCCGGTCGAGCGCCACGTTCATCCGGAAGGTGCCGGACCCGCTCTGCCAGTGCCCGATGCGGCGCCGGAAATCCTCGGGCAGCGGCGCAGCGGCAAGCAGAGTGCCGACCAGCAACTGCGGATGAATGTTGGAGGCGACCAGATCCGCCGGATGGCGCGCGCCATCTTCTGTCACCACCGCGCTGACGCGGCCCCCTTCCGTCTCGATCGTCGCCACCGGCGTGGCCGTCCTGATCGTCACGCCCTTTTCCGCGCAGGCCCGGCGCATGGCCTCGGTGATCGCGCCCATGCCGCCGATGGCGTGGCCCCAGGCGCCGCGCTTGCCGTTGACCTCGCCGAAGCAGTGATGCAGCAGAACATAGCCGGTCCCCGGCGCATGCGGGCTGGTCCAGGCGCCGACAATGCCGTCGAAGCCGAACAGCGCCTTGACCGGATCGCTTTCGAACCAGCGGTCGAGGATCTCGGACGCCGAACAGGTGAAGAGATCGAGCACATCGCGGCGCGCATCAAGCGAGAGCTGCGAGAACCGCCGGCCCAGCGACGCCGTCTTCAGAAGTTCCGGCACGGCCGACAGCCAGTTGCCTTCGGTGACGTTCGGCGGGGTGACCAGCAGCAGGTCGCGCAGCACCGACGCGGCGTTTTCCAGCATCCGCTCATAGCCGTCGAGCGCCGCGGCATCGCGCTCGGAAAATTGCGCCACCGATTGGCGGGTTCGTCCGGGCCCGGCCTCCAGCACCCGTCCATCGGGCAGCGGCAGGAAATTGCCCATGCGCCGCTCGACGATCTCGAGACCATGACGGGCAAGCTCGAGATCAGCGATCACCTTGGGATTGAGCAGCGACACCGTGTAGGACGCCACCGAATTGCGAAAACCGGGATGAAACTCCTCGGTCACCGCCGCCCCGCCGATGATGTCGCGTTTCTCCAGAACCGTGACCTTGTGCCCGGCCTTGGCCAGATACCAGGCGCAGACCAGCCCGTTATGGCCGCCGCCGATCACCACCGCATGCTTCATGTTGATTCCCCGTCCGATACGGGGCGCATCCTGCACCGTCGGCCCGGAGCTGTGCAATGCCTCGCGCAATCCCGTGCGGCACAAAGCCTCAGGATTCAGGAATCATTCGCCGGCTTTCGCGGAGCAAGCTTCTTCCTTGCGATCTGGCGGGTGATCTGGTCGACCACCTCGCTTGGCACATCGGTGGTGAAGCGCAGATGCAGCCCGGTGTCGGTCCGGGCGATGGCGGCGCAGGAGAATTTCGCCTCCAGCCCCTCTATCACCAGATAGAGATGATCGGCCACCTGGCTTGGCAACGGCACCGCGACCAGCCGCTTTCGGACATGTTGAACATCTTGCAGGGCTGCGAGGTGTAGCCGCGCACCCCGCGGCGCAGATAGTACACCGTGCCTGGCTTGTTGACCGGCCGGCGCTTGTGAACGCGCTTCTCCTCGCCCGCCGGGCGCGTCAGATAGTTTCCCGGTGCGCTCATCTTGATCCCCGAACATCACGCATTGCTAATCTATAAGTTTTGGGGGGTTAAAAATAGGTTTAACTGCTGAAAATAGCCCGTAAGAATACGCCGGCGCTGCAAAGACATCGTAAACCATGGCTCAGCCGGATCCACGCGGCAGGCCCCTCGCACATGTCCTCCGGCCTCGCCGGCAGCCCTTGACGGCGGCGCGGCCTTGGTGCGCAATCGGGCATGTCCGATCTCCTCGATGATTCGCCCAGCAACGCCACCGAGTTCACCGTCAGCGAACTGTCCGGCTCGATCCGCCGCACGGTCGAGGACGCCTTCGGCTATGTGCGGGTGCGCGGCGAAATCTCCGGCTATCGCGGCCCGCATTCCTCGGGCCATGCCTATTTTTCCTTGAAGGACGACAAGGCCCGCATCGAGGCGGTGATCTGGAAAGGCGTATTCTCGCGGCTCACCCACCGGCCCGAGGAGGGGCTTGAGGTGATCGCCACCGGCAAGATCACCACCTATCCGGGCTCGTCGAAATACCAGATCGTCATCGAGGCGATCGAGCCCGCGGGCGCCGGCGCGCTGATGGCGCTGATCGAGGAGCGGCGGCGCAGGCTCGCCGCCGAAGGCCTGTTTGACGAGGCGCGCAAGCAATTGCTGCCCTTCATGCCCGGCGTCATCGGGGTGGTGACTTCGCCCACCGGCGCGGTCATCCGCGACATCCTGCACCGGCTGGAAGACCGGTTTCCGGTCCATGTTATCGTCTGGCCGGTCCGGGTGCAGGGCGAGACCTCGGGCCAGGAAGTGGCGCAGGCCATCACCGGCTTCAACGCGCTCGCCCCCGGCGGCCCGATCGCCCGGCCGGAGCTGATCATCGTCGCCCGCGGCGGCGGCAGCCTCGAGGATCTATGGGGCTTCAATGACGAGGCAGTGGTGCGCGCCGCCGCCGGTTCGGACATCCCGCTGATCTCGGCCGTGGGCCACGAGACCGACTGGACGCTGATCGATCACGCGGCCGACCGCCGGGCGCCCACCCCCACGGGCGCCGCCGAAATGGCGGTCCCCGTCAAGGCCGATCTGGTGGCCGAGGTGGCAAGCCTTGCCGCGCGATTGAGATCGGCGCAGTCGCGCACGCTCGACCGCCGCCGCGAGGCCGTCCGCGGGCTGGCCCGCGCCTTGCCGACGCTTGACAGCGTGCTGGCGCTTCCACGCCAGCGGCTCGACCGTTCCGGCCAGGGCCTGGGCCAGGCGCTGCAGCTCAACACCGCCAACCGGCGGCGCCATTTCGAGCGCCAGGCCAGCCGCGTCACCCCGGTGGCGCTGGTCTCGGCGCTCCGCGACAAGCGCCAGATGGTCCGCGACAGGGCCGCGCGCGCCGACCGCGCCCAGGAACGCCGGCTCGATGCCTGGCGATCCCGTCTCGACCGGCACGCGGCAGTGCTCTCAGCCGTCCCGCGCCGCATCGCGGATCTGCAGTCCCGCGGCCGCGACCGCCTCAAGGGGCTGCATCACCGGGCCGACATCGCCCTCACCCAGCTGCTCGGCCAGCGCCGCCGGGGCTTGGGCGCCCAGTCCCGCATGCTGCAATCGCTGTCCTATCACAGCGTGCTCGGCCGCGGCTTCGCGGTGATCCGCGATTCCGATCGCGCCGTCCTGTCGCGCGCGACGCAGGTGAACGCCGGAACCCTGCTCGCCATCGAATTCGCCGACGGCGAGATCGCGGCACTCGCCCAGAGCTCCGACCAGCCCCCCTCCGCCCCGAAAAAACCGCCCCGCCCCAAACGCCGCGAACCCGGCCAGGGCAGCCTGTTCTAGACGGCCTCGACGATAGGTTCAGCCGGCAATCAATCCGGCCGCGTCCTCGCCGGAGAGATAGGCGCCGTGGACCGTCGCGGGATGGTCGGCATGGGTGGCTTCGCCGGCAAAGACCAGGCGTCCGTCCCAGTCGGCGCCGGCAAGGGCCTGCCGTGTCTCCCGGCCGGTGCCGACAGCGGCGAAGGAATAGGACCCCAGCGCAAACGGGTCGCCGCCCCAGCGGCTGATCTCAACCGCCACCGGCTCCGGCGTCGCCGGACCGAAGATCGACCGGAGCGCCGCCATCGCCTCGGCGATGGTCGCGGCATCGTCGAGCGTCTCGATGTCACGGGCGGCTTCGGCGGCGTTGAAGCCCATCAGCACCGGTACGCCGCTGACGGCGCTCAGGGACAGCCATTGCGCCCAGCGGTCGTCGCGCGCGCCTAAATAGCTGAACACATCGCCGGATCCGGGCCAGAACACGCGCTCGAAGCGCAGGCAGCATTTGTTCAATAGCCCCATGCCGAGCGCGCCGATCGCCGCCGTCCTGGCCTTGCCGAGCGGATGGCCGAAGCCGATCTGTCCGGCCTTGAGCACGCCCAGCGGCACCGTCACCAGCGCATGACGCGCTTGGTGGACGGCGCCCGTGCCGGTGATGACGCGCACCCCAGTCCCTTCCTTCTCGATCCGGACCACGGCCGCGCCGGTCTCGATCTGCAGGCCTTGCGCCAGATGCGCGGGCAGCGCGCCATAGCCGCCCGGGAACATCACGTCGCCGCCGCCGTAGTTGCCGCTGTCGTCGAAATTCCATGCCGAAAGCTCCTGCCATCCGGCGGCATAATCGAGCTCGATCTCGGCATGGACGACATGCCGGACACGCCGCCGCATCTGGTCGTCGAGGCCGGCCCAGTCCGGCAGGGCCTCGACCGCGCGACCGAGCGAGATATCGGCGTCGCGCTCTTCGGCGCGGGCGCGGGCCTTGTCGATCAGGGCTTGGGCGCGCTCCGCCGCGTCATCGATGGGCGCGCGCCCGCCGCCGGGCGCAAACACCGGGTTCGGGTCCCAGCGCGTCAGCCTCCGCGGGACGCCCGCCGCGTCGGCCAGGCGCGTCAGCGGGTTGCCGTCGGTGCCGTGAATCCAGCTCGCGCCCAGGTCGACCGGGACGCCAGGCCATTTTGTGCTGGTCCATACCCGTCCACCGATCCGCGCGCGCGCCTCCAGCACGAGCGTTGCAATGCCGCGCTCGGTCAGCGCCCGGGCGGCCGCCAGGCCGGCCATGCCCGCGCCGATGTCGATCACATCGGGCCGGGCCTGCGCCCCTGCCGGCGCGATGGGGCAGGCGGCCAACGCCATGCCAGCCAGAAATTCCCGTCGCGACACCATCCCCATGCCTCCCTCCCGATCGGCGCATACCGCCCGGCCTCACGCGGCCACGGCGCCGCTATGCACCAGATTAAGCCGCCTTGCCCAAAAGGAAAGGGCGTGGCGGATCCACCGCTGGGCACCCTCCCTTCTCCCGTCCGCGGGAGAAGGTGGATCGCCGCAAAGCGGCGAGACGGATGAGGGCCTTTTGCCGCCACCGCAGTCGGATGAGGGCTGTTGCCACAAATTCCGGGGACAATTTCTTTCCACAGCGGGAAAAAATTTCCGCCCTATATCCCTCAAGCCATTGATCCGAAGCCATCTTCACCGGGCATGGCGAAAGAATCTCGGAATACTGAACATCATTTCATCCCCGCCTTGCAGCCATGCCCCATACTGCCTGCCATGTTTCACAACAACCCGGCAGCGACCATCATGGACTGGACCCTCGCCATCGAGCGCAATCTCAAGGCCCTCCGGCAGATCGCCGGGAGCCTGGTCGCCATGGCCGGGCTCAATCCCCCGCAACCAACCGTCTCGTTGCCGCGCCACATCCATGCCGCCGTGCTCTCCATCCTCCGCCCCGCCGAAGCGGCGCTCAGGCGGCTGATCGTCATCGCCGCGCGGGATCTCGTCGTCACCCTGTCGCCGGCCGAACGCGACCGGATTGCCAAAACCGCACTCCCAGCGCAAACCTCGCGCACCGGGATCTTCCTCAACGGCCGGCCCGCCCGACCCGAGGATCTTGCCGCCCTCGGGCGTGGGGGCCGCATGACTGCCGGGGCGGCCACCATCGCCGCCGCGCAGGCCCGAAGCGAGGACGCCAAAACCCGCCCGCCGGCCTTCCTCCTGTTCGACCCGCTGAAGCGCTTCGGTGCGCACCGCCAGGGGCCGTCGCAGTGGGTGCCGCGCATCCTCTTCGATCTTGATACGCCCCCGCCCGCGCCCGCGCACAAGCCTGCCTCACCCAATGATCCTGTCAGCGCATTGCCGCTCTGCCGCCGGCTGGCGGCGCTGAAAACCGCCCTCGACGACCTGCCCGGACAGGCCCAACGCCTGGCCCGCTGGCGGGCGCGGCGCCGGCTGCGCCGCAGCGGACGCCTGTCGCCTATGCGGCCGGGATCGCCGCCGGGCCACCGCACGCGCGGTTCTCTCCCGGTCGACGAGGTGCTGCACCACTGCCATGGGCTGGCGATCGACGTCGTCATGCGAAACGACACGTCTTGAGCCGGCACCTCCGATGATATGCCCATGTCTGTTGAAACCGGGCAAAGACTCCACCATTCCGTCACCCCGGACTTGATCCGGGGTCCAGCCACCGCGCGTCCGCGCGGTGAAAGACTCTTTTCAACCCAAGGACTTGGCCTCAATCGAGGCCGGCTTGACGGCGTTGGAATTCCCATGCGGCTCTGGAGAGCGCGTGCGCGTCGTCCCGGCTGCGCCTCAGGCGAAGACCTGCTGATAGATCTCCGGCTTGAAGCCAACCAATATCCGACCATCCGCTTCCAGCACCGGCCGCTTGATCATCGAGGGCTGCGCCAGCATCAGGGCAATGGCCTTGTCGGCATCAAGACCCTGCTTGTCGGCGTCATCGAGCTTGCGAAACGTCGTGCCGGCGCGGTTGAGAACCGTTTCCCAACCAGCCTCATCGCACCAGCTTTCGAGATGCACCCGGTCGATGCCCGAAACCTTGTAGTCATGGAACACGGCGTCGATGCCGTGATCGCCAAGCCAGGCCCGCGCCTTCTTCATCGTGTCGCAGCTTTTGATGCCGTAGATGGTGACACTCATGTCCGGCCTTTCACTTCATGTCGACGCAGCGCGTCATTCCCACTCGATGGTGCCGGGCGGTTTCGAGGTGACGTCGTAGACGACGCGGTTGATGCCCTTGACCTCGTTGATCAGCCTTGTGGCCGTCTTGCCGAGGAAATCCATGTCGTAGGGATAGAAATCGGCGGTCATGCCGTCGACCGAGGTGACGGCGCGCAACGCGCAGACGAATTCGTAGGTCCGGCCGTCGCCCATCACGCCGACAGTCTGCACCGGCAAGAGCACGGCGAAAGCCTGCCAGATCGTGTCGTAGAGCCCGGCCTTGCGGATCTCGTCGAGATAGATCGCATCGGCCTGGCGCAGGATGTCGAGCTTTTCACGGGTGATGCCGCCGGGGCAGCGGATGGCGAGGCCGGGTCCGGGGAACGGATGCCGGCCGATGAAACTGTCGGGCAGGCCAAGCTCGCGGCCCAGAACCCGGACCTCGTCCTTGAACAATTCGCGCAAGGGTTCGACCAGCTGCATGTTCATGCGCGCGGGCAGGCCGCCGACATTGTGGTGCGACTTGATCGTCACCGACGGGCCGCCGGAAAACGAGACGCTTTCGATGACGTCGGGATAGAGCGTGCCCTGCGCCAGATAATCGGCGCCGCCAATCTTTTTCGCTTCTTCCTCGAACACCTCGATGAACAGCCGGCCGATGGTCTTGCGCTTGGTCTCCGGGTCGGCCTCGCCTTCGAGCTGCGAGATGAAGCGGTCGGACGCATCGACCAGCTTGAGCGAGAGATTGTAATGCTCGCGGAACATGGCGACGACATCGCGCGCCTCGTTCATCCGCATCAGCCCGTGGTCGACCAGGATGCAGGTCAGCTGATCGCCGATCGCCTCATGGATCAACAGGGCAGCCACCGAGGAATCGACCCCGCCCGAGAGCGCGCAGATCACCTTGCCATCGCCCACCTGGTCGCGGATCTTCTGGATCATTTCGGCCTTGTAGGCGGCCATCGACCAGTCGGATTTCAGCCCCACGATCTTGTGAACGAAATTGGAGAGCAGTTTCGCGCCATCGGGCGTGTGCACCACTTCGGGATGGAACATGGTGGTGTAGTAGCGCCGCGCCTCGTCGACCGAGATGGCAAACGGCGCGTTCGGCGAGGTGCCGATCACCTCGAAGCCTTCCGGCAGGCGCGTGACGCGGTCGCCATGGCTCATCCAGACCGGATACTTCTTGCCCACCTCCCAGAAGCCGTCAAACAGCGGCGAGGATTTGAGGATCTCGACATCGGCGCGGCCGAACTCGCGGTGATGGCCGCCCTCGACATGGCCGCCGATCTGCTGGCACATAGTCTGCTGGCCGTAGCAGATGGCGAGGATCGGCACGCCGGAGTCAAACACTGCCTGCGGCGCGCGCGGCGAGCCTTCGCGGGTGACCGAGTCGGGTCCGCCCGAAAAGATCACGCCTTTCGGCTGCATCCGCTCGAAGCCGTCCTCGGCCAGCTGGAACGGGACGATCTCGCAATAGACGCCGGCCTCGCGCACGCGCCGGGCGATGAGCTGCGTCACCTGACTGCCGAAATCGATGATCAGGATGGAATCGGGATGGGTGGTGTGGAGGATATCGTTCATGGCGAGCCGTTAAGCCAAAACCGCGCCGGATGCAATCGCCGCCTCGACGCGATCCACCGCTTGGGCGAGGTTTTCGTCGATGACGTGCAGAAACTCGGTCCAGTTGTCGATATGCGTGAGCTCGGCCTTGCCGTCGGATATGCCGCGCAGGCCGATGACGGGCACCGCGAACAGGCTGGCGGCGCGCACCACCGCGAAGGTTTCCATGTCGACCATCTCGGCGTCAATCGCATCATAGGCCGCGCCGGACACTATGTTGGCTCCGGTCGACAGGCTGGCGGACGCCACGCCGTCAGCGATCACCGGCAGAATCAGCGTGGCGGGCAGATCAAGAAACGGCGTCCGGCCCTTCTCGAATCCGAGCGGGCTTGCATCCATGTCGCGGTAGCTGACCGAGGAGACCTGGTAGATCCTTGTCTGCTCGAGCAGCCGCGAGCCGGCGGAGCCGAGGCACACGATGCAATCGGGCCGGCCGGAGCCGAGCGCCGACAGGCTGGCTGCGACACTGCCGGCCGCCTCCACCGGACCGACGCCGGTCATCAGCGGCTCGAAACGCGATTTCAGATGCGGGCCATATTCCGGCTCCGCCGCCATGACGTAGAGAATGCGGCGCCCGCCGACGGTCTTGATCTCGCCTCTCATCCGGCGATCCCTTCGCGGCCGCGCACCACCATCATGGTGCCGGTCATCGAGGCGATCAGCTTGGCCGGTCCGTCGGCGATGGCATAGGCGCGGCCGTCGCTGACGATGATGGTGTTGCCGGGCTTGGTGACCTCGCCGCGAAACAGGAACCGGTCGCCGCGGCCCGGCGACAGGAGGTTGATCTTGAACTCGATAGTCAGCACCGCGGCGTCTTCCGGCATGACGCTCAGCGCCGCATAGCCGCAGGCCGAATCAAGTGCGGTCGACAGGATCCCCGCATGCAGGAACCCGTGCTGCTGGGTCAGGTCCTCGCGAAACGGCATCTCGATTTCGACCACGCCATACTCGACCTTGGTGAGGCTCGCGCCAATGGTCTGCATGACTTTCTGCCGCGCAAAACTCAGGCTCACGCGTTCCCGGAAATTCTGGTCGGGCCTCTCGTCCATGCGGCAATCCCTTCCTTGGCCTTTCGCAGATGCGAAGGTGCCAAGCAGCCCGCAAAACAGCAAGCGATTTCTCGGAGGATCACCGGCTCAGCCCCGATTGAGCCACCAGATCGCGGCGTTGAGCAGGCCCGCGAACGAGACCCAGACGGCATAGGGCATGAACATCAGCGCGGACGGCCGGTCGCGCCGCCAGGCAAGCGCGATGAAGGCCAGGATGGAGATCAGCATGGAGGCCAGAACGACCAGCGCCAGGTCCGGGCGCTGCGCCGCGAAAAACACCAGCGGCCAGAGGAAATTGAGCGCCATCTGGGTGAACCAGATTTTTGGCAGGGGCCCGCTGCGGTCACGGATAAAGACCCGGGCGCCGGCGATGCCGATGAGGATGTAGAGGAGTGTCCAGACCGGGCCGAAGATCCAGTTGGGCGGATTGAACCAGGGCTTGGCGAGCGCCTGGTACCAGGGCCCGGGCATCGAGAAGAAGCCGATCACGCTGCCGCCGACGACTGTCAGGACAACGAACAGGATCAGTGTCACGGCATAGGTCTTGGTCATCTCATCGCCTCACGCATTGCATCCGCCAGCCGCAGGGCAGCGGCTTGCCGCAGCATCACAGCTTGCGCCGGAATGCCATGAAATAGAACCCGTCGGTTCCGGTGCGCCGCGGCGACAGCACCAGCCCGAGGTTCGAGGTCGCGTAGGGAACCGGCTGGTCCGGATCCGCCACCGCGGACTTCCAACGCTCCTTGAGGCTGATGGTTTCAAATTCCGGATGACGCTGCAGGAACGCCTTGGTGCGGTCGGTATTTTCTTCTGGCAAGAGCGAGCAGGTGACATAGGCGATCTCGCCGCCCGGCCGGACATAATTGACCGCCTCGTCGAGCACCTTGTCCTGGTCCGCGATCCGGTCGGCGATGTTCTTGTCCGAGATGCGCCACTTGGCGTCGGGGCGTCGGCGCCAGGTGCCGGTGCCGGTGCAGGGCGCGTCGATCAGCACCCGGTCCATCCGCCCTTCGAGCCCGGCCAGATTGGCCATGCGTTCCTTGATGTAGATGATCTCGGCCCCGGCGCGGCGGATGCGTTCAACCATCGGCGCAAGCCTTCGCCGGTCGGCATCATAGGCATTGATGCTGCCCTCGTTGTTCATCATCGCCGCGAAGGCCAGCGACTTGCCACCGCCACCGGCGCAATAGTCGAGCACCTTCTCGCCGGGAGCGGCGCCCGCGAGCCCGGCGGCAAGCTGCGAGCCCTCGTCCTGGATCTCGAACCATCCCCGGGCGAAGCTCACTTCGCTGGTGGCGGCGATCTGCCGCTGCGGCCCTTCCCCGGCCTCGATGCGGATGCCGTGCGGCGCAAGCCGGGTGGGCGCGGCGCCCTGGCCGGCAAAGGCCTCGAGCACCTGGTCACGATCCGTCATCAACGTGTTGACCCTGAGATCAAGCGGCGGGCGGGCGGTCATGGCTTGCGCCTCGGCTTCCCATTCGTCGCCAAAGGCGCGCTCGAAGGACGGGGCCAGCCATTCGGGAATGTCGGCGCGGACATGAGCTGGGGCCTCGGACAGATCCCGCGCGAGACAGCCTAAAAGCGTTTCTGTGGACGGGATTTCAGGCGCGAACTTGTCGCCGTCGAGACTGGCCGTGAGTTCCTCGGGGCTGATCTTCCATTGCCGCAGCAGCGTCGCCACGGCGAGATCGGCGGGCGTGTCGCCATCCATGACGAAGGCATGGGACAGCTTCATCCTGAGCGCGTCGTGCACGAGGTTGGAAATCGCCGCGCGGTCGCCGGAGCCAGCAAAGCGGTGCGACAGGCCCCAGTCCTTCAGCGCATCGGGGACCGGCCGGTGCCGCGTGTGCATGTCGTCGAGGATTTCAATGGCTGCTTGCAGGCGTCCGCCGAGGCGCATGGTCATGTCTCCAAATGCATGTCGCGCTCACATCAGGAGCGGCAAGGCACATGCATTATAATAAAGGGCGCCCGCGTCCTTTTTGGGGCCACTCATGATGGCCGGCGCGGGCAGGTCTGGTTCCTGCTAGAGCGTTTCTCGCCCAAATGGAAGCGGTTTGACGGTGCTAACCGCTCAAATGCAGCGGCCGCCATCGACTTCCATGGCGACGCCGGTGATCATCGCGGCTTCGTCCGAGCAGAGGAAACAGGCGGCGTTGCCCATGTCCTCAGGCGTCGAGAACCGACCGAGCGGGATGGTCGAGAGAAATTTCGCACGGATCTCCGGCGTGTCCTCGCCCATGAAGGATTTGAGCAAGGGCGTCTCGCCGGCAACCGGATTGATGGCGTTGACCCTGATCCCCGAGGGTGCGAGTTCCACCGCCATGGTCCGCGTCGCGGTGATCATCCAGCCCTTGGAACAATTGTACCAGTTGAGCCGCGGCCGCGGGCTGACCCCCGCCGTCGAGGCGACATTGAGGATGGCGCCGGCGCCGCGTTGCTTCATGCCCGGCACGAAGTGGCGGGCGGTCAGATAGACCGACTTGGCGTTGACCGCCAGCACCCGGTCGAAATCCTCTTCGCTGACATCCTCGAGCGCTGTCGGCAGATGGGTGATGCCGGCATTGTTGACCAGGATGTCGAGATGGCCGAAGCGGCCCAGCACGGCTTCGGCCATGGCTGAGACGCTGTCATTCTTCGAGACATCGACGGTGATGGCGATCGCACGGTCGCCCAGCCCGGATGCAAATTCGCTCGCGGCCTCGGCATTGATGTCGGCGATGGCGACGCGGGCGCCTTCGTCGAGGAACTTGCGGACAATGCCCGCGCCAAACCCGGATGCGCCGCCGGTCACCAGCGCGGTCTTGCCTTCAAGTCTCATCGATCTCTCCCTGGACATATCTATTTGCCGTGCCAGACGGCGACGGTCTTGAGCGCCGAAAACCCGTACAGCGCCTCAAAACCCTTCTCGCGGCCGTGGCCGGATTTGCCGACGCCGCCAAAGGGCAGTTCGACGCCGCCGCCGGCGCCGTAATTGTTGACGAAGACCTGGCCCGAGCGGATGGCGCGCGCGAGCCGCATCTGGCGGCCGCCATCGCTTGTCCAGACGCCGGCGACAAGGCCGTAATCGGTGCCGTTGGCGATCGCGATCGCCTCTTCCTCGTCACGGAACGGAATGATCACCTGCACCGGCCCGAAGATCTCGTCGCGGGCCAGCGCATGGCCGGGATCGACATCGCCATAAAGCGTCGGGCGCACATAATGGCCGCCCATCGGCGCGGATTTGGGCATCTGGCCTTCGGCCACCGGGGCAAGGCCATCCTCATCGGCTTCGGCGAGGAACCCCTGGACGATGTTCTTCTGCCGCGCCGAAATCAGCGGCCCCACTGACTGGTCCTCGATGGCAGCCCCGACGGTGAGCGCCTTGTAGCGCTCGCTCATCAATTGCACGACCTCCTTGTGCAGCGAGGCCTCCACAAGAATCCGCGACGAGGCCGAACAGGTCTGGCCGGCATTCTGGATGCCGGCATTGACCAGGAACGGCAGCGCGCGGTCGAGATCGGCATCGGCGAAGACGATCTGCGGCGATTTTCCGCCAAGCTCCAGCGTCACCGGAACGACGTTCTCAGCCGCCGCCACCTGCACCTTGCGGCCGGTTTCGAGCGAGCCGGTGAAGGAGAGATGATTGACGCCGGGATGCGAACAGAGCGCAGCGCCGGCTTCCTCGCCGAGGCCCGGCACGACATTGAGCGCACCGGCTGGCAGGCCGCACTCAACCGCGATGCGCGCGAAGGCGAGAGCTGTCAGCGAGGCTTCCTCAGCCGGCTTCAGAATCGCCGCATTGCCCATGGCCAGAGCCGCGCCCACCGAGCGGCCGAGGATCTGCATCGGGTAGTTCCAGGGAATGATGTGGCCGGTGACGCCATGCGGCTCGCGCAGGGTGAAGACCGTGTAGTCATTGAGATAGGGAATGGTCTCGCCGTGTATCTTGTCGGCGGCGCCGCCATAGAACTCGAGATAGCGCGCTAAGGCCCGGGCATCGGCGCGGGCCTGGGAGAGCGGCTTGCCGACATCATGGGCTTCGAGATTGGCGAGCCACTCGACATGATCCTCTACCGCCCGGCCGATCTTCGCAAGCAGCCGGCCGCGTTCGGCGGCAGGCATCGCGCCCCACTCGCCGGCAAGGGCGGATTGCGCCGCGTCGACGGCTGCCTCGATCTCGGCCTTGCCGCCGCGGGCGATGCGGCCGATTTCCAGGCCGGTCGAGGGATCTTCCACAGTCAGGGTCCTGCCGCCGCTCGCGCCGATCCATCGCCCGCCGATCAGGCATTGGCTCGTGTCAAATCCGGCGTCGAGGGTGTCTGTCACGGTCGTTCCTTTCCTGCGGTCTTCCCCGGCATCACTCGGCCGGGGCGGCAAGGGCTGCTTGAAGCGACGGGGTCGCGGCCACCAGCGCCTGCGTATAGGGATGTTGCGGATTGCGAAACAGGTTTTCCGTTTCGCCCTCTTCGACAATGCGGCCGTCCTTCATCACCAGCACCCGGTCGGTGATGGCGCGCACCACCGACAGGTCATGGGAGATGAACAGGTAGGAGAGATCGAGACGGTCGGACAGCTCGGCCAGCAGATCGAGGATCTGGGCGCGGATCGACACATCGAGCGCCGACACCGCTTCATCGAGAACGATCAAAGCCGGCTCGATGATCAGGGCCCGGGCGATGGCGATGCGCTGGCGCTGGCCGCCGGAAAATTCATGAATGTACTTGTCCGCGTCGCTGAACGACAGTCCCACTTCGGTCAGCGCGCGATCGATCCGCCGGTCGAGCTCCTTGCCCGTTGGCGGGGACTTGATCAGATGAAACGGTTCCGTAACAAGCCTTCGCACACGGTGGCGCGGGTTGAAGGAGCCATAGGGATCCTGAAACACCACCTGCATCCTGGCCCTCAGTTCCGGATGCGGACCCTCGCCGGCGCTCGAGACCACATGGCCATTGAGCCTGATCTCGCCGCCCTGCAGCGCATCAAGCGCCAGGATGGCGCGGGCCAGCGTGGATTTTCCGCAGCCCGATTCGCCCACCAGCCCGACATTCTCGCCGTGGTGGATCTCGAAGCCGACCCGGTCGACAGCGCGGAACGGTGGCCGCTTGACGAACAGGTTGCGGCGCGGCTGCTGGTAGTCGCGCACCACATTGTCAACCGACAGGACCGGGACCGCCGACGGCTCGGGCTTGCGGCCGCGGTCGGGCACATGGGCGGAGGCCGAGAACAGGGCGCGGGTATAGGGATGGCGCATCTCGCGGAAGATTTCGCGCGTCGGCCCGGCCTCGACCACCTCGCCCTGTTTCATGATTGCAATCGTATCGGCGAGCCCGGCGACGACGGCGAGGTCATGGGTGATCAGCATCAGGCCCATGTCTTCTTCACGAACGAGCCCGGTGAGCAGGTCGAGGATCTGGGCCTGGGTGGTGACGTCGAGCGCGGTGGTCGGCTCGTCGGCGATCAGCAGCTTGGGCCTCAGCGCGATCGCCTGGGCGATGACCACGCGCTGGCGCTGGCCGCCGGAGAGATCATGCGGATAGCGGTCGAGCGGAAACCGGTCCTCCGGCAGACCAACGCGGTTCAGCATGTCGCGGGCGACGGCCAGCGCCTCGCGGCGGCTCACGCCGGTATGGACCCGCACGGTTTCGGCCACCTGGTCGCCGATGGTGTGCACCGGGTTGAGCGCGGTCATCGGCTCCTGGAAGATCATGCCGACATCGCGGCCGCGCATCTGGCAGAGCGCCTTTTCGTCCAGGCCCGAAAGACTGACGCCGCCAACCCGGATCTCGCCACTCCAGTTGCTGCCGCGCGGCAGAAGCTGCATCACCGACAGCGCGGTCATGGACTTGCCGGATCCCGATTCGCCGACGACGCCCAGGATCTTGCCGGGATCAAGCGTCAGGTCGATATCGTGCAGCACGGTGTGGCCGTGAATGTCGAGCTTCAGATTGGAGATGGAGAGCGCGCTCATCACCGCTCCCTTCTCAGCTTCGGGTCGAACAGGTCACGCAGACCGTCGCCCATCAGATTGAGACCCAGCACGGTGATGATAATGGCAAAGCCCGGAAACAGCGCCATTTGCGGCGCCAGCGAAATCAGCGTCTGGGCGTCGGCCAGCATGCGGCCCCAACTCGGCAGCGGCGGCTGCGCGCCGAGCCCGACATAGGCAAGGGCTGCTTCGGCGAGGATAGCCAGCGAGAACTGGATGGTGCCCTGCACGATCAAGAGATTGGCGATGTTGGGCAGGATGTGTTCGGCGGATATGCGCACGGCTCCCTTGCCGGCAACGCGGGCGGCGAGGATGAAGTCGCGGGTCCAGAGCGACAGCGCAGCACCGCGCGACAGCCGGGCGAAGACGGGGATGTTGAAGATGCCGATGGCGATGATGGCGTTTATCGCGCCGGGGCCGAACACGGCGGTGATCATGATCGCCAGGAGCAGCGACGGGAAAGCGAACACCAGGTCGTTGCCGCGCATGATGAGTTCGTCAATGAAGCTGCCGCGGCGGGCGGCGGCATAGAGCCCGAGCGGCACGCCGAGAAGCATGCCGATGCCGACGGCGACGAAGGCCACGGCGATCGACACCCGGGCGCCGACCATGATCATGGAAAACATGTCGCGGCCGAAATGATCCGTGCCGAACCAGTGGCTCAACGATGGAGTCTGAAGCTTGGTCGGGATCGAGAGCTTGGTCGGATCAAACGGCGTCCAGACAAACGAGATCAGCGCCAGGGCGATGAAGAACGACGACAGCGCGCAGCCGATGACGAAGGCCGGGTGGCCGAGCGCCATGCGCAGGAAGCTTCTTTCGGCGCGGGTTGCAATGCTCATCGGCGCTGCCTTCTGAGCCGCGGGTCGGCTGCGGCATAGGCAAGATCGACGAGGAAGGTGACCACGATGACGGCAAAGACCAGGAGGATCACCACCGAGCGCACAACGATCAGATCGCGCTGGGTGATGGCCTGAAACACCAGCCGTCCGAGGCCGGGCAGATAGAACACGTTCTCGATGATGATGCCGCCGGCAAGCAGGAACGAGAACTGCAGGCCGATGATGGTCAAAACCGGGATCAGCGCATTGCGCAGCGCGTGCCGCCACAGGGCCTGGCTGCGGCTCAGGCCCTTGGCGCGCGCCGTGCGCATGAAATCCTCGTCCAGCGTGTCGATCAGCGAGGAGCGCATGACGCGCGCGAGGATCGAGGCCTGCGGCAAAGCGAGCGCGATGGCCGGAAGCGTCAGCGCCTTCAGCGCCGGTCCGAAGCCGGCGTCCCATCCTGGAAAGCCGCCGGCCGAGAACCAGCGCAGATTGATGGCGAAGATGAGCACCAGGATCATCGCGAACCAGAAATTTGGGATGGCCACGCCAAGCTGCGTTGCCCCCATGACCGAGAGGTCGGCGGCCGAGTTGCGCCGGGCGGCGGCGATGATGCCGGCCGGGAAGGCGATCAGGGTCGACAGCGCCAGGGCGTAGAGCGTGAGCGGCAGGGAGATCATCACCCGCTCGGAAATGAGTTCCGACACCGGCACCCGGTAGGTGTAGGAGACGCCGAAATCGCCCTGCAGCAGGCCCGCGACCCAGGTGATATAGCGCAGCGGCAGCGGCTCATCGAGACCCATCTGCAAACGGAGCGCCGCCAGGGCTCCCGGATCGGCGTTGATTCCCAGCATGAAGGAGGCGGGATCGCCCGGCACCACTTCCATGACCAGGAATATCACGAGGCTCGCCGCCACGAGAGAGAGCGACAGCGAAAGAAAGCGCCTGAGCAGGTAGGCGGTCATCGGGCATGGTCCAGGAGCATGGGTGAACCGGGGCCGGGTTCTGTTCCGGCCCCGAGGCTTGCGTCAGGCGTCACTCTTCCCAGTAGACACCGGTCATGTCGTTGGCCTGGGTCGGCGAGTTGGGCCACAGGCCCTTGAGTTTCGCGTCGGCCACGCCGGTGCGCGGCAGCTGAAACAGATAGGCATTGACGTAGTCATCGGCGATCTTCTGCTGCGCTGCCTGCATCAGCTCGGTGCGCTTGTCCGGATCGCTGGCATTGGCGAGATCGGCCATGATCGCCTGGAAATCCGGATCGGCGTACTGGAAGTAATAGTCGTCGCGGCCATAGATGCCGATATCCATCGGCTCGGTGTGCGAAATCACGGTGAGATCGAAATTCTTGCCCTTGAAAACGTCTTCCAGCCACTGCGCCCATTCGACATTGGTGATCTCGGTATCGATGCCGACCTCGCGCAGTTGCGCGGCGATGATCTCGCCGCCACGGCGGGCATAGCTTGGCGGCGGCAGCTTGAGGCTGAGCGTCAGGTCGCTGACGCCGGCTTCTTCCAAAAGCGCCTTGGACTTTTCGGGATCATAGGCCGATTGCGCGGTCAGATCGAGATAGGCCGGGTTGTGCGGGGCAAAATGGGTGCCGATCGGCGTGCCGTAGCCGAACATGGCGCCATCGATGATCGCCTGGCGGTCGATGGCGTGGGTGATCGCCTGGCGCACCAGGATGTTGTCGAGCGGCGCCTTCTTGTTGTTCATGGCGAGAATGGTCTCGCCTTCGGACGAGCCGATGATCACCGCAAAGCGCGGATCGGCCTCGAACTGGACGAGGTTTTCCGGCGCCGGGAAGGCCGGGTAGGCATCGAGATCGCCGGCCATCATGGCGGCGAAGGCCGCGGTCGGATCGGAGATGAACTTGAAGGTCACGGTCTCGAGCTTGACCGGTTCACCCCAGTAGGCGGGATTGCGGGCGAGATCGACGCGGTCGCCCTTGACCCATTCGGCGAAGGTGAAGGGACCGGTTCCCACCGGCTTGGCGGCATTGTCGGCGGCCGTTTCGGGCGCCACGATGACGGCGTCGCCCCAGGCCATGTTGAACAGGAACGAGCCGTTGGGCTGCGACAGGGTTACCTTGATGGTGGCCGGATCGACCACCTCGACCGAGGCGATGTCGGCGAACAGGGCCTTCTGGGCGTTGGTCGACTCGTCGGCGCGGGCGCGGTCGAGCGAGAATTTCACATCCTCGGCGTCAAAACCCGAGCCGTCATGAAAGGTGACGCCGGTGCGGAGCTTGAAAGTGTAGGTGAGGCCGTCCTCGGAAATCTCCCAGCTTTCGGCCAGCGCCGGAAGGATCGAGCCGTCGGCGCCGAAGCGGGTCAGGCCCTCGAAGACATTGGCGTAGACCACTTCGTCGATCGCCGCCGCCGCGCCGCCGGTCGGGTCGAGGTTCGGCGGCTCGAGCTGCATGCCGATGGAGGCCGAGGTCTTCGCCGCGAGCGCCGGCGCCGGGCCGAACGCCAGTCCCAGCGCCAGTATCGAAGCGGCTGTCGCCGTGATCGCAGTCCTTGTCATGTGTTTTCCCTTTGCTCCCGTTGGCCGGTCCGCGTTTCAGCCGCGGCCGTGCAGAAGATCGTCCAGGGCGAAGGCCATCACCTTCGCCGAATCGATCATGTCGTCAATCCCGACATATTCATCCGGCTGGTGGGCCAGATCGAGGATGCCGGGTCCATAGGCGATACAGTCTTTCAAGCGGCCTATCCGGTCAATATGTTTCTGATCGTAGGTGCCGGGAGAGACGACATGGACCGGTTCGCAGGCAAGTGCGGCGCGGATGCCGCGTTCCACCGCCTTGACCACCGGTGAGTCGACCGATGTCATGGTCGGGCTGACCTGCCACAGTTCCTCGAAATCATAGCGGAACCCGGGGCGGTCTGCCTTCACCCGTTCGAGCAACGCGACAATCTCCTCGCGCACCTCTTCGGCCGCCTCCTCGATGAGGTAGCGCCGGTCGATCACCATGCGGGCTTCGTCGGGCACGCAGGCCGAGGGAAAGCCGGTGAAACCCGCCTCGGGTTCGGCCTGGCCGCCATGCAGCGAATTGATGTTCATGGTCGACTGCCGCGCGCCGTCGGGCACCACCGGCATCGCGGTGCGCCTTGCCGCCAGCGTCGGAAACAGCGAGGTTTCCATTTCGGAAATGACCGCGCCCATGTGCCTGACCGCGCAATCGCCCAGGAACGGCATCGAGCCATGGGCGATGCGGCCATGGGTGCGAATCTGCGCCCACATCACGCCGCGGTGGCCCAGGCAGATGCGGTCCTTGTTGAGCGGTTCGGGAATGATCACGTGCTGGACGCGCTCGGGCGAGAAATAGCCCTGTTCGGCAAGCCAGGCGACGCCGCCATAGCCGCCGGTTTCCTCGTCCGCCGTGCCGGAGATCTCGATGGCGCCGGGGTAATCAGGCCAGAGTGCAGCAAAGGCTTCGGCGGCGATGATCGAGGCGGCCAGCCCGCCCTTCATGTCGCAGGCGCCGCGGCCATAGATCTTGCCGTCGGAGACGGTTCCGCCAAAGGGATCGAATGTCCAGCCGGCGCCGGTCGAGACAACGTCGATATGGGAGTTGAAATGCACGCACGGGCCGGATCGGCCGCCTTCGCGGCGGGCAATGACGTTCCAGCGCGGATGCCGCTCGCTGTCGCCCGGGGTGCCCACGGCGCGCAGCAGCTTGACCTCAAAGCCGGATTTTTCCATGCGGCGGGCGAGATACTCGCAGATGTCGCGGTAGAACTCACCGGGCGGGTTGAGCGTCGGGATCCGGATGAGATCCTGGGTTAGCGCGACGAGGTCGTCGCGGCGGGCGGTAATTTCCCGGACGAGGTCCTGTTGTCTGTCCGGCGTATGCTCGGCTTGCGCCATGTAATGTCTCCATGCTGTCGCGCCACAATAGCGCGGCAGCAGGATCTGGCAAGCCGGTCGGGATCAGGAAACCACGTGAAAACAAACCTTTGCGACACCCGACCGGATCATGCCGAGCTGGCCCGCAGCGGCCTTGGAGACATCAATGATGCGTCCCTTGGTGAAGGGGCCGCGGTCGTTGATGCGCACCACGACGGATTTGCCGTTGGCCGGATTGACGACGTTGACCATGGTTCCGAAGCGCAGGCGCGGATGCGCGGCGGTCAGCTTGGACGGATCCATGCGTTCGCCCGACGCAGTCATCGAGGTGAGCGCATACCAGGAGGCGCGGCCACAGGACGGATCGGATGCCAGCACAGGGCTAGCGGCACTGAAGGAGAGAATGGAGCAAAGGGTGAGTGCGCCAACGCAGGTGCGGGCTCGGTTGGAAATCATGTCGCGGTCCTCGATCGTGTGAGACCGCGTCATGTATGCGGAACAGGGCAGGAAAGAGACCGCCCGCATCACTTGTTGTTGCCGAATGTTGCAGCGCGGAAAATTCCCGTCCGTCAGGCTTCGTCCCTGAGCAGACCTTCCAGTCCAGAAACGTAATCGGGATAGCGGAACTGATAGCCCGCAGCCTTGATCCTGGCGTTGGCGACGCGCTTGTTCTCGCCGTAGAAGGAGCGGGCCATGGGCGTGAGATCCGCGGTTTCGAAATCGGTTTCGGGGGGCGGCTCGACGCCCATGAGTTTCGCGGCGAATGCGATGACATCCTGCGGCGGCGCCGGCATGTCGTCGGTGACATTGAAGATGCCGCCGCGGCCTTTGCGGGCCAGGAGCGCCGTTGCGCCGCCGATGTCGGCGACATGGATGCGATTGAACACCTGGCCGGGCTTGATCAGCCGGCGCGCCCTACCCTGCTGCAAGGTGCGGATCGCATTGCGACCGGGACCATAGATGCCTGACAGCCGGATGACGGCGAGCGGCACGCCCGCCTTGCCGGCAAGAGCGGCCCAGCCTTCTTCGGCCGCAAGCCGCGCCACCGAACGCTCCGACACCGGGCGGCAGATCGTGTCCTCATTGACCCATTCGCCGCCATGATCGCCATAGACGCCGACGGTGGAAAGATAGCCGATCCATTCGAGCCTGGGCATGACAGCGCGGAGCCCGCCGGCAAAGGCCTCAAGCAGCGGATCGCCGCCCGAATCGGGTGCGATCGACATCACCAGATGGGTGGTCTTGGACAAAGCCGCGCGCAGATCCGGCGATGGGTCGCCGCCTTCATAGATGAAGGGCTCAAGACCCGCCGCCTGCAATTCGCCGAACCGGCCGGGCCCGCGCGTCGTCCCGCCGGCGAAGCTGCATTCGCCGCCAAGTGCCCGGGCGATGGCGAGACCGGAAAAGCCTGCGCCGAAAATCATCAAATTCATCTGACTGTCCATCTCGTTTCAATCCGTCTTGCCTGGCCCCCAACTGCGTCACCCGGCGGGGGACACAGCCATGCGCCATTCCTCGCGCACCTGATCATCGGGTTCAACCGGCGCGCGCGCGGCCAAGCCCTCCATATAGTCCGGTCCGGCGAGCTTCGACAGGGCCCAGATCGCGGCGCCGCGCACCAGCGGCGACGGATCCGACGACAGCGCCTCGCACTCAGGCACCAGCGCCGGATCGTCGCTGTTGCCGGCGGCAATCAGCACATTGCGCAGGAACCGGTCGCGGCCGATGCGCTTGACCGGAGAGCCCGAGAAGAATGCCCGGAACCCAGCGTCGTCGAACCTCAGGAACTCGGCCAGCGGCGGCGAGAGCAGATCCTCGCGCGCCGTCAGCTTCGCCTCGCTGGCTGCGACCGCATATTTGTTCCACGGGCAGGCCGCCAGGCAATCGTCGCAGCCATAGATCCGGTTGCCCATGGCGCGGCGGAACTCGTGCGGCACCGGGCCCTTGTTCTCGATGGTCAGATAGGAAATGCAGCGGCGGGCGTCGATCTGGTAGGGCGCGGGGAAGGCATTGGTCGGGCAGATGTCGAGGCAGGCCCGGCAGGAGCCGCAATGATCGGTCTCGGACGCGTCCGGGGGGAGTTCGACAGTGGTGAAGATCGAGCCCAGGAACAGCCAGGAGCCGTGGCTGCGGCTGACAAGATTGGTGTGCTTGCCGATCCAGCCGAGGCCTGCGGATTGCGCCAGCGGCTTTTCCATAACGGGTGCTGTGTCGACGAAGACCTTGACGTCGCCGCCGGCGCGGGCTGCGAACTTGCCGGCCAATTCCTTCAGCCTGCCCTTGATGATGTCGTGGTAATCACGGTTCCTGGCATAGACCGAGACGGTCGCATTGGACTTGCGCTCAAGATTGTCGAGCGGATTGCCATCGGGCCCGTAATTCATCGCCAGCATGATCACCGAGCGGACCTGAGGCCACAAGGTCAGCGGATCGCTGCGGCGGTCGATGGTTTCGGCGAGCCAGGCCATCGAGCCATGGCGTTCGAGAGCGACGAATTGTTCAAGCCGCTGGCGCAGATCGGGGGTAACGTCCGGCGTGGTGACAGCCAGATCCGAGAATCCGAGCGCCAGGGCTTCGGCCTTCAAGAAATCCTTGAGGCGGCCAGCCCTCGCGTTTGACACCGCCGGTTCCGGGCCGGACGCGCTCACGGTTCAAAAATCGAGATCGGCATAATGGGCGACCGGCGCCATGTTGCGGATCCGGTCGGCCAGAAGCGGCCTGAAGGAAGGGCGGGACTTGACGCGCTGATACCAGTCCTTGGCTTGGGGATAGTCGGTCCAGTCGATCTCGCCGAGATAATCGAGCACCGATAGCGCGCTGGCGGCGGCAAGGTCGGCATAGCTCAGACGGTCGCCGGCAAGCCAGGTGCGTGATCCCGCGAGCCAGGAGAGATATTTCATGTGCTGGCGGATGTTGGCGCGGCCGGTGCGCAGCATCTTCGGGTCTGGCGAGCCTGCGCCATTGCTGGTCGGCAGATGCAATTTGATGACGCGCTCATGAACCAGGGGACGCACCACATCCTGCTCGAACTTGATCAGGAACCATTCCACCAGCCGGCGGATTTCGGCGCGCCGGAACGGATCCTCGGCCAGCAGGCGGCGATCGCGCTTGAACACGCCAAGGGATTCATCCAGCCATTCGGAAATGATGTGCGGCCCGCAGAGCGCATGGCCGTTGTCGGTGACCAGCACCGGCAATGTGCCTGCCGGATTGAGCTTAAGAAACTCCGGGCGTTTTTCCCAGGGCTGCTCTTCTGCGAGCTCGGCGGCGAAATCCATCTCGTTGAAACACACCCTTACAAAGCGGGAGGCGGCCGAGATTGTGTGATGATAAAGGACTGGCATCAAGCTTTTTGGAGTGTTTGCGTTGGCGCCGGGGCGCGGGACTGGTCAGTTTCCGGAAAATAGAGCTATAGGGATTGGCCCACTGCAAGACAAGCGAATCACTGAAATGATCCTGGCTGATGCTTGTGGCGAAACTGGGTGTCGCACCCGCAATCAGCGGAAATCAGACGGGACGGGGATGTTTCCAGCATGAATGAAACCACACTAGTCGGGGCTCTGCTCGGCCTCATCGAAGGTCTGACCGAGTTCATTCCGGTCTCCTCCACGGCTCATCTCCTGCTGGCCGGCCATTTCCTCGGGTTTCAATCCCCGGGCAACAGCTTCGAGGTGCTGATCCAGTTGGGCGCGATCCTGGCGATCCTGTCGGTCTATTTCGCCCGGCTGTGGAAGCTCGCCATGGACCTTCCCTCAAGCGCCAGGGCGCGGCGGTTCGTGGCGGCCATCGTGCTGGCTTTCCTGCCGGCTGCCGTGATCGGAGCGCTGGCGCACGGGTTCATCAAATCGGTGCTGTTCGAATCGACCGCGCTGATCTGCTGGGTGCTGATCGGCGGCGGCATCATTCTTCTCATGATCGACCGGATGAAACTGACCCCGAAATATACCGATGTGATGGACTATCCGCCGTCGCTGGCGTTCAAGATCGGACTTTTCCAGTGCCTGGCGATGATCCCGGGCACGTCGCGCTCGGGCGCCACCATCGCCGGCGCGCTGCTGATGGGGACCGACAAGCGCTCAGCCGCGGAGTTTTCGTTCTTTCTCGCCATGCCGACCATGGCGGGGGCTTTCGCACTCGATCTCTACAAGAACTATGACAAGCTTGCCTATGACGACGTCGTCACCATTGTTGTCGGTTTCATCACCGCGTTCATCGCAGGGGTCATCGTGGTGCGCAGCCTGCTCGACTTTATATCAAGGCACGGGTTTGCGCCGTTTGCCTGGTGGCGCATCGGCGTCGGGACGGCGGGGCTTATCGGCCTGTGGCTGGTGGGTTAGAGCCATGCATGTCGCGCTCAAATGGATCCATTCGAGCGAAGACGTACATGCATTGTTTCAAAGTTATAAAGCGACCTTTGCGCATCCGACAGGCTGCGCGGCGCTTCAGGATCTATTCGGACTTTGCCTGAATGGCGCAGGGATCGACGCCATAGGCCGGCGAGCAGCCCTTGGATGAATGGGCAACGCTGCCTGGCGCGAAGGCTGACGCGGCCAGGATCACCACAATTGCGAAAGCGAATGCGGATCCGATTGTCTTACCCATGAATTCCTGTCCCGACCTGTTAACGACCCAGCGCTTCAATTGACGTTTGTCAGAAATGCGCGGCAGTCAGATTTGTTCCGCGCATTCATTGAGTGCGCCGGACCATGATGCTGTGTTTCATGCAAGCCACCGCGAAGGACCCGTGAGGGCCCGCGAGAAGCAGGGGCGATTTACGCGGCTCCGGCTGTTGGTTCAAGTCTGATTCCCCCAGAGCCTCCACTAAAACCCGAGAAACTTAAATCATTGCTAAGCCTGCGCCATTCCTGCAACACCACGGCGGACCAGATCCAGCGCCAGAACGGTGAGGCAGATCTTGAAAATCAGCTGAAAGCGGCTTTCGGGGGTCCTGCGCAGGATGTGCGCGCCGACCCAGGTGCCCGCCAGTCCGGTGACAATCATCACCGCAATCAGCGGCAGCCAGGGCGCAAAGGCGAAACCGGCGAGTGCGAAAGCGAGGGTCTTGACCAGATGCTGCAGACTCATCACCGCAGCCGTGGTGGCCTGGAACCGCAACCGTTCGGGAAAGGTCTTGGACAGGACCACCGCGTTGAACGGGCCGGTGGCGCCGAAGATCATGGTCAGGAACGTGGTGACGGCCCCGGTGAGCGCAAAGCCGGGAAGCCTGATTGCGGCAAGCCGGGGGAACTTCATCCAGGTGATGAACAGGATGAAGCCGCCAAGCGCCGCCTTGAGCACCGGTTCGGCAAGCGCGCCGACCGCCAGGCCGCCGGCCCAGGCTCCGGGAATGGCGCCAATCAGAAAGGCCGCAAGGCAGGCCCAGGCGACATGATTGCGCAGAATGGCGGCCCGTCCGACATTGGAGCCAAGCTGAACGACGCCATGGACCGGAATGATGGCCGCCACCGGGACAAGATAGCCCATCAGGGCCAGCATGGCGACGCCGCCGCCAATGCCGACGGAAACCGTCAGCGCCGAGGTGAAGAAGCTCACGATGATCAGAACCACGGCGGCCCAGGGTTCAACCCCGGACGGAACAAGGCTTGCTATCAAGCCGGCAAGATCGGCGCTCAGGCTTCGCTTCCCGTGCCGCTGTACTGACCATGCGGACGGTAGCGGGTGAGATAGCTCGGCAGGATTGCCTCGACCGTGGTGGGCGCAATGCCCATGCCTTCGAGCGTCCGGCTCTCGCTTGCGGCGTCAGCGGAGACGACATTGTCGGACTTGAGCAGCACAACCTGATCACCGGTCAAGGGCGGCTCGATGAAGGGGATGAAGCTGGAGATCTTGCCCATCAGCGACGCCACGCTCCATGGCAGCGAAACCAGCGCGCGCTTGCGCTGGGTGATCTTGAGGATCTCCTCGAGGCATTCCCTGAAGCTCATCACCCGGGGGCCGCCCAGTTCATAGATCGCGCCGCCTGCGACCTTGCCGTCGACGCTTCGGGCGACGGCTTCAGCCACATCGCCGACATAGACCGGCTGGAACTTTGTCGCGCCACCGCCAATCAGCGGCAAGGCCGGGGCAAAGCGCGCCATTTCGGCGAACTTGTTGAAGAACCCGTCTTCCGGGCCGAAGATGATCGACGGCCGCAGGATCACCGCATCGGGCAGGATCTTCAGGATCGAGGCTTCGGCGCGGCCCTTGGAGCGCGCATAGACCGACGCCGAGCCGGTATCGGCGCCGATGGCCGAGATATGCGTGAGCCCGGCGCCCGCCGCGCGGGCGGCTTCGGCCACCGCGCGTGCGCCGAATTCCTGCACCGAATCGAAGGTGTTGCGTCCCGATTCAAACAGGATGCCGACACAATTGATGACGTGATCAGCGCCCTGGACCGCCCGGTCGACCGAATCACGATTGCGCAGATTGGCCTGGACGGCGACGATCTGGCCAACCCCGCCGAGCGGCTGAAGGTGGCCTGCGAGATCGGGACGGCGCACCGCAACCCTGATAGAGTAGCCGCGGCGGGCGAGTACCCGCACGACGTGGCGGCCAACAAAGCCGGACCCGCCGAACACCGTCACAAGCTTGGGTTGGTTGAGCGTTGTCATCTGGGCACTCCCTCGCAGGGTCAATGGGGTGGGTTGCTCCGCGCGGAGCAACCGGATCGGGTCAGAACCAAGCTCTTAGTCAATAACAGCCGCAAGGTGAAGAGCCAGGGCCTGCGCCATATGGACCAATTTGCGGCTTAGCCCTCATGGCCTTTGACAATCAGCAGTTCGCCTTCGGAAAACTGCCGGCGGATGGCCCTGGCCTTCTGATAGGCTTCTGAATTGTAGCAGGCGAGCGCCGCCTCGTAGCTCGGGAATTCGATGACGACATTGCGGGCGCGCGATTGGCCTTCGACCGGGTCGAACTCGCCGCCACGCACCAGAAAGGTCGCACCGAACTCCTTGTAGGCCGGCGTCGCGGTCTCGACATAGGCCTTGTAGGCCTCCGGGTCATGCACGTCGATGCGCCCGATCCAGTATCCCTTTGCCATGATCTGCTCCTTCAAAGATGTGCCATTTCCAGTCGGATCGCACGCGCAGCTGAGGCGGGGTCAGTGGCGGCAGAGATCGGCCGGCCGACGACGAGATGCGACGCGCCGGCGGTGAGTGCCGCGGCGGGCGTCATCACCCGCTTCTGGTCGCCGTGATCGGCGCCGGCGGGCCTGATCCCCGGTGTGACGATGGCCATGTCGGAGCCGAGGATGGCGCGTACGGCGCTCGCCTCATTGGCGGCACAGACGATGCCGCCCATCCCGGCGTCGCGGGCCTGAGCGGCGCGGCGCTCGACCAGTTGCCCGGGCGTCATGGCGTAGCCGGCTTCAGTGAGGTCGCCCGCATCCATCGAGGTCAGCACGGTGACGCCGAGGAGGCACAGATCGCTGCCCCGGGCCGCTTCGACTGCCGCGCGCATGGCCTTGGGATAGGCATGCAGGGTGAGCATGTCGACGCCCATGCGCACGACATTCTCGACGCCCCTGGCGACCGTGTTGTCGATGTCGAGAAGCTTCATGTCGAGGAAGACCTTGCGGCCTGAGGCCTTGAGGTCGCGGGCCAGATGCAATCCGCCGGCAAAGGCCAGCTGATAGCCGATCTTGAAGAACACCGCCTCATCGCCGATCCGCGCCACCAGGGCCTCGGCTTCGGCAACCGTCGGGACATCGAGAGCCACGATCAGCCGCGGATCGGCAGCGTCGGTGGCCGGCACACTCAGATCAAGCGCTGCATTGGGCATCAGCATTCCCTCCGTGTTTCCCGCTCCTCGCATGAAGACGGCGGGATCGCAAGAGGTTTGAGGCAAGCGCGCCAACGGCCGGTCAGCGGCGGCTCAACGGCTGTTCATCATGGAGCAATGGGTGAGCAGGGACTTGCAGGCCGTGGACAGCATCGCCCGGGTGCGCTCGTCCTTGAGCCGTCCGTCCTCGTCAAAGGCATCAGCCGCGCCGCCAACCGAGCATTGCTCGCTGATCACTTGCGTTCCGACATTCATCAGCACCGAGCGGACATGGTACAGCCCGCGAATGCCTGAGAATTTGCCGTTGGAGGCCGATCCCAGGGCGACATAGCGGCCCTTCCAGGGTTTGAACGGCCGGTCGCCGTCACTGGCAATCAGGCTGACCCAGTCAATCATGTTCTTGAGCAGCGGCGGGATCGACGAATTGTATTCCGGGCATGAGAGAAACACGCCGTCATGTGCTGCAATCAGCCGACCCAGTTTCATGGCGTTGTCGGGGATGCCGGACCGGGTTTTGAGATCCTCGTCGACAATCGGCAGCGGATAGTCAATCAGCGAGATGCGGGTGACATCGGCGCCCTGCTGCGCCAGTTCGACCGAAGCCGCGGCGGCAAGCGACGCGTTGAACGAGCCGCTCCGGTTGGAGCCGGGGAGTACGAGGATTTTGGGGATCATGGACTGCTCCGCTCAGCGTCAGCTGGTTTCGGTGAAGGCTCTTCAGGGTCTCCCCTCCATATAGGTCACCATGCTCCGTCGTAAACAAGGCAAAGGGACGTGTCGGGCAGGGGCGCAGGGCGGCTACGGTTGCCGGCGGTAAATCCACAGCCGTGCCGGCGGCACATTGCGCATGACGAAATCATGGTGAACCACGCTGAAGCTCGTTCCGCGCGCGGCCACCGGGGAGGCCGGGCCGTAGGAGAATTGCACCACCGGGCGGCCAGGCGGCAGGCGATCGAGCAGATCCTCGATCAGGGCGACCCGGCGGGCCATGGGGAAGTTGAGCAGGGGAATTCCCGAGATGACGCTGTCGAACACGCTGATGTTCATCCCGGCAAGGGTTGTATCGAGATCGAACGCGTCGCCGCAGACAAACCGGACATCGGGGAAATCAAGCTGCAGGCGGCTGTGAAAATCGGGGGAGAACTCGATCGACACCAGATCGGCGGGCGCCACGCCACGCGCCAGGATTGCCCTGGTGATCACGCCGGTGCCGGGTCCAAGCTCGAGCACGGGCAGCCCGGAGTCGGGATTGATCACCGACGCCATGGAGCGCGCCGTGACCGACGAGGTCGGCATGATGGCGCCCACCGCTTTCGGTCCGTCCATCCAGCCCTTGAAAAAGCGGATCTCGTCATCGAAACGCCGTACGAACCGCTCGGAAAAATTCATGCCCACACCCCTGCCTCTCCTGGAGGCCGCGTGCTGCCAGCACGCAACCTGCACGACACGATCTGGACACGAAACATGGTTTCTCTTGGGCCACGCCAGTCCGGGCCGCAAGATCAGTCGGTCAAGGTATCAAAAAAGCCCTTCATCCGCGAAAAAAAGCCGGCTGATTCGGGGCTGGTTTCCTTGGACGACAATTCCTGGAATTCCATCAGCAATTCGCGCTGGCGCTTGGACAGCTTCTGCGGCGTCTCGATCGAGATGCGGACATAGAGATCGCCGAACTGGGCGGAGCGCAGCACCGGCATGCCCTTGCCGCGCAGCCTCAGCTCCTTGCCGGGCTGGGTGCCTTCGGGCACCGAGACCCGGGAGCGGGCGCCGTCCATCGTGGTGATGTCGAACTTGCCGCCGAGCGCGGCTGTGGTCATCGAGATCGGTACGGTACAGTAAAGATCCGCTCCCTCGCGCTGGAAGACCGCATGCGGGCGCACGGACAGGAAAATATAGAGATCGCCGGCGGGACCGCCGCGCATGCCGGCTTCGCCTTCGCCGGCAAGCCTTATGCGGGTGCCGTCCTCGATGCCGGCCGGAATGTTGACCGAGAGCGAGCGCTCTTCGGTGACCCGGCCCTGGCCGCCGCACTTGGTGCAGGGATCGGTGATCGTCTGGCCGCGGCCGTGGCAGGTCGGGCAGGTGCGTTCGACGGAAAAGAAGCCTTGCGACGCCCGTACACGACCTGCGCCGCCGCAGGTGGAGCAGGTGGTGGGCTGCGTACCGGGCTTGGCGCCCGAGCCGGTGCACACATCGCAGGTGATCGAGGTCGGAACCCGGATCTGCGCGGTCTTGCCCGAATAGGCTTCCTCGAGCGAGATTTCCATGTTGTAGCGCAGATCGGCGCCGCGTTCGCGACCGCCCGACGAGCGCCGGCCGCCGCGGCCGCCCATCATCTCGCCGAAAATGTCCTCGAAGATGTCCGAAAATCCGCCGCCGCCAAAGCCGCCGCCCATTCCGCCGGGACCGCCCTGTTCGAAGGCGGCGTGGCCGAAGCGGTCATAGGCCGCCCGCTTCTGCGGATCCTTCAGGGTCTCGTAGGCCTCGTTGAGTTCCTTGAACTTGTGCTCGGCTGCGGCATCACCTGGATTTTTATCCGGGTGGTACTTCATGGCGAGTTTGCGGAAGGCGCTTTTCAGCTCCTTCTCATCCGCGCCGCGCGCCACACCAAGCGTTTCGTAAAAGTCTGGCTTGGCCATTTATCCGTCAATCTCTCTTCCGGGAGCGTCCATTGTCATGCCGCAGGCTCGATGGACGCACAAGAACTCACACATGCCCCCGCCTCACTTCATGCGCAGGGTCCGCGCCTGAGCGCGTTCCTGCGTCATGTAGTCACTCGCCGGGAAAAATTCTAGCCCCCAATGTTCCACAGAATGTGCGCCGAGATATGCGATGCAGATTTGAGAACCGTGCGACGGGCTTGGCGCGCCCGACCGGGTGCGGTTGGCAACAGCGGATTTCAAGCCTTCGGGCGAGCGGTTCTGCGTTGCAGGACAAGGCTGTTGAGCGATGTCTCGATCCATTTCCCCACGGGCCGCTCGAACCGGCGCGCCGAAACCATCGCCACGCCAATGGTGACGATCATCGGAAGCGGCATGTAGATCCAGAACAGGAGCGGATCGTCAATGCCCAGGACGCGCTTCCAGATCAGCGCATAGGCGAACAGTTCGATCACCGGATGCCAGAGGTAGACGCCGAAGGAGACGACAGCCATCGGCATGACGGGCTCGAGCCAGGCAGTTTCATGCTCGCCGACGCGTTCCGTCAGGGCAGCCAGGACGATGGCCGCGCCAAACAAGGCGAGCGTCAGGTAGATGTCGGCGTGGGAGAACATTGCAGCAAAGACACACCCGAGCATGCCCCAGGCCAGGATCTGGCAACGCGGCGGCGGCATGCTGATCTGCCGCGCCACGACACAGAGAAGTGCACCGAAGACAAAGTCGGCGGCGACACGGTAGGCGGCCCAGACCTTGGCGTTGAACCAGTAGTCATATTTGTCGGTCGCGCCGTGATCGGCGATTTCGATCGCCGCGATTATCACCGCCAACAACAGGGCAAGCCCCATGGCGCGGCCATGTGCAAAGGCAAAAAGCACAATGGGAAATATCAGATAGGCAAACCATTCCGCCGAAAGCGACCAGGACACATAATTGAAGGTCAGTTCCGAATTCACACCCCAGGCCTGGATCAGCAGCAGATTTGCAGGCAGGGCGGAAAGATCGTAGCGCGTATCCGCGGCCTGGGATTGCAACAGCCCGAGATGGACCAGGACCGCAAACGCAACGAAAAAAGACAGTGTGATCAGGTGAAGCGGATAAAGCCTGGACAGCCGCTTGATCAGAAACGTGACGTAGTTTGCACCCGTGTTTTCCATCCGGCCATAATGCTCGAATATCAGAAATCCGGACATGATGAAGAACATGTCGAGCAGCGGCAGCATGTGCTCGAACCATTCGATCACAGGCTCACTGTTCGGGGCGGAGTGCGAGAAGTGATAGGCCATCACCAGCATCGCGGCGAGCAGTCTCCATACTCCGAACAATCTGTAGGTCTGCCTCAACCATCTCTCCGATCAATGATGCATGATTGCACCGGATTGAAACAACGCCGCGATCCGGCTTCCTCCTGTCCAAGCCTGTCGATCGGAAAACCGTCTCGCAAATGGAAGGGCACTGTCCATCGTCGGGAAATAAAGTCGTAGTCCGGCAAATACAATTGGAGTTTCAAATCATCGTAAACGCAAGGAGGGCCCCGTCAGGGACCCTCCTCGTTCATGCCTGGCTGATGCCGGATCGGTGATCAGGCCGATTTCTTCCGGTCGTCGTCGTCGTCCTTGACTTCCTCGAAATCGGCGTCGACGACCTTTTCGCCGTCCTCAGATTCACTCTCGCCGGTCTCGGCCTGAGCCTGTTCATACATGGCCTGGCCAAGCTTCATCGAGACTTCCATCAGTGTCTGGCTCTTGGCCTGGATGTCTTCGGCATCGGGCTGGTCGGCTTCCACGGCTGCCTTGAGAGCGGCAATGGCGTCGGCGATCGCGGTGCGGTCGGTTTCGTTGACCTTGTCGCCGTAGTCCTTGAGCGACTGCTCCGAGGAATGAATCAGGCTCTCGCCCTGGTTCTTGGCCTCGACCACCGCACGGCGCTTCTTGTCGGCCTCGGCATTGAGCTCGGCTTCCTTGACCATCGCCTCGATGTCGGCGTCCGAAAGGCCGCCAGAGGCCTGGATGCGGATCTGGTGCTCCTTGCCGGTGCCCTTGTCCTTGGCCGAGACGTTGACGATGCCGTTGGCGTCGATATCGAAGGTCACTTCGATCTGCGGCACGCCGCGCGGGGCCGGCGGGATGCCGACGAGGTCGAACTGGCCGAGAACCTTGTTGTCGGCAGCCATTTCGCGTTCGCCCTGGAACACCCGGATCGTCACCGCGTTCTGGTTGTCTTCGGCGGTGGAGAAGACCTGGCTCTTCTTGGTCGGGATCGTGGTGTTGCGGTCGATCAGGCGGGTGAAGACGCCACCCAGCGTCTCGATGCCGAGCGACAGCGGCGTCACGTCGAGCAGCAGCACGTCCTTGACGTCGCCCTGCAGCACGCCGGCCTGAATGGCGGCGCCCATGGCGACCACTTCATCGGGGTTGACGCCCTTGTGCGGCTCCTTGCCGAAGAACTGCTTCACCACTTCCTGGATCTTGGGCATGCGGGTCATGCCGCCGACCAGAACCACTTCGTCGATGTCCCCGGCCTGAAGACCGGCATCCTTGAGCGCGGCCTTGCAGGGTCCGATCGTGCGCTGGACGAAATCATCGACCAGGCTCTCGAACTTGGAGCGGCTGAGCTTCAGCGTCAGGTGCTTCGGACCCGATGCGTCAGCGGTGATGAAGGGCAGGTTGATTTCGGTCTGGGAGGCGGACGACAGCTCGATCTTGGCCTTCTCAGCGGCTTCCTTGAGGCGCTGCAGCGCGAGCTTGTCCTTTCTCAGGTCAATGCCCTGATCCTTCTTGAACTCGTCGGCCAGATAGCCGACCAGGCGCATGTCGAAGTCTTCGCCACCCAGGAAGGTATCGCCATTGGTCGACTTCACTTCGAAGACGCCATCGCCGATTTCGAGGATCGACACGTCGAAGGTGCCGCCGCCAAGGTCGTAGACCGCAATGGTCTTGCCTTCGGTCTTGTCGAGGCCATAGGCGAGTGCAGCTGCCGTCGGTTCGTTGATGATGCGCAGCACTTCAAGGCCGGCGATCTTGCCGGCATCCTTGGTGGCCTGGCGCTGGGCGTCGTTGAAGTAGGCCGGAACTGTGATGACGGCCTTCTCGACCTTTTCGCCGAGATAGGATTCAGCGGTTTCCTTCATCTTCTGAAGAATCATCGCGGAGATCTGGGCCGGGGAATATTTGTCGCCATTGGCTTCAACCCAGGCGTCGCCATTGTTGCCGCGGACGATCTTGAACGAAACAAGTTCCTTGTCCTTGGTCACGGCCTTGTCTTCGTAGCGCCGGCCGATCAGGCGCTTGACTGCAAACAGGGTGTTTTCCGGATTGGTGACGGCCTGACG
>Ga0180017_100004_pt1 | contig 115415 bp, 107 predicted proteins | sample KR46_S_MetaG_FD_129674 | JGI IMG/M metagenome (GOLD analysis project Ga0180017, IMG submission 129674) | Groundwater microbial communities from the Olkiluoto Island deep subsurface site, Finland - KR46_S_MetaG | ecosystem: Environmental > Aquatic > Deep subsurface > Groundwater | place...
ATGCGCCGACCCGGATTGCCTGGGGCCGCAACAACCGGTCGGTGGTGGTGCGTGTGCCGGCCTCCGACGACAGGGCGAGGCGGCTCGAACACCGCATGTCCGGCGCCGACGCCAATCCCTATTTCGTGCTGGCCGGTGTTCTTGGCGGCATGCTCGAAGGGCTGGAAAACGGAAAAATGCCGCCGCCGGCGGTGGAGGGCAACGCCTACAATGTGCCGCTTCCGCAACTGTCGGATGACATGGACGACGCAATCGAGGATTTCGAGCAGTCCGATTTCATCCGTCGCCTGTTCGGCCCCGAACTGCGCCGGATATTCGCCGAAATCAAGCGCGAGGAACTCAAGGCATTCGACAATGAAATCACCCCCTTGGAGCGGTCGACCTATCTCTGATCCCTGCACCGGCCGGATGCGTGATTCATCGATTGGACAAAGCTCGGACAAGTTCTGTGGCGATTTGACATAGGACAAAGACCGCCCAAGCGCAGCATGCGACCTTTTGCCGGTCTCCGCCCAACCCTTTTCCGGGTTGACGCGGGCCGGATTGTTTCGCATCTTGTCTGGGACACATAGGAAGAATACAATGGATTTTGAAGCGTTCTTTGAGGAGAAGCTGGGTGGTCTGCACGAAGCCGGCAATTACCGGGTTTTTGCCGATATCGAGCGCCATGCCGGTGGTTTCCCGCGGGCAACACGCTATCGCGCCGACGGTTCGACGCAGGACGTCACGGTCTGGTGTTCCAATGACTATCTTGGCATGGGCCAGAATCCGCTGGTCACCGGCGCGATGAAGGAAGCCATTGATCGCTGCGGCGCGGGCGCCGGCGGCACGCGCAACATCTCCGGCACGAATCACTACCATGTGCTGCTCGAGCGCGAACTTGCCGATCTGCACGACAAGGAAGACGCGCTGATTTTCACATCAGGCTATGTGTCCAACTGGGCGGCGCTCGGAACGCTCGCCGGCAAGATTCCCGGTCTGATCGTCTATTCCGATGCCCTCAACCACGCGTCGATGATCGAAGGCATTCGCCATTCCCGCTGCGAGAAGCGCGTGTTCAAGCACAATGATCCCCAGGATCTGCGCCGCATGATGGCGCTGGATGATCCGGCCGCCCCCAAGATGGTGGCCTTCGAGAGCGTCTATTCGATGGATGGCGACATTTCCCCGATAGCAGCGCTCTGCGATGTGGCCGACGAATTTGGCGCGATGACCTATCTCGATGAAGTCCACGCCGTTGGCATGTATGGCCCGCGCGGCGGCGGCATTGCCGAACGCGAGGGCATCATGCATCGCCTGACGGTGATCGAAGGCACGCTTGGCAAGGCTTTTGGCGTCATGGGTGGTTACATTACCGGCACCCGCGCGCTGTGCGATTTTGTCCGTAGCTTCGCATCGGGATTCATCTTCACCACCGCCTTGCCGCCATCGCTGGCAGCAGGCGCTGCCGCATCGATCCGCCATCTCAAGGCGAGCCAGATGGAGCGCCGCCGTCATCAGGAAGCTGTCGCCAAGGTGCGCCGCGCGCTGGATTACCACGGCATTCCGCACATGCCCAATCCGAGCCACATCGTGCCGGTGATGGTGGGAAATGCCTCGAAGTGCAAATGGATTTCCGACGTGCTTATGGACCAGCACGGCATCTATGTGCAGCCGATCAACTACCCGACGGTTCCGGTCAAGACCGAGCGTCTGCGCATCACGCCGACGCCAATGCATTCGGATGCCGATATCGCGCATCTGGCTGGCGCCTTGAGCGAGTTGTGGTCGCAGTGCGCCCTGGCCCGGGCAGTCGCCTGATATCGGGACGGACCAGGTTTCGGGTTCCATCAACTGAAAAAGCCGGTCAGGTAGTTCCTGTCCGGCTTTTTCAATTCAAGGATCCTGTGTAGCTATTCGGCCTTGTCGGCCCCATCCCGCACCGGCGCGCAAAACAGCGTATACAGCGTGCCGATCACCGACGAGACTTCGTGATTGAGGATCGAGTAGTAGATCATCCGGCCTTCGCGTCTGGTATCGACAAGCCCGTCGAGACGAAGCCGCGCCAGTTGCTGCGAAACCGCAGCCTGCGGCATCGCCAGGATTTCCTCGAGTTCGGAAACGGATTTCTCGCCTTCGGACAGAATGCAAAGGATCATCAACCGTGTCTCATGGCTGAGCGACTTCAACAGGTCGCTGGCCTTGCGCGCCTGGACCATGAGCACGTTCAGCTCTTTCTCATCCATGTCGGCTTTGATGTGAGGTAAGGTCATGTGTTTTGCTCGGTGAATGCAGGTGTTTATAGGGCTTTTCGATCATCTCGAAAAGGGTCCCATCGGCCTCATTTTGACAGGCGCCCTTCAGACAGGCAGTAATCGATGCGTACAATTGTGAAGCATAATCCTAATTCTAACCGATTATAGACCCGTTCCGCAATCTTTTGCTGGGCCGCGTAGGTTCTTCGTTCAATCTTGACGATTGGCTTGAAAACCGCTTGCCGGTTGCCGCATTCCGGCCTTACTCTCTTTGAGAAACCCAGGTCTCGAGCATCGCGCCGCACGCGGGGTGAAGCGGAGCTTGGATTGTTCGCAATTGCCCGGCTCATTGCGGGCGCGGGAGGTTTCAATGTCTGCACTCCGTCGCATTCTGATCGTCATCGGACTGCTCGCCATGTCCAATCCGACACAGGCTCAAGATGGTCCACGCCGCATAGAAACCACTGAAAATGCCGATTATTTCGGATTTGATCTCCGCACGGTGCGCGATATCGGACTGGAGCAATGCGAGGCTGCCTGTCTCGACGACCGGCAATGCAAGGCCTTCACCTACAACATCAAGGCCGGCTGGTGCTTTCTCAAGTCCGACTACAACACCATCAATCCCTTTGTCGGCGCGATAGCTGGCAGGGTGGTGAGCGGCGGTGAGCCGGATCTGGGGGCGGCGCCGGACCTGACCTTCGTTCCCGCATCGCTTCTGGATGAAGCCCGGGCCTACCGGGAGCGGACGATCGCGCGCAACAGCAATGCCAGCGGCGGCGCATCGCAGTATATCGCGCTGGCGAAATCGGCGAGCGCGCAAGGCGACATGGATGGCGTCATCCGGTTTTACGCGATGGCGGCGGCGGCTGACCCGGCACAGAGCCTGCTGTGGCGGGAGCTCTCCCGCGGATCACTGGCCTATGTGACGCAAGACGCGAACATGATCCGCAGCCTTCGATCCGTGGCGATATCGGCCGCCGTCAACGCCTATCAGACCTCGCGAACCGCTTCGGCGCGGGCCGATTCGCTTGCCGTTCTGGGCGAAGCGCTGGAACGGGCGGAAAACTGGCGTCCGGCTCTTTCAGCCTACCGCGCAAGCCTGGAAATTGCAGAAGTGCCGGCGCTGCGGGCGGCTTATGACACTCTGCGCGCCACGCACGGCTTCCGGGTGGTCGACAACACGATTGACGCCGACAGCGAAACCCCGCGGGTCTGCGTGCAGTTCTCCGAAAATCTCGTTCGTGGCCAGGACTATTCCGGCTTCGTCAGCATCGACGGCGCAGGAGACGTCGCCATTGATACCGACACACGGCAGATCTGCGTCAACGGGCTTGAGCACGGCCAGCGTTACCGGCTGGTGCTGCGCCAGGGCCTGCCATCGGCGGTCGACGAGGTCCTGGAAGCGCCGGTGGAGCTGTCGCTGTACATACGCGACCGGTCGCCCGCCGCCCGGTTTACCGGTTCGAGTTTCGTGCTGCCCGCGAAATCGCGGCTCGGCATACCGCTGGTCACCATCAATGCGCCGTCGGCGGATCTGAAGCTCTACCGCGTCGGCGAGCGGGCTCTGGCCCGGATCATCTCCGGCTCGGAGTTCCTGAGGCAACTCGACAGCTATTCGCTCGAGACCATAGCCCAGGATGTGGGCGCGCCGGTCTGGGAGGGCGCGGTCGAGATCGCAAGCGAGCCCAACCGCGAAGTCATCACCAGCATTCCAGTCGACACCCTGCTGCCCGAACGCGAGCCGGGCGTCTATGTTCTGAGCGCCGCGCCGCTCGGCGACAAGTCCGAAAGCTGGGAATCGAAGGCCACCCAGTGGTTCGTCATTTCCGATATCGGGCTTACGAGCTTTGCCGGAGAGGACGGGCTGTCGGTGTTCCTGCGTTCGCTCGAAACGGCCCAACCGCTGGCCTCGGTCTCGCTGACGCTGCTTGCCCGCAACAACGAGGTGCTGGGCGAAGCAGTCACCGATGCTGATGGCCGCGCCACCTTCCAGCCTGGCTTAATCCGAGGACAATCCGGCCTTGCCCCGGCAGCGCTGCTGGCCAAGGGGCCGGAGGGCGATTTCGTGTTTCTCGACCTCACTCGAGGCGGCTTTGACCTCTCTGACCGCGGTGTTGCCGGCCGTCCTTCGCCCGGCGGCGTCGATGTCATGGCCTGGACCGAACGCGGCATTTATCGCGCCGGCGAGACCGTCCACCTCGCAGCCCTTGCACGCGACGGACAGGCCGAGGCGCTCAGCGATCTGCCGCTGACCATGATCCTTCAGCGTCCCGACGGGGTGGAAGACCGCCGCGTGGTCTCAGACGGCGAGGATCTTGGCGGTCACGCACTCGAAATCGATCTTCCCGGCAACGCCATGCATGGCGCCTGGCGCGCCAGCCTGCACACCGATCCGAAGCGCCCTTCCATTGCCGAGGTGTCCTTTCTGGTCGAGGATTTCCAGCCCGACCGCATCGAGATCGAACTCGACGCCGGCGATGGCTTGGTAAGTCCCGGCAGCCCGGCTGAAATCGCCGTGACCGGCCGCTATCTCTACGGCGCGCCTGCGGGTGGTCTGTCGACCGAAGGCGAGATCGTAGTGAGCCGCAACCGGTCGCTGGACGCCTATCCGGGCTATGTATTCGGACTTGAAGACGAGGAATTCGAGAATTCGAGAATTACGCTCGACAATCTTGCTTCGCTTGACGAGGCGGGCGAGGGGATCGTCGAAATCGATCTGGGTGAATTGCCCGTCACCACGCAGTTCCTCAAGGCCGACGTCACAATCCGCGCTTCAGAAGGCGGGGGACGAGCGGTGGAACGTGCAGTCGGGCTCAAGGTCGCAACCGACGGCCCGCGCATCGGCATCAATCCGGATTTCGACGACGCCCAGGTGTCGGAGAACAGCGAAGCCGGGTTCCGCATTATCGCCATCGACGCTGACGGCGCGCGGATTGCCATGCCGGGGACGACCTGGTCGCTGGTCCGCATCGAGCGGAACTATCAATGGTACCGCCAGGGCAGTTCCTGGAATTACGAGGTTGTCGATTTCACCACCGAAATCGCCGATGGCGAGATCGATGTGAGCGAGCAGGACCCCGCGAGGATCGCCGCCACTGTGGAATGGGGCCGCTACCGGCTCGACGTCACCGGCGCCGACGGCGCCGAGACCAGCGTGCTGTTCGATGCCGGCTGGCATGTCGAGGCCAAGTCGATCGAGTCCCCGGACGGGCTCGAAATCGCCTTCGACAAGGACCGCTACGCCGTGGGCGAAACCGCGCAGCTCAGGATTTCGCCGCGCTTTGCCGGCGAGGCGCTGATCACCGTTGGCTCGGAACGGCTGATCGCTACCACAACCGCATCCGTCGGTGAAGAAGGCACCACGATCGACCTGATCGTGACCGAGGAATGGGGGGCGGGCGCCTATGTCACCGCCACGCTCTACCGGCCCGGCGACGCGCAGTCGCGCATGCCGATGCGCGCCATCGGCGTCAAGTGGCTCTCGGTCGATCCCGCAGACCGGCAATTGCAGGTCAGTCTTGATCTGACGGAGCAGACCACGCCGCGTGGGCCATTCACGATTCCGGTCACGCTTGCAGGCCTGACCCCGGGTGAGGACGCCTTCGTCACCGTTGCGGCGGTCGATGTCGGTATTCTCAATCTGACCCGGCATGCCGCCGCCGATCCTGAATCCTGGTATTTCGGCCAGCGCGCGCTGGGGCTTGAGATCCGCGATATCTATGGCCGCCTGATCGACGGGTCGGCGGGCGTCACCGGCCGGATCCGCACGGGCGGCGACGGTGCGATGATGCGTTCGGAAGGCAGTCCGCCGCGCGAAAGGCTCGTGGCCTTTTTCGAAGGTCCGGTCGCGGTCGATTCCGATGGCAAGGCCAGCATCACCTTCGACATGCCGCAGTTCAACGGCACCGTCCGTGTCAACGCGGTGGCCTGGAGCAGCCGCGGCGTGGGCCACGCGACCCGGGACGTCATTGTGCGCGATCCGGTGGTGATCTCCGCCAGCCTGCCGCAGTTCCTTGCGCCGGGCGACCGGTCGCAGATCCTGGTCGAACTGGCCAACACCGATGGCCCTGCCGGCGATTACGGCGTTGAGCTTTTCACAGCGTCGGGCCGCGTCAAAACCGGCGACGGACTGCGCCAGAGCCTTAACCTGGGCTCCGGAGCCCGGGAAAGCCTGGTCATGCCGCTTGAGGGATTGCTCACCGGATCGGATACCGTGACCATTGCGCTCACCGGACCGGATGGGTTGTCGCTCGACCGGGAGGAGATCATAACCGTCCGGCCGGCGGCCATGCCGGTCACCACCAAGCGGGTGATCAGTCTTGCCGGCAATGGCGGGACCTTGCGGATCGACGGTGAATTGCTGGCCGACAGCCAGCTTGACGGCGCGTCGGTCACCGTTGGCCTCACCCGCAACGCCGCCTTCGACGTGGCCTCGCTCCTGATGGCGCTCGACCGCTATCCCTATGGTTGCGCCGAGCAGACCACCAGCCGCGCGCTGCCGCTGCTTTATCTCAGCGATCTTGGCGACACATTTGGCGGCGACGATGCCGGGACAATCCGCGAGCGGATCGAAAGCGCCATCACCCGGCTTGTGGCCTATCAGTCGTCCTCGGGCAGTTTCGGCCTGTGGGGACCCGGATCAGGCGATCTCTGGCTTGATTCCTACATCACCGACTTCCTGACAAGGGCCATGGAGAAGGGCTTTTCGGTTCCCCCGGTCGCCAGCCGCCTGGCGCTCGACAATCTGCAGAACACGCTGGCCTACACCACCGATGTGAGCGCGCAGGGCAGCAGCATCGCCTATGCGCTCTATGTGCTGGCGCGCAACCAGAAGGCTGCGGCGACCGATCTGAGATACTATTCCGACAGCCAGATCGACGCCTTCGCGCAGCCGCTCGCGCGGGCCCAGATCGGGGCGGCGCTATCGCTTTACGGCGATGCGCAGCGGGCCGAGGAGAGTTTCCGCTCGGCCTTTGCCCATGCCCGCTCGACCGCGATGCTGATTGGCGGGCGCGACGATTACGGATCAAGCCTGCGCGATGGTGCTGCGATGCTGGCGCTGGCAGCGGAATCGACGCCGACGCCGGGCATCGTGCCGGACCTGATCCGCTTTGTCAGCGACGCCAAGACGGCGAAGACATCGACCAGCACCCAGGAAGACGCCTGGATGGTGCTGGCAGCGCGGGCGATCACCGCGGGCAACCGGTCGATCTCGGTCAATGTCAACGGACAGGCCTTCGCAGGAGCCTTTGAAGCGCGGATGAGCGGCGAGGAGATAGGCGCCAGTCCCCTGACCATCGTCAACCAGGGGCCCGATCCGGTCGATGCGGTGGTGACCACGATGGCTGCCCCCTTGCAGCCCTTGAGCGCCGGCGGCACCGGGTTTTCCATCGACCGGAGCTATTACAGGCTCGATGGCCTGCCGGCGTCGATCTCGTCGGTCAACCAGAATGACCGCTTCCTGGTGGTGCTGCAGATGCGCGAGGCCAATGCCTGGACCTCGCGCGTGGTCGTCACCGACCTGCTGCCCGCAGGCTTTGTCATCGACAATCCACGCCTGATGGGGAGCGCCGAGCTCGCCAATTTCGCATGGCTTGGCGAGATTTCCGCCAGTCATTCCGAGTTCCGCACCGACCGGTTCATGGCGGCCTTCGATCGTTACGGCTCCTCGGATCGCGAGTTCGTCGCGGCCTATGTGGTCCGCGCGGTGACGCCGGGGGTCTATGCCCACCCGGCCGCGGTGGTCGAGGACATGTACCGGCCCGAACTTGCCGCGCGCACCGCAACCGGCGTGCTCGAGGTGCGCGGCAGGCCATGACACGGCCGCGCGGCGTGAAGGTCCTTCGTCTGTTCGGACTTGGCGCCGCAGTCTGCGTGGTGGCGAGCGGACTTGCGCTGTTCGCGTTCGACCGGGCCGACAAGGCCTATCCGCCACCGCTTGAGGCAGCGAACGAGGTCTCGCGCGAAGTGCTGGATCGTGATGGAGGCCTGCTCAGGGCCTATACCGCGGCAGGAGGTGTCTGGCGGCTGCCGGTCCAGCTGGACGAGGTCGATCCGGACTACATCAACATGCTGATCGCCTATGAGGATCGGCGCTTCCGCTCCCATCACGGCGTCGATCCGGTGGCGTTGCTGCGCGCGGCTTTGCAGTTTGCCGGCAATGGCCGGATCGTCTCGGGCGGATCGACCATCACCATGCAGTTGGCCCGCTTGATCGAGCCGCGCACGGAGCGCTCGCTCACCGCCAAGCTGCGACAGATGGCGCGCGCGCTCCAGATCGAGCGCCGCCTGAGCAAGGATCAGATCCTCTCGCTCTATCTGACGCTTGCGCCCTATGGCGGCAATCTCGAAGGGGTGCGGGCGGCAAGCCTGGCCTGGTTCGGGCGCGAGCCGAGGAAACTCACGCTCTCGCAATCGGCCCTGCTGGTGGCGCTGCCGCAATCGCCGGAATCACGCCGCCCCGATCGCCACCAGGCCCAGGCGCGGCTGGCGCGCGACCGGGTGCTTGGCCGGATGCGGAATGCGGGGCTGATCCCGGCGAGCGAGATCGCCCGCGCAGCGGCCACCTCCGTCCCGTCCCGGCGTCTGGCCATGCCCGATCTTGCCGCGCATCTTGCCGATCTGGCGATCGGCATACAAGGCGAGACCGGTCCGGTCCGCCTGACGCTCGACGGCGGCATTCAGCACAGGCTTGAACAATTGGCGCGGGAGACCGCGGCGCGCCTCGGGCCAAAGCAATCCCTCGCCATGGTTCTGGCCGATGGCCGCACTGGCGAGATCCTCGCCTCCGTCGGATCGACCGGGCATCTCGACACCGCTCGCTCGGGCGCCATCGACATGACCCGCGCGGTGCGCTCGCCCGGCTCGGTGCTCAAGCCGTTCATCTACGGTCTTGCCTTCGAGGACGCGCTGATTGCCGCCGAGACGCTGATCGACGACCGGCCGGCAGATTTTTCCGGCTACCGGCCGCGCAATTTCGACCGGGACTACATGGGCGAGGTCTCCATTCGCGAGGCGCTGCAGTTCTCGCTCAACGTGCCGGCTGTCCGGCTTCTCGAAGCGGTCGGCCCGCAGCGGCTGCTGGCGCGGCTCAAGCGTGGCGGCGTGGACCTGCAGTTGCCACCCGGCGGGCCGCCGGGCCTGGCGATCGGGCTTGGCGGGGCAGGGATAAGCCTGCGCGGCCTGGTTCAGCTCTACACGGCCTTCGTCAATGGCGGAACGGCGCGGCACCTGCGTGACGGGGCCGAGACCGAACCGGGACCGGGATTCGAACATCCGGTAATCGACCGGCAGGCCGGCTGGCGCGTTGGCCGGATCCTGACCGGCGTCGAGGCGCCGCAGGGCGCGCCGCGATTGGCCATCGCCTACAAGACCGGCACATCCTACGGCTACCGTGACGCCTGGGCGATCGGATTTGACGGAAGATATGTGCTCGGCGTCTGGGTGGGGCGCCCGGACGCCTCGCCCGTTCCCGGGCTCTCGGGGATCACCACGGCCGCGCCCTTGCTGTTCGAGGCCTTTGTTCGCAGCGGTCTCGACCGGGTCGATTTTCCGCCGGCGCCGCAGGGCGTGGTCGAGCGGTCCCGCAATGCGCTGCCGTTTGCGCTCAGGAAATACAAAAGCCGCGACGAGCCGGCCAACGCTGTGGCGGGAGCATCGCTACCGCCGCGGATCGTCTACCCGCCGCAGGGCGCGCGCGTGGCGTTGGGGGCCGGCGGCGAGGGCCGGATGATGCCGCTGGTCATCAAGCTGCAGGGTGGGGTCGCGCCCTACCGGCTGATCGCCAACGGACAGCCGCTGCCGAAGCCGACGCGGCGGCGGGTCATGAATTGGAACCCCGACAGCGAAGGTGCTTCTACGTTGACTGTGATGGACGCCGAAGGCCGAGCCGCGAGCGTCAGCGTCTTCATCGACGCCAACTGAGTTCCGAGCCGGAGAAGCAAGGGCGGTGTCAGGCTGCCGGTTGGTTCATCGCCGCGACCACGAGGTCCCGCAGCCGCGACGCAATCGCGCTGATGACCGTGGACTTGTGGGAGATCAGGAAATAGGGGCTGACGATGATTTTCTGGTCCGGATCGACGGTGACGAATTCGCCCGAAAACCGGTTTGTAGCCAGGAGGGCGGCGACCTGGCGCGGGATCGGTGCAATCGCATCCGAGGACGCAAGATAGGCAATCATCACCAGCATCGACGGCGTATTGACGATGTCCTTGGGCAGCGCCACGCCGGACGATACGAACACGCCCTCCACCGCCTGCCTGAGGGGGGAGTGCGGCGCCTGGGTGATCCACTCGAAGCCGGCCAGGTCAGCGAGCGGCGCAGAGGTGTGTCGCGCAAGCGGATGCCCGGTGCGCATCAGGAAGCAGATGTCCTCGTTGCGACCACGCCGCACGTCGAGCTGGTGCTTGTCGTAGCCCGGCGGGATGCGCGACAGCACGAAATCATATTCCCCGCGGAACAGGCCCTCGACCAGCACATCGCTGGGCGCGACATCGACATGGATGTCCGCACCCGTCGCAGTCCGCTTCAGCTGCTGAATGGCCGGCACCACAAAGGCCACCGCCCCGTCCGTCACCGAGCCGACCCGGGCGGTGCCCGCAAGGCCCTCGCTCAGCGACCGGATCTCCTTGAGCGTCTGATCGAGACCATTGAGCAGGTTGGATCCGTTGCGGATCAGCGTTAGCCCGACCTGGGTGGGAGTCATGCCCTTGGGGTGACGCTCAAACACGGCCCCGCCGACAATGCGCTCAATGCCGGCGAGCATGCGAGAGGCGGCCGGCTGCGACATGGAAAGCTGCTCGGCGGCCAGGGCCAGTTGCCCGGTCTCATGGATCGCCTCGATGAGCCGGAAGTCCTTGAGCTGAAGGTTACGCGCGGTCTGGTTCATTAGTGGCTTATCAAAAATGGTATGTTGTTTGTCAATCTATTCATTTGAAAATCATGCAAAACACCTCTTAACTTGCGCCGGGTTCAATTGGATCCCTATTTTTTGCCAGCAGGTGCGGCTTCTGAGGAGAAGTGGGCGCCTGTGTGGTGTTGTCTCGGGAGGACGTGATGAGAAAACTTACTTCAATTTTGGCCACAGTTGCGTTTGGCGTCGGACTGATGTCGGCGCCGGTGATGGCGCAGGACAAGGGCACAGTCGGCATCGCCATGCCGACCAAATCATCGGCCCGTTGGATTTCCGACGGCAACTCGATGGTCGAGCAATTCACGGCTGCCGGTTATGAAACCGATCTGCAATATGCCGAAGACGACATTCCAAACCAGCTTGCCCAGATCGAGAACATGATCACCAAGGGCGTGAATGTTCTGGTCATCGCCGCCATTGACGGCACCACGCTGTCCAATGCGCTGGAAAACGCCGCAGCCTCGGGCATCAAGGTTATCGCCTATGACCGCCTGATCCGCGAAAGCGGCAATGTCGATTACTATGCCACCTTCGACAACTTCAAGGTCGGCGTGCAGCAGGCCTCGTCCCTGGTCAAGGGTCTCGAAGAACGCTTCGGCGAAGGCCCCTACAATGTCGAACTCTTCGGCGGCTCGCCCGACGACAACAACGCCTTCTTCTTCTACAATGGCGCCATGAGCGTGCTTCAGCCGCTGATCGATTCCGGCAAGGTCGTGATCGTCTCCGGTCAGATGGGCATGGACAAGGTCGGAACCCTTCGCTGGGACGGCGCCGTGGCCCAGGCCCGCATGGACAACCTTCTCTCCGCCCATTACACCGACAAGCAGGTCCACGGTGTTCTTTCGCCCTATGACGGCCTGTCGATCGGCATCCTGTCCTCGCTCAAGGGTGTCGGCTACGGCTCCGGCGATCTGCAAATGCCGATCGTCAGCGGCCAGGATGCTGAAGTGCAGTCGGTCAAGTCGATCCTGGCGGACGAGCAATATTCAACGGTGTTCAAGGATACCCGCGAACTTGCGCGCGTCACCGTCGGCATGGTCGATGCCCTGCTGCAGGGCGGCACACCGGAAATCAACGATACCGAGACCTATGACAACGGCGTCAAGGTCGTGGAATCCTATCTGCTTGAACCGGTCTCCGTCGACAAGTCGAACTGGGAAGAGATCCTGATCGGCTCCGGCTACTACACGATGGATCAGATCAAGTAATCAATCCGCGCAATCCGCAGGTCAGACTGCCCGCGCCTTTCAAGGGTGCGGGCAGGGGCTTGCTCCTGAATTTTGCGGAAATCGAGAGACTGCAATGAAGCCTCTTCTGGAGATGCGCTCCATCACCAAGACATTTCCCGGCGTGAAAGCCCTCGATGCGGTGAGTCTCACCGTCATGGAAGGCGAAATTCATGCGCTGGTTGGTGAAAATGGCGCAGGCAAATCCACCTTGATGAAGGTGCTGTCCGGGGTCTATCCGGCAGGCTCCTATGAGGGCGAGATCCACTATGACGGCAAGCTCGCCGAGTTCTCGGGGATCAGCCAGAGCGAAGCCGTTGGCATCATCATCATCCACCAGGAACTGGCGCTGGTGCCGTTGTTGTCGATTGCCGAAAACCTGTTCATCGGCAATGAATGCGCCAAATATGGCATTGTGAACTGGCACGAGACCTTTCAGCGCACCGAGGCGCTGCTTAAAAAGGTCGGGCTGTCGGAAGCGCCCGGCACGCTGGTCGACCGCATCGGCGTCGGCAAGCAACAACTGGTCGAGATCGCCAAGGCGCTCTCCAAGGACGTCCGCCTGCTCATTCTTGACGAACCGACATCGGCGCTATCCGAAAAGGACAGCCAGAAACTGCTCGACCTGCTGCTCGAACTCAAGACCCAGGGCGTGACCTCGATCATCATCAGCCACAAGCTCAACGAGGTGCGCAGCATTGCCGACCGGGTCACCGTGATCCGTGACGGCGCAACGATTTCGACCCTTCACGCAAAGGGCGAAGAGATCACCGAGGACCGCATCATCCGCGACATGGTGGGCCGCGACATGGCGCAGCGCTTTCCGGAGCGCAAGAGCCGGCCCGGCCCGGTCCTCATGGAAGTGCGTAACTGGAACGTCTGGCACCCCGAACATACCGAACGACAGGTCATTCGCGATGCCTGCCTGACTGTCCGCGCGGGCGAGGTTGTCGGCATTGCCGGCCTCATGGGCTCCGGCCGCACCGAACTCTCCATGAGCATTTTCGGCAAGAGCTATGGGCGCAGGATCTCGGGTGAAGTGCTGATCGATGGCGCGCCGGTGGATGTCTCTACTGTTGATCGCGCCATTTCCTCGGGCCTGGCCTATGTCACCGAGGACCGCAAGCATCTCGGTCTGGTTCTCGACGAAACCATCCAGCGCAACATCACCCTTGCCAATCTTCCAAAGGTCTCGTCCTACGGAGTGATCTCGGAGGCAGAAGAGGTCAAGGTCGCCGAAGGATACCGGAAGGCGATCAACATCCGCACGCCGGGCGTTTTCCAGAAGGTGGTCAATCTCTCGGGTGGCAATCAGCAGAAGGTTGTCTTGTCCAAATGGCTGTTTGCGGATCCGAAGGTGCTGATTCTGGATGAGCCGACGCGCGGCATTGATGTCGGTGCCAAATACGAGATCTATGGCATCATCAACAAGCTGGTGGATGACGGCAAGGGCGTGTTGATGATCTCATCTGAACTGCCGGAACTGCTGGGCATGTGCGACAGAATTTATGTAATGAATGAAGGCGCCCTGGTGGGCGAGCTGACCGCCGCGGAAGCGAGCCAGGAACGCATCATGTCCTTCATAGTGAGGAGCTAGGCCATGGCCACGGAAACCGTAGAGTCCACTGCCGGTCAACAGGACCGCTCTGTCAGCCAGTATCTTGCGAACCATTTGCGTGATTATGGCATGGTGCTGGCGCTGATCGCCATCATGGCGTTCTTTCAGTTCACCACCGATGGCACGCTGCTGCGCCCGGTCAACATCACCAACCTGTTCCTGCAGAACAGCTACATCATCATCATGGCTCTGGGCATGCTTTTGGTGATTGTCGCAGGCCATATCGACCTGTCGGTGGGCTCAGTCGTGGGCTTCGTCGGCGCGCTCGCCGCAGTGATGATGGTGCAGTGGGGCTGGTCGATCTATCTCACCATTCCCGCCTGTCTCTTCGTGGGCATCCTCATCGGCGCCGCCCAGGGCTACTGGATCGCCTATTGGCGGATTCCATCCTTCATTGTGACGCTGGCCGGCATGCTGGTGTTCCGCGGCGCGTCGCTGTGGCTGCTCGAAGGCCAGTCGGTGGGGCCGTTCCCGCGGGAATTCCAGGCGTTGTCGACCGGCTTCATCCCCGATCTGCTTCCCTTCATCAAGGACATGTTCGGCTTTGAGCGCATGAACGGTTTTGCCGTGGTCACCGGCTTTGTCATAGCGGGCCTGATCATCTGGATGGGGCTGCAGGCACGCGCCCGCAACCGCGCCTATGGCATGGTGACGGAACCGATGATCTTCTTTGTAGTGCGCAATCTGCTGGTCGCCGGCGCGATCGTGTTCGTGTCCTACAAGCTTGCGACCTTCCGTGGCCTGCCCAACGTCCTGATCACCATGGGCATCCTGACCATCGTCTACGCGTTCCTGACCGAATCCACCACGCTCGGTCGCCGAATCTATGCGCTGGGCGGCAACGAGAAGGCGGCCAAGCTATCGGGGATCAGGACCGAGCGGCTGACCTTCCTGGCTTTCGTCAACATGGGCATGCTGGCAGCGCTTGCGGGGCTGATCTTCGCCGCGCGACTGAACACGGCAACCCCCAAGGCCGGCGTCTCCTTCGAACTGGATGTCATCGCGGCGGTATTCATCGGCGGCGCCTCGATGTCCGGCGGGGTCGGCAAGATCGTCGGCGCGGTCGTCGGCGCCTTTATCATGGGCGTGATGAACAACGGCATGTCGATCATGGGGATCGGCATCGACTACCAGCAGGTCATCAAGGGCCTTGTGTTGCTGGCCGCGGTGATCTTCGACGTCTACAACAAGAACAAACAGAGCTGAACCAACAAGGAGGGCCGCCTGCCCGAAACGGACAGGGGCTTCGGAGTTATCATGACATTCACACCTGCAAAATGGCCACGGAAACTGCGTTCACAGGAGTGGTTCGGCGGAACCGGCCGCGACCAGATCTATCATCGCGGATGGATGAAGAACCAGGGATTCACCCACGACATGTTCGATGGGCGTCCGGTCATCGGCATTCTCAATACATGGTCGGAACTGACGCCGTGCAACGCGCATCTGCGAGATCTTGCCGAACGCGTGAAAAACGGCGTCTACGAGGCCGGCGGCTTTCCCGTGGAAGTGCCGGTGTTTTCCGCGTCCGAAGCCACCTTCCGTCCAACCGCGATGATGTTCCGCAACCTCGCGGCTCTGGCGGTGGAGGAAACCATTCGCGGCCAGCCGATGGATGGCGTGGTGCTGCTCGTCGGCTGCGACAAGACCACGCCCAGCCTGTTGATGGGGGCGGCCTCGACCGATCTGCCGTCGATCGTGGTCACCGGCGGGCCGATGCTCAACGGCTATTTCCGCGGCGAGCGCGTCGGCTCGGGCACGCATCTGTGGAAATTCTCGGAAGCGGTCAAGGCGGGCGAGATGACGACCGAGGATTTCCTGGAAGCAGAGGCCTCGATGTCGCGGTCTGCGGGGTCGTGCAACACCATGGGCACCGCCTCGACCATGGCCTCGATGGCCGAAGCGCTGGGCATGGCGCTGTCGGGCAACGCGGCCATTCCTGCGGTTGACAGCCGCCGCCGCGTCATGGCGCAGATGTCCGGCCGGCGGATCGTCGACATGGTCAGGGACGACCTCAAGCCGTCCGATGTCATGACAAAGCAGGCCTTCGAGAACGCCATTCGCACCAACGGCGCCATCGGCGGCTCGACCAATGCCGTCATCCACCTGCTCGCCATGGCCGGTCGCGTGGGCGTTGACCTGACGCTCGACGACTGGGACCGCTGCGGCCGCGACGTTGCGACCATCGTCAACCTCATGCCGTCGGGCAAATACCTGATGGAAGAGTTCTTCTACGCCGGCGGCCTGCCGGTGGTGCTCAAGCACCTGGGCGAGGCGGGCCTGTTGCACAAGGATGCGCTGACCGTGTCCGGCGAAACCATGTGGGACCAGGTCAAGGATGTCGTCAATCACAATGATGACGTCATCCTGCCGGTCGAGAAAGCGTTGACCGCACAGGGGGGAATCGCGGTGCTGCGCGGGAATCTCGCGCCCAAGGGCGCCGTCATCAAGCCCTCGGCAGCGTCGCCGCATCTGCTCAAGCACCGCGGCCGTGCGGTCGTGTTCGAGGACATCGACGACTACAAGGCCAAGATCAATGACGATGCGCTCGACATCGACGAGACCTGTGTGATGGTGCTGAAGAATTGCGGCCCCAAGGGCTATCCCGGCATGGCCGAGGTCGGCAACATGGGGCTGCCGCCGAAAGTCCTGAAAAAGGGCATCACCGACATGGTGCGGATCTCCGATGCCCGCATGTCGGGCACCGCCTATGGCACCGTGGTGCTGCACACCTCGCCGGAAGCCGCCGACGGCGGGCCTTTGGCGGTCGTGCGCGACGGCGATTTCATCGAACTCGATGTTGTCGCGCGGACCGTGCATCTCGACATTTCCGACGAGGAACTGGCGGCGCGCCTGACGGACTGGAAGCCGAATATCGAAAAACAGACGTCAGGCTATGCCTGGCTGCACCAGACGCATACCCAGGGCGCCGACACCGGTGCGGATCTCGACTTCCTGGTCGGCTGCCGCGGCGCGCCGGTCGGAAGGGACTCGCACTGATGGCATTGAAGGTAGCATTGGCGGGGATCGGCAAGATCGCCCGCGACCAGCATATTCCGGCGATCACCGCATCGCCGGACTGGGAGCTCGCGGCCACGGTCTCGCGTCATGCGACGGTCGACGGCGTCGAGTCTCACGATGATTTCGGCGCCATGCTGGAGGCCAGGCCCGACATCGGCGTGGTGTCGCTGTGCATGCCGCCGGTGCCGCGGTTCGACTATGCGAGGGCGGCGATTGCCGCGGGTCGCCATGTGATGCTGGAAAAGCCGCCGGGCGCGACCGTGTCCGAGTGCCATGCGCTCGAAGCCATGGCCCGCGCGGCCGGCGTCTCGATCTATGCGACCTGGCATTCCCGGGAAGCCGCGATGGTGGCCACCGCAAAGGCCTGGCTCGAAGGCAAGCGGCTCGAGAGCCTGATTGTGACCTGGAAGGAAGACGTGCGCAAATGGCATCCCGGCCAGACCTGGATCTGGCAGGCCGGCGGGCTCGGCGTCTTCGACCCCGGCATCAACGCGCTGTCGATCGTCACCGAGATCCTTGCCGATCCGATCCATCTGACCGCGTCGGAGCTGTTCATTCCGGAAAACTGCGAAACCCCGATCGCCGCGACCCTTGCCTTTGCGCATCCGCATGGGGCGCAGGTCAGCGCCGAATTCGATTTCCGCAAGGAAGGCGATCAGTTCTGGAACATTGCGATCAGGACGGATCAGGGCAGCCTGGTGCTGTCCGAAGGCGGTGCGACGCTCGAGATCGACGGGGTGTCCCAGACCGACGCTGCCGGCGACGCGCTCAAGGGCGAGTATCCGCGGCTCTATGCCAGGATGGCAAATCTCGTGCGGGCAGGGGGCGTGGACATGGATCTCGCGCCGATGGCGCATGTCGCCGATGCGTTCCTGCTGGGCAAGCGGATCACCGTCGAGCCCTTTGTCGAGTAATTTGATAAGCCGGCAAATGAAGTCGCCCAGCGCGGTAGCGCACCCCTGCCGAGACAACAAGAGACAGTCTGAAAGGACCAGACCATGACCCAACCGATCGCCAACATTCTTCCCGTCGCGCCGACGCCCTTCCATCCGGATGGACGGGTGGATGAGGACGGCATGCGCCGGGTGATCGACTGCATGATCGATCAGGGCGTTGATGCAATCTGCATTCTGGCCAATTATTCCGAGCAGTTCCTGCTGTCGGACGAGGAGCGCACCCTGCTCATGCGGACAAGCCTCGAGCATGCGGCCGGCCGCGTGCCGGTGATCGTCACCACCAGCCATTTCTCCACCCAGGTGGCGACCGAGCGGGCAAAGCTTGCCCAATCCATGGGCGCCTCGATGATCATGATGATGCCGCCCTATCACGGCTCCGGGCTTTTTCCCGCGCCGCAAGGGATCTTCGAGCATTTCGAAGTGGTGAACAATGCCATTTCCATCCCGATCATGGTCCAGGATGCGCCGCTGTCGGGCGTGACCATGTCTGTCGATCTGCTGGCGCGATTGGCCAAGGAGCTTGAGAACGTCTCCTATTTCAAGATCGAATGCCCCTTCGCCGCCGACAAGCTTGCCGCGCTGATCGAGGCTGCGGGGGAGTACATCGAGGGACCGTTCGACGGCGAGGAAGCCGTGACGCTGCTTGCCGATCTCGACGCCGGCGCCACCGGCACGATGACATCGGCGATGTTCCCCGAAAAGATCCGGCCCATCGTCACCGAATACCGGGCGGGCAACAAGGATGCAGCGCTCAAGCAGTGGGAGAAATGCCTGCCGCTGATCAATCATGAGAACCGCCAGTGTGGACTTCGCGCCGCAAAAGTGGTCTTCAAGGAGGGCGGCGTGATCGCCAGTGATCATGTCCGCCACCCGCTCAAGCCGATGACGGAGCGCACCAGGACCCGCCTGCTGCAGCTTGCCGCCGAGCTTGACGTCATGGCCCTGAAATGGGGCAAATAGGCGGATCGCGTGATCTGCCGCAAACCACAAATTTTGAAATGGAATACCTAAGATGATCACCGGAAAGCACTTGATTGCAGGACAATGGGTTGCTGGAGACACCACATTCAGCTCCCAGCCGGCGCATGGCCCGGCGGCTGACTATGCCCAGGGCACGAAGGTCCATATCGATGCAGCCGCGAAGGCCGCCGAAGCTGCGTTTTGGAGCTACGGCTATTCGACGGCGGAAAGCCGGGCCAAGTTCCTCAACGCCATCGCCGATGAAATCGAAGCGCGCGGCGAGGCGCTGACCGCGATCGGCACGGCCGAAACCGGCCTGCCGGAAGCGCGGCTGAACGGCGAACGTGGTCGCACCACCGGTCAGCTGCGCCTGTTTGCGTCGCATATTCTTGACGGCGCCTATCTCGACCGCCGCCATGACAAGGCGCTGCCCGACCGCGCGCCGCTGCCGCGCCCCGACATCAAGATGGTCGAGCGGCCTGTGGGTCCGGTCGGCGTCTTCGGCGCGTCGAATTTCCCGCTGGCGTTCTCGACGGCGGGCGGCGACACCGCGTCGGCGCTCGCCGCGGGCTGTCCGGTCGTGGTCAAGGGGCACCCCGCCCATCCGGGAACCGCCGAAATCGTGGCCCAGGCAATCGATGCCGCGATCAAGACCTGCGGGGTTCATCCGGGCGTGTTCTCGCTGGTCCAGTCCAACAGCCGCGAGGCCGGTGAGGCGCTGGTCACCCATCCGCTGATCCAGGCCGTCGGCTTCACCGGATCGCTCGGAGCGGGCAGGGCACTGTTTGACCTGTGCGCCGCGCGCCCGACGCCGATTCCGTTTTACGGCGAGCTTGGCTCGATCAATCCGATGTTCCTGATGCCGCATGCGCTCAAGGCCCGCGGCGCCGAGATCGCGAAAGGCTGGGCCGGATCGCTGACCATGGGGGCGGGGCAGTTCTGCACCAATCCCGGCGTCGTTATCGCGGTAAAGGGCGATGAAGCGAAATCCTTCTCGGATGCGGCCAGCGCGGCGCTGGCCGACGTCAATCCGCAGACCATGCTGACCGACGGCATCGCCTCGGCCTACAGATCCGGACGCGACGCTGTCGCCGCCACCGCGGGCGTGGAAGAACTGCTGGCCGCCTCCTGCGACGGCCGCAATGCCGCACCCTATCTCTACCGCGTCGCCGGCAGCGACTGGCTCGACAACCGCGTTCTGGCCGAAGAGGTCTTTGGTCCGCTCGGAATCGTCGTCGAGGCGGATGACGAGGAGCAGATGAAAGCCATCGCGCTTGACCTTCATGGCCAGCTGACCTGCACGCTGCAGATGGACGATGCCGATCTCGATCTGGCAAAGGAGCTGATGCCGATCCTCGAGCGCAAGGCCGGGCGCATCCTCGCCAACGGGTTCCCGACCGGCGTGGAGGTCTGTGACGCCATGGTGCATGGCGGCCCCTATCCGGCCTCCACCAATTTCGGGGCTACGTCGGTCGGCACGCTCGCCATCCGCAGGTTCATTCGGCCCGTGGCCTATCAGAACATGCCGGACGCGCTGCTGCCGCTCGAACTGAAATAGGAACTGCGATGGGGAGCGCGACGCCAAGCGAACCGGTCTCAGGCCGATTTGGCCAGCCTCCCCATCACCTCTTCATGCAAGCGTGGTCGTCACGTAGGAGCCCTGGCGGTCCAAGGACGAAACCTCAGGCCGTGTGTGCGGTCCGAAGGTCCGGTGACGCCGGCCGGTAGGCCACGACGCGGTTGCGGCCAGACTGCTTGGCCACGTAAAGCGCGGCGTCGGCATTGCGCTGCAGCTGCTCGGGCGACAAGGCCTCGCCGGCAGGTCCCAGCACAGCAACCCCGATGCTCAGCGTGATGAAACGCGACACGCGGGACGTCGGGTTGGGAAATCCGGCCGCCTCGACGCTTTCGCGGATCCGTTCCGCCACGAACAGGGCCTCCTCCTCGCTCATCCCGGGAAGCAGCACCAGGAACTCTTCGCCCCCGTAACGCGCCACATGGTCGGCGTTGCTTCGCACATTCTGCTGGATGATCCTGGCGACCTCCACAAGGCAGCGATCCCCTTCGGCATGGCCAAGATGGTCGTTCAGCTTCTTGAACTCGTCGATGTCGCACATCAGCATGGCGATGCGGTCGCGCCGACGATGACCATCGCCCCACACATGGCTGAGCGATTCTTCCATCCAGCGCCGGTTGGCAAGCCCGGTGAGCGGATCAAGCCGCGCCAGACGTTCGAGCCGATCGTTGACATCGGCCAGCTCAGTGACCCGGCGACGGTCGCGCAACCCGAAAAGGAACGTCTTCTGGGCCAGAAGCGTCATGTTGCGCCGGGCAACGACTGTCGCGAAGATGCCGGTGGCAAAGAAAAGCGTCGCGGCCACGGCGCTTCCAAGTTCGAGAGCAGGGTTGGCAAGTTGCAGGAAAAGATAGAGGCTGAGCGCCAGCGCGGCGATGGTCACTGTCCATGCCAGTGGAATGCCGAAGATGATGATGGCGGTGATTGCCACGAACAACATGATGTTCAAGCTGCGTTCGTAGAATTCTCCTCCGGCCCTGACGCCGACCAGCGCGACTGCCAGAAGAATGAGAAACATGCCCGCGATCAGCAGGCTCCCTTGCAGCCATGGCGGGCGCGGCCTTTGCCAGACAAGAGCAACGGCAATCGCAATCGGAGGGATGACTGCGTTGGGCATGATCATGGAAAGCGACACCGCCGGCGGAAGCAGCAGCATGTTGAGGGCCAGCGTGATGACGCCCAGAATGGCCACCCATATCATCCACGCTCGAATGATCTTGGCCGTTTGCGGCCAGATGCGTGCCTGATAGAGCCGGTTGATCTCCCCCCTGAAGCGAATGTCGCGGGTGCGAAGCGTCAAAAGCCTTTCGACTTCCGCCGTGACGGCAGGATCCTCCGCAGGAGCCGCACGGTCTGACAGGGTGGACGGCTTCCGGATCTGTTTCGTCTGATTTTCCATCACCGGACAGATTGGCAGGTCTTTCTGAAGACTTGAGCCGTGGAATAGGCCAAATTGGATGCGTTTTCGTGGTGAACTGTTAAGCAATCACGGCGCGTGGGGCAGGCGGCTCGCCGGGCGGCGTGGCGTGAGAGCGCCGCGTATGGCGGCGCCGGTCGACAGGGCGCGCTCGCGTCCGCTGAAGCGGAGGTTTGCTTTTTCGACGCGTCTCATATGTCTTGGACTTGTCCCGGACGCGATTATTGTGGACACCGCGCTTGTGCACCGCGGCTTTGGACGACTGTATACATGGTGCGATCCAGGGCATGGAGGAACGAAACAGTCATGCATTTGCCTCCGTTACGATCCATCGGCGTCTTCTACCAGCTCGGGCGGCTCAACAGCGTCTCGAAGGCGGCCGAATATCTCGGGGTGACACCCTCGGCGATAAGCCAGCAGATCCGCACGCTCGAAGAGCAGCTCGGAACCACGCTTGTGCGCAAGGTCGGCCGCGAAGTGCGCCTGACCGAAACCGGCGAGCGCTATTTCGAAATGATCGCCGAGAACATCGAGCATATCTGGGAGGCGACACGGCAGATCACCGGCGCGCGGACCACCGAACTGCTCAACATCCGCGCGACCCCCAGCATCTCGACCAAGTGGCTGCTGCCAAGGTTGCCCGGTTTCATCGCGGAAAATTCCGGTCTCGACATCCGGCTCGACGGCTCCAACGAGCCGGTCGATTTCACCCGTGACAATGTCGACATCGAGATCCGCCATGGCGAAGGCCGCTGGACCGGAATGCATGTCCAGCCACTGGCCCAGGAGATGTTCGTCCCGGTCTGCTCCCCCAAGCTCGCCGCAGCAGGCAGCCTCGATCTTGCCGACCTTCAGGCCATGCGGCTCATTCATTCGGTCAAATCGCAATTGCAGTGGTCGGCGTGGTTTTCAGCCCAGTCACTTCCCGTCGACGGGAACTGGCAAAAGATATACTTCGACCGCTCGCATATGGCCGTCGATGCCGCAGTGTCGGGCATGGGCGTGGCGCTCGAAAGCCTGTTGATGATGCAGGCGGAACTGGAAAGCGGCGCCCTGGTCGTGCCGATCGCCAATGCGCCGTCCTTCATGCTGACGACGCAATGGCTTGTCTGCCCGCCGCACCACCTGCGCCGCGCAAGGGTCAAGCGGTTCATCAACTGGATTGATCGGGAAGCACGTCTCTGGCTTGAGAGTTGCGTCGAAATACAGAAGAAAATCTAACCATTAAGTTAGATTAATTCAATTGAACTACATCAACACACGCCTGTAATGTCCAATGGCCGGGTGGGAGAGAGAAGCCCGGCAGAGGAGACATTCAGAACATTGTCGCTGGCACGGGCTTCGGCCCGGATGGATCGTTGCGCCCCATGCGCAGGTCTCGCCACGCTGTTTCGAACTGATCCCGCCAGATGAATCCGAAATCCGCGGTATGCGGATGGCTGCAACAGGAGCGCCCAATGAACCTTTCGTCAATGCTTGCAACCCGCAATGAAAGCGGGCGTCCTGTCCGGGTCGGAATCATCGGCGCCGGCAAGTTCGGCTCGATGATGCTGGCCCAGGCCAAGTGCATTGAGGGCTACCATGTCGTCGGCGTCGCCGATCTCAATGTCGCAAAGGCGCGCGAATCGCTCAAGCGCGTTGGCTGGGACGAAGTCCAGTACAGCGCCAAGACGCTGGCCGACGCCTACAAGTCGGGCGCCACTTGCGTCACCGACGATGTCGCCGCCCTGGTCGCCTTCGAGGGAATCGACTGTATAATCGAAGCCACCGGCCATCCGCTCGCCGGAACCCGCCACGCATTGATGGCGATCGAGGCGTCCAAGAACATCGTCATGGTCAATGTCGAAGCCGATGTGATGTGCGGCCCGATTCTGGCCAAGAAGGCGCGCGAACAAGGTGTGGTCTATTCCATGGCCTATGGCGATCAGCCGGCCTTCATCTGCGAGCTGGTTGACTGGGTCCGCAGTTGCGGTTTCGAGCTGATCTCTGCCGGCAAGGGCATGAACTACGAGCCGCGCTACCGCTATTCGACGCCTGACACGGTCTGGAGCTTCTTCGGCTGGTCGGACGAAGAAGTTGCCGCAGGCGATTTCAATCCGAAAATGTACAATTCCTTCACCGACGGCACCAAGGCGGCCATCGAGATGGCGGCTGTCGCCAATGGCACCGGTCTGGATTGCCCCGATGACGGCCTTGCCTTCTATCCGGCCGGCCTGCAGGACCTGGCCCAGGTGTTCAAGCCGGCTTCAGATGGCGGCAGGATGCCCAAGACCGGCCTGGTCGAGATCGCCGCAAGCCAGGAACCCGATGGCCGCGAGGTGCTCAACAACATCCGCTACGGCATGTTCGTCACCTTCAAGGCGCCTGACGAATACACCCGCGCCTGCTTCAAGCAATACGGCCTGCTGACCGACAAGTCCGGCTGGTACGGCTCGATGTGGCGGCCGTTCCACCTGATCGGGCTCGAAACCAGCGTCAGCGTGCTGTCCGCCGTGCTGCGTGGCGAGCCGACCGGCTCCAGCAAGGAATTCCGCGGCGATGCCGTGGCGACCGCCAAATGCGACCTCAAGGCCGGCGACATGCTGGACGGCGAAGGCGGCTTCGCGGTCTGGGCCAATGCGATCCCGGCGTCGAAGTCGCGCGCACTGGATGCGCTGCCGATCGGCCTGGCGCACAATGTCCGTCTCAAGAACGCCATTGCCAAGGATCAGGTGGTCCGCTTCTCAGACGTCGAACTGGTCAATGACGCCGACATCGTGGCATTGCGGGAAGAGCAGAACGGCATGCTCGTCGATGGGAGCCGTTGAACCATGCAATCGTCCCACAGGACTACGTTTTTTGCGGTCATTGCCCAGTTTGAGGTCAAACCCGGCATGCGCGAAGACTTTCTCGCCATTGCCCGCGACGATGCCAACCATTCGGTCGCTGACGAACCAGGCTGCCTGCAATTCGATATCTGCACGTCGGAGGACGACCCCGATCTGGTGACCTTCTATGAAGTGTACAAGTCGAGGGAGGCGTTCGACTCCCATCTCGAGACGCCACATCTTGACCGTTTCCGGCGGGCGTTTCCGGCTCTGATCGAGGTTGAGCGTCCGGTTCGCTTCCTGTCCTGTGACCACAACCACCGGGATGTCGCTGATGGACAATCCTGACACTGTCCGACGGATCGGCTTTCTCGGCACCGGGATCATGGGGGCGCCCATGGCTCGCAACCTCGCCCGCGCCGGCTTTGACGTGACAGCGTGGAACCGGGATCCGGCCAAGGCCGCAAAGCTGACTGCTGACGGTGTCGCAATAGCGGCGACTGCTGCACAAGCTGCAACAGGCCAGGACGCGGTGGTGGTGATGCTCAGTTCGGGCCCGGTCTGCGACGAGGTGCTTTTTGGCCCCGGTGGCGCAATAGCCGCGATGCGCCCGGGCGCGCTGCTGATCGTGATGAGCTCGATCCCGGTCGAAACCGCAAAGACCCAGGCGGACTTGGCCGGCCGCGCCGGAATTGCCTATCTCGATGCGCCGGTCTCCGGCGGCGAAGTCGGCGCCATTGGCGGTTCGCTTTCGATCATGGTTGGCGGCAGCGTCGAGCATGTGGAGGCCGCAAACCCGATCTTCAAGGCCATGGGCAAACCGGTCCATATCGGCCCGGCGGGGACTGGCGCGTTGACCAAGCTCGTCAATCAGCTGACGGTCGCCAGCACCATCGTCGCCGTCGCCGAGGCGTTGCTGCTGGCTCGCCAGGGTGGCGCCGACATCGCCCGGGTCCGGGAGGCGCTGATGGCCGGATTTGCCGGTTCGCGCATTCTCGACCTGCACGGCCAGCGCATGATCGACGGCGCCTTCGAACCGGGTGGCCCGGCGAAATACCAGATCAAGGACACGGGCGCCGCGCGCGAGACCGCGACGGCCCTCGGGCTCGATCTGCCGATGCTCAATCTTGCAGACCGGCTGTTTGGTGATCTCGTCGCCCATGGCGGCGGCGACCTCGACCACAGCGCTGTTTTTCTCGAACTTTCCAGGCGGAACGGACTGCCGCCTGAAGAATATGCTCCGCTCACCGCCTGAGGCGGCGCGGTTAACCGGCCCAGTGCCACCTGTCTGACTGTTGGAGGAGAAGACCATGAAGACCTTGTTCAATTCTAAAATCGATCGCCGCTCGCTGCTTAAATATGGCGGTGGCGCCGCAGCCCTCGCCCTGGCTGCTCCGGCTTTCATCACCGCGACCCGCGCCGCCACGACCCTGCGCCTGGCCGTGCCGGATCCAGCGGACTCGTCGGTCGGCCGCGCCGCGACGCAGTTCGCCGATTTCGTCAAGGAAGGCACCGGCGGTGAAGTCTCCTTCCAGGTGTTTGCCGACGGCATCCTGTTCGGCAAGGACCAGAACGCCGCCATCAACCAGCTCGGCGCAGGCTCGCTTGACGGCCTTATTCTCGCCAGCAGTGTTTACGCCTCGTTCGAGCCGAAGATGAACGCCATCAGCTTGCCTTATCTGTTCAAGGACTATGACCAGTTGCGCGGCTATCTCGGCGGCGAGCCAGGCCAGACCCTGTTGTCTTCGCTTGATCGCCTCGACATCGTCGGCCTTGGCATTTTCCTTCGCACCTTCCGCAATGTCACAACGCGCGAAACGCCGATCACCAAGGTCGAGGATTTCAAGGGTCTCACCTTGCGTACCCCGAACAATCCGCTCTGGGTGCGCCTGTTCCAGACACTTGGCGCCAACCCGACGCCGATGGCTTTCTCCGAAGTCTACAGCGCCCTGCAGCTCAAGACCATTGACGGCCAGGAAAATCCGGTGGAAGTGCCCTTTAACAACAAGCTGTTCGAAGTCCAGAGCCATCTCAACATGACCCAGCATCTGGCCGATTCGTTCCTTCTGGCGCTTTCGAAGACCGCCTGGGAACAGATTCCCGCCGAGCATCATGATGCGGTCCGCAAGGCGGCCACCGATATGGTCAGCAAGCACGACGACGAAGAGATTGCCCAGGAGGCCGAAATCATCGTCAAGCTGGAGGAGCTCGGAATGCAGGTCAACCGTTTCGAGCCGGGCGAACTGGAAAAAACCCAGGAACTCGCGCATAGCATCTATCCTGAGTTCGAGGAACAGATCGGCGCCGACTTCATGAAGACGAGCATGCAGTTCTTGCAGGGATAAGCCCAGGCAACGCCGCCGGGCAGGGGCTCGTTGAGAGTCCCTGCCTGCGCCAGGCGCGGAGGAGGAAGAAGATGAAACGGTTTGACCGGGCAATATGGCTTGTTGTCGATGCGGCGATCTTCGTTGCGGTGGTCGGCATGGTGCTTCTGATCTGCACCCAGGTTGGAACCCGCTTCCTTGGTCAGTCCGCTCCGTGGACCGAGGAGCTTTCGCGGTTTTTGTTCATCTGGACCACCTTTCTCGGTATGGCCACCGGTTTCCGCTATGGCACCCATCCGTCGCTCGGCCTTTTCGCCGAGGGGCTGCCCTGGTCGGTTCAAAAATATCTTCGTTTGCTCACGCCGCTGGCCGCGCTGGTGTTCTTTTCCATTGTCGCCTGGTTCGGGTTCAAGCTGTTCCGGCAGCAGCTGCGTTTCGGCGAGATCTCGCCCATTCTACAGATGGGTATGTGGATCACCACGCTGCCGCTGATCATCGGCGCGGTGCTGGCGCCCATCGGAGCCATCACCTACGCCTTGGTTGAACCGGGTGATATGGACCAGTCAGCAGAGGTGCGCCGATGAGCATTACCCTTCTCGTGCTGTTCGGCGTTATTGCTCTGCTTGGCGTGCCATTGTCGCTGTCGCTCGGCCTCTCGGCGGTGATCACCTTGTGGTATTACGGCCTGCCGGTGGCAATGATTACCCAGAACATGGCGACCTCGATCAACTCCTTCCTGCTGATCGCCGTCCCGCTATTCATCCTTGCCGGCCAGATCATGGAGCGTGGCGGCCTGTCGGAGCGCATCTTCGATGCCGCGGAAGCCGTGGTTGGCCGTTTTCGCGGCGGCCTGGGCTATGTCAACATCGCCTCGAGCTTTGTTTTCGGCGGCATTTCAGGATCCTCGGTCGCCGACATCGCCAGTCTCGGCCCGATCAGCATTCGCGCCATGACCACCCGTGGATATCCTCTGCCTTACTCGGCGGCGCTGACGCTGATCACCGCAACCTTGGCGACCCTGGTGCCGCCCAGTATCCTGATGATCGTGGCGGCTTCATCTTCGGGTCAGTCCGTGGGCGCCGCACTCGCCGGCGGGCTCGGACCCGGCATTCTGCTCGCCGTGGCGCTCGCCTGCTACAACGGCTACATTTCCTGGCGGCGCGGCTATGGCGAAGTGAAGCGGCAAACTGCGCGCCACAGCCTTGGCGCCATCGGGCGTGCGGTTCCAGCCGTGGGCGCGCCGGTCATCATCCTGACCGGAATGTTTTCCGGTATCGTCACGCCCACGGAGGCCGCCGGTCTGGCCGTGCTCTACACCTTCCTGGTTGGTTTTCTGGTCTACCGGGAAATCGGGTTTCGCGACCTGGTGCCGCTGATCGTCCACTCCGGCAGGACGGCCGGTTCGGTGCTGCTGATCCTGATGGTCGCCAATGCAGCCACCTTCATCTTCACCGTCGACCTTCTGCCCAACAAGACCGCGGGCCTGATGTCCCACATCGCCAGCAGCGGCTTTGCCACACTTCTGCTGATGGGCATTGTCTTCCTGATTGTCGGCATGCTGATGGATATCGTTGCGGCGGCTCTGATGCTGATCCCGGTCATGATGCCGGCGGCTGTGCTTGCCGGCGTCGATCCGCTGCATTTCGTCGTCTTCATGACCGCCTGTCTCGCCGTCGGCCTGGCCTCGCCGCCGGTCGGCACCTGTCTCTTTGCTGCCGCTCAGGTGGCCCGAATCCCGGTCGAGCGTCTGACACTGGCGACTGTTCCGTTTTATATTCTCAACATCCTTGTGCTGGTGGCGGTGGCTGCCTTTCCGGAAATCGTCCTGTGGCCTGCGCGGATACTGACATGACCGATGATCTTCCAGGCCCGCCGCTCGCCGTGATCATCGTCATGGGGGTATGCGGCTGTGGAAAGTCCACGCTCGCTATCGAACTCGCCGATCTGCTCGGCTGGTCCTATATCGAGGGTGATGATCTTCATCCGGCACAGAACATCGAAGCGATGAGCAATGGCACGGCGCTGACCGACGAGATGCGCGAACCCTGGCTTGCCGCGATCGCCGAGGAAATCAACAGGTGGCGAGGGCAGGGCGCAGGCGTCGTGGTCTCCTGTTCTGCGCTCAAGCAGAGCTACCGCCGCACCCTTGTGGGCGGCCGCGACGATGCCGCCTTCGTCCACCTTGATCTGGACCGCGAGACGCTTGCCCAAAGGATGGCCGCAAGAACGCGCCATTTCATGCCGCCGACCCTGCTCGACAGCCAGTTGAAGACGCTGGAGCCACTCGACGTATCTGAATCCGGTCTCGCATTTCAGTCGCCCGTATCGGCAATGGCAGTGGTCAAGTCGCTGCGACGTCGCTTCACGCTGCCAGATGGAGTGGCGCATCGCGGTGTGCGCCCGGACGGCGGGACATCCGCCTGAAAGCCGGATTACCCCAAACCGCGATCAGACATGTCCTGGTCGCCGACGCCATCAGCCGGACGCCCGGGGCACCACCGGTGCCGGATCGCGCAGCCGAATGCGAACTTGCACCTCCCGATCAACCTGCCCGTTCCCCTAATAGAAACAGCCGTCTAACCGTTTTGTCCGCGCACTTAACCTGTTGTTGAAGCTCTTCGACCAATGATCTTGCTGAAAACAAGAAAATCCGTCGAGCGGAAGCTAGAATATGGACTATCCAAGCAGGTCTTTCATTGAAGAGAATGACAGGTGGAAGCAGGCCCTGGAAGCGGCTGGGCTGGGTGTTTGGGACTGGAACCTGAAAACCCAGATCTGTGTGTACTCAGAGTCCTGGCGGCGAATGCTCGGATACACGCGAAGCGACTTTGCCGAGAACGCAGATCTGTTTCTCTTGCTGGTCCATCCCGAGGATCGGGAACGAGCAATAGAGAGCGGCGACCGGCATCTGGCCGGAAAATCTGATAGCATTGAAACCGAATTGCGGCTTCGCCACAAGGACGGTCACTGGGTGTGGGTCCTGGATAGAGGCGCAGTCATTGAGCGCGATGAAAATGGTCTTCCGTTGCGGGTCATAGGCGTTCAGACGGATATCACAAAGCAGAAGGAAGCCGAACGAGACCTGAGTTTGATGTACGAGCGGTTCAGACTCGCGCTCTCAGCCTCGGAAATCGGCATCTGGCATTATGATGTCGATCGCAAGAGAAGTTTCTGGGATGCCAAGACCTGCGAGATCTTCGGATTGGAGTCGCGCCCGGCAGACATCAGTGGCGAAACGTGGCATGGATTTCTCCACCCTGACGACAAATTGCACGCTGAGCGGCAGCATATGCAAGCCCTCTGCGAACACAACGAAGTCCGGCTTCGCTACAGGATCATGAGGAAGGGCGGTGAAATCCGCCATGTCGAGACACTTGCGAAATCCGTTCCTGGTCAGGGATACTCAGGATTGCTGGTGGGGACAATCCGGGACGTCACGGACGAGGTGCGCGCATCCCGCGCCCTTCAAGCCGAGAAAGAGCGATATGAAGTCACCCTGGATGCAATCAGTGATGCCGTGATCAGCACGAGCATCGAAGGAGTGGTCAACTTTGCCAATCCGTCAGCCAGGGCAATGCTGTCTGTGGACAAGGAAGATGTCATCGGCACAAACATTTTCCATCTGTTCAATCGTGACGCGCCGATCGAACATGAGATTGCAAGCGATCAAGGAGACCGCAACAACAATTCGACACTTCACATCAATTCCGGGATTTACAGGTGCAAGAACAATCCGATTACATCGCCATCCGGGGACTGGTGGGGTAATGTCTATACATTTCAAAACATAACAGAGGAAACGCTGCGTCATAAGCAACTTGCTTATGCGGCCCATCATGATGCGCTCTCCGGACTCTTTAACAGGGTTGCTTTCGATGAGGCGCTGGAGAATGCGATCAGCGGGGCGGCCGATAAGGCATTTTCCGTCTTCTATCTGGATCTTGATCACTTCAAGGCCATCAACGATTTCGCTGGACATGCGGCTGGTGATGAAGCGCTGAAACTGCTTGCGGCAGGAATTGCGAAACTGCTGCCCGGAAATGCGTTCTTTGCACGACTCGGCGGTGATGAATTCGCCATCCTGCTGCCGGGTTCAGACAGAGAAGCAGCCCGGAAGATTGCCACGAATGTAATCGCGGCTATACGGGATATTGATGTTGGATGCGTGGTGGGCGGGCCGCGATTGGGCTGCAGTATCGGCATCACCATGGTGAGCGATCCTTCGACCACGGCATCAGACGCATTGGCGCGCGCCGACGATGCCTGCTACGCCGCCAAATCGGCTGGCCGGAATCGGTTCTCGTTTTTCACCGAAGACAGGAACTCGGCGACCAGCGGATTTTCCGCAGCAAGGGAAGTCGTGGATCTCATGAGTGCCCTTGAGGAAAACAGGGTGATTCTGTTCGCCCAGGAAATCCGCTCGCTGGAGCAACCTCACGACCGGTGCGGACGTGTGGAGATCCTGGCCAGATTGCAGGATCGGGACGGTCGTATCGTCGGCCCCGATGCTTTCATTCCTGCCGCGGAGCGTTTTGGAATGGCATCCGTCCTCGACCGTTGGATCATAAGAAAGGCCTTTGCCGACTATGGGCATCTGCTGGAGGCGTTTGATCTCAAGATAGGGTTCAATCTGTCAGCTCAGACCTTGGCTGACCCTGGTCTTTGGTCCTTCGTGACTGCGACGGCGGAAGAACACCGAACACCGCTTCCCCAGATTGCATTCGAGATTACAGAAACCGCGGCGGTCACCTGTTTTGAGACCGCGAACGGATTTGTACTCAACGCGCGCCAGCATGGCTGCATGGTGTCTCTGGATGATTTTGGATCGGGCCTCAGCTCTTTTGACTATCTGCGCCGCTTTCCCATTAATTGCATCAAGATAGACGGCGCGTTTGTGGAGAGAATCGCAGAAAGCAAAGTCGATCGCGCGATTGTTGCATCTGTCGTCGAGCTTGCCAGAAATCTGGGCTTCGATGTCGTGGCGGAGAAAATCAAGAACCAGGAGATCCTGACCCATTTGACAAGGTTGGGCGTGGCCTATGGTCAGGGCTTCCATCTCCATCGACCGGAACCATTGGAAGATATTGTCAAACGGCAGCTGGGTTCATTGTCCCTTTTGGGGCCTGCAACCATCAACGCCTGAACGGCATTCGGAGTCCGATCCATGCTCCCCGTTAGGGGACGAAAGGCCCATGGTCGTTTTGCGGCCTCGGCTAGCGCTGCAAAATGAACGCGAAGACCGCAGCTTCATCATCCGCAGCGTCCGCCGAGCGGCTGCAGCCTCATTCCGGACTCTCACCTTGGGGGTGTCCGTCAAGGTGGCCGACCATGCCCCTGAATTTGCCGGGCCTGGCCTCTCCCTTCTAGACCTTTCTAGGTCTCCAGATCACAAATTTTCACGGTGGCCGACATCAATGAGCGAATGTTGCACAAGGTCCAGTCAAGTTTCGTTTATTTTCGTTTGACATTCAATTAAGGTTCCTTTTAATTCTTAACGAAATAGGGAACGCAGGTGATACACTGACCTGTGGCGGGCATTCGCGGCAGCTTGACGGCGCGAGGGATCCGCAATCGGGAGGCGAGGCTTGGGAGGGCTTCTTCTACATGCTGGAACTGGACAATGTCTCCAAGATTTCCAACGGAGAAGCGCACATCAGTGATGTTTCGCTGCGGCTGGAAAGCGGGTCACTGAATGTGCTCCTGGGCCCGACATTGTCGGGCAAAACCAGCCTGATGCGGATCATGGCGGGGCTTGACCGTCCGACGCGCGGACGCGTTCTGAGTGACGGCCGCGATGTGACCGGCGAGGCCGTGCAAAAACGCAACGTCGCCATGGTCTACCAGCAATTCATCAACTACCCGGCGATGACGGTCTATGAGAATATCGCGTCACCGCTCAGGATTGCCGGCGCCGACAAGGCGACGATCGAGCGGGAAGTGGCCCGCGCCTCCGACCTGCTCAGGCTCGGGCCTTACCTTCAGCGCACACCGCTCAATCTTTCCGGCGGGCAGCAGCAGCGCACGGCGCTGGCGCGCGCCATCGTCAAGAAAGCGGGGCTCGTGCTGCTCGACGAGCCGCTGGCCAATCTTGACTACAAATTGCGCGAGGAACTGCGCGCCGAACTGCCGAAGATCTTCTCGGAATCCGGCGCCATCTTCGTTTACGCCACAACCGAACCCTCCGAGGCGTTGCTGCTGGGCGGCAGGACTGCGACGCTCAGCCAGGGCCGCATCACCCAGTTCGGCCCCACGGTCGAGGTGTTTCGCGACCCGGTCGACCTCATCACGGCGCAGACATTTTCCGATCCGCCGATGAACCTTCTGTCGATGCAGAAAAGCCAGGGCAGGTTCGTCAAGTCTGGCCTGCGCGACATCCCGGTTCCGGCGGCTCTCATGCATCTCGAAGACGGCCCCTGCACCCTCGGCTTCCGCCCGCACAACCTGTCGCTCAACCCCGGCGCAGGCACGACGCCGATTTCGGCCAGGGTGATGGTGACCGAGATCACCGGTTCGGAAAGCTATGTGCATCTCGTCCATGATGATCAGCGCTGGGTGATGCTGACGATGGGCATTCACGACATCGAGGCCGACGCAATGCTGGACGTTCATCTCGACACGCGGCACCTGCTGGTGTTCGATCGCAACGGGCGCACCGTCCGCGCCCGGCCTGCGGGAGCATGAGGAACAGCCATGGCCCGCATTGATCTCGACCACATCCGTCACGCCTATCTCCCCAACCCGACACGCGAGGAAGACTACGCGCTGCGCGAAGTGCATCACTCCTGGGAGGATGGAGGCGCCTATGCGCTGCTCGGCCCTTCGGGCTGCGGCAAGACCACGCTGCTCAACATCATTTCGGGCCTGCTGACGCCATCGGAAGGCAGGATCCTGTTCGATGGCGCCGACGTTACCGGCCTGCAGCCGGAAGAACGCAACATCGCCCAGGTGTTCCAGTTCCCCGTCGTCTACGACACCATGACAGTCGCCGACAACCTGGCCTTTCCGCTGAGGAATCGCGGTATGGCGGAAGCTGCTGTCCAGGCCCGTGTGGCGGAAGTTCTGGAGATGATCGATCTCACCGGCATCGCCCACCGCAAGGCGCGCGGCCTGACAGCCGATCTCAAGCAGAAGATCTCGCTTGGCCGCGGCCTGGTGCGCGCCGATGTCAACGCCATCCTGTTCGACGAGCCGCTGACGGTGATCGATCCGCACATGAAGTGGCAGCTGCGTTCGCAGCTCAAGCTCTTGCACCGCAGCTTCGGCCACACCATGGTCTATGTCACCCACGACCAGACCGAGGCGTTGACTTTCGCGGACAAGGTGGTGGTGATGTATGAAGGCGAGATCGTCCAGATCGGCACGCCGCAGGAATTGTTCGAACGCCCCAGTCACACCTTTGTCGGCTACTTCATCGGCTCTCCGGGTATGAATGTGCTGCCGGTTTCCCTGGATGGCGCGCGGGCGCAACTGGGCAGTCAGTCAATCGTGCTGCCGGGCGCGCCTGGCCCGACCGGCGGCAAGCGCACCGAGCTCGGCATCCGGCCTGAATACGTCCAGTTCGGCAGCGAAGGCATGCCGGTCAGCATCCGCGCGGTGGAGGATATCGGGCGGCACAAGATCGTCCGCGCCATGATCGAGGGCCACGAACTGGCGGTTGTGCTTGAAGAGGACAAGTCCGTGCCTACGGATCCGCATGTCACTTTCGATCCCGCCGGAATCAACATTTACGCCGACGACTGGCGCGTGAAGCTGGGAGACTGAGATGGACAAGACCTGGAACAACAAGGCCTGGTTCATGGTTCTGCCGATGCTGCTGCTGGTGGCGTTCTCGGCCGTCATCCCGTTGATGACGGTGGTCAATTATTCGGTCCAGGATACGTTCGGCAACAACCAGTTCTTCTGGGCCGGCACCGACTGGTTTTCCGACGTCCTATCCTCGTCGCGTTTTCACGACGCGCTTTTGCGCAACCTGGCCTTCTCCGCCATCATCCTTCTGATCGAGGTGCCGCTCGGCATCTTCATCGCGCTCAACATGCCGCGCAAGGGCCTGGGCGTGCCGTTCTGCCTGGTGTTCATGTCACTGCCGCTGCTCATTCCGTGGAACGTGGTCGGCACCATCTGGCAGGTGTTCGGCCGCGTCGACATCGGCCTGCTCGGCTATTCGCTGAACGCGCTCGGGTTCGACTACAATTACGTCAACGACCCGTTCGACGCCTGGGTGACGGTCATCCTCATGGATGTCTGGCACTGGACCAGCCTGGTGGTGCTGCTCTGCTATGCCGGACTGGTGTCGATCCCCGACGCCTACTACCAGGCGGCAAAGATCGACGGCGCCTCGCGGTTCTCGGTGTTCCGCTACATTCAACTGCCGAAAATGAACCGGGTGCTGCTGATTGCCGTGCTTCTGAGGTTCATGGATTCCTTCATGATCTACACCGAGCCCTTCGTCGTCACCGGCGGCGGTCCCGGCAATGCGACCACATTCCTCTCGATTGATCTGGTGAAGACCGCCATCGGCCAGTTCGACGTCGGACCTGCAGCGGCGATGTCGCTTATCTACTTCCTCATCATCCTTTTGCTGTCATGGGTTTTCTACACCGTGATGATCACCAACGACGCCAGGGGCTGAGGGCAGGGACCATGAGCTATTCAGACACCCCCACTTCGCAGACCAGTCTTGATGCCACAGCCGCCATGGCCCGGCGCACCCGGCGGTCCAACGCGATCGCGCGCTTCTCCTTCCTGGTTCCGGTGATCTACATCTTCCTGCTGATGTTGCCGATCTACTGGCTGATCAACATGAGCTTCAAGACCAACGCCGAAATCCTCGGCGCGTTCTCGCTGTGGCCGAGGGACCCGACAATTGCCAATTACATGGTCATCTTCACCGACCCGTCCTGGTACAACGGCTACATCAATTCGATCATCTATGTGGTGATGAACATGGTGATCGCAGTGGCGGTGGCGCTGCCTGCAGCCTATGCCTTCTCGCGCTACCGGTTTCTGGGCGACAAGCATCTGTTCTTCTGGCTCCTGACCAACCGCATGGCACCGCCGGCGGTGTTTGCGCTGCCGTTCTTCCAGCTCTATTCCGCCTTCGGGCTGATCGACACCCATATCGCGGTGGCGATCGCGCACTGCCTGTTCAACGTTCCCTTAGCGGTGTGGATCCTCGAGGGCTTCATGTCCGGGGTGCCCAAGGAGATCGACGAGACCGCCTATATCGACGGCTATTCGTTCCCGCGCTTCTTCGTCAAGATCTTCATGCCGCTGATTGCGAGCGGCATCGGTGTGGCGGCGTTCTTCTGCTTCATGTTCTCCTGGGTCGAATTGCTGATCGCCCGCACGCTGACGGTCACCGACGCCAAGCCGATCGCCGCCACCATGACCCGGACGGTTTCGGCTTCGGGGCTCGACTGGGGCGTGCTGGCGGCGGCCGGCGTGCTGACCATCATCCCGGGCGCGCTCGTCATCTGGTTTGTCCGCAACTACATCGCCAAGGGCTTTGCCCTGGGCCGGGTCTGAGGAGGCTGATTATGGATCTTTCCTGGATGGCCTGGACCGCGCCGACCACGATCTTCTTTCTCGTCATTCTCCTGCTGCTCGTCGGCATGGGAGTGTGGGAGTATTTCGTCCCCGGCGGCTCGCCTCGGGTCGGAATCCTGCGCTTTGAAACCACGCGCGGCGACCGTCTGTTCATCTCGCTGCTTGGTTCGGCGTTCATCAATCTCGCCTGGCTCGGACTTGTCGGTCCGAACCTGTGGTGGGCTCTTGCCCTGTCCGTGGTCTACGCCATCGGCGTGTTCCGCCATGTCTAGGGTTTGACTACCGGAGGCGGCAATACCGCCGCTTCCGTTTTCGCAAGTCGGGAGGAAACTGCAATGCGGAAACATCTACTTTTATCAACGGCGGCAATGGCGCTGATGTTCAGCGCGGGCGTCGCGCATGCCGGAATGGACGAGGCCAGGAGCTTCCTCGACGCCGAAATCGGCGACATGTCGTCGCTCGACCGCGCTGCCCAGGAAGCTGAAATGCAATGGCTGGTCGACGCCGCCCAGCCGTTTGCCGGCATGGACATCAAGGTGGTGTCGGAAACCATCACCACGCATGAATATGAGTCCAAGGTGCTGGCCCCGGCCTTCACCGCGATCACCGGCATCAAGATCACGCACGACCTTATCGGCGAAGGCGATGTGGTCGAAAAGCTGCAGACGCAGATGCAGTCGGGCGAGAACATCTATGACGCCTATGTCAACGATTCGGACCTGATCGGCACCCACTGGCGCTACCAGCAGGTGCGCAATCTGACCGACTGGATGGCCAACGAAGGCGCTGACGTGACCAGCCCGACGCTCGATGTGGAGGATTTCATCGGCCGCTCGTTCACCACCGCGCCTGACGGCAAGCTCTACCAGCTGCCCACCCAGCAGTTCGCCAACCTCTACTTCTTCCGCTACGACTGGTTCAACGACGAGACCAACAAGGCCGATTTCAAGACCAAATACGGCTACGATCTGGGCGTGCCGGTCAACTGGTCGGCGTATGAGGATATCGCCGAATTCTTCACCGGCCGCGAGATCGACGGCAAGAAGGTCTATGGCCACATGGACTACGGCAAGAAGGATCCGTCACTCGGCTGGCGCTTCACCGACGCCTGGCTGTCGATGGCCGGCAATGGCGATCGCGGCATCCCGAACGGCAAGCCGGTCGATGAATGGGGCATCAAGGTCGATGAGAACGACAGGCCGGTGGGCTCCTGCGTTGCGCGCGGCGGCGACACCAACGGACCCGCGGCGGTCTATTCGATCGAGAAGTATCTGGAGTGGATGGCGAAATACGCGCCTGCGGCCGCCCAGGGCATGACGTTCGGCGAGTCGGGGCCTGTCCCGTCGCAGGGCGAGATCGCGCAGCAGATGTTCACCTACACGGCGTTCACCGCGGACTTCGTCAAGGAAGGCCTGCCGGTCGTCAACGAGGACGGCACGCCGAAATGGCGCTTCGCGCCCAGCCCGCATGGCGTCTACTGGAAGGAAGGCATGAAGCTCGGCTACCAGGACGCAGGCTCATGGACGCTGATGAAGTCGACGCCCGAAGACCGCGCCAAGGCCGCCTGGCTCTACGCGCAGTTCGTCACATCGAAGACGGTGGACGTGAAGAAGAGCCATGTCGGCCTCACCTTCATCCGCCAGTCGACGCTCGACCACCCGTCCTTCACCGAGCGGGCTCCGAAGCTTGGCGGTCTGGTCGAGTTCTACCGCTCGCCGGCCCGCCTGCAGTGGTCGCCGACGGGAACCAACGTGCCGGACTATCCGAAGCTGGCGCAGCTGTGGTGGCAGGCGATCGGCGACGCTTCGTCGGGCGCCAAGACTGCCCAGGAAGCCATGGACTCGCTCTGCGAAGAGCAGGAAAAGGTGATGGAACGTCTCGAGCGCGCCGGCGTACAGGGCGACATCGGCCCGAAGATGGCCGAAGAGCATGATCTGGAGTACTGGAACGCAGATGCGGTCGCCAAGGGCAACCTCGCGCCGCAGCTCAAGATCGAGAACGAAAAGGAACAGCCCTTGACCATCAATTACGACGAACTGGTCCAGAGCTGGAAATAAGCCGCGTCTCTTGGCACGTTGGTGAGATCGATCGGGGCCTTCGGGCCCCGATCTGCTGCTTTGGCGCAGCTTGGCAGGGAGGAGGACGGTTTTCGCTTTCTCCGCGGATTGGTGCGCCCAGCTCCAGGGGCAAAATGCGCAAGCCGTTGACCTTGATCGGTTCCGGTTCGGAAACCCTGCACGAATTCCTTGGCGAAGGCAGGTCCGCTTCGACAATTTCGAGACCGAATCCCTCAGTGACCAGCCGCGCAAGGCCTCCTTGCGCTGGAGTGTGCCTGCTGATTTCCAGCGGCCACCTAGGTCTGTTTGGTTGGAGCCTTGGCCGGGACCGCCTTTTTGCGAATGCGCACGGCGCGTCCATCGGCATGGTCGATCTCGAAGGCGTTGGTCTTGCGGACCAGATCGCTGAGCTTGCGAAAGCCGAAATTGCGCGGATCGAAATCGGACGACAGGTTCGCCAGTTGCGTTCCAACCGCGCCAAGCGGAGCCCATCCGTCTTCGGTCTCCATCTGATCGAGCACGCGCCGAATGATCGGCGTGGCCGCGCTGGGTGGCTGAAGCGGCTTGGTCTTGCTCCCTGCAGCTTCCACATTGGCGGGGGCATCGGGGAGCAAATTCTCGGTGTAGGTGAATCGCCGGCAAGCCTGACGGAAGCTCTCCGGCGTCTTTTGCTCCCCGAACCCGAAGACATCGACCCCGTGCTCGCGAATACGGGCAGCCAGCCGTGTGAAATCGCTGTCGGACGACACCAGGCAGAAGCCATCGAAACGGCCGCTGTGCAACAGATCCATCGCATCGATGACCAGTGTGATGTCGGAAGCATTCTTGCCGGTCGTATAGGCGAACTGCTGCTGCGGGATGATGGCGTGGCGCGAGAGCACTTCGATCCAGGCTTTCGATCTCGGGCTGGAAAAGTCGCCATAGATCCGACGAACGCTGGCTTCCCCGATCTTGGCGATTTCGTCGAACAGGCCGTCGACGATCTTGGCCGAGGCGTTGTCGGCATCAATGAGCACGGCGAGGCGGGGAGCGCGCGGTTCGATTGCCATTGTTTAACAGACCTTCCGGATTTCGGTTGTGAAGCAACCTATCACAGGCGCCGACAGTCAGCGATGGCTGGAATCCGCGCTGTGCCCACGGGAGCCAATTCTGCATCAAGGTTGCGAGTGAACCGGTCTACCGGGTTCGAATTCGGATTTGGCTGCATGTCCAGTCTTCTGCAAAAGGCAGGCTGTTGCACCATCCTTTCAAGACCGGGGTGCAGGATAGGACGGAGGACTGAGGCTCTATTCGTCAGAAATATGAATTAAATCCAACGGTTATGGCGGAGGGGGTGGGATTCGAACCCACGGTACGGTCTCCCGCACGCCGGTTTTCAAGACCGGTGCCTTAAACCGCTCGGCCACCCCTCCGGGCAATCGGAACCCAGGAACTTCGTCCATCACCCTGCGGCCCTAGGCGGCAGGGGATCCCGATGCGGATGGCGCGCTTTTAGCTCCGCAACGCGCGTGACGTCAACTTGTTTCGATCCCTTGCAAGCCCTCCTGCCATTCAGTCTGCAAAGGCGCAGTCGTCCTGGCCGCTTGCACCAGAGCGGAGGAACAAAATTCGAGTGCCGCATGAAACCATTTCGCTGGCAAGAGCGTATTGACCGCACATGAACAACAATCGGAGCAATGCAATGCTAGGCAAGATCTTTTCCTTATCCGGTGCGGCCGCACTGCTGGTGCTCGGGGTTTCGGCGTCGGCCAGCGCCGAACAGCTCGCTGGCAGCGAACTGAAGCAGTTCGTCAACGGCAAGCGAGTTTATCTGGCCACGCCGTTCGGCGGCGAGTTTCCACTCAATTACAAGAATTCGGGCGCTGTCACCGGCGATGGAACAGCACTCGGCCTGGGGAAATTTCTCGCCCCGAAAGAGACAGGGCGATGGTGGGTGAGGGGGGAGACCCTGTGCCAGCAGTGGCCTACCTGGTATGACGGCAAGCCGAGTTGCTTCCGAATCACGAAAACCGGCGAACAGTCGCTCACCTGGGAGCGCGATGACGGGCGCAAGGGCAAGGCGCGCATAGAAGGCTGAGTATTTACAGATTTTTCACCATATTAATCGGTTGGCCGCTCGATTGAGGCGGCCAATCGCATTTTTGCCATCTTGCAGGGCGATCTAAACCTGCGATTAGGACATCAAATCGCATAGATCGAAGGGGAAGGCTTTGCAGGGGGCATACTGCCAGGCCAGAATGGCGACAGCCAGAGCATCGAGTATCAATGTGGGACACAAATTGATCAATCTGCCGGGGGCGGGGCTGCGCATGGCGGCCAGGCTGTCTCTTGTGGCAATCTTGGGTGCAGGGCTCGCTGGATGTTCATCCACGTCCAAATCCAGTGGCAAGCCCGACACCTCCCACATCAACACCAAGACCAAGTTTTCCGTCGCCGAATATGGTGTCGAAGCCAGCCCGCGGATCACCACAGCCAAACGCCCGAAAAAAGGTGGCGGACGCGACATGGTCGGCAAGCCATACCGGATCCGCGGAAAATGGTACACGCCCAAGGAAGAGAAAGATTACGACAAGGCGGGCCTGGCCTCCTGGTACGGACCCAATTTTCATGGCCGCCTGACCGCCAATGGCGAAATCTACGACCAGTTTCACCTGTCCGCCGCCCATCCAACCTTCCCGCTGCCGAGCTACGCCCGGGTGACCAACAAGAAGAACGGCAACACAGTGGTTGTCCGGGTCAATGATCGCGGCCCCTATGCCCATGGCCGCATCATCGATGTGTCCAACCAGGCAGCCCAATTGCTGGACATGAAGCAGGAAGGCGTGGCCGCGGTTCGGGTCGAGTATATCGGCCGGGCGCCGGTCGAGGGCGATGACACCCAATTTCTAATGGCCAGCTACAGGCCTGGCGGCTCCAAGGAACCTGCAGGCGGCGTGATCGCCACCGGCGTCATGATGGCCATGAATGCCGTGGATTCGGCATTGCCTGGTGTGAATTCGGCTCAGGCTTCGCTCGCCCCGCCCGCAGTGGTTGGCGCTGCAACCGCGTTCCAGCTGTCAATGGCAAGTGCGGACTCGGGCCTTCCTCCCGGCTTCGCGCTGCCCGAAATAGGTCCGGTGCTGCTTGACCGGCCCTCATTTGGCGGTCCGGTGGCTGCCAACAACCAGGGCGCCGCGGATACCGGCCTGCACGATGTCGTACTGGCTTACTGGGGTGGCAGGGTCGTCAAGACCGAGCCGTTCGACGCGGTTTTCGGCATCAACGCCAGGCGGTAGCAACGTCCGTTGCGTCCGCCGCGACAGGTCTCAATTCTCTCAAGCCATTGATCCGACCCGGCTACATTGCTAGGTTTGCAGCAACTCCGGTATTCTCCGTGAATGGATGAGATCTATGGTCCGGTTGGTCCCCGCCCGCCTGCTTTTCGTGTTTGCGCTTCTGGTCTGCTGTGCTGTCGGTCCAGCCCGGGCGCAACTGTTTGAAACGTGGGCCCAACAGGCCTATCTGATCGATGCTGACACCGGCACGGTGCTGTTCGCCAAGAACGAAAACGATCTGGTGCCGCCGGCCTCGCTCGCCAAGCTGATGACCATGGAAGTGGTGTTCCACGCCATCCGCAGCGGACGGCTGACCCTTGAGGACACGTTCGAGGTCTCGGAGAATGCCTGGCGTACCGGCGGCGCGATGTCGCGGACCTCGACCATGTTCGCCGAACTCAAATCCTCGATCCGGCTTGAAGACCTGATTCAGGGCGTGATCGTGCAATCGGCCAATGACGGTTGCATCATCATTGCCGAAGGCATGGCGGGGTCGGAGGAGAACTTTGCCCGGCTGATGACCGAACGCGCGCGCGAAATCGGCCTGACGCAATCCGTGTTCGGCAATTCGAACGGCTTGCCGCATCCCGACTCCAAGGTGTCGATGAAGGATCTGGTGACGCTCGCCCGGCACATCCAGTCGACCTATCCGGAATTCTACCGCTATTATTCGCAGCGGGATTTTACCTGGAACAAGATCCTGCAGCGCAACCGCAACCCGTTGCTCGGTCTCGACATTGGCGTTGACGGGATGAAGACCGGGTTCACCGAGGAGTCGGGCTACGCCATTGTTGCTTCCATCAACAGGGACGGGCGGCGCCTGTTCCTGGCGATGGGCGGCATGTCGAGTGAGCGCGAGCGCGCCGAGGAATCACGCAAGATGCTGGAATGGGGGATCCGCGCCTTCGAGCGCAAGACCCTGTTCGCACAGGATGAAACCATCGGCGAACTCAGCGTCTATGGCGGGGCAGGCAGCGCCATCGTCAGGGCCAAAGGTGCGGTCGATATCTTCATCCCGATCACAAATCCCGAGCGGCTCGCGGCCCGAATCACCTATGGCTGGCCGCTGCGGGCCCCGCTCGAAGCGGGTGCCCAGGTCGGCGTGCTCAAGGTCTATATCGGCGATACGCTGTCCCAGGAAACGCCGCTCTACGTGGTCGACAGTGTCGACAAGGGTCCCCTGTACAGCCAGGCGCTCGATGCGCTGCTGGAACTTGCGCAATTCTGGCTATAAGTCTCGCGCGAGCGTTCAATTGTCTTCCGAAATGGTCTAGGTAGATGGAAACCGGAATCTCCGGCTATACTTAGCAACAGGGTCGGGACGGATGTCGCGTCCGCAAAGCCCGGGAAAGCATGGCGTGACGCAAAGCACAGGGCGCTTCATCACATTCGAGGGCGGGGAAGGGGTGGGCAAGTCGACCCAGATCCATCGGCTGGCCGGTGTTCTGCGCCGCCGCGGCCATGATGTGCTGGTCACCCGCGAACCCGGCGGATCGCTGGGCGCCGAAGCGGTTCGCTATGTGCTTCTGTCCGGCGCGGCAGAGGAATTCGGCGTGCGCATGGAGGCGGTGCTGTTTGCCGCCGCGCGCAGCGATCATGTCGAGGAAGTCATCCGCCCCGCGGTTTCGGAAGGCGCGATCGTGTTGTGTGATCGGTTCATGGATTCAAGCCGGGTCTATCAGGGCGTGACCGGCAATCTTGAACCGCAATTCGTGCGCAATCTCGAGCGCATTGCCGTCAACGGCATGATCCCGGACCTGACGCTGGTGCTCGACCTTCCCGCCGAGGCCGGCCTCCGCCGCGCCAAGGCGCGCGTGGGTACGGACGCCCAACCGGACCGGTTTGAAAAAGAGGAACTCGCCACCCACGAGAAACGCCGCGAGGCATTCCTCGACCTGACCCGGACGGAGCCCGACCGTTGCCTGCTGATCGACGCCAGCCAGTCCGAGGACGCGGTGGCGCTCGCGATCCTGGCGGCCGTCGAGCCGGTGTTGCAGGACGAGGCGACCAGCGGGTCTGCGCGGGACAGAAAGGCATGACCGCAGATCAACCGGGTTTGCTGGAGGGCGCGATCCCGCCCGAAAACAACACGGCGCTGTTTGGCCATGACGCCGCCCAGGAGTTTCTGGCCGGCGCCTACCGGTCCGGACGCATGCACCATGCCATCCTGATAGAAGGCGCCGAGGGGATCGGCAAGGCAACGCTGGCCTACCGCTTTGCCCATCATGTTCTGTCCCATCCCGATCCGCTGAGCGCGCCGGAAACCATCGCCGACCCGGATCCGAACGATTCCATCGGCCGTCAGATGGCCAGCGGCGCGTCGCACAATGTGCTGCACCTGGCCCGGCCTGTGGATGAGAAGACCGGCAAGGCCAAGTCCGTCATCACCGTGGACGAGGTCCGCCGCGCCGGAAAATTCTTCAACCAGACATCGGGCACCGGCAACTGGCGGATCGCGATCATCGATCCGGCCGATGATTTGAACCGCAACGCTGCCAACGCAATCCTCAAGATCCTCGAAGAGCCGCCCAAACGCTCGCTGTTCCTGGTGCTGTCGCACACGCCGGGACGGCTGCTGCCCACCATCCGCTCGCGCTGCCTGTCGTTGCGGCTGCAGCCGCTTTCGGCCGCGAATCTGGACCGTGCGCTCGCCCATCTCGGCGCCGCACCCGGTGAGAGTGACTCGATCATCACGCTCAGCGAAGGCAGTGTTGCGCGGGCCCTGCTGTTGAGAAACTACGGCGGCGTGGACATCGCCGAGGCCTTTGTCGACATTCTCGAGCGCGGCAGCCTCACCAATAGGGAGCCGATCTACAAGCTCGCCGAAACGCTGGCCGCCCGCGACCGCGACGTAGCCTACCAGTTCTTCACCGAACTCGCCGTCGACCGGGTCCAGGCCATGGCGCGGGACGCGGGCGTGACCGGGGATCTCATGGAGGCCGACCGGCTGGCACGGCTTTCGTCCGTGCTCAAGGACCATTTCGCCACCGCGGCCGCCTACAATCTCGATCGCAAGCAGACGGTGCTGCACGCCTTTTCCCTGTTTTTTGGCTAGCTCAGGGCATGGCATCATGCGGATTTATCGCTTATGACGGCTGCGGATATGGATCAGACCAAGGGTCCTGACCTCGATCTTGCAGTTGAAGGCGATCATGAGCACAGAGCGTTATTACATCACCACACCGATCTTCTATCCCAATGGCGTGCCGCATATCGGCCACGCCTACACGGCGATTGCGACCGATGTGATGGCGCGGTTCCAGCGGCTGGACGGAAAGGATGTGTTCTTCCTCTCCGGCACCGACGAACACGGCCAGAAGATGCAGCAGACCGCCGAGCAGGAGGGCATCAGCCCGATCGCGCTCGCGGACAGGAACTCGGCCGTGTTCCGCGACATGCTGGCGCGTCTCAATTGCTCCAATGACGATTTCATCCGCACCACCGAGGAGCGCCACAAGCGCTCCGTGCAGGAACTGTGGCGCCGGATGGAGGCCAAGGGCGACATCTATCTGGGCAATTACGGCGGCTGGTATTCGGTGCGTCAGGAAGCCTATTTCGACGAGGCCGAGACAACCCTCGGCGAGGACGGCGTGCGCCGCGAGCCGCTCGGCTCGCCGGTCGAATGGGTGGAGGAGGAAAGCTACTATTTCCGCCTTTCGGCCTATGGCGACAAGCTTCTGGAACTCTATGACACCAACCCGGATTTCGTCGCACCCGCGGAGCGGCGCAACGAGGTGGCGAGCTTCGTCAAATCGGGACTGAGGGACCTGTCGATCTCGCGCACGACATTCGACTGGGGCGTGCCGGTGCCGGGCAATGACAAGCATGTCATGTATGTCTGGGTTGACGCGCTGACCAACTACATCACCGCCGCGGGCTTTCCCGACGAGACGGCGGAGCGATGGAACTACTGGCCCGCCATCCACATGATCGGCAAGGACATCGTCCGTTTCCACGCGGTCTACTGGCCGGCCTTCCTGATGTCGGCGGGCCTTGCGCTTCCAGCCAAGGTGTTCGCCCACGGTTTCCTGCTGGTCAAGGGCGAGAAGATGTCGAAGTCGATCGGCAATGTGGTCGATCCGTTTGCCCTGATCGAGGCCTACGGTCTTGACCAGGTGCGCTATTTCTTCATGCGCGAGGTGCCGTTCGGACAGGATGGCAGCTACAGTCCCGAAACCATTGCGACGCGGATCAATTCGGATCTCGCCAATGGCATCGGCAATCTCGCCAGCCGCTCGCTGTCGATGATCAACAAGAACTGCGACGGCAGGATGCCGGAATGTGGCACGCTGACCGACGAGGACAAGGCGCTGCTCGCCACCGTGGACAAGGTGATCGACACGGCCCGCGCCGAAATGGCGAATTTCCAGATCCACAAGGCTTTGGCCGCGATCATCGACGTCGTCGCCGATGGCGATCGCTATTTCGCCGGCCAGGAGCCCTGGGCGCTGAAGAAGACCGATCCGGCGCGCATGGAGACCGTGCTCTATGTGACCGCGGAAACCGTGCGCCAGATCGCGATCCTGCTCTTGCCCTTCATGCCGCAATCAGCGGGCAAGCTGCTCGACCTGCTCGCCACCCCGGTTGACAGCCGCGATTTCAAGGCGCTTGGCGAATCCGGGCGTCTCAAGCCAGGTACGCCGATCGACAAGCCGGAGCCGGTGTTCCCGCGCTACGTGGCGCCCGAGGAAGCCTGATACATGCTGATCGACACCCATTGCCATCTGGATTTCCCCGATTTCGACGCGGAACGCGACGAGCTGGTCGCGCGCGCCCATGAAGCGGGCGTCATGCAGATGGTGACGATCTCGACGCGCGTGCGTACACTCGACCGGCTGCTTGAGCTGACCGAGCGCTATCCGAGCGTCTTCTGTACGGTTGGCACCCATCCCAACAATGCCGGCGACGAGCTCGACGTGACGGCGGACGAGCTGGTGGCGCTTGCCGAGGCCCATGCCAAGGTGGTGGCGATCGGTGAGGCAGGGCTCGACTATTTCTACGACACGCAGAAGCCCGAAGACCAGAAGACCGGCTTCCGGCGCCATATCGAGGCCGCACGCCGGACGCAGCTGCCGCTGGTGATCCACAGCAGAGCCGCCGACGAGGACATGGCGGCGATTCTCAACGAGGAAACGGGGAAGGGGGCCTTCCCCTTCATTCTGCACTGCTTTTCGTCAGGCCAGGGGCTGGCCGACACCGGCGTGGCGCTGGGCGGTTACGTGTCGTTCTCGGGCATCCTGACTTTCCCCAAGTCGACCGAGCTGCGCGAGATCGCCGCCACCGTGCCGATGGACCGGCTGCTGGTCGAGACCGACGCGCCCTATCTCGCGCCCAAGCGCTGGCGCGGCAAGCGCAACGAACCGTCCTATGTGGTCAACACCGCGGAAGTCCTGGCCGAGGTGAAGGGTGTTTCCTATGAGGAGATCGCCCGGATCACGACCGAGAACGCCTTCCGTTGTTTTTCCAAGATGACGGCGCTGTGACAGGGCCTGTTCGACGCCAGTTCATTCTTCTGGGCTGCGCCTCGTCGCCCGGCGTGCCGCGGGTCAATGGCGACTGGGGCGCCTGCGACCCGACCAATCCAAGGAACCGCCGCACCCGTGCGGCCTTCCTGATCCGGCAGATCGGCGCCGATGGCGGCGAAACCACCATAGCGGTCGACACTGGCCCGGATTTCCGCGAGCAGATGATCGCCAATGGCGTCCGCAGCATCGACGCGGTACTCTACACCCATTCCCACGCTGACCATGTCCATGGCATCGATGATCTGCGCGGCTTCGCGCTGTCGCAACGCATGCGCATCCCGATCCACGCCGATCCGGACACCATGGCCCGCATCCGTTCAGGCTTCGGCTATTGCCTGGAGACGCCGCCCGGCAGCGAATACCCGCCGATCACCCGTCCGATGCTGATCAACTCGCTCGATGAAACCATCAAGGTCACAGGCGCCGGCGGGACCATCGAGGTGCAGCCACTCGACCAGATTCACGGCTCGATCCGTTCGTTGGGCTTCCGGATCGGCAATGTGGCCTATTGCTGCGATGTCAGCGATTTCCCGCGCCAGACCATCGACAGACTCCAGGGTCTCGACGTTCTGATCATCGACTCGCTGCAATACAAGCCGCACCCGAGCCATCTGTCGATCGACCAGGCGCTGTGGTGGATCGAGAAGCTCGACCCCAAACGCGCTATCCTCACCCATATGCATGTGCCGCTTGATTATGAAACCGTGCTTGCGGAAACCCCGGACCGGGTCGAGCCGGGCTATGACGGACTGACGTTTGAAATGGAGATGACATCATGAGCGAGATTGCGACCGAAATGACGCCGGATCTCATTCCGGCAGGGTCCAGCATGGCGCGGGTGGCAAGTGCGGCTGCCGACGCCGGGCTCTCGATCCGGATCCTCAAGATGGCGCAATCGACCCGCACCGCCGAGGAAGCCGCCGAGGCTGCGGGCTGCCACGTGAGCCAGATCGTCAAGTCGCTGGTGTTCGAGAACAGTGCGACCGGACAGCTCAACCTGATGCTCGTTTCAGGCGCTCACAATGCCGATATGGATTATATATCAAAGAATTACAATCTTTCCTTCACGCGCTGCGATGCGCGCCGCGTGCGCGACGAGACCGGCTTCGCTATCGGAGGCGTGGCGCCCATCGGCCATCTCACGCCGATCACGGTCTATATGGACCGGACATTGCTCGATCACGCCGAAGTCTGGGCCGCCGCCGGCCGCCCCGACAGCGTTTTCCGCGTCGATCCGCAGGCACTGGCGACTGCCATCAAGGCCGAGATCATTGACGTGCGCGCGCAGGGCTGAGGTCGGCGCTGGTGCTCGTTAGTCCGGGGCACACAGCCTAGGCTACGGTCTGGGACTTCGCATCTTCCCGCACCGTCATCCCGGCCTTGAGCCGGGATCCAGCGACCCCGCGTCCGTGGGGTCAAAAGACCTATTCAGCCCAAGGACTTGGGCTGGCTGGATGCCGGGTCAAGCCCGGCATGACGGTGAGAGAGGAGTCACATCCAACCTCACGCGTCAGCCTCCAGCCATTCCAGCACCGCATCCGTATGTTCACCGCGCGCCGGAATGCCGCGCGGAGCATTCCCGGGCTCGCTCGAAAACCGTGGCGCGGATGCGGCCTGCAGCACGCCATCGATATTCTGCCAGACGCCGCGCGCCGCCATGTGCGGGTCGGCTGAAGATTGGAGCGGATCAAGGGCAGGGGCCACGCAGGCGTCCGAACCGGCAAAGAGTTCTTCCCAGTGCGCCCGGGGCTGTTTGACGACGATTCCAGCCAGCAACGCGGTCTGCCGCGGCCACGCGGTCTTGTCGAACTGGGATGCGAAATCCGGGTCGTCGCCAAGCCCCAGGCGCGCAAGAAACGCGGCATAGAATTTCGGCTCTAGGCATTGCACCGAAATGAAACCACCATCGGCGCAGGCGTAGCAGCGGCTCCAGTGCGGCCCGTCGAGCATGCTGTGGCCGCGCGTCATCGACAGGCCGCCGGTCTGCTTGAGCGCCATCAGAAGGTTCATCATATGCGCCGATCCGTCGACAATGGCTGCATCCACCACCGTGCCGCCGCGGCCTGCACGCGCCGCCATCACGCCGGCCAGGATGCCCGCGACCAGATAGAGCGCGCCGCCGCCGATATCGCCCACCAGCGTCGGCGGCGTGAATGGCGGCTCACCCGGATTGCTCGCATACCAGGCAGCGCCCGAGAGCGAGATGTAATTGAGATCGTGGCCTGCTGTCTGCGCCCGTGGCCCGGATTGGCCCCAGCCGGTCATCCGGCCATAGACGAGATCCGGATTGACGCTGGCAAGATCCGCAGGCCCGAGCCCGAGCCGCTCCATGACGCCGGGCCTGAATCCCTCGACCAGCGCTTCGGACCGTGCCACGAGTTTCTTGAGCGCAGCAGCGTCGTCCGTCGATTTGAGGTCCAACTCGATCGAGCGCTTGCCGCGGTCGATCAGCGATCGGTCCGGCATGCCTGGCGCCGGCTTGCCGTTCTTGCGGTGGACGACAATCACGTCAGCGCCGAGATCGGCCAGCATCATGCAGGCAAACGGCGCCGGGCCCAGGGCCTCGATCTCGACAATCCGCAATCCTTCGAGCATGCAATCCTCATATGTCGCGCCAGACGGCTGCTGTCTTGTGCTGTTGGCGCGCAAACCATAGTCCAGATCGCGCGCGTCTTGCCAGCGATCAATTGTCAGGCCATTCTCGCAGCATGCACTCGGAAATCCGCACACAGTGATGATTCTCTTGAGCTTCTCACGATTGACACAAAGCCGCGTTTCCCAAGGGATTGATATCCGTAAGTTCCATAATCCATCTTATGCGATCTTTGTCTCACCGGTTTCGACCTCCGGTGAGACGCGCGCGTCAGACGTGGATGACGGCTTCGAACCCGTACCTTCCCGCCGGACGATCTGGTAGAATAGAACTATGACCCCAGCCAGTCGGTACAGCTTTCGCAGAGTGACCCTGGATGATCTCGCTTTGCTGAAAGCGTGGCGGTCGAGCCCGCATGTCCTGCAATGGTGGGATGCCGGTGAGCCCTTTGACGATGAGGAACTGGCCGATCCCCGTGTGGCGCGTTGGATCGTTTCAACCGCTGAGCACCCCTTTGCTTTTATGCAGGACTACACCGTGCACGGATGGGAAAACCACCATTTTGCCGATCTGCCCAACGGGTCGCGGGGAATTGATCAATATATCGGAGATCCTGAAATGATGGGGATCGGCCATGGGTCAGCATTTATCGAAATGAGGATGCTGGCTCTTTTCGATGCGGGCGCGCCTGTGATCGCCACAGATCCGCATCCCGACAATCAACGAGCCATAGCCGTCTACAGGAAACTCGGGTTTGAACCGTCTGGACCACCTCGGGAAACCGAATGGGGCTTGATCCTGCCAATGCAGGCGAGCCGGTAGCCAGGACGTACCGAGTCGCGCCTGGACCCGGCTTTAACCTGGTCTCAGCCGTTTCAACCTGTCGCGACACGCGCGGCCACCCGCGCCGCTTCGCCCTTGCAGGCCCTGACGGCTTGGCCTATCTCCGGTGCCTGTCCACATCCCCGGAGTTCCCCGCATGTCCTTTGCCAAGCTAGACGATCATTGCCGCGCGCTGGGCGCGCTTGACCATGCGCTGTCGATCCTCGGCACCGACGAGGCGACCAACATGGCGCCGGGCGGCGGCGAAGCCCGGGCCGAAGCGATGGCGTCGCTGTCGGGCATGTATCACCGCCAGGCGACCGACCCGAAGGTGCGTGACTGGATCGAGGCTGCAAAGTCCGAGGATCTGACCGAAGAGCAGAAGATCGCGGTGGGCGAACTCGAGCGCAGCTACATCAACATGACCTGCCTGCCCTCCGATTTCGTCGAGCGCAGGATGCGCACCTCGATGCGCTCCGAGCAATTGTGGCGCAAGGCGCGGCCCGGCGGCGACTGGGCGGCTTTCGAGCCGGCGCTCGAAGGCGTGGTTGCGATGATGCGCGAGGAAGCGGCGCTGCGCGCCGACGCGCTCCAACTCGCGCCCTACGACGCGCTGATGGAACAATATGACCCGGGCAACCGTACTGCCACCATCACGCCGGTCTTCGACGAGCTCAAGGCATTCCTGGTCGATTTCGTGCCCAGGGCGCTCGACGTGCAGGAACAGCGTCAGGCGCTGCGGCCGCTGAAACCCCTGTCGGGCGATTATCCGGTTGAACGGCAGAAGACGCTCGGCCTGGTGCTGATGCAGGCGGTCGGCTTCGACATGAACCATGGCAGCCTGTCGGTCTCCGATCACCCCTTCTGCGGCGGCGTGCCCACCGATGTGCGCATGACCACGCGCTACCGCACCGACGAGTTCCTGCCCGCGCTGATGGGCATCCTGCACGAGACCGGCCACGGGCTCTATGAGCAGAACCTGCCCAAGGACTGGGCGCACTGGCCCTCGGGCAAGGCCCGCGGCATGTCGCTGCATGAAAGCCAGAGCCTGTTCGTCGAAAAGCAGATCGGCCGCAACCCGGCCTTCTGGCGCTTCGCGCTGCCGCTGGTCGATGCGCATCTTAAGGAATCCTGGACCATCGAGGACCTGCTGCCGCATGTGCATCAGGTCAAGCGCGGCAAGATCCGGGTCGACGCCGATGAGGTCACTTACCCGCTGCATGTGATCCTGCGCTATGAACTGGAACAGGATCTGCTGACGGGCCGGCTTGAGGTCAAGGACCTTCCGGAAGCCTGGGACGAAAAGATGCAGGCGTCGCTTGGCATCTCCACGCTTGACGATCCGAAGAACGGCCCGATGCAGGATGTGCACTGGCCGTCGGGCGCCTTCGGCTATTTCCCGTCCTACACGCTGGGCGCGCTGATGGCCGCGCAGCAATGGGCGGCGATCGCCAGGACCAATCCGGATGTCGATGCCCAGATCGCCGCAGGCGATTTCGACGCGGTCAACGCCTGGCGGCGCGACAATATCTGGTCGAAGGCCTCGACCGGATCGACGCCCGAGATCCTCAAGAATGCCACCGGCGAAGAGCTCAACCCGGCCTTCTTCATCGCCCATCTCGAAGCCCGCTACGGGCAATAATCCTCTCGCCGGCCCTGCCCCTCAGAGCACGGTTCCGGCGGCGGATGCGGCGCGCAGCTCTGCAGCCGCAAGCCTGCGGCGCTTGCGTTCGCGCATGATCGTGTAGATGCCGGTGGCGATGATGATGCAGGCGCCAGCGAGCGTATAGCCATCGGGGAATTCGGCGAACACCAGCATGCCGATGAAGGTGGAAAACACTAGCCGCGAATAGCGGAACGGCGTGACCACGCCGATTTCGCCGATGCGCGTGGCCTCGGTCAACGCCCAGTAAGCCCCCACACCCACCGCCAGCGCGCCGGTGAGATACCCCGCCGCGCGCAGATCCGGCACTTCCGCGCCACCGGTAAAGGCAAGCAGCACGGCGCCGGAAACGCCGACGGCAAAGAAGCCCCATGCCGACAATTGCAGCGAAGAGATCGACTTGGGAACCTTGCGGCTGGCCAGATCGCGGATCGCCAGACCGATCACCGCCATAACGCCCCACAAAACCGCGGGCTCAAAGCCTTCAAACCCCGGGCGGATGACCAGCAGCACGCCACCGAAGCCGATCAGGATGGCGGTCCACCGCCGCCAGCCGACCGCCTCGCCCAGCACCAGCGCTGCGCCCATCGTCACCAAGAGCGGCGTCGCCTGCAGGATCGTCGTCAGCGTGGCGAGCGGGATCAGCGTCAGGCCGGTGACGAAGCACAGGCCGCCAAGCATTTCGCTCAAATTTCGCACGATCACCGCCGGATGAAAAAATCCCTTTGAGACGACGCTCGTCCGGTTCAGGCGGGCGTAGATCGCAAAGAACAATGCTCCAAAAAATCCGAGAACAACGAGAATCTGGCCCACCGGCAAGCTCGAAGCGGCGAGCTTGATGAACATGTCCTCGGCGGCAAATCCCGCCATTCCGAGCACCATCAGGATGATGCCGCGCATATTGTCCATGAAAACGGTTCCCGATGGCTTAAAAGTGTCGTGATGCGATGACTCGTACGATGAAACGACCACCCGGCGTCCCTACTCCGTTTAACCGCATGGCGAAACCCTTTCGTGACGCCGGATCCGGAATTACCTCTCCGGTTTGTAGTTAGGATCCCGCATTGCTGACACAACCCGTCCCAGCATGCTCAAAAACAGCTCCCGTTCTGCGGCCGGCAGCCCCTCGAGAACGCCCTGATTGACATCGACCACTGCTGCAACAGCCGCGGCCTCGAGCTCCCGCGCCGCATCGGTAAGCCACACCAATTGCGACCGCCGGTCATCAGGATGCGGTGCTCGCGTGACCAGATGGTCGCGCTCCATTCGCGCAAGCGTGTTGGCCATGGTCGCCTGCTCGACGCCCAGCCGTCCGGTCAGCGCCCGCTGGGTCTGGCCGTCCTCAACCCACAATTCGCTCAGCACAAGAAATTGCGCCGGCTGCAGCCCGAGTGGCGCCAGGCGGGCTTGAAGTTCGGCGCCATAAAGGCGCGCCAGCTCACCGGCCAGAACGCCGGCCGAACGGGTCTTATCAAAGGTCATGCGCGATATTAGCAATAAATAGCACGCTATGCAATAACAGATAGCCTGCTATTTAATTTGCGTTACTTGCGACCGCCCTTCCCTCTCAGGCCATTGAATAATTGTGGCTTTTTTGATTCCGCAGAATCCGCACGGGCACCCTGGCGCAATCGATGGGACTATCCTGCCAAAAAAACTCCGGGTGGCTGGATGTGTTCCGCTTGACATGCAGGTAAATGCCTGCATATTACTCCTCATGACAACAAGACAGACGGACGACGCCGACAAGGTGTTCAAGGCGCTGGGCGACCCGACCCGCAGACTGCTGCTCGACCTTCTGTGCGAGAGGAACGGACAGTCGCTCGGTGAGCTCTGCGAAGGCCTGGATATGGCCCGGCAATCGGTCACTCAGCATCTGGGGATCCTGGAGGAGGCCAACCTGGTCAGCACGGTCCGGCGCGGCCGGGTGAAGCTGCATTTCATCAACCCGGTGCCTCTGCACGAGGTCTACGAGCGCTGGGTCAAAAAATTCGAACTGCAGCGGCTCACCCTGCTGCACGATCTCAAACAGGAACTTGAAGGAGACTGACATGCAAAGGCAAATGACCAGCTTTGTCTACGTGACCTATATCCGCTCGACGCCCGAAAAAGTGTTCGAGGCCATCACCAGGCCGGACATCGCAAAGCGCTATTGGGGCCATGAGAATGTGTCCGACTGGAAGCCGGGATCGAAATGGCAGCATGTCCGCGCCAATGACGACCGCACGGTCGAACTGGTGGGCGAGGTCATCGAGATCTCGCCGCCATCCCGTCTGGTCATCAGCTGGGCCAACGCCTCCCAGGCTGCCGATCCGGACGCCCACAGCCGGGTGACGTTCGAGATCGTCGAATACGACGACATGGTCCGTCTGACCGTCAGCCATGACGACCTTGTGGCCGGCAGCGGCATGGCCACCGGCATAAGCCAGGGCTGGCCCGCTGTGCTGTCAAGCCTCAAATCATTCCTGGAAACCGGCACGCCGATCGACGTCTTCGCCAAGCCCAAAGCGGCAGGGTGAAGCCATGAAGATCGGGATTATCGGCATCGGCGAGATCGGCGGAACGCTGGCCGCCCGATGGAGCCGGAACGGACACAGCGTCCGGGTCGCCAATTCGCGCGGGCCCGAGGCAGCCAGACCATTCGCGGAGGAAATCGGAGCCATCGCAGTCGATATCCGCGGCGCCGTGGAGGGGGCGGAGATCGTGCTCCTGTCCATGCCGTTTCCGGCCGTGGCGAGCCTGCCGAACGACCTCTTCCACCGGGCGCCGGCGGATCTGGTGATCATCGACACCGCGAATTATTACCCCGATGTCCGCGACCCCCGCATCGGGGAAATCGATGCCGGCATGCCGGAAAGCGTATGGGTGTCACGGCAACTCGGGCGTCCCGTCTTCAAGGCGTTCAACAGCATCATGTCTTACGCCCTGTCAGAATTCGGAAGGCCCGAAGGCGCCCCGGACCGGCTGGCCCTCCCCGTGGCGGGCGACGACGCCCGGGGCAAGCGGATCGTCATGGATCTGGTCAATGAAACCGGATTTGATCCTGTCGATGCCGGCACGCTGGACGAGTCCTGGCGTCAGCAGCCTTCAACACCCGCCTATTGCTGCGACTATGGCGCAGCCAGGACGCTCGAAGGCATCAAGGCTGCAGTCAAAGGCAGGGCCGAGACCATCCGCGACACCGAATGGCGGGAGAAATATGTGACCCTCTTTGCCGGCAAGCCCGCCTATGCCGACATTCATGCCGATGTCATCGCCCTGAGCCGGTCGCTCAATCCCCTCTGAAACCAGGACCCTGCCTGTACGCCCCATCCCCGCCCGGAGGTCTTCGCCATGCCGTCCGGCCCGGTTCAGCGGGGCCGAATTTCAACGCCTGCCAAAGGGAGAATGATCATGAGCAAGACCTACAGCGGTGGCTGCGCCTGCGGCGCGATCCGCTATGAAACCCAGGCCACGCCTGTCTTCCAGAACCATTGCCAGTGCCGGGACTGCCAGCGGCGAAGCGGCACCGGACACGGGTCCTACCTGACCTTCCCCCGCTGCTCCGAGGTGACCGTGACGGGCGAGGCCTCGACCTGGCGCATCACCGCCGACAGCGGCAACGACAAGGTCCACGCCTTCTGCCCAAGATGCGGCACCCCGGTCTACCTGACCTTCGTCGCCATGCCGGAGCTGTTTGCGGTGACCGCCACCAGCCTCGACAATCCGGGCCTGTTTGTCCCGCAAGCGGTGACCTATGCCAGTCGCGCCCATGCCTGGGACCGGATGGATCCCGCCCTGCCCGCCTTCGCGCACATGCCGGGATAAAACCGCGGGCCATGGCCCGGCCGCTGTTCCCATCGCCGGCCGGGGCCTGTAGGCAGGATGGGCGCCCCATCGCCGCGCCCGTCCGACAGAGGTCCGCCCGCCATGATCGATCTTGCCGCCTATGGCAGCCTGTTCCTTGCGGCCTTCCTCGCCGCCACGCTGATCCCGGCGCAGTCGGAATCCGTGCTCACGGGGCTCATCCTGGCTGGCGGCCAGCCGGTCGCGGCCCTGGTGGCGGTGGCGAGCCTCGGCAATATCCTGGGCTCCGTGCTCAACTGGCTGATCGGCCGCGGTGTCGAGCGGTTCCGGACCCGGCGATGGTTTCCGGCGAGCGAAATCCAGCTGGCCCGCGCGCAAGCGCAGTACCAGCGTTTTGGCTACTGGTCGCTGCTTTTGGCCTGGGTGCCGATCATCGGCGATCCGCTGACACTCGCCGCCGGCATCATGCGCGAGCCGCTGTGGCGGTTTGTGCTCCTGGTCTCGATCGGCAAGATCGGCCGCTATGCGGTGCTCGCCGCCAGCATCGGCGCGCTGTCTTGACCGTCAGGTCCTGAAGGCCCGGCAAGCCGGGCCTTCAGGAGAGGCTAGGCCCCATCCCCCACGACCAACCCGCGCCACAGGGCCATTCGCTCTTCCCCTGCGAAGAAGTCGATCAACACGACCGTGCCGCTCCTGATCCGCCGCCGCAGGATGCCGTCGGGCTCTGTCCGGATCCCGCCGCTCTCATAGAGCGCCGTGAGACGCGCCCGCGGGAGCTTGAGTTCGGCGGCGAGGAGTCGATCAAGCCGCAGGTCGACCGGCCACGGCGCCGCGAGCTCGATCGCAAGGCGCGTCCAGCCGGGCGCCTCGTCCACGATCGCCTTGCCGATCTCGACTTCGGAGAACGCGTCGATCCGCTTCGACTTGCGCCGCAGCGCCTCGATGTTGAACGATTCGGCGCGGATCCAGTCCGGATCGTTGCTCTGCAGCGCCTCCATGACAGCCGGATCGATGTCGCGGACATTGCGTCGCTCGAACACCGGCCGGTTCCAGGTCCTGTCGCAATTCACGCACTTGTAGATGAGCCAGGCATCGAGCCTGCGGCCGTTGGCGTTGAGCCGGATCCTGCCGCTGCAGCGGAAGGGTCTGAGCCCGCCGCAGCCGCTGCAGGTGATCCAGGGCTGGGGAGCAGTCTTCGGAATGAGGGGCCAGCGGACCCGAAGCGTCTTGCACATGGTGATGTGGCCTTCCGTTCGGAAGTCCACCAGGAGGGTGCAAAAGAAAGCCCATGCGGGCGCGGCGTGGCGAGGTGTGGGCGGCGGAAAGTGCTGGAGACAGCGGATCTGCACAGGGCACAGGAAACAATGCCAAGCCGGTCTCTTGCCACCACCCGGTGAACAACATGAATCGCCGGCAGCAGGGCGCTGGCCGGCATTGCGGGTGAAACTGGATTGAGACCGGCGATTACTTAGGCAAAATCAACCTCGAGGAGCACTGCGTCCGAGATCTTCCCTAGCAAATGGCCCGATTGGAGGGGAGCCGTTTCCCGCCTCCGCAACCCGAAAGCTGCCGCGCTGCGGCTTTTGCGCCACGGTGGCCAGACTGCTGCTGCGGGCGGGATCGCGCGGTGCTGGCGGGCGGGGTTGCGAAACCTCTGGGGCGGGCCCCGGGAATCAGCCACACTCGCCTCACCCGACCTCTCTCATGCGACAGGTGTCCCATGCTCTCCGCCCTCACCCTGATCCTGACCTGCCAGCTGGCCGGCGAACTGATCACCCGCTTCCTCGGCCTGCCGGTTCCGGGCCCGGTGGCCGGCATGGTGATCCTGTTCGCGCTTCTCGCTCTCAAGGGCAAAGTGCCGGACGACATCGGCGTCGTGGCGGATGGGCTGCTGAGACACCTGGCGCTGCTGTTCGTGCCCGCCGGCGTCGGAATCATGGCGCATCTGGGGCTCATCGGCCAGGACTGGTTGCCGATCTCGGTGGCGGTTGTCGGTTCGACGCTTGCCACCATCGCCGTCACCGGACTGATGATGAGCCGGCTCGCGCGCCCTCAGGCCGGCGACCGGAGAGACCCCGGCCATGACTGATATCACCCCCATGGCTGACATCTCGGACATCTGGGTCTATCTCAGCGCCAGTCCGCTGCTGTTTCTGACGCTGACGCTGGCGGCGTTCCAGGCCGGAACATGGCTCTACACCCGCTCCGGCCACAAGCCGTTCCTCAATCCGGTTCTCACCGCCGTGATCCTCATGGTCGGGTTGCTGACGCTGAGCGGCACGACGTACGAGACCTATTTCGAAGGCGCGCAGTTCGTGCATTTCCTGCTCGGTCCCGCCACCGTGGCGCTGGCGATCCCGCTCTACCGCCAATTCGACCGCGTCCGCCGTTCGGCCCTTGCATTGATCGCAAGCCTCATTTGCGGTTCGCTGACGGCGATGGCAACCGCGGTCCTCCTCGGCTGGTTGATGGGCGCAAGTCGCGAGACGCTGATGTCGCTGGCGCCCAAATCGGTGACCGCGCCGGTCGCCATGGGGATTACCGAGCAACTGGGCGGCCTGCCCTCGCTCACCGCCGTGATGGTAATCCTCACCGGCATCCTGGGCGCCGTCCTCGGCCCGCCGCTCCTCACGCTGATCGGGGTTAGGGACGGGCGCGCCCGCGGCCTCGCCATGGGCACGGCGAGCCACGGCATCGGCACGGCGCGGGCACTGGAGACCAGCGAACTCGCCGGCGCGTTCTCCGGCCTCGCGATGGGGCTGAATGCGCTGGCGACCGCCATTCTGCTGCCGCTGCTGTGGCGGCTGTTTTTCTGAATGAAGTCGCCTGAACTGAGCTCCCTTCAGGCCGGTACACTTTGCTCAGTCGGCTTCGCCTTGCGGTCCCGCGAGCGCCTTTTCCATTTGAGGCAAATAACGACCCGCGATTGAACCTGACGGAGCCTCGCCAATAATCACACATCCCATTCGCTCATAGAAGGCCACCGCGTTGGGGTCTGCATCGAGCCTTATCGCGATCGCATTGGCATCCCGCGCTCTTTGCTCGAGATGATCCCACAGCGTGCGGCCAATCCCACGCCCATGAAATCTTGGCTCAACGAACATCGGGTCTACTTCGGCTATTGCGTCTTCAGGGGGCCAAAGGCCAAAAAATCCGACGATCCCGTCCGCATCGGTTTCGGCGACCCACAGGTCGCGGTGTGCAAGGGCTTCCTGGTCGATCTGCAGTTCTTCGCGACAAGCTTCCATGAAGGAATGATCGTAGCCATGAGATGCTTTGGATCGCATCGCCAGTTCGCTCAGACTATCCACATCTTCCAGCCGTGCTTGCCGAATATGCATTGGTCAGCTCCATAAGCCCCTGGCCGGAAGAGCCTCTATTGTCGCAAATGTCAGTGTTTTGAGAAAGCGGCAGAGGCGACAATTTCTCTCAATCCACACCGCTGACGAATGCCGAACGATCGAAGATCAACCGCTTTCCTCACCCCGCGCTGCCAACCCCTACCGGCCGCTTCACCTTCTCAAGCGCCGCCAACACCATCGGCTGGAAGCCTTCGGTACTCTGGTCGCTGATCTCGAACAATTGCATCCGCATGCGCGGGTCCCAGAACTTGTTGATGTGGTCCGCCACGCCCTCGATCTGCTCGGCTTCCGGCTGGGAGGCGAAGAAGGTGGCGATCTGGTTGGCCTGGTAGCGCAATTTGTCAGGCGACATCGCTGGTCCGTCCTTGTGTGATCCGGTCTGCCCGGGTGAAAATCTCGAAATCGGCGTCGCGCGCGATGCCGACCAGCGTCAGGCCCGCCGCCTCCGCTGTCCTGACCGCCAGCGCAGTCGGCGCGGAGACGGCGATCAGCAGCCCGGTGCCGGCGATCACTGCCTTCTGCACCATGTCGACCGACACCCGGCTGGTAATGATGATGGCGCCGTCAGCGGGTTTGAGGCCGGCGCGCGCCATGGCGCCGATCAGCTTGTCGAGCGCATTGTGGCGGCCGACATCCTCGCGCACGCAGGCCATGCCCCTGCCCGGCACATAGAAGCCTGCGGCATGCACGGCCCCGGTCTCGGCGCGCAGCTTCTGGTGCATCGACAGCGAACGCACCGCTTCACGCACATCGTCGGCGCCGACCGCCAGCGCCACATCCTCGCGGTCCGGCAAGGCGCGGAGCGCCTCTTCGATCGATTCAATCCCGCACAGCCCGCAGCCCACCGGTCCCGCCATCTTGCGCCGCCGCGCGGAGAACGCCGTTTGCACATCCTCGGAAAGCTGCATCTGAACGTCAAAGCCCTGATCGGCCTCGACAATCTCCATGGACACAATGTCGTCGGCCGACCGGACGATCGCCTCTGACAGGGCGAAGCCGACGCCGAAGTCCTGCAGGTCGTCGGGCGTCGCCATCATCACCGCCTGCGTGGTTCCGCCGAACGACAGCGCCACCGGGACCTCCTCGGGCAGCGCCCGGCTTCCGGGCGTCGCCACCCCTGCCCGCACCGCAATGCGTGAGGCCTTGGCCGTGCTTGATGGAGCGTCCGCCATCCGTGCTGTCCCTTTCGCGCCTACTCGGCCGGCTCCAGCGCCGCTTCCGCGGCGATGCGGCGCGATTGCGTGGCCTGCGCCTCATAATCCTGCTGCCAGACGGTCGGACCGTTCGACGGCGTCACCTGCACCGCCGTCACCTTGTATTCCGGGCAGTTGGTCGCCCAGTCGGTGTAATCGGTTGTGATCACATTGGCCTGGGTGCCGGGATGGTGGAAGGTGGTGTAGACCACGCCCGGCGCCACCCGCTCGGTGATCTTCGAGCGCAGCGCTGTCTCGCCCGAGCGGCTGGCGAGCTTGACCAGATCGCCGTCGCGGATGCCGCGCTGCTCGGCGTCATGCGGATGGATCTCCAGCATGTCCTCGGCATGCCAGGCGACGTTTTCGGTGCGCCGCGTCTGGGCGCCGACATTGTACTGGCTCAGAATCCGGCCGGTGGTGAGCAGCAGCGGGAAGCGCGGGCCCGAGCGCTCGTCGGTCGCCACATATTCGGTGCGGATGAACTTGCCCTTGCCGCGCACGAAGCCATCGAGATGCATCACCGGCGTGCCCTCGGGATTGGCCTCGTTGCAGGGCCATTGCACCGAGCCCTTCTCGTCGAGAAGCGCATAGCTCACCTTGGCGAAGCTCGGCGTGGTGGCCGCAACCTCGTCCATGATCTCGGACGGATGGCTGTAATTCCAGTCGAGCCCCATCGCCTGCGCCAGCCTGAGCGTCACTTCCCAGTCGGCCAGGCCGTTCTTCGGGCTCATCACCTTGCGCACGCGGTTGATGCGGCGTTCGGCATTGGTGAAGGTGCCGTCCTTCTCGAGGAAGGTCGAGCCCGGCAGGAAGACATGGGCGTAGTTGGCGGTCTCGTTCAGGAACAGGTCGTGGACGACGACGCATTCCATCGCCGCGAGACCCGCCTGCACGTGCTTGGTGTCGGGATCGGACTGCAAAATGTCCTCGCCCTGGATGTAGATGCCCCGGAACGTGCCCTCGACGGCGGCGTCGAGCATGTTGGGAATGCGGAGGCCCGGTTCCGGGTTCAGTTCCACGCCCCACAGCTTCTCGAACACGTCGCGCACTTCCGTGCCCGAGATATGCCGGTAGCCGGGCAGCTCGTGCGGGAACGAACCCATGTCGCAGGCGCCCTGCACGTTGTTCTGACCGCGAAGCGGGTTCACGCCGACGCCGGGACGACCGATATTGCCGGTGACCATGGCGAGGTTGGCGATCGCCATCACCGTGGTCGAGCCCTGGCTGTGTTCCGTCACGCCCAGCCCGTAATAGATCGCGCCGTTGCCGCCGCGCGCATAGAGCCGTGCCGCGCCACGCACCTCTTCCGCCGGCACGCCGGTGAATTGCTCCGTGGCCTCGGGCGAATGCGCGGGTTCGGCGACAAAGCCCGCCCAGTCCTCGAATTCCGACCAGTCGCAGCGCTCGCGGATGAAGGCCTCGTCAAACAGGCCTTCGGTGACGATCACATGGGCAAGTGCGGTCAGCACCGCGACATTGGTGCCAGGCTTGAGCGGCAGGTGATGGCTGGCCTCGACATGGGCCGAGCGCACCAGGTCGATGCGGCGCGGATCGATGACGATCAGCTTGGCGCCGGCGCGCAGCCGCTTCTTCAGCCGCGAGGCAAACACCGGATGACCGTCGGTCGGGTTGGCGCCGATCAGGATGACCACGTCGGTGTGCTCGACCGAATCGAAATCCTGGGTGCCGGCCGAGGTGCCGAAGGCCTTGCCGAGGCCGTAGCCGGTCGGCGAATGGCAGACCCGGGCGCAGGTGTCGACATTGTTGTTGCCGAAGCCGGCGCGCACCAGCTTCTGCACCAGGAAGGTTTCCTCATTGGTGCAGCGCGACGAGGTGATGCCGCCGATGGCGCCCTTGCCGTACTGGAACTGCAGCCGGCGGAATTCCTTGGCGACATGGGCGAAGGCCTCGTCCCAGCTGACTTCGCGCCAGGGGTCGGTGATCTTCTCCCGCACCATCGGGTTCAGGATCCGGTCCTTGTGGGTGGCATAGCCCCAGGCGAAGCGGCCCTTGACGCAGGAATGGCCGCGATTGGCCTTGCCGTCCTTCCACGGCACCATGCGGACGACTTCTTGCCCACGCATTTCCGCCTTGAACGAGCAGCCGACGCCGCAATAGGCGCAGGTCGTGACCACCGAATGTTCGGGCTGGCCGATCTCGATCACGGATTTTTCCGTGAGCGTCGCCGTTGGGCAGGCCTGCACGCAGGCGCCGCAGGAGACGCATTCGGAATTCATGAAGCTTTCATGCATGCCGGGCGACACGCGGCTTTCAAACCCCCTCCCCTCGATGGTCAGCGCAAACGTGCCCTGCACTTCCTCGCAGGCCCGCACGCAGCGCGAACAGACGATGCATTTCGACGGATCATAAGTGAAATAGGGGTTCGATTCATCCTTGGCCATGTAGCGCGGATTGGCCTCGCCGTTCTGGCGCGCACGCACGTGGTTCTCGCCGTCATAGCCGTAGCGCACGTCGCGCAGGCCGACGGCGCCGGCCATGTCCTGCAACTCGCAATCGCCATTGGCGGCGCATGTCAGGCAATCGAGCGGATGGTCGGAGATGTAGAGCTCCATCACGCCGCGGCGGATGTCCTTCAGGCGCCCGGTCTGGGTGTGGACCACCATGCCCTCAGTCACCGGCGTGGTGCAGGAGGCCGGCGTGCCGTTGCGGCCCTCGATCTCGACCAGGCAGAGCCGGCAGGAGCCGAAGGCGTCGACCATATCGGTGGCACAGAGCTTTGGCACCTGGATGCCGGCTTCCATCGAGGCGCGCATCACCGAGGTGCCTTCGGGCACGTCGATCGTGGTGCCGTCAATGGTCACGCGGACGGTCTTTTCGGCCTTCGAGGCCGGGGTGCCGTAGTCGATTTCCTGGATCAGGGGCATAAGTTCACTCCGCAGCCTGGGACATCGGAACCGGACGGAAATCCTCCGGAAAATGGGTGAGCGCGCTCATCACCGGATAGGGCGTGAAGCCGCCCAGCGCGCAGAGCGAGCCGAATTTCATCGTGTTGCAGAGATCGGCAACGAGCTCCTTCTGCTTCTCGGGCTCGATGCCGGCAGCGATCTGGTCGATCACCTCGACGCCCCGTGTCGAGCCGATACGGCAGGGCGTGCACTTGCCGCAGCTCTCGATGGCGCAGAATTCGAAGGCGAAGCGTGCCTGCTTGAGCATGTCGGCGGTGTCGTCGAACACCACGATGCCGGCATGGCCGATCAGCCCGCCCTTGGCCGTAAACGCCTCGTAGTCGAACGGCGTGTCGAACATCTCGCGCGGGAAATAGGCGCCGAGCGGTCCGCCGACCTGCACAGCCTTGACCGGACGTCCGGTGGCGCTGCCGCCGCCGATGTCGTCGACCAGTTCGCCCAGGCTCATGCCGAAAGCCGCTTCGAACAACCCGCCATATCTGACATTGCCGGCAATCTGCACCGGGATGGTGCCGCGCGACCGGCCCATGCCGAAATCGCGGTAATAGTCGGCGCCCTTGTCCATGATGATCGGCACGGAGGCGAGCGAGATCACGTTGTTGACCACGGTCGGCCGGCCGAGAAAGCCCTTGTGCGCCGGCAAGGGCGGCTTGGCGCGGACCACGCCGCGGCGGCCTTCGAGGCTTTCCAGCAGCGCGGTCTCCTCGCCGCAGACATAGGCGCCCGCGCCCTCGCGGACTTCCATGTCGAACGCATGCCCGGAGCCGAGAACCGACGGGCCGAGGATGTTGTTCTGGCGCGCGATCTCGATGGCGCGGGTGATCATCCGGATGGCGTGGGGATATTCCGAGCGGGTATAGAGGTATCCCTTGGTCGCCCCGGTGGCGATGCCGGCGATCGCCATGCCTTCGATCAGCACGAAGGGATCGCCCTCCATGATCATGCGGTCGGCGAAGGTGCCCGAATCGCCCTCGTCCGCATTGCAGACGATGTATTTCTGCGCCCCTTCGGCCTCCAGCACCGTCTTCCACTTGATGCCGGTCGGAAAGCCGGCGCCGCCGCGGCCGCGCAGGCCCGACTCCGTCACCTGCTGGACAATCGCCTCCGGCCTCATCGCCACCGCGTTCGTCAATCCGGCCAGTCCGCCATGATTGCGATAGTCCTCGAGCGACAGCGGATCGGTGATGCCGCAGCGGGCAAAGGTAAGCCGGGTCTGACGTTTCAGATACGGAATGTCGGCGGTCGTGCCGAGACAGAGCGGATGATCGCCGCCTTCCAGCAGACCAGCGGCAAGCAGGCCTTCGACATCGGACGGCTTGACCGGGCCATAGGCCACCCTGCCCGCGGCCGTTTCAATCTCGACCATCGGCTCCAGCCAGTACAGGCCGCGCGAGCCGTTGCGGACAATCTCGACATCGAGATCCCGTGCGCTGATCGCTTCCGCCATGCGCATCGCAACCTTGTCCGCGCCCACGGCAAGGGCGCCGGAATCGCCCGGGATGTAGATCTTCACGCTCATGCCCGCACCGCCTTCGCCAGATCCTGGACCGCATCCGCATCCAGCCGTCCGATGACCTCGCCGTCGACCATCGCCGCCGGCGCGCAGGCGCACAGGCCGAGGCAATAGACAGGCTCTATCGTGACCGCGCCGTCGGCGCTGGTTTCGTGCCAGTCTAGCCCGAGAAGCCCCAAAAGCCGCTCGGCAAGGGCGTCGCCGCCCATGGACTGGCAGGCTTCGGCGCGGCAGAGCTTGATCACATGGCGGCCTGCGGGTGTTTCGCGGTAGTCGTGATAGAAGCTGACCACGCCATGCACTTCGGCGCGCGACAGGTTGAGCCCGTGGGCGATCACCGGAAGCGAAGCCTGCGGCACATAGCCGAATTCGGCCTGGATATCGTGCAGAATCGGCAAAAGTGGCCCCTCGAGCGGCTTCAGCCGCCCGACGATCGCTTCGGTCCGGGACGCAATGTCCGCATCCATGTGGCATGAATCCATGCGAGGCTCCTCCGGCGGCATGTCGTCCATTAGCATTGTCAGGCAACAAGCCCTTGTATCAAGGCAGCATATCCGTGGTGCAATAGAAAAACTCTATCGTTCCGACAGCACGCGGGCAAAGACCCGCGCCTCGTGCAAGAGCGCCGAGACGATCGGCGTGTGCGGTTCGCGAGGGGCAGCGATCATGCCGACGATATGGCTGGCATCTGGCTCGACGATGGGAATGGAGCGGATATCTCCGGCAAGCCCAAGGGTCTCTGCCAGGTTGACCGGCATGATCGAGGCCCATTTTCCGGTGCGGATATGGGAAAACAGCACCACCATGGAATTGGATTCAAGCGTCGGCTTGGCGGTCGCCCCGGCTTCGGCCAGGTGCTGGTCGATGATCCGCCGGTTCTGCATGTTGGGGGTGAGCAGGCACAGCGACAGCGTCGCCACCTCGGCCCAGGTCACCGTCACCTTGTCGGCCATCGGCTGGCCGGCCGAGGTGATCAGCTGGTAGCGCTCGGCATAGAGCGGCACCGTGGCGACACGGCCTGTCGGTTCGTTCTCGAGATAGGTGATGCCGGTGTCGATCTCGAAATTCTCAAGCTTGGAGAGCACCTCGTAGCTGGTGCACGACGTGATCGACAGCGTCACCGCCGGGTGCTTCTGCGCAAAGGCCGTGGTCAGGTCGGTGACCATCGAGGAGGCGGTAGGAATGACCGCGATACGGGCGCGGCCGGACAATCCCTTGCGCGCGGCCTTCATTTCCTCGCGCATGGTGCGGGCGTCGCCGACAATGCGCCGGGCCCATTCCAGCACCCGCTGGCCTTCCGGCGTCAGCCCCTGAAAGCGCGATCCGCGCTGCACCAGGGTCACGCCCAGTTGCTCTTCCAACTGCTTGAGCGACGCCGACAGGGTCGGCTGGGTGACGCCGCATTCTTCTGCGGCACGGCCGAAATGCCGTTCGCGTGCGAGCACAATGAAGAATTCGAGCTTGTCGATCATGGACTTCAGGGTCGCATGACCGGCCCGCGTCACGCAAGCAGCGCAAGCGACGCCACGATGTCGGAATTGCGCCCTTGGCGTCGGCCGATCAGGCCGCGTCGCGGTCCCGGCGTTCTGTGCCGGGCGCGAGCGTCACTTCGAGACCGTCCAACTCCTCGCTCATCAGCAGCTGGCAGGACAGCCGCGAAGTGTCGCGCACGTCAAAGGCCTGGTCGAGCATGTCCTCTTCCTCGGCCTCGATCGGAAACAGTTTGCCGGTCCAGTCCGGCGCGACATGGACGTGGCAGGTGGCGCAGGCGCAGGCGCCGCCGCATTCGGCCTTGATGTCGAGGCCCCAGTCGCGAATGATCTCCATCACCCGAAAGCCTTCGAGCGCTTCGAGCGTGTGGCGGGTTCCGGTCTGGTCGGTGACGTGAATCTGCATGCTCAAAACTCCAGGATCAGCCGTTGACGATCGCCGTGCGGCGCCAGCTGTAGCTTTGCCCGGCCTCGGTCCGGTCGGCGGACGGCTGATAGTGCAGATCAATCCCCGGCAGGCGATTGTCCTTGAGCCGCGCGATGGTCGGCGCATGGCTGACCTCGAAACTGTCGAACCCGGTTCGCAACATCAGCGGCACCTGGTCGAGCAGCACAATGCCCACGGCGCGCAGTTCTCCACTGTAGCCCAGCCGCTGCCGCAGCAGTGCGGCCTGGGAGAACCCCCGCCCGTCGCTGAACGCCGGAAAGCTCAGCGCAATGATCGCCACCTGGCCGAGAATCGGCGCAAGCGCCATCACATCGTCGGCCGGCTGCAGCACCACGCCGAAGGGCGCGTTGTCCTGTGCATGGGCGAGCGCGTCTGCGAGCGACAGGAGCTTGGGCGCCTTTTCCGCGTCGCCTGCGATCCACGGATCGTTCTCGACGATCCCGTGTTTTGTCCAGATGACAGTCATGAATCTCTCCGGGTCTGGGCTCAGGCGGCCTGGGCTTCGCTGCCATAGAGCGCCGCCTTGAACGGAACGGCGCCGATGCGGCGGTAACACTCGATGAAGGTCTCGGCGGTACCGGTCCGTTGGGCCAGATAGGTGTCGACAATGGTCTCGATCGCGTCGGTGACCTGGTCGGGCTCGAAACCGCGGCCGGTGATCTGGCCGATCGAGGCGTTCTCGTCGCCCGATCCGCCGAGCGAGATCTGGTAGAGCTCCGCGCCCTTCTTCTCGACGCCCAGGATGCCGATATGGCCGACATGGTGGTGGCCGCAGGCATTGATGCAGCCCGAGATCTTGATCTTGAGATCGCCGATCTCGGCCTGCCGCGCTGGATCGCCAAAACGGCTGGAGATCTCCTGCGCCACGGGAATTGAGCGGGCATTGGCGAGCGCGCAATAATCGAGCCCCGGGCAGGCGATGATGTCGGTGATCAGGCCGGCATTGGCGGTGGCGAGCCCCTCGGCCAGGAGCGCGCGATAGAGCGGCTCAAGATCGGCCAGCGCCACATGCGGCAGCACCAGGTTCTGTTCGTGCGTCACGCGGATCTCGTCATGGCCGAATTCTTCGGCCAGACGCGCAACAGCGTCCATCTGGTCGGCCGAGGCGTCGCCCGGAATGCCGCCAATGGGCTTGAGCGAGATCGTCACCATGCCATAGTCAGGATGCCGGTGCGGCGCGACATTGCGGCCGACCCAGGACGCAAAATCGGGATCAGATTTCTTCCAGGCAGCGAGTTCGGCCCAGCCTTCGGCGCGCGAGTCCAGCGCCTTGGGGGCGAAATAGGCATTGATCGCCGCGATGTCGGCTGCGGGAAGCTTCAGTTCGCCATCCTTGAGATGGGACCATTCGGCCTCGATCTCGGCGCTCAGCGTCTCCACGCCGGTCTCATGCACCAGGATCTTGATCCGCGCCTTGTACTTGTTGTCGCGGCGGCCATGCAGATTGTAGACCCGCATGATCGCGGTCACGTAGGACAGAAGATCGGCTTCCGGCAGGAAGTCCTTGACCTTCTTGGCCAGGATCGGCGTACGCCCCTGCCCGCCGCCGATCCAGACGGCAAAGCCCAATCGGCCTTCCTCGTCCTTTTTCAGCTGCAGGCCGATGTCATGCACCTGGATCGCCGCGCGGTCGCGCTCCGATGCGGTCACCGCGATCTTGAACTTGCGCGGCAGGAACGAGAATTCCGGATGCACCGACGACCATTGCCGGAGAATCTCGGCATAGGGCCTGGGATCGGCGACCTCGTCGGCGGCAGCACCCGCGAAATGATCGGCCGTAACATTGCGAATGCAGTTGCCTGAGGTCTGGATGGCATGCATCTCGACTTCGGCCAGTTCTTCCAGGATCGCCGGCATGTCCTTGAGTGCAGGCCAATTGTACTGGATGTTCTGCCGTGTGGTGAAATGGCCATAGCCGCGGTCATAGGTCCGGGCGATATGGGCAAGCTTGCGCATCTGCCGGCTGTTGAGCGTGCCATAGGGCACCGCCACGCGTAGCATATAGGCATGCAGCTGCAGATAGACGCCGTTCATCAGCCGGAGCGGCTTGAATGCATCCTCGGAGATCTCGCCCGTCAGTCGCCGCTCGACCTGGTCGCGAAACTGGCTGACGCGCTGGGCCACGAAGGCGTGGTCGAATTCATCGTAACGATACATTGCTGGTCCTTAAGCGGCTTGAGAGACCCGCGCGGGCGAGGCCGGCGCATAGTCGATGGTGGGACCCTCGGCGCGGATGCGTTCGCGCAGGCGGAACGGGCGCGGCCCGGAAGCCGTCTCCTCGACATCGATGACATTGACGTCGACCACGCGGTTGTCGTCGAGCGCCTGCTTTCCAGCGGCTTCGATAGCCACCACGGCTTCCTCATGGCGGGCGAGAAAGGCGTCCTTGATCGAGAACACCCACTCACCATTGGCGCCGAGCCAGACGGAGATGCCGTCGGAGAGGCGGTTGGCGGTGAGAACCTTGGTCTTGATCGGGGCTGTTTTCATTTTGGCCTCCTCAGGCAGCGTGGGTCCGAGTGGATCGGGTCTGGGGTACGGATGCAGCGCTACGCTGTCCGTCGGAAATCGGGGTGGAATGGTCGAAATTGGCGCCGGCCACCGCGTCGCCGATCACCACCATCACCGGTCCGGCAAGCTCGTTGCGGTGCTCGAGCGCAGGCAGGTCGGCGAGCGTGCCGTGAAACAGCCGCCGGTCGGCCCGCGAGGCGTTCTCGACGATGGCGACCGTCATGTCGGCGGGCAGCCCTGCCTCGATCAGCCTTGTTGCGACGCTGGAGGCCACCGTGCGGCCCATATAGACGCAGAGCGTGGCGCCGGAGACGGCAAGCCGCGCCCAGTCGGGGAGTGCTGCGCCGGTCAGGTCATGCCCGGTGGTGAACACCAGTGACGAGGCCACACCGCGCAGCGTCAGCGGCAGTTCGAAATCGGCGGCGGCAGCCAGCGCCGAGGTAATCCCCGGAACGATCTCGAAGGAGACGGCCGCATCGCGGAGTGCGGCCATTTCCTCACCGGCGCGGCCGAACACCAGCGGATCGCCCGATTTCAGCCGGACCACGCGCTTGCCTTCGCGGCCAAGACGGACGAGCAGATCGTTGATCTCGCTCTGGCTCTTGGAGTGGCAGCCCTTGCGCTTGCCGACCGAAATCCGCTCGGCGTCACGGCGTCCGAGCGCCACCACGGCCTCGGGCACCAGCGCATCATAGACGATCGCATCGGCCTCCATCATCACCCGCTGGGCTCTGAGCGTCAGCAGATCCTCGGCGCCGGGGCCTGCGCCCACCAGCCAGACATGGCCTGGCACGGGTTCGCGGCCGCGCAGCATGCGGGTGGCGGCCCGTCGCGCCAGCGACAACTCGCCATTGTCAACATGGGTGGCGACATCGGCCTCGAAAAACCGCCGCCAGAACACCCGCCGCGCCACGCCGCGCGGCAACAGCCGGTCGACGGCCACCCGGTAATCCTGGGCGAGCCGGGCCAGAGTTCCGAGCGAGGGTGAGAGCATCTGGTCGATGCGGGCGCGGATCATCTGGGCGAGCACGGGTCCCGCCCCTTCGGTGCCGATGGCGATGGCGACAGGTGCGCGGTTGACCAGCGCTGGCGTCAGGAAATCGCAGTAATCGGGCTGGTCGACGGCATTGGCCGGAATTCTTTTTGCGCGGGCGTCGGCAACGATCCGACGGTCCAGTGTCGCATCGCCGGTAGCGGCGAAGACCAGCGTCGCGCCATCCATCTGCGCGGCCGCATAGGGTTCCAGCACGGGTTCGATGCCGAGACGCGAAAGACTGTCGGTGAGCTCGGCCTCAGGCGCGTCCGCATAGACCAAGATCTCGGCCGTCGTGTTGGCGACAAGCCGCGCCTTGGCCGCAGCTACCGCGCCATTGCCGAAAATCGCCACCTTGCGGGCGTCGACCCGCATGAAGGCGGGAAATGTGGTCAGCTGCGCGTTTCGCGTAGACATTGAAGGGCAACTCCTGAGTTGGCGTCATTTTCAGGAGAATGGCGAAACAAATGAAGGAACAAAGATGTGCCAAACCGGGCGCATGGATATTCTTTTGCCCCGGAAAGCCGGTTATGGAGAAAGCGTGACCGCGACGCCTGATGCGCATGCGGTCGGGCTGCAAGGGAGCGGAACGCCAATGGGGATCACCGAAAACGCGGATCTGGTCGGACGGCTGCTCGACGTGATGGAGCACGACATCCTGCCGCTCACTGACAAGGGTGTGGCGCAAGGCAACAAGGTGTTCGGCGCGGCCCTCCTGCGCAAGTCGGATCTCACGCTGGTGATGGCTGAGACCAACAACGAGACCGAGAACCCGCTGTGGCACGGCGAGGTGCACCTGCTCAAATGCTTCTACGATAGTCCTATATCGAAACAGGAAACGACCAGGGACATGATCTTCCTGTCGACCCATGAGCCCTGCACCATGTGCATGTCGGCAATCGCCTGGGCCGGCTTCGACAATTTCTTCTATTTCTTCAGCCACCAGGATTCGCGCGACAGTTTTTCGATTCCCCACGATCTCAAGATGCTCAAGGAAGTCTTCGGGCTTGAGCCGGGCGGCTACAACCACGACAACGCCTTCTGGCGCGGCCGCGGCATCTTCGACATCATCGCAGGCCTTCCCGACGACCACGCCCAGCCGCTGCTCGACCAGGCCAACCGCATCCGCGCCCGCTACGCGGCGCCCTCCGAGAGCTACCAGCAGGGCAAGGACGCCAACGCCATCCCGCTCGCCTGAACACCGTCAGCATCCGCAAGGAGGAGCGAGACCATGACCCGCACACTTTCCGGCTCTTGCCTGTGCAGCGCCGTCACGTTTGAAGTCACGGGAAAGATCGACGGCTTCTTTCTGTGCCATTGCGCCCGCTGCCGGAAGGACACCGGCAGCGCGCACGCGTCCAATCTGTTCGCCGCCGACGCGACCATCACCTGGCTCACCGGCGGCAATCAGGTCCGTACCTTTCGGCTTCCGGACACCCGGCACGCGAAAAGCTTCTGCAGCGCCTGCGGCTCGGCGCTTCCGACTGTCGAGACAAACAGCGTGACGATCCCGGCGGGCAGCATTGACGGCACTGTGGCGATCCGGCCCGACGCGCATATCTTCGGCGGTAGCCGGGCCGCATGGGATTTTGATCTGGAAGAAATAGCCGTATACGACGGGTTTCCCGGCGTGCCGTCAAGCGACTGAGCTGTGGACAAGGCGCGCGCGCCCTGCGGATCTCTCGCTGCCGCGGCGCAACTCGGCTAGTCTCATCCGATGAAACCATCACGCGACATTTCCGGTCTCATCGAGATCATGGCGGCGCTCCGCCATCCCGAAACCGGCTGCCCCTGGGACATCAAGCAGGATTTCGCCTCGATCAAGCCCTATACGATTGAGGAGGCCTATGAAGTCGCCGACGCCATCGAGCGCAATGATCCCGAGGATCTCTGCGACGAACTGGGCGATCTGCTGCTGCAGGTGGTGTTTCACGCCCGCATGGCCAAGGAGCAGGACCTGTTCTCCTTTGAGGATGTGGTCGAGGCGATCACGCGCAAGATGATCCGCCGCCATCCGCATGTGTTCGAGCGTTCCGACGCCGACACACCCGACAAGGTCAAGGCGCAATGGGCCGAGATCAAGGCCGGGGAAAAGGCGGAGCGGCGGGCACGCCGCACTAAACGCGGATTGCCGGAAACCGAAACGCCTGGGCAGCTGACCGAAGTTCCGCGCGCCCTGCCCGCGCTGATGGAGGCGCTGAAACTTCAGGAAGCGGCCAGCCGCATCGGCTTCGACTGGGGCGCGGCCGGTCCTGTGCTCGACAAGATCGAGGAGGAGATCGCCGAACTGCGCGCCGAGATCGCCAGTGGCGAGACCGCCAAAGCGGCGGAAGAACTCGGCGACGTCATCTTCGCCGTCGCCAATCTCGCCCGGCACCTGAAGACCGACCCGGAGGACGCTTTGCGCGCCACCAACACCAAGTTCCGCACCCGCTTCGCCCAGGTGGAGGCCGGCTTGGCGAAACAAGGCATAAAGCCGGAAGACGCTTCGCTCGACGAGATGGAAGCGCTGTGGCAGGCGGCGAAGCGGATGCCCGAGGACTGACGCAATCCCCGGCTTTCCGCCCTGCCGTCACCAGGTGAGCGGATCGAGCCCGATTACGTGCGGATGCAGCCATATCAGCGCGGCAAGCAGTGCGAGACCAGCCACTCCACGGCCAGATGTACTGGCATCCGGCGCAAAACTTCGTCCGGATTTCGCCGCGTCGACCAATCTCGACCACTGTTGATCTCCGATCTCACGCTTCCGCCGGCGGTCGATCAATCGCATGCCGAGGAGCGCGAACAGGGCAAATCCGCCGAACAGCACCACATGGGCCAGATCGCCATTGGGCGCGAGGTGGCCGGCCGCCCACAAGGCAAGGACCGCGAGAAACGGATGTCGGATCCAGCCTATGATGCCCGGCCGCGCTGGATCGAACGCCGCGTTGCGCCAGCCGCCGAAGGAAAACGGATTGGGCCGGAACGCGGCAAGCGCCAGGATCAGGCAGGCCGCCGCCATCGTCACAAGCGTAACATGGTTCTGCCAGGAAGCGCGCGGCCACAGTTCTGCATAGGGCGCACGGCCTGCGGCCACGATCAGCCATACCAGCACGGCAATGGAAAGCAGCGAATAGGCGAGCGAAAATCCGGACTTTCCCAGCCGGGCGGTCAGGAACGGCTTGACCGGCGGACGGACCGGGATGGCGTGCGAGGCGAGGAAGGCGCCATAGGCGGCGATGAATTCGCCCCATCCGCTCATCGCGCCGCCACTTTGCCGCCGCTTGGCGCCTTCCTGGCCAGTTTCGGTCGCGCCAGGATCGGAAAATAGATCACCGCAAAGCCCCCGAAGGCCAGGATCCAGGCCCCGGCGGCAAGGTGCAGCGGCCAGTCCTCTCCGGGCGCCAGACCTGCCATGAAGCGGGCCGCCACCGACACGATCAGCGCGACATAGAGCGCGGTGATGGCGGGCGTGGCCTTGAGCGGCCGCCCGGCATGGCCGAGGCTCGCCCGGCTCATCACCGCCAGCGTCATCAACCCGATGCCGCCTGCCATCCACACATGCTGCGCCGCCGCAGTGGGATAATCCAGCAAAGCGGCGCCGGCGATGGCGAAAAACCCCAAGGGGACAAAGGCATAGGCCACATGCAGCACCCAGACCAGCGGCTCGGCGGAGGTCTGCCTGCCTTGCCAGCCGAAGAGGCGATAGGTCTGGCCAAGCCCGGCCAGGCCGCAAAGCGCTGCCGTCGCCGCGTGTTCGGGTGCTGCCACCCATGCCGCCAGCGCAATGGCTGTCGCCAGCAGAATGATCTTGTCGGTGCGGCCGGCAATTGCCGGAAAGCGCGTTGCTTTCTGCTGCACCAGCCAGTTGCGCGTGAAAGACGGCACGATCCGCCCGCCGATCAGTGAAATCAGCATGATCGCGGCGAGAAGCCCGAGCCGCAGCTCCGCCCCATAGGTGGGCAGCCCGTCACCGAGCGCCTGGATGTGGAAACCGGCATTGGCCAGCATCCAGATTGCAAGCAGGGACAGCACCGGCAGGTTGCGCCAGTTCCTGCCAACAATGATCTCACGCAGCAGGACCCCGGCAAGCGCCACCGGCAGAGCCAGGTCGAGCGCCATCGCGGCATAGGGGGGCAGCGCAGCCGAGACCGCCACGGCGATCCGGCCTATCAGCCACAGCGCAACAAGTCCCGCGAGCGGCCATCCGGTGACGGGCAGACCGCCGGTCCAGTTCGGTACCGCTGTCAGCAAAAACCCCGCCAGCACCGCTCCGAGATAGCCAAACAGCAGTTCATGCGCATGCCAGGCGACCGGATCGAAGGCCGTGAGCAACGGAGAGTTGCCCGATAGCATCATCACCCACACGACCATGGCAATCGCCGCCCAGGCGGCGCCCAGCAGGAAGAAAGGCCGGAAGCCGAAACTCAGGATCGCCGGCCCCTGCCAAGCCCGCATTTGTTCCGCCGTCGTGGCCATCGCTGTGTCTCCTGCTGTGATCGCGTCGCGGGCACCGGGACCCAGCGCCCGATGCCGCCGCACACGGGGCGTGGCCCGATGCCCGCTTGGGCCCTGACTACCCCTAAATACAGGTATTGTAAATACCTATATAACGCCGGCCATAGGCGGCGAAGGTTTGCACGGCTTTCGATGTGGGAATTTCTCCGGTTTCCCGCGTCACGGCAGGAGGCGGAATTCGCGGAGGATACAGGCTGACGGAGGTGTCAGAAATCCGTGTCCGGCTTCGGGCCAAGACCCAGCTGCCGGTCTAGATCGAGGCTGTCGGCGGCAGTGAATTCGGCGGTGATCTCCACCGACCCGTCCTCGTGGTCGATCCGGTCCTTGACCCTTCCCCGGTCGTAGATCCAGGACATGACCTGCAAATGCTGGGCGTCCAGCACCACGGTCCGGATGGCGAGTTCGCCCGAGATCCGCGCCTCGATGGCGGACAGCAGCGTGTCGACGCCCTCCCCGGTCAAGGCCGAAACCACGATGGATTCGCCTGTGGCCGCGCGGGCGCGCAACGCCTCGGCGGCGTCGGGCTCGAGCAGGTCGACCTTGTTCCAGACTTCGAGCATCTTGCGCGGCTGGTCCTCGCCCACGCCAAGGCTCTTCAGGATCGCCTCGACATCGGCAGCCTGGGCATTGCGGTCGGGATCGGACATGTCGCGCACATGCAGGATCAGATCGGCTTCCAGCACCTCTTCAAGCGTCGCCCGGAAGGCTGCAACCAGGTGAGTCGGCAGGTTGGAGATGAACCCCACCGTGTCCGACAGGATCACGGTCGCGCCATGCGGCAGCTTCATGCGTCTGAGCGTCGGATCCAGCGTGGCAAACAGCATGTCCTCGGCCAGTACCTCGGCGCCTGTAACCCGGTTGAAAAGCGTCGACTTGCCGGCATTGGTGTAGCCCACCAGCGCCACGATCGGGTGCGGCACCTTCTTGCGCTTGGCGCGGTGCAGTTGCCGTGTGCGGCGAACCTGGTCGAGCTCGCGCTCGAGCTTGATGATGCGCTCCTGCAGCAGGCGCCTGTCGGCCTCGATCTGGGTTTCGCCGGGGCCGCCCATGAAGCCGCCACCGCCGCGCTGGCGCTCGAGGTGGGTCCAGCTGCGGACCAGACGTCCCTTCTGATAATTGAGATGGGCAAGCTCGACCTGCAGCACGCCTTCCTTGGTGGAGGCGCGGCGGCCGAAGATTTCGAGAATCAGCCCGGTGCGGTCGATCACCTTGACCTTCCACTCCTCCTCCAGATTGCGCTGCTGCACCGGCGTGAGCGGATGGTCGACAATGACCAGCTGCGAGCCGGTGCTGTCGATCAGTTCCTTGATCTCGAGCATCTTGCCCTTGCCGAACAAGGTTGATGGCCTGGGATCGGAGACCGGCACGATCAGCGCCTCTGCGACTTGCAGGTCAATGGCGCCCGCCAGACCGATGGCTTCGCCCATGCGGTGCGCATCGGGCCGCTTGGCCACGTTGCCGCCGTCCGGGCCGCTGCCGGGCGCAGGATTGCGGGTGCGCAGGGCCGGGATCAGCACAATAGCGCGTGTTACGCCGGATTTGCTGTCCGCGTCGATGAAGTTTCCGGTCGTGTCAACAGTTTCGATGTCAGTTGTCCCGTCAGGCGCCGTTGCCGGCGTCCTCGTTCTCGAACATCTGGACTGGCTGGCTCGGCATGATTGTGGATATCGCATGCTTGTAGACAAGCTGCGAATGACCGTCTCGTCTTAGCAGGACGCAAAAATTGTCAAAAGACGTCACCACGCCCGTCAGCTTTACTCCGTTGATCAAAAAGATCGTCAGGGAGATTTTCTGCTTTCGAACCGTGTTGAGAAAAAGATCCTGCAGGTTTTGTGAACGCTCCGCCATTGCGCCTATTCATCCGTCTTTTTCTTGCCTGCGCAACCGCAGGTCGTTACCGCACTCGTCCAGACCTTGATGGAAATCGCCCTTTTAAAACAAAGAGGCGCAGGCCTCTCGGCCTTCCGTAACGTCAAGTCCCCAACAGTTTTGTTCCCTCTGACAGACAGATTTTGTTCGCTTGCCGCTGACAGAAATTCCGTTCGTTCGAACGTGCCACAGAAGATCATTGTTGCGAGCGTTTGTAAACACTTGATTTTCAGGCGCGAGCAAGCTTTTGCTTCCGCTTTTGGCTAACGGTTTATCCAGTAACGAACATTCAGAACGGCAAAAACCACCATGACTTCAAGGCGTCCGAGCGTCATCACCGCGATCGCCGCAAGTTTGGCGGACGCCGGCATGGCGGCAAATTGCGGCCAGGCCTCATTTGCCGGATCAGTTGCATAGGACAGCGGGACCATCGCTTCATACACCGGCCCGGCATTGGCGAAAAACGCCACCGCCATGGTGATTCCGCCTTCGAAATGGGTGGCGCTCAAGGTGAACGCCAGCGAGGCAAACGCAAGGACCAGCATGGAAAGGGCAAAATAGGTCCAGATCGCCCGCATGCTCTCTTCATCGATGCTGTGCCGCCCGAACCGCAGGTTGGTGACGCTGCTGGGATAGATCAGTCGGTTGAGTTCCCGGCCCGAATGAATCCCCATCGCAACGATCCGGTAAACCTTGACCCCGCCCGTCGTCGAATAGATCCCGCCGCCGACGAGAACGATCACCAGCACAATGACATCCGGGGTGAGCGCGATCACGCCCGGCCGGCTCTCTATGCCGCTGGTTGCAATCAGCGATGCCGAGGTCAGCAGGCTTTCGGCCAGGATCGGTCCGAGATTCCCGCCGCCCGAAACCGCGAAAATCCGGGCGGCAAACAGAAGCGCCACGGCCAGGATTGCGAAGGCTATGAGGCCGGTCTCCGGACTGACGCTCAGGAAGCGCCTGGGCGCGCGGATCATCCGCCGTCGCCAGAACACGCTGACGGTCCCGAGCGCCAACCCCCCAGCCAGAACCAATTGCGCCAGCGGACCGGCATGATCCTCGAGCGCCCCGTCGAAGGGAAGGAAACCTCCCGTCGCGATTGTCACCATTGCCAGCATTGCCGCAAAAGGCCCATCGACGCCGGTGAGCATCAGTCCGACGAACACAACGAATGTCATCAGCACATATTGGCCCAGGACCTCGCGGAACTCGCCGAGATCGACGGTCATGTCGCTGGCGTGGCCTGTGATGATGCGGCGGTCGCCAGCGGGAAGGCCGCCAAACCCGCCCGGCGCCAGAACATGGATGATCGACACAAGTGTGATGAACCCACCATACCATTCCATTGAGGAGCGCCAGAACAGGATCGCCTGCGGCGTGGTTTCGCGGGTCAGTACGGACGATCCGGAGGTGGTGAGCGCGGAGGCGGCCTCAAACCAGGCATCGATCCAGCTTAGTCCCGCGAGCGTCTTGAAAGAAACGGCCGCAAACACCGGAAGCACGACCCAGACGGCGACGAGCGCCAGATAGCCTGACGCCCGCCCCAGCCTGCGCTCAAACCCGGAAATGGCCGCCAGCACCATCAGAGTTGCAAACACGCCGAGCGAGCCCACCAGCAGCATGGACATCGCCAGATCGCGCATGCCATCGGCGATGGCGAACAGAACCGCCGGAACAACCAGCGCACAAAGCCCCGCCGCCGCAACTGCCAAGACGTGCAGGATGCCGAGCATGAACTCAGAAAAACTCAAGGCTTACGCGGAACATCTGCTCCACATGGCGCACCGAATCCAGATCCGCGAACATCACCACCCGGTCCTTGGCCTTGATCTGGAGCGAACCATCGGGCCGCAGTACCTGCTTGTTGCGGTAGATGGCTCCGATCCGCACACCGTCGGGCAGATCGAGGTTCCGCAGCGGCTTGCCGACCAGCGGCGAGGTCTCCAGCGCTTCGGCCTCGATGACTTCCGCCGCCCCCTTCTGCACCGAATAGACCGCCCGGATGCGTCCGCGCCGGACATGCTGGAGAATGCGCGAAATCGTCACCGCGCGCGGGTTGATATGGGCATCAATCCCCATCGTCTTTGTGATGGTCTGATAGGACGGATTGTTGATGAGCGCGAGATTGGCCTTGCAGCCCAGACGCTTGGCCATCACCGAGGACAGGATATTGACCTGATCGTCATTGGTCAGCGACACCATCAGATCGGCATTCTGAATGTCGGCCTCGACGAGAATGGCCTGATCGAGCGAGGAGCCGTTGAGGACAACGGTGCGTGAGAGCGAATCGGCGATCGAAACGGCGCGCGCCCGGTCGACCTCGATGATCTTGACCCTGGTCTTGGGCTGCCGCTCTTCGATCGCCGCAGCGACGTAATAGCCGATGTTGCCGCCGCCGGCGATGACGATGCGCCCAGCCTCCTGTTCCTCGTGGCCAAACAGGCCAAGGGTACGGCGCACATGGTCGCGGTCGCACACCACATAGGCGAGATCCCCGGTTTCAAGCTGGTCGCTCGAATGCGGGATGAACAGTTTCTCGTTGCGCCAGACACCGACGACGGTGGCGAGCAGGTCCGGAAACAGTTCACTCAATTGCACCAGCGGCGTGTTGACCACCGGGCAGTCCTCAAGACATTCGATGGCCACCATAGCCACCTTTTCATCGGCAAAGCGGACCGCATCGGTGGCGCCGGGCAGCGCGATGCGGCGCAGCACCATCTGGCCGACCTCGACTTCCGGCGAGATGATCACGTCGATCGGCATGTGGTCGCGGGAAAACAGATCCGCCCAATGGGACTTGAGATAGGACTGGGCCCGGATACGGGCGATCTTGGTTGGGACGTTGAACAGCGAGTGCGCCACCTGGCAGGCGACCATGTTGATCTCGTCATGCAGCGTCACCGCGATGATCATGTCGGCCTGGTCGGCGCCCGCCTGCGCCAGCACATCGGGGTGGGCGCCGTGGCCGACATAGCTGCGCACATCCAGCGTGTCGCGGATCGCCTGCACCAGCGTGGGCGATGTGTCGATCACCGAAATATCGTTGTCTTCGGCGGCCAGACGCTCGGCGATGCCGTATCCAACCCGTCCCGCACCGCAAATGATGACTTTCATCGCCGTCCCCTTGCCTGCTTTGGCAGGCGAGATTGAAATGTCGCGGCCGAGACCGCTTTGCGCTGCTTATACGCCAAGCGATTTCAATTTGCGATGCAGGGCGGACCGTTCCATCCCGACAAACTCCGCGGTTCTGGAAATATTTCCGCCGAACCGGTTGATCTGCGCGATCAGGTAATCGCGTTCGAACAGTTCGCGCGCCTCGCGTAGCGGCAACGTCATGATATGGTTCGACCCCGCGGCCGACGTCTTGGGCAGCATGTCGGAGACATCATCGGGCAGCATGTCGGCGGTGATCATCGTGTCCGGACCATCCGATCGCGCCAGGATCATCAGCCGTTCCATGTAGTTGCGCAACTGCCTGATATTGCCCGGCCAGGTGTGCGCCTGGATCACGGCAAGCGCATCCTCGCCGATGCGGCGGTTTCTTATGCCTGCCTGCTCGGACACCTGCCGCATGAACGTATCGACCAGGAACGGGATGTCTTCGCGCCGTTCGGAAAGCGACGGCACCTTGACCGGGACCACGGCCAGGCGGTGATAAAGATCCTCGCGGAATTCGCCTGCCGCGATCAATTCCTCGAGATTGCGTGCAGTCGACGAAATGATCCGCACATCCACCTTGACCCGCTTGGTGCCGCCGACGCGCTCGAACTGCTGATCGACCAGCACGCGCAGGATCTTGTTCTGAGTGCCGCGCGGCATGTCGGCCACTTCATCCAGATAGAGAATGCCGCCATGGGCTTCCTCAAGCGCCCCGACCTTGCGCTCATGGCTGGCCGCACTTTCAGTCCCGAACAGCGCGACCTCCATGCGCTCGGGCGTGATCGCGGCGGCATTGAGAACCACGAAGGGCCCGCCCGACCGGGTGGACTTGCGGTGAATGAGCCGCGCCACCAGTTCCTTGCCGGTTCCCGAGGGGCCGAGAATCATCACGCGGCTGTTGGTCGGCGCGATCTTGTCGATGCTTTGCTTGAGCTGCGACACCGCAACCGATGTCCCGATCAGTTCCACCGGATCGCCCGAACGCTTCTTGAGTTCGGTGACCTCGCGCTTGAGCTTCGAGGTCTCGATCGCCCGGGACGCTACCAGCACCAGTCGGTCCGCCTTGAACGGCTTTTCGATGAAATCATAGGCGCCGCGCTTGATCGCCGACACTGCGGTTTCGATATTGCCGTGCCCCGAGATCATCACCACCGGAAGATCGGGGTACCTGGCCTTGATCTCGTCAAGCAGGGCCAGTCCGTCGAGCCGGCTCCCCTGCAGCCAGATATCGAGAAAGATCAGCCGCGGAACCCGGTCGGAAATGGCCGCAAGCGCCGAATCGCTGTCAGCCGCCATGCGGGTTTCGTGGCCTTCGTCATCCAGAATGCCCGATACGATTTCGCGAATATCGGCCTCGTCATCAACGACCAGAATGTCAGACGCCATCTGCCGGTTCCTTTGCTTTTTCGTCGTCCCCGGCGTGCGTAGACGCTTCGACCGGAAGGCGCACGGTAATCATTGCGCCCTTGCCTCCATCAACCTCGGCCGGCGCATCGCGCAACTGGATGGTGCCGCCGTGGTCATCTATGATCTTCTTGACAATGGCGAGACCAAGGCCGGTGCCTTTGTCGCGCATTGTCATGTAGGGTTCGAGCAGCCGGTGCCGGTTCTCGCCCGGAAGGCCGCGGCCATTGTCGATGATATCGATGATGTATTCGCGGCCGTCCGCGGAGCGTCCGGCCCGCACGATGATGGTCTTGCCCGCGCGTTCATCATCTGCCGGAACGGCGTCAATGGCTTCCGTCGCGTTCTTGATCAGGTTTCCAAAGGCCTGCCCCAGCATCCGCGGATCAAATTCCCCCTCAAGCGGCTCTTCGGGCATTTCTCTTGTAAATTCAATATCATTACGGCTGACCTCACGCAAAAATGCCGCGTCCTTGAGGATGTCGCGCAGATCGGCCCGGACTTTCGACGGTTTGGGCATGCGCGCGAAGGAGGAGAATTCATCGACCATACGGCCGATATCCTCGACCTGGCGGACAATGGTGTCGGTGCACTGATCGAACACCGCGCGGTCGTCATCGGGGATCTGCTTTCCATAGCGGCGGCGGATGCGTTCGGCTGAAAGCTGGATCGGGGTGAGCGGATTCTTGATCTCATGGGCGATGCGGCGGGCAACATCGGCCCAGGCGGTGGAGCGCTGCGCGATCACCAGATCGGTGATGTCATCGAGCGTGACGACAAAGGATTCGAGCTGGTCGTGGGTTTCCTCCCTTGTGACCTTGACGTTGAGCGTGCGTTCCTTGCCGCCGCGGTTCAGGGTGATCTGGGCCCTGGCGTCGGCGCGCGGCCGCATTGCGGCCTCGGCCATCACGGTCTCGAATTCCGGTGCTATTTCCGAAAAAGGACGGCCGATCACGTCCGTACCGCTGTGACTGAGGATTTCGCGCGCCGAACGGTTGGCGATGGTCACCGCGCCGTGATGGTCCACGCCGACGACGCCGGCGGAGACCCCCGACAGCACCGCTTCGGTAAAGCGACGGCGGTCGTCGATCTGATCCTTCGCCGACAGGATCTGGTCACGCTGGGTACGGATCTGGACGATCATGTTGTTGAAGGTCTGGGCAAGCGAGCCGACGTCGCCATCCGACGCATGCACGGGTACCGCGACGTCGAGATTGCCGTTCGCCACATCATCGGAGGCGCCGATCAGGACCCGGATCGGGCGAACCAGACGGTCGGCAACGGCAATCGCGGTCCAGATCGCCGAGAGCAGCACAACCAGGGCGAATCCGAGATAGAGGATTCCGAAGGCCAGTTGCAAAGAGGTCCGGCCTTGCTCAAGCGTCTGATATTCCTCGGTGGCTTCCTCCATCAGCCGCATCGAGCGCATAACTTCCTGGTCAACCACCCGGACGGTGTACAACAGCGCGCCGGAAATCTGCTGGAGCGGGATCAGCGCGCCGACCAGATTGGTCACCCCGGGCGGGATCAGCGTCGGCTGGCCCTTGACCGCATCGTCGAGCGCCTGTTGCGGAACCGCCGGCAGAGGACGCTCGGTCTGGATGTCGGCCTGCAGGATGACGCTGCCGTCCTCGCGCACCAGAAACGCGCCCAGAAGCCCGCGGCCAATCGCCTGGCGCGTCATGAATTGCTCGAACCCGATCCGGTCCAGCGTGTAAAGCGAGCGCGCATTGTCGAGATCATTGGCCATCGACAGCGTCTGGCCCTGCAGAAAGCGCGCATTCTCAAGCACATAGGCCTGCGCCACGGAGAGCGACGAATTGACGATCGCCTTGGTTCGAAGCGAGAACCACCGGTCCAGGCCGACATCCAGCGTGATCGATGCGACGATGGCAATCAGGATCGCGGGAAGAATGGCGACGATCGAAAACAGTCCGACGATGCGAATGTGAAGCCGCGCCGCCGCCTTGCCACGCCGCCGCGCCTTGAGCAGGGTGCGGATCTCCAGCAGCACCAGCGTGACCAGCCCGATCACGAAGATCAGGTTGATCACCACCGCTGCAAGCACGACCTGATCGACCGGCTCGATCGGCGTCAGTCCGAGCAGGATCGAGAATGAGATGAGCGCGCTCAAAAACGCCGTGACGACGAGCGCAATGCCGGGAAGCGTGAACAGGTTACGGCGCTGCCGGGCTTCCTGTCCGGCGTCTGCCGGTTCAGTCAAAGCCGGATCCGTGTCCGCCTGCCCCGGAGCCGTATCGATCGCCATGTTATTCTTGCTGCTCCAGTTTCGCCCGGATTGTTTCGTTGCGAACAAGCAACACAATGTGGCGAAAATGCAACTTTCCCCCAAAGCCTGTCAAGCACGCCGGCGCCGATTGGCTGTCTCAGGCAAGCCGTGGTGACCGGTAGACGGTAACCCCGAGTTCGCGGATCTTCTTGCGCAAGGTGTTGCGGTTGAGGCCAAGCAGATCGGCGGCCTTGATCTGGTTGCCGCGCGTCGCTGTCAGGGCCGCCAGGATCAGGGGGTATTCGACCTCCTCGAGCACCCGCTGATAGAGACCCGACGGAGGCAGGTCATCGCCGAAGCCCGCGAAATAGCGCCGCATGTTTTCCTCGACCGACTGGGCGATGGTCGTCGGCCCCAGAGACGAAGATCCCTGCGGCGAGGCCGGTTCGGGTGATTCGATCCTGAGTTCATTGTCGATGATCTCGCGGGTGATCACGTCCTGGGGATAGAGCGCCATCACCCGGCGGACCACGTTTTCGAGTTCCCGCACATTGCCCGGCCACGCATAGGCCTTGAGCAGGTCAAGCGCCTCGCCGTCAAAGCGCTTGGCGTCGAGCCCCTCGCCCACCGCCTGGCGCACGAAGTGGCGCACCAGGTCCGGCACGTCCTCGGCCCGGTCCCTGAGCGACGGCAGCCTGAGCGGCACCACGTTCAAGCGGTAGAACAGATCCTCGCGGAACAGGCCCTGGTTGATCAGGATCTTGAGATCCTTGTTGGTGGCGGCGACAATCCGGACATCGGTCTTGATCGGGGTGCGGCCGCCCACCGTGGTGTATTCGCCCTGCTGCAGAACCCTCAACAGCCGCGTCTGGGCATCCATCGGCATGTCGCCGATCTCGTCGAGAAACAGTGTTCCGCCCTCGGCCTGCTCAAAGCGGCCGGTGGACTTGTTCTGCGCGCCGGTGAACGCGCCCTTTTCATGGCCGAACAGTTCCGATTCGATCAGGTCGCGCGGAATCGCGGCCATGTTGATGGCGACAAATGGCCCGTTGCGGCGCTTGCCGTAGTCGTGCAGCGCGCGCGCCACAAGTTCCTTGCCGGTGCCCGACTCACCGGTGATCATCAGGGTCAGATCGGTCTGCATCAGCCTGGCGAGCACCCGGTAGATCTCCTGCATGGCGGTCGATCGCCCCACCAGCGGCATGCCTTCGCTCGCCTCCTCGGGCTGGGCCGCAAGCTTGCGCGGTTCGGACAGGGCCCTGCCGATGATGTTGATCATCTCGGTGAGATCGAACGGCTTGGGCAGATAATCATAGGCGCCGCCTTCGGACGCCTTGATCGCGGTCATGAAGGTGTTCTGCGCACTCATCACCAGCACCGGCAGGTCGGGTCGCGCCCGTCTGATCCGCGGCAGCAGATCAAAGGCGTTCTCATCGGGCATGATCACGTCGGTGATCACCAGATCGCCGTCCCCGGCCGAAATCCAGCGCCACAGCGTGGCGGCATTCGAGGTGATGCGGACCTCATAGCCGGCCCGGCTGAGCGCCTGGTTGAGAACCGTGCGGATCGCCGCGTCATCATCTGCAACAAGTATGGTGGCTTTGCCCATCATGTCAGTCCTTTTGGCCGGATGCCTTGCTTGCGGAGATCTTGCCCTTGGCAGACGGCAACGGCTTGATTGGCCGGCCGTCGGGCGAGACCGGCATCAGAATGCGGAATGTGGTCTTGCGGCTCTGGCTGTCGCACTCGACGATCCCGCCATGACCGCCGACGATCTTGGCGACAAGCGCCAGACCAAGCCCCGTCCCGTTGGTCTTGGTGGTGATAAACGGATCGAAAAGATGCTGGATCAGGTCGGCCGGCACGCCGGGCCCGTTGTCCTGCACACAGAATTCGAGCGGCAGCGAGATCTTTTCGCGGGTTCCGGCCACCGAAAGCTTGATGCCCGGCCGGTAGGCCGTGGTCAGCACGATCTCGCCATTCGGGTCGTCGCCGATCGCTTCGGCCGCGTTCTTGACCAGGTTGAGGAACACCTGAACGAGCTGGTCGCGGTTGGCATAGACCGAGGGCAGCGACGGATCGTAGAGCTCGACGAAGCGGATCCGGCGTGCAAATCCCGCCTTGGCCACCGCCTTGACGTGATCGAGCACCGAATGAATGTTGACCGGCACGCGGTCCACCGGCCGCTCGTCGGAGAAGATCTCCATCCGGTCGACCAGCGAGACAATGCGGTCGGTCTCGTCGCGGATCAGCCGTGCAAGTGCCCGGTCCTCGTCGCCGACCGACATTTCCAGCAATTGCGCCGCGCCGCGAATGCCCGACAGCGGGTTCTTGATCTCGTGCGCCAGCATCGAGGCGAGGCCCGTCACCGAGCGGGCGGCGGCGCGATGGGTCAGCTGCCGGTCGATCTTGTCGGCCATCGAGCGTTCCTGGAACACCACGACGACATTGTCGGGCAGGCCCGCGACCGGCGCCACATAGAGATCGACCAGCTTGTCGTTGCCCAGCCGCGGCGAACTCAAATCGACCCGGTACTCATTGACCGCGGCGCGGCGGTCGCGCACCTGCTCGATCAATTGCAGCAACGGGCTGCCGAAGGGAATGAAGGTATCGAGCTTGTGCCGGCCGAGATGGGCGGCGCTGGCGGCGAAAAACGATTCCGCCTCCCAATTGGCAAAGCACACGACGCCCTCGCCATCGACCATGATCACCGGATGCTGGATGGCATTGAGCACCATGCCGGCGGTTTCCGCGGTCGCGGATGCGACGTCGTCGGCGAGTTTCTCGGTCACGCGGCGCTCTCCATCATTGCGGCAGGCATGGCATCGCCGCCGAGCGCCTCGGCGAACATGGCGAGGACATCTTCGGGATTGCGCGATGTCATCATCGCGGATTTGCGCACGGCGGAGGTTCCTGGCGCCAGCGTCTCAAGATACCAGCCGATATGCTTGCGGGCATGGCGCACGCCGACATCCTCGCCATAATGTTCGATCATCATCCGGTAATGGGCGAGCGCGACGTCGGCGCGGTCCGCACCTGGCGCCGGCACGCCGTCAGCCCCCGCCAGCTCGCCGCAGATCCAGGGCTGGCCGCGCGAGGCGCGACCGACCATCACCGCATCGGCGCCCGAGCGCCGGAGGCACTCCGCGATGGCTGCGCGAGACACGATGTCGCCATTGGCGATCAACGGCACGGTGATTGCCTCGCGGACCCGGGCGATGGCGTCCCAATTGGCAACGCCCTCATAGAACTGCATGCGGGTGCGGCCGTGAACGGTGATCATCTGTACGCCCGCGGCCTCGGCCCGTGCCGCAATCAGCGGCGCGTTGTGAGTGTCATCGTCCCAGCCCAGCCGCATCTTCAGCGTCACCGGCACCGACACCGCCTTGACTGTCGCCTCGATCAGGCCGAGCGCGTGATCGGGATCGCGCATCAGTGCCGAGCCGGAATAGCCGCCGGTGACCTTCTTGGCCGGGCAGCCCATGTTGATGTCGATCATATGCGCGCCTTCGGCCTCGGCGATCCGGGCCGCCTCGCCCATCCACCAGGCTTCGCGCCCGGCGAGTTGCACCACATGCGGATCGATGCCGTCGCCGCGCAGCCGCACCTGCGATTCGCGGCGTTCCGTCACCAGCTCCCGGCTTGCCACCATCTCGGTGAAAACCAGCCCGGCGCCGCATTTCCATGCCAATTGCCTGAATGGCAGGTCGGAAATGCCCGATAGCGGCGCCAGGAATACCCGGTTGCGCGCCGTGACAGGCCCGATCTGCAGCGGCTGGCTTAAAATGGTTTCGATATTTTGCATGTGTATCGTGCAACTTTCTCAGTTGCCCTTTTTTTAGCCAAGTCCGTTGGCCTTGCCAAGCTGTATTCGGCCCTGTGCCGAGAAAAATGCAAAAGAGCTTTTTTCCAAACCGCACAAGCTCTAAACACCAGCGGAGTTAAGGTCGCGGGATCTCGATGTAAATGAACACTGCACAAAAATTCGGCCTGGTGATTGTCGCCGCCGGCCGCGGCGAACGCGCCGGTTCGCCCGCCGACGGGCCAAAGCAATACCGCCAGATCGGCGGCCGCCCGGTGATCGCCCACACGCTGGCGACGTTTCTGTCTCACCCGTCTTGCGGCGAAATCGTGGTGGTCATCCATGCCGATGACGAGGCGCTCTACGCAAGCGCCACCGCCGGGATTGCCGGCGCCGATCGCGTCCGCACGGTGTCGGGCGGCGCCAACCGGCAGGCTTCGGTTCGGGCCGGGCTCGAGGCGATGGCTGAAACCGCGCCAAACCATGTGCTGATTCACGACGCGGTCCGCCCCTTCGTCACCCTTGAGATTATTGACGGCGTGCTTGAAGCGCACAATGCAGGCAGCCTGGCCGCCCTCCCCGCCGTCGCTGTGGCCGACACGCTCAAGCGCGGCGACGCCCATGGCGATGTCACAGGCACCGTGCCACGGGACGGGCTGTTCGCTGCGCAGACGCCCCAGGGCTTCGACTTCGCAGCCATCTCCGCCGCCCATGCGAAGGCCGCGGCAGAGTCAGACACCAGCTTCACCGATGATTGCGCGATTGCCGAATGGGCGGGTCTGAGCGTCCGGCTGACGCCGGGCCACCCGTCGAATGTCAAGCTCACCACTGCCGAGGATATCGCCATGGCCAACGAAAGACTTTCGCCAGCGCCGCTCCCCGACGTGCGCACCGGCAACGGCTATGATGTGCATCGGCTGGTCCCGGGCGACCATGTCACGCTGTGCGGCGTCGAAATCCCGCACGATCAGCGGCTCGACGGGCATTCCGATGCGGATGTCGGTCTCCATGCCCTGACCGACGCATTGCTCGCCACCTGCGGCGCGGGCGATATCGGCGATCATTTCCCGCCCTCCGACCCGCAATGGCGTGGTGCCGCGTCGGAGATCTTCCTGGCCCACGCAGCGAAAATCGTCCGCGAGGCCGGCGGCGTGATCATGAACGCCGATGTGACCATCATTGCCGAAGCGCCGAAGATCGGTCCGCACCGGCAGGCGATGCGCGCGGCGCTGTCGCGGATTCTCGAAATCTCGATCGACCGCTGTTCGGTCAAGGCCACCACCAACGAGACCATCGGCTTTGCCGGCCGTCGCGAAGGCATCGCGTCGATTGCCACAGCCACCGTGGTGTTTGGAGAGCGGACATGACCGAGGCCGACATGCTTGCCGAATTCCGGGCTGACAGTCGCCGGCTGGCGCAGGAAATCATCGACACCTTCCCTTCCATCGGCGCGATGCTGGCGACGGCGGAATCCTGCACCGGCGGGCTGATCGCCGGCGCAATCACAGGCATTGCCGGATCGTCGGCCGTGTTCGACCGCGGCTTCATCACCTATTCCAACGAGGCCAAGCAGGACATGCTGGGCGTCAGGCCGGCCACGCTCGAAGCTTTCGGAGCGGTTTCGCCGCAGGTCGCCACCGAAATGGTGCTCGGCGCACGGCGCCGCTCGCGGGCCGGGTTCGCGGTTTCGGTCACAGGCGTTGCCGGCCCCGGCGGCGGGTCCGCCGAAAAACCGGTCGGTCTGGTGTGGATGGGACTGTCCGGTCCGGACGATCTGACCAGCGCCGTGGAACTGCGCTGGGACCCGTCCTGGAGCCGCGACCTGATCCGCGCGGCGACGGTGCGCGCAGCACTCGAGGCGCTGATCGGCCGCGCCACATAGCCCTGACGGGAACGGGGTCCCGACGGCTTCAGGAAACCGCGGCGTCGCCGTATATGGCCTGGGCGCGTTTCTCGAAGGCTTCGGAGAACATCCGGAAGGCGCGATCGAACATCGAGCCCATCAGCATGCCCAGCATCCGGCTCTTGAATTCGTAGTCGATGAAGAACCGCACCTCGCAGCCGCGCTCGCCATGCGGTTCGAACGACCATTTGTTGTCGAGATATTTGAACGGGCCGTCGAGATATTTGACGTCGATCTCGAGCTCATCCGGCTTGAGCAGCACCTGGCTGGTGAAGGTCTCGCGAATGGCCTTGTAGCCCACCGTCATGTCGGCAATCATCAGGGTCTTGGCGTCACGCTCCTTGCTCTCGCGAATGCTCAGCGCCTCGCACAGCGGCAGGAACTCGGGATAGCGCTCCACATCCGCGACCAGATCGAACATCTGGCGGGGTGAATGCGGAACATTGCGTGTGGTTTCATATGTTGGCATGATTCTCAAACTGGACATTGTCGGCTGTAAACTCAAGCCCGGCCCGGGCCGGCGGGCCACTATTCATCGAATAAGCGGGCAGCGCCAAGGGGCTTGCGGAAAAACGTCCCGTGCCCTTTGTCGCATCGCCGGGTCCGTCCGCAACCAGCGTCAGCGCCAGGCCATCGGGCCGTAAACACTTCGTTAGCTCCGAACCATGTATCGTGAGGCTTAAAGTTTGCGGCTTTGTGAGGACTGAACCATGCAGCCGAAAAGATATGAGCTGACGCAGCTCGGGGGGGCAAAGGAAAACAGGCGGGTCTACCCGCGCCGCGACGCCAACTGCCCCGTGATCGCCCATGTCCGCAGACGCCATGCCGACGAGCATGTCGCCGTGCCCTGCTGGCTGGTCAATCTGAGCGAGGATGGCTGCCTCGTCACGTCGGACTATTTTCCAAGCAAGGTCGAGGATCTCTATATCATCATCCCCGGCCTCGGCTCCAAGGTGCACGGCAAGGCGAGATCGCAAGGCAACTACACGCTCAATGTCAAGTTCACCACGCTCCTGACGCCCGACATCGTCGGGAAGATCGGCCGCATCACAGTCATTCCGAAGAGCTGACGGCGCCTGCACGAGGCGCCGCAGTCAAGCCAGCCAGTCGTCGAGCCTGGCGGCGCGGACATCCTTCATCAGATTGAGAAACCCTGTGGCCTGGTGACGCGCTGTCGCCTCCCCTTTTGCAGCCGTTGCCAGCGCCGCCTCGCCGACCGCGCCCGATGCATGAAGATCGCTGGCAATCCAGGCGAAGGCGTGCGGACCGGTATGGCGCAGCAGGTCGAACTCCTTTTCGGCGCGGGTGACGGCCGAGACGAAGTTCTCCGCCTTGTCCATCGCCACGAGATCGGGACGGAAATGCAGCATCAGCGATGTCTCGACATCGCCGCCATGGATGCCGTAGGCCGTTTCGGTTGCACTGAACAGCCCGTCGGGCAGGCCGAACCGCATCCACGAGGTCTTCACCGCCAGCATCCTGGCGCGAACCCTGAGTTCGCGGGCGACAATGCCCATCACCTCTTCATTGCCGCCATGGGAATTGACCAGCACCACCTTGCGGATTCCGGCGCGGGCGATCGAATGGCCGAGTTCCACCCAGTGATCGATCAGGACCGTGGCGGGAATGGTCAATGTTCCGCCCGCATGCTGATGCTCGTTGGACTTGCCGACGCACTGGATCGGCAGGATGCGGATATCGAGATCGGCCGGCGCCTCGGCGATGACCGTGTCGAGCATCCCCTGCATGATGGAACTGTCGGTGGAGACCGGAAGATGCGGCCCGTGCTGCTCGATCGCCGCGACCGGAAGCACCGCGATTGTCGTTTCCGGGTTGAGATCGTCGAATTCGCGCGTGGTGAAATCACCCCACCAGATTTTCCGTGTCATCGTCATTCTCCCTGTGCCGCGAGCCTCATTCAGCTGCGGCAATCACTTCAATCTCGACCTTGAAGGCTTCGCGGGCGAAGCCCGAGACAATCATCAGGGTGGAGGCCGGCGGCGGATCGGAAAACAGCCGGTCCCGCACCTTCATGTAGCCGGGCAAATGTGCCCGATCCGTGACATAGGCATTGATCCGGACGATGTCCGCCAAGCCCATGCCCGCAGATTCCAGGATCGCCGAAACATTGGCAAAACACAGCTCGGTCTGGGCTTCGGCGGTTTCCGGAATCTGATCGTCAAGAGTGATCGACAATTGCCCCGAGCAAAGCACCAGCCGGTGTCCGGCCGGTACTTCCACCGCATGGCTGTAGCGGGCAAAGGGCGCCCGGATCGAAGGCGGCGTGTGGTGTTTCATCCCGGCAGTCATGTATCAGCGGTCCATTCAATGACAGAAAGTTTTCTTAGTCTATTCCATCCCGGCTTGGAATGCGTCAATCTGCTGTGACGACGTCGAGCGCAGATGAAATATTGAGCAACATGCTCAAGCAAGACGCAGCGAGGCAAAGCACTTGGGCAGATCGGCACAGGCGATCTCGACCGGCTCGGCCTCGGACTTCATGGCATGGGGATTGCTAGAGACGAGTGTTGTACGACCTACGGGATTCGACAGGAAATTCCGCTCAAATCAAAAGGGATGGTGATCATGACGCTTCTTCTTCGCTCCTCGGCCGCGCTGGCGGTCATCCTGGCTTTTGGCGCACAGGCGTCAGCCGCCGAACAAGTCACTTTCGGCACCAACTGGCTGGCGCAGCCCGAGCATGGCGGTTTCTACCAGTCGGTTGCCGACGGCACCTATGCGGCCTGCGGCCTTGACGTCACCATCGCGCAAGGCGGCCCGCAGGTGAACAACCGCGCATTGCTGCTCGCCGGCAAGATCGAGTTCCACATGGGCGGCAACATGCTCGAAGCCTTCTCCGCGGTCGAGCAGGAGATCCCGGTGAAGGTCGTCGCGGCCTCGTTCCAGAAGGAGCCGCAGGTGCTCATGACCCATCCAGGCCAGGGGCTGGACACCTGGGAGGAACTCAAGAACGCCGAGGAATTCATTCTCGGCGACGCAGGCTTCCAGAGCTATTACCAGTGGATGGTCACGGAGTTCGGCTTCGACGCCGGTAAGCGCGTCCCCTACACCTTCAACCCGGCGCCGTTCATCGCCAATCCGAAATCGGCGCAGCAGGGCTACATCACATCCGAGCCTTTCGCCGTCGAGCGCGAGGGCGGCTTCAAGCCCAACCTGTTCCTGGTCGCCGATTACGGCTTCGACACCTATTCGACCACCATCGAGGTGATGCAGGCGACGATCGACAGCAAGCCGGACGCGGTCAAGTGCTTCGTCGAGGGTTCGATCAAGGGCTGGTACAATTACCTCTATGGCGACAATGCAGCCGCCAATGCCCTGATCCAGAAAGACAATCCAGACATGACCGACGAGCAGATCGCGTTTTCGATCGACAAGCTCAAAGAATACGGCATCGTCGATTCCGGCGACACCGAAACCATGGGCATTGGCGCCATGACGGACGCGCGCATGGAAAGCTTCTACGCCAAGATGGTCGCCGCCGGCGTGGTCAAGGACGGCATCGACATTAAGGCGTCCTACACGCTCGATTATGTCAATGACGGCCTCGGGCTCGACCTGAAGAAATGACGGAACGGCCCGCCCGGGGATAACCGCGCGGGCCTTTTCATCCGGCAAGCCTGCAATCTGGAAACTTATGCCCCCCGCGACCCATCCACTCCTCATCCTGCACGCCATCGGCAAGACCTTCGCATCGGGCGTGACCGCCCTCGACCGGGTCAATCTGACCGTCAACGAGGGGGATTTCATGAGCCTTCTGGGTCCGTCGGGATGCGGCAAGTCAACGGCGCTCAGGATCATCGCCGGGCTGTCTCAGCCCACTTCTGGCGTTGTCGACTGGCGCGGCGCGCCGCTCAAGCAGAACGACATCGGCTTTGTCTTCCAGGAGCCGACATTGCTGCCCTGGGCCAGCGTCTATGACAATGTCTGGCTTCCCTTGCGGCTGCGCGGCGTCTCGCGCGCGGAGGCCGCGCCGCAGATCGCCGACGTGCTCGAACGGGTGCATCTGACGGGGTTCGAGAAAGCCGTGCCGCGGGAGCTTTCGGGCGGCATGAAGATGCGCGTCTCCATCGCCCGCGGCCTGGTCACGCGGCCACGCATCCTGCTGATGGACGAACCCTTCGCCGCACTCGACGAGATCACCCGGTTCAAGCTCAACAATGATCTTCTGGACCTGTGGGCCGAGCGGGGCTTTACCGTGATCTTCGTCACCCACTCGGTGTTTGAGAGCGTCTTCCTGTCCAACCGCGTCACGGTCATGGCCGCCCGGCCCGGTCGGGTGTTCGATGAGGTGGCGGTGGATGCGCCCTATCCGCGCAACAAGAGTTTCCGGACCTCCCCGGAATACGCGGCCTTGTGCAGGAAGACATCCGATGTTCTCGTCGGCGCGATCAACGCCACGGCCCAAGACCTGGAGGCGGAGACTTATGGCGACCATTGACACGCCCGGCCGCGCCGCTCCCCCCGTGGTGATCGACGCCGAGGAAGCCAGGCGCGAACGTTCGCGCAGGCTCGAGCGCACCGGCCGCTGGCTGCTGCCGCTGATCATCATGGCCGCCGCCATTTGGTTCTGGGACCGCATCTGCGTCTGGAACGAGATCCCGCGCTACATCCTGCCGAGGCCCGGCGTGGTGCTCAACACGCTCATCGAGGACGCAGGCCTGCTGTTTTCCTCGCTGCTGGTGACGCTCAGGATCACGCTGCTGTCCTTGGCGCTCGCCGTCTTCGGCGGCGTCGGGCTGTCGGTGCTGTTCACGCAGTCGCGCTGGATCGAGATGAGCCTGTTTCCCTTTGCCATCGTCTTGCAGGTCACGCCGATCGTGGCGATCTTTCCACTGATCAACATCTATGTCGACGACCAGACCACCAAGCTCTTGCTATGCGCCTGGATCGTCGCCTTTTTCCCGATCCTGTCCAACACCACGCTGGGGCTCAACTCCGTCGACCGCAACCTGATCGACTATTTCAGGCTGAACGGCGCGACCCGCTGGCAAACGCTGTGGCACCTGAGATTGCCCGCCGCCATGCCCTATTTCCTCGGCGGTCTGAAGATCGCCGGCGGCCTGGCGCTGATCGGCGCGGTCGTCGCCGAATTCGTCGCGGGCACTGCCGGCCAGTCCTCGGGGCTCGCCTCGCGCATCATCGAAGCCGGCTACCGGCTCAATGCGCCGCGGCTGTTTGCCGCCCTGATCCTGATCTCCCTGACCGGAATCGTGATCTTCCTGACCCTGTCGTGGATCTCCCACCTCGTGCTGCACCGCTGGCACGAGAGCGCGCTCAAACAGGAGCAATAGGTGACGACTTCCATCACCCTGCCCGCATCCGGCGCCTACACGCTCGCCAATCTGCGCCTGCACCGCGCGCATGTTGTGGGCGCCGAAGGGCTGTCCTTCGACACCGAAGGCTTCGCGCTGGCTCAGATCGAGATCACAGATGGAAAGATCACGGCCATTCGTCCGGCCGGTGACGCCTCACCGGCCGGAACAGCAATCGACTGCCGCGGCGGTATCGCCTTTCCGGCCTTCGTCGATTGCCACACCCATATCGACAAGGGCCATATCTGGCCCCGCGCCCCCAACCCCAACGGAAGCTTCCCGGGCGCGCTCGATACGGTCGGTGCGGACCGCCGCGCCAACTGGTCGGAAGACGATGTCGCGCGGCGCATGGAGTTCTCGCTGGCCTCTGCTTATGCCCACGGCACGAAGGCGCTGCGCACCCATCTCGATTCCGTCGCCCCGCAGGAGGACATCTCCTGGCCGGTGTTTTCGGAAATCCGCGAGCGCTGGAAAGGCCGGGTCGAGCTGCAGGCCGCCTGCCTGTTCGGCATTGACGAAGCCCGCGATGAAGCCTGGTTCGACCGGCTCGCGGCCATCGTCGCCGATCACAGGGGCGTGCTCGGCGCCGTCACCTACATGGTTCCCGATCTCGATCAACTTCTCGACCGGATGTTCGCCAAAGCGACCGCTCTGGGGCTCGATCTCGATTTCCACGCCGACGAGACCGACGACGTGAACGCCGTCTCGCTCGACCGCATTGCCGAGGCTGCCCTCCGCCACGGTTTCGAGGGCCGGATCCTCGTCGGCCATTGCTGTTCCCTCGCCCGCCAGCCCGACGACGCGGTCAAGGCGACGCTCGACAAGGTCGCCCGCGCCGGCCTGTCCGTCGTGTCGCTGCCGATGTGCAACATGTATCTGCAGGACCGGCGCACTGATAACACCACGCCGCGCTGGCGCGGCGTCACGCTGCTGCACGAGATGGCCGCGCGCGGCATCAATGTCGCCGTCGCCTCCGACAACACCCGCGATCCGTTCTATGCCTATGGCGATCTCGATGTGCTCGAAGTCTACCGCGAGGCCACGCGCATCCTGCATTTCGACCATCCTGTCGGCTTCTGGCCTGCGGCGGTCACGGCCAATCCGGCCCGCGCCATGGGGCTTTCCGATGCAGGCACACTCATGCCAGGCGCCGGCGCGGACCTCGTGCTGTTCCGCGGCCGCAGCCTGACCGAACTTCTCTCCCGCCCCGAAAGCCGCCGAACACTTATCCGCGAAGGTAAGCTCATTGACGCGACTGTCCCCGATTACCAGGACCTTGACGATCTGATGGAGCTTTAAGATGGACATGACCGCGCTGATTGCCGACCTCGACGGAATTCGCATCGAACAGAACGACAAGATCGTCCTGCAGAAGAGCCGCGATTTCTACTGGTACTCCCCCGTTCTCAAGCGCCAGCTCGACCATGTCGCGGGCGACATCGTGGTCTCGCCCAAGACCGAAGACGAGCTGATCCGCGTTCTGAAAGCCTGCTACCGGCACGAGGTCCCCGTCACTCCGCGCGGCACCGGCACAGGCAATTACGGCCAGGCGATGCCGCTCTCGGGCGGCGTGGTGCTCAGCCTTGCCGAGATCAACGACATCCGCGAGATCGCGCCCGGCCGAGTCGTCTGCGGCCCCGGCGTCATCTGCTCCGACCTCGACAAGGCCGCGCGCGCCGCCTCCGGCCAGGAACTCAGGATGCATCCCTCGACCGCACACACAGCCACCATCGGCGGCTTCGTCGCCGGCGGCTCGGGCGGTATCGGCTCGATCTCCTGGGGTGGCTTGCGCGATTTCGGCAACATCATCCGCCTGCGCGTCGTCACCATGGAGGAAGAGCCGCGCGTGCTGGAACTCACCGGCGCCGATCTGCACAAGGTCACCCACGCCTATGGCACCAACGGCATCATCACCGAGATCGAAATGCCGCTCGCCACCGCCTATGACTGGGTCGACGCCATCGTCGGTTTTGACAGTTTCGACGCGGCGGCATCCTACGCCAATGCGCTGGCGCGTCAGGACGGCATTCTCACCAAGTTGATTTCGGTCGTCTCCGCCCCCTGCCCGTTTGACTATTTCAAGCGCCACCAGAAGTTTTTGACCGAAGGCGAGAGCGTGGTGCTGGTCATGGTGGCGCCGCAGAGCCACGACGCCTTCAAGGCCTTCACCGCGCGCCATTCCGGCCGCATCGCCTTCGACGCGACCACGGCGTCGACGGACGACCTCAAGGGCCTGCCGCCGGTGTTCGAGCTGTCTTGGAACCACACCACCTTGCGCGCGCTCCGCGTCGAACCGGCCTGGACCTATCTGCAGTCGCTCTATCCCTTCCCCAACCAGCTTGCGCTCGCTTCGAAAATGGACCGGATGTTTCCCGGCGAGCTGATCTCGCATCTTGAGTTCGTCCGCTTCGACGGCGACATCACCTGTTTCGGCCTGCCGCTGATCCGCTTCACCACCGAGGACCGGCTCGAGGAGATCATGGACCTGCACATCGCCAATGGCGTCCCGATCTTCAATCCGCACCGCTTCACGCTCGAAGAAGGTGGCATGAAGCAGACCGACGAGATCCAGCTCGATTTCAAGCGCCAGGCTGACCCCAAAGGCCTGCTCAATCCCGGCAAGATGATCGCCTGGGACGACCCGGACTATGACTTCAACTCCGGAAAGATCTGGTTGTTCAAGGGCCTGAAACAGGCAAGCTGAGGCGGGTCCCGATGCGCATCCTTCTGGTCCATGCCCACCCCGTGGCGTCAAGCTTCAATGCCAGCCTGTTTCGCATGAGCCTCGACCGGCTGACCGAGGCCGGCCACGAGGTCGACGTCATCGATCTCTACCAGGACGGTTTCGATCCGGTGATGAGCGAGGCCGAGCGGCTCACCTACCATGACACCGCGATCAACCGGCAGCCGGTCGAGGATTATGTCGAGCGGCTGCTCGCGGCCCAGGCCCTGGTGCTGGTCTATCCGGTGTGGAACTACGGTTATCCGGCCATTCTCAAGGGCTGGTTCGACCGGGTGTTCCTGCCGGGCGTCTCATTCGGCCTTGTCGGCGGCAAGGTGCAGCCGACGCTCCACAATATCGAGAAGATCCTGGTCGTGACCTCCTATGGCGGATCGCGCTTCCGCTCCTGGCTGATGGGCGACCCGCCGCGCAAGATCGCCAACCGCATGCTGCGCGCCACCATCAAGCCCGGCGCGCCCGTCACCTATCTCGCCCATTACGCGATGAACCTTTCCACGCCCGAGACGCGGCAAGCCTTCATGACGCGCGTGGAAAGAGCCCTGGATAAAATCTGATGCGCATTCTTGTCGTCTTTTGCCACCCGGTTCCCGAAAGCTTCTGCGCCGCCGTCCGCGACGCCGCCATAAGCGGGCTTGAAAAAGCCGGCCACGAGATTGACCTGCTCGACCTCTATGCCGAAGGCTTCGACCCGGTGATGCCCGCCGATGAGCGCCGCCGCTACAACGAGATGAAACTGGCCGATCACCCGTTTCCCGATCACGCACGGCGGCTCAAGGCGGCCGAAGGGCTGATCTTTGTCTATCCGACCTGGTGGTACGGTCTGCCGGCGATGCTCAAGGGCTGGCTCGACCGGGTCTGGACCGGAGACCTGACCTTCGAGATCCCCGACGGCCCAGGCTCGATCAGGCCGCTGATGACCCATGTCAATCTGCTGGGCGTGATTACCACCTGCGGCGCGCCGCGCTGGTGGTCCTATGTCGTGGGCCACCCGGGCAAGCGCACCATCCTGCGCGGCATGCGGGCGCTCTGCGGCAAGCGCTGCCGCCGGGTGTTCATGGCGCATTACATGATGGACAAGTCGACGCCTCAGACCCGCGCCACCTATCTTGCCGCGGTTGAAAAACGGCTCTCTAAACTCTGAAGCCGGCTAAGCCTTGACCTTGTCGGGATGCGCGTTGATGAAAGCCGGGAGCCGGTCGCAGGCCGCCCGGATCTTCTGGATCCGCGCGAGCCCGGAAATGTCCGCGCCCCAGCGCTCGGCATTGTAGATCTGCGGGATCAGGCAGAGATCGGCAAGGCCCGGCGCGTCGCCATGGCAGAACGTCCCGGTCGCCGGATGGTCGAGCAATGTCTCGAACGCCTCGAGGCCAGCGCCGATGAATCGCTGCATCCAGGCCACCCGCATCGCCTCATCGCCGCCGGCAAGCTCCAGCACATGCGCCACCACGCCCATGTTGCACACGGGATGGATGTCCATGGCGATGGCATGGGCCAGCGCCCGCACACGTGCCCGCTCCGCCGCATCATCAGGCAGCAGGGCCACGCCGCGGGTCTCGATGATGTACTCGATCATCGCCAGCGACTGCGTCAGCATCAGCCCGTCGATAGCGAGCGCCGACACCAGCCCTTGCGGATTGCGCGCGAGATGATCGGCGCTCTTGTGCGCCTTGCCGAGCAGATCGACCACCACGGCCTCATACTCGATGCCCGCCAGGTTCAGCGCAATACGGACGCGGTAGCTCGCTGACGAGCGCCAGTAGTCGTAGAGAACGGGCTTATCCATGGACCCGTCTCCTCAGGCCTTTTCGACCGTCTGCTCGATGGCGCCGAAGATGGAATGGCCGTCTGCGCCCTTCATGTCGATGCGCACGGTGTCGCCGAACCGCATGAACGGCGTCTTGGGCGCGCCCGAGGCGATAGTCTCGATCATGCGGATTTCGGCGATGCAGGAATAGCCCGCGCCGCCTTCGCTGACCGGCTTGCCGGGGCCGCCGTCTGCGCCCTTGTTGGACACGGTTCCCGAGCCGATGATCGAGCCCGCACACAGCGCCCTTGTCTTGGCGGCGTGCTGGATCAGCCTGGGGAAATCGAAGGTCATGTCGACACCGGCATTGGCGCGGCCGAAGGCCTCGCCGTTGAGGTCGACTTCGAGTGGCAGATGCAGCTTGCCGCCGTCCCAGGCCTCGCCCAGCATCTCCGGCGTCACCGCGACCGGCGAGAAGGCGGAAGAGGGCTTCGACTGGAAGAAGCCGAAACCGTTGGCGAGTTCGCCCGGGATCAGCCCGCGCAGGCTCACATCGTTGACCAGCATCACGAGCTTGATCGCCTCGCGGCAGGTGTCGATGTCCGCGCCCATCGGCACGTCGCCGACGATCACCGCAACCTCGCCCTCGCAATCGATGCCCCAGGCCTCGTCCGCCATGCGGATCGGGCCGCGGGGCGCAAGAAACGTGTCCGACCCGCCCTGGTACATCAGCGGCACATCCCAGAAACTTGCCGGCATCTCGGCCCCGCGGGCCTTGCGCACCAGTTCGACATGATTGACATAGGCCGACCCGTCAGCCCACTGGTAGGCGCGCGGCAGCGGCGACAAGGCATCGCGTTCGTGAAACCGTTCCGTGGGTTCGGCGCCCGTCTCCAGCATCTCGGCCACGTCCTTCAGCCTCGGCGCCACGTGTTTCCAGTCGTCGAGGGCGGCCTGCAGCGTGCGCGCGATATGCGGCACGCCGGTTGCCCGGGTCAGGTCACGCGAGACGACGACAAGACGGCCATCGCGGCTTCCGTCGCGGAGTGTGGCGAGTTTCATGCGGTTTTCCTTTGGTGTTTGGAGCCGGGCAGCGGCAGTTCCAGCCCATCGCGACCGATGGTCAGCACTCCGTCCCAGCTCGTGCGGACCTGTTCGATCCAGTGAATTTCGGTGATCGCCGGGTCGTCCGCCGGCACCAGATGATGCAGCACCAGATGGCCTACGGTCGCGTCGCGCGCGATTTTGCCGGCATCCGCCGCCATGGTGTGGCTTGCCAGCAAATGCGTCTTCAACCGCGCGCCATTGCCGGTGCGCGCCACCAGCCGGTCGACCCCTTCGGGATGCATGGCTTCGTGCACCAGGATGTCGGCATTGCGGGCAAATTCGACCAGCGGCGGGAACCAGGCGGTGTCGGATGAAAACACGATGACCCGGCCTTGGTGGCTGAATTTCAGCCCATAACACTCGGTGACCGGCGGATGCTCGACCCGTAAGGCCTCAATCGTGAGCCCGCCTTCGTCCAGCACCATGCCCTCTCCAAACTCGGTGATCGTCACCATCTCGCGGAGATCCGGCCGGCCCTCGTCGTCGATCCGGAGATCGATGTCATAGCTGAGCGAGGCACAGAACCCGTCCCAGACAGCCTTGGTTCCCACCGGGCCGAACACCCGGACCGGGCGCTTGAGACCCGCGGTCCAGGCCGTGTGCATTAGCGGTCCAAGCTCAAGCACATGGTCGGAATGCAGATGCGTGATCAGGATCAGGTCAAGTTCCGAGAGCGCCATGCCGGCCTCCACCAGCCCGCGCGACACGCCCAGCCCGCAATCGATGACGATCCGGCGGCCGCCGATCTCGATGAGCGACGATGTCGGCGAAGGCCCGCCCGGACGGATCGCCGGACCGCCCTTGGATCCCAGAATGACCAGGCGTTCGTTCACAGGGTCCCCCGCCCGGCGCATTTGCGGGTCGTTATTCGTGAAAATAGTGCAACAGGCATCAGTCTCTTCCTCACGGAGAGATTGACCCTTTTCCGGTCCCGCGTCGAGCGGTTTTCGCAGCCAAGGCGATCCTGTCGCTGCGACCTGTTCACCGTGGCCATGTCTTCACCGTGGCCATGTCCCGCTTGCCGCCATTCATCCCCATTCTCCTCTCCAGCTCCGGCAGGCGTCATGCATCACCAAAGGTCTTCACCATCATCATCCGGGCGCATGAAATCAGTTGTAAATGCAACCATCAACCCGTCAGACCTGCCGGTCAGCAGACCCGTCCACACTTATCTCGCCGATGAAAGCCGCGGCGGGTCAGTTGTCTTGTAAGCGTTGCCTATTCAACGTAGGCCTGATGGGCGGTTCGGGCGCGCCCAAGGCATCCGGACGCTGTCGCGGAATGAATCCCGAGGCAAATTCTTGTCACAGAGGGAAAAACCATGAATTTAAGCGCTCCGACCCAGGTCGTCTTCCTGCTCTCGCTCGTCATCGCCATCGTCGGCATCCTGGCCGGCCTCGCCATCATTCCGGGCCTGCCGATCTCGGCCTTCTGGATTGTCGTCATCGCCTATGTCGTGCTCGCCGTGGGCAATCTGCTGAAAAACGTCTGAGGCCAGCATCGATCGGACCGGCTTGACCGCAACGGTCCGCACACTCTTGGATGGCCGCACATCGCGGCCATTCAGTTTAGTCACAACTCGCAGATCATCCGGGTCGACGACCGAAATCCGAAAATATGCCGGAACAGACCGGTCTCGCTGGTCTCCAGGGCAACAAAGCCCTGCCGCATGTAGAGCGCCCGGGCACGGGGATTGCTGTCGATCACGTCAAGCCGGACATGGGTGGAGCCAAGCTCGCGGGCCTTGCGCTTGATGGCATTGAGCAGCAATGTACCGACCCCCTGCCCGCGCGCCGCTTCGGATACGAAGATCCCGTCCATCAGCAGCGAGCCGGGTTCCACCGGCCGGTCGAGCGCCGAGAGGACCACGCCGCGCCAGAGGCCGCCGAACAGGCCGTAGGCGCCGCGCAGCTGCCGCATCCCGCCGCCGACGAAACCGCCACGGGCGGTCTTGAACCCGGCGATGCCGAGCAGAACGCCCTGATCCGAGATCGCGCTGATCGCATGGCTTGGATCGACCGCGGTGCGCAGGAAGGACAGCGCCCGCGCCTCCGGCTTCATCACCGGCGCGAGCTTCTCTCGAAACGCCTCCCAGAACAGATCAACCGCCGCATCGCGATGCTCCCGCCGCAACCCGTCTTCAATCAGAACTGCTGAGCCCTCAGCCATGGGAAGCGGGTCCTTCTGGGCGCGCATCAGCGCATGGAACACAGATTCATACTAGCGCAAGCGTGGTCAAAGAGCACGATGCTCTCCGCTTCACTTCAGCTTTTCGATCATCGCCGAGAAATCGCGGCCCTTGCCATCGCCCGCGACGAACTCGGCATAGAGTTCGGTGGCGCGCGCGCCCATCGGCGTTTGCGCCGCGACGCTTTGCGCCGCCTGCTGCGACAGCTTCAGGTCCTTGAGCATCAGGTCTGCCGCAAAGCCCGGCTTGTAGCCATTGTCGGCCGGGCTTTGCGGGCCGACGCCTGGCACGGGGCAATAGGTGTTGACCGACCAGCAGGAGCCCGAGGAGGTCGAGACCACATCGAACAGGCGCTCGGCCGAAAGCCCGAGCTTTTCCGCCAGCGCAAAGGCCTCACACGTGCCGATCATCGAGATGCCCAGCAGCATGTTGTTGCAGATCTTGGCCGATTGCCCGGCGCCTGCCTCGCCGCAATGCACCGCCTTCTTGCCCATGATCTCGAACAGGGGGGCCGCACGGGCAAATGCCTCGTCGCTGCCGCCGGCCATGAAGGTCAGCGTTCCGCCCTCAGCCCCGCCGACGCCGCCCGACACCGGCGCATCAACGGACAGCAGCCCATGAGCGGCCGCCATGCCGTGGGCAGCCTTGGCGCTGTCGACATCGACCGTCGAGCAGTCGATGAACACCGCGCCCTTGTCCCCGGCGGGTGCGATCTGGGCATAGACCGTGCGCAGGATCTCGCCATTGGGCAGCATGGTGATCACCGCGTCCCGGCCCGTGGCTGCTTCCGCCGCCGATTTTGCGGTTGCAGCGCCGTCAACAATGACGCCCGCGACATCGAACCCGGTCACCTCGTGGCCGGCCTTGACGAGATTGGCCGCCATCGGCGCGCCCATGTTGCCCAGTCCGATAAATCCGATCTTCATCTGAAGTCCTCCCAATCATTTTCGAAAACGACGTCCAATGCCGTGTCACACCGCGATATCGCCGCCCGGCGGCTCCGCCAGCATCACCTCGACCTCGGACGCCGTCACATCCTCGATGCTCGCGTGACGCCAGCGCGGGTTGCGGTCCTTGTCGATGATCGCCGCGCGGATCCCCTCGATAAAATCACCGTCGGACGCACTGCGCGAAGTGAAGCGGTATTCCTGCTGAAGCGCCATGCGAATGTCGTCATTGGCTCGCGCCCGGCGTACAAGCTCTATGGTGCAGGCAGCAGACAGCGGCGAGGCCGCGCGAATGGCCTTCATCGTTGCCGTGCCCCAGTCGGTGTCAGGCAACGACGCGAGCATCTCCGTAAGCGTAGCCTTGCCGAAAATTGCGTCCACCTGCCCGCGCAGCGCCATCAGCGGTCCATCCTCGGGATCGCGCGCAAGGGAGGCCACTGCAGACCAGTCCCCGGTCTCGATCAGCGTTTCGGTCAGTCCCGACCACTCCGCCTCCGGAATGAAGTAGTCGGCGAATCCGGCCAGGATCGCGTCCGAGGCGTTCATCCTTGTACCGGTGACACCGAGATATTCGCCCAGATGCCCTGGAGCCCGGGCCAGCAGCAGCGAGCCGCCGACATCGGGCGCCAGGCCCACGGCGCATTCGGGCATGGCGATCTTCGCGCTTTCCCCCACCACCCGGTGCGAGCCGTGCAGCGACACGCCGACGCCGCCGCCCATGACGAAGCCCTGGCAGAGCGCGATATAGGGTTTCGGATAGCTGGCGATCTTGGCGTTGAGCCGGTATTCGTCGCGCCAGAATCTGCGGCCAGCCTCGAAATCGCCTTTCGATGCGGTGTCATGCATGTGCTGCAGGTCGCCGCCCGCCGAGAACGCCTTGTGGCCCTCGGCATCGATCAGCACGCAGGCGACACGGTCATCCTCGCGCCAGCCGTCAAGCGCCGCCTCGATCTTGAGCACCATCTCATGGGTCACGGCATTGAGCGCCTCGGGCCGCTGCAGCGTGATCTGGCCGATGCGGCCGATCTTGCGGATGCGGATGCTCATGCCGCCCGCTCCGCGAGCAGTGCGCGCGAAATGATCACCCGCATGATCTCGTTGGTGCCCTCGAGGATCTGGTGCACCCTGAGATCGCGGACGATCTTCTCGATGCCGTAATCGGCGAGATAGCCATAGCCGCCATGCAGCTGCAGCGCGTCATTGGCGACCTTGAAGGCGGTGTCGGTAACGAGCCGCTTGGCCATGGCGCAGTATTTTGTGGCGTCCGGCGCCTTGCGGTCGAGCTTGCTCGCCGCCTGGCGCAGGAAGATCCGCGCCGCCTGCATGTCGGTCTCCATGTCGGCCAGCCGGAACTGCAGCGCCTGGAACTGGTCTATTGCTTTGCCGAAAGCCTCGCGCTCGCCCATGTAGACAAGCGTCTTGTCGAGCGCCGATTGCGCGCCGCCAAGCGCCGAGGCGGCGATGTTCAATCGCCCGCCGTCGAGCCCACTCATGGCGTAGCGGAAGCCTGCGCCTTCCTCGCCGATGAGGTTTTCGGCCGGGATCACGCAATCATCGAACTGCACTTCCGAGGTTGGCTGCGAGCGCCAGCCCATCTTCTCTTCCGGCGCGCCAAAGGTAAGCCCAGGCGTACCATTCTCGACCACGACGGCGGAAATGCCCCTGGGACCATCGGCGCCGGTGCGGGTCATCACCAGATAGAGATCGGAGAACCCGCCGCCGGAGATGAACGCCTTGGCGCCGTTGAGCTTGTAGCCGTCATTGGTGCGCTCGGCGCGGGTCCGGAGCGCAGAAGCGTCCGAGCCGGAGCCCGGTTCGGTCAGGCAATAGGAGGCAATCGTCTTCATGGTGACGAGGTCCGGCAGCAACCGCGCCTTCATCGCGTCCGAGCCATAGGACGAGATCATCCAGGTGCACATGTTGTGGATCGACAGGAACGAGGCGACCGACGGACAGGCCATCGACAGCGCCTCGAACACCAGCGTCGCGTCGAGCCGGGTCAGGCCGGAGCCGCCGTCCTCTTCCGGCACATAGATTGCGGCCAACCCCAGCGCAGCCGCGGCCTCAAGGACTTCACGCGGGATGCCGCCGTCCTTTTCCCACTTCGCCGCGAACGGCGCGATCTGTTCGGCGCCGAATTCCCGCGCCATGTCGAAGATCGCCTGTTGCTCCTCGTTCAGTTCAAAATCCATAGCCCAACCCTCTCCTCGCGCCAGGAATGACCGATAGCTATCGATCATTCCCCGGATCCGATTGCAATCATCCCATGGTCGGGATGGAGAACTCGGCGCCTTCCTTGATACCCGAAGGCCAGCGCGCGGTCACTGTCTTGGTGCGGGTATAGAACCGGAAGGCGTCCGGGCCGTGCTGGTTCAGGTCGCCGAAGCCGGATTTCTTCCAGCCGCCGAAGGTGTGGTAGGCGAGCGGCACCGGGATCGGCACGTTGACTCCGACCATGCCGATATTGATGCGGCTGACGAAATCGCGCGCGGTGTCGCCGTCGCGGGTGTAGATCGCGGTGCCGTTGCCGTATTCATGCTCCATCGGGTAGCGCAAGGCTTCCGCGTAGTTCGGCGCGCGGACGACGGACAACACCGGCCCGAAGATCTCCTGGGTGTAGATGTCCATGTCGCGGGTGACATTGTCGAACAGGCAGCCGCCGACGAAATAGCCGTTCTCGTAGCCCTGCATGGAGAAATCACGGCCGTCGACCACCAGCTTGGCGCCCTGCTCGACGCCGGAATTGATCAGGCCGAGCACCCGGTCGCGCGCCTGGCTGGTCACCAGCGGACCGAAGTCGACGTCGTCGCCGTCCGTGTAAGGTCCGATCTTGAGGGCTTCGACGCGCGGCGCGAGCTTCTCGATCAGCAGGTCGGCGGTCTTCTCGCCGACCGGCACGGCGACCGAAATCGCCATGCAGCGCTCGCCGGCAGCACCGTAGCCCGCGCCGATCAGCGCGTCGACAACCTGGTCCATGTCGGCGTCGGGCATGATGATCATGTGGTTCTTGGCGCCGCCAAAGCACTGCACCCGCTTGCCGTTGGCGCAGCCGCGGGCGTAAATGTATTGCGCGATCGGGGTCGAGCCGACAAAGCCGATGGCCATGATGTCCGGATGATCCAGGATCGCGTCAACCGCGCCCTTGTCGCCATTGACGACATTGAGAATGCCGTCCGGCGCGCCCGCCTCGCTCATCAGTTCGGCCAGCATCAAGGGGACCGACGGGTCGCGCTCGGAGGGCTTGAGGATGAAGGCGTTGCCGGCGGCGATCGCCGGGCAGAATTTCCACATCGGGATCATCGCCGGGAAATTGAACGGGGTGATGCCTGCGACCACGCCGAGCGGCTGGCGCAGCGAATACATGTCGATGCCGGGGCCCGCGCCCTCGGTGAACTCGCCCTTCAGCAGATGCGGCGCGCCAAAGCAGAATTCGGCCACTTCCAGCCCGCGGATGATGTCGCCCTTGGCGTCGGGAATGGTCTTGCCGTGTTCGCGCGACAGGGCTTCAGCCAGCTTGTCCATGTCGCGGTGCAGAAGCTCGACGAACTTCATCAGCACCCGCGCGCGCTTCTGCGGGTTGGTGGCGGCCCAGCCGACCTGCGCCTTGGCCGCAATGGCCACGGCTTGCGCCAGTTCCTCGTTGGACGCCAGCGGCACTTTCGCCTGCACTTCGCCCGTCGCCGGGTTCATCACGTCGGCAAAGCGGCCAGATGTGCCCTTGACGTGCTTGCCGCCGATGAAATGAGTGAGTTCCTGCATGATGATGCCTCCCGGGAGTGTTTCTGTGGAGTGCACTGTGCACTGCCCGGTCTTGATGTTCAACACGCCCGAATGTGCAACCGTTGTGCAGAATTTAATGCCCGGTCACGCCGCCGACAGGCCGCCATCGATCTGCAGGGTCTGCCCGGTGACGAAGCTCGATGCGGGATCAGCGAGGAAGACGAGGCCGGCGATCACCTCGTCGACTTCCGCGAGCCGCCGCATGGGAATGGCCTGCACCAGGGCTGCCTCGGCCGCATCGCGGTCCTTGCCCGCCTTGTCGAGAAAGTCTTCCGCCATCGGCGTGCGCGCGAAGGATGGGCAGAGCGCGTTGACCCGCACGCCGCGGCGGGCATATTCGAGCGCCGCCGATTTCGTCAGCCCCACCACGCCGTGCTTGGCCGCCGAGTACACCGACAGCATCGGCGCGCCGACGACGCCGGCGACTGAGGCGACATTGACGATCGCCCCTGTTTCGCCCGTGTCGCGAAAGCGTTGCTCGAGAGCCGGAAGTTGCGCCCGCATGGCATAGAACACGCCCATCAGGTCGACATCGATGATCCGCCGCGCCACGTCGACTGGCGTCTTCGGCAGCGGCGCCATCTCATGGACGATGCCGGCATTGTTGATGGCGATATCAAGCTGGCCGAACTGCGCCAGCGCCTTCTCCACCAGTCGTTCGGACAGCTGCGAATCGGTGATGTCGCCGCTGAGCGCGATGGTTTCGCCGCCAAGGTCTTGCGCCAGCGCGTCAAGCCGGTCTGAGCCGAGATCGCTGATCACCAGCCTGGCGCCGGCGTCCGCGAAATACCGCGCCGCAGCCCTGCCAAAGCCGCCTGTGGCGCCGGTGAGGATCACCACGCGGCCTGCAAAATCCGCCATGGCTCAGCCTTTCCCGGACATGACGTCATTGGCCATCGAGGCCAGCAGAGGCACCGCCTTGCCGATTTCGCGGGCGCGCTCGGGATTTGAGGCGTTGCCATCAAGCGAGCGCTTGTAGACGCCCTGCAGGATGGCGGCGAGCCGGAAGAAGGAGAACGCCAGGCAGAACGACCAGTTGGCGACCTCGATGCCGCTGCGCTCCTGATAGCGCGCCACATACGCCTCTTCGCTCGGGATTCCGAGCTCTGCCCGGTCTAAACCGCCCAGGCCCCGAAATCCGCTCGCATGCGGCAGCCGCCATTGCATGCACTGGTAGGAGAGATCGGCGAGCGGATGGCCGAGCGTCGAGAGTTCCCAGTCGATCAGCGCCAGAACTTTTTCGCCGTGGGCGGAGAAGATCATGTTGTCCAATCGAAAATCGCCATGCACGACGCGGACCAGCCCGTCATCGTCGGGCAGGTTTTCCCACAGCCAGTCCATCAGCCGGTCCATGTCGGCCAGGTCCTCGGTCTTGCTCGCCAGATACTGCTCGCTCCAGCGGCGGATCTGGCGGGCGAAATAATTGCCCGAGCGGCCGAAATCGGCAAGTCCCGCCGCTTCCGGATCGACGCTGTGCAGCCGGGCCAGCACGTCGTTCATGCCGTCATAGACGGCGGCGCGCTCCTCGACGCTCATCCCCGGCAGCGCCGGATCCCAGAAGATGCGGCCCTCGACCATTTCCATGACGAAATACATCCGGCCGATCGCGCTGTGCTCATCAGACAGGGCGAAGACCTTGGGGACAGGCACATTGTTGTCGTGCAGCGCCTTCATCACCCGGTATTCCCGGTCGACCTGGTGGGCGGATTTGAGCAGCGTCCCCGCCGGCTTGGCCCGGAGCACATAGCGTCCGCTGTCCGCCTCCACCCGGTAGGTCGGGTTGGACTGGCCGGTGTTGAATTTCTCGATGGCGTGCAGGCCCGAAAATCCCGGCACGAGCTCATGCAGCTCGTCGGCAAGGGCTTCCATGTCAAAAGGTTCAGCGTCCATCTCAAGCATCCTTGAACAGGCGGACATCGTGTTGCACCGACAGCCCGCCATCAATGGGAAGAATGGCCCCGGTGATATAGGACCCGGCGCGGCTGCAGAGATAAATCGCCGCCCCCGCCACATCGTCGGGCCCGCCAATGCGGCCAAGCGGCACGCCTGCTGCGACCTTCTCGACCTGCTCGTCGCGGGCGGTGGCAAAGGCGGTCATCCGGCTCTGGAACGGTCCCGGGGCGAAGGCATTGACGGTGATGCGCTGCGCCGAGAGTTCCTCGGCCAGGATCCGGGTCAGGTGATGCACCGCGGCCTTCGAGGCCGAATAGGAATAGGCGCCGTCGGCCACGGGCTGCGTGCCCATCACCGAGCCAAGATTGATGACCCGCGCCGGATCATCGTCGCTGGCGGCGTGGACCATCAGTGGCGTCAGTTCGCGCGTCAGCGTGAACAGGCCCGCCACATTGACCGACATCACCTTGGCCCATGCGGCATGCGGGAACTGGGCATAGTCCGCGCCCCAGGACACGCCGGCATTGTTGACCAGGATGTGGAGCCTGTCCGTGCGCGAGCGGACGGCGTCCGCCAGCGCCAGGACGCCCTCTTCCGTGCCGACATCGCCGGCAAATCCCTCCGCCGAGCCGCTGCCGCCCAGGGCGTTGATCTCTTCGGCGGTCCTGATGCAATCCTCGCCCTTGCGCGAGGCGATCATCACCCGGGCGCCGGCGAGCGCCAGCCCGGTCGCGATCATCCGGCCGATGCCGGTGGCGCCGCCGGTGACCAGCGCGATCTTGCCTTGCACCGAAAACAGGGCCTCTGTGTAACTCATTCCTGCTGCCTCCCGATTTCATCTCCAGCCGGACAGCGGTCGCCATGACGGTCCCCTGTCCGGTCGAATTGGCCTGAGGACGATTGCCGCCCGAAGCCAAGGAGACTAGCATGGCGCAGAATTGACGTGTGCGTAAAGGGAAGATTCGGCAAAGGCCCAATCACGCGGCGCACGCTACCGCTGGGAGGACGCATTGACCGAAACCGGATCCATGGACCTGGGCATCACCGCCCATCTGAAGCCGATTCTGGAAGCCGTGCGCGACATGGTGCGCAACGAGATCATGCCGCTCGACGAGGAATTCCTATCGCTGGTCGGCTCGCAGGGCGACCGCTGGAGCTACACCGACCGCCAGACCGAGATCCTCGAAGGGCTGAAAGCCAAGGCCAAGGCGCGGGGCTTATGGAACCTGTGGCGCACCCAGGCCGAGGGCGGTCTGACAACGGTCGAATATGCCTATCTGGCCGAGGAAATGGGCAAGGCGCATCTGGGCGCCGAAACCTTCAACTGCTCTGCGCCCGACACCGGCAACATGGAGGTGTTGGATCGCTACAGCACGCCTGAGCACAAGAAACGCTGGCTCGAGCCGCTTCTGAACGGTGAAATCCGCTCCGCTTACCTCATGACCGAACCCGACGTCGCCTCCTCGGACGCCACCAACATCTCGATGGCCTGCGTCCGCGATGGAGATCATTACATTCTCAACGGCGAGAAGTGGTGGGCCTCGGGCGCCGGAGACCCGCGCTGCAAGATCTACATCGTCATGGTCCGCACCGGCGGCGACGACACGCCCAGGCACGCGCGGCATTCGATGATTCTCGTGCCGGCGGACACGGCCGGAATCGAGAAGCTGCGGCCGATGCAGGTCTATGGCCAGGACGACGCCCCGCACGGGCATTTCCATCTTCGCTTCACCGATGTCCGGGTGCCGGCCAGCAATCTGCTGGTGGGCGAAGGCAAGGGCTTCGAGATCGCGCAGGGCCGGCTCGGACCGGGCCGCATCCACCATTGCATGCGCGCCATCGGCCAGGCCGAGATGGCGCTGGAACTGATGTGCAAGCGGTCGCTCGAGCGCGAGGCCTTCGGCAAGAAGCTGGCTCAATTGGGCGCCAATTACGACATCATCGCCGAAAGCCGCATGGAGATCGAGATGGCCCGGCTCTTGTGCCTCAAGGCCGCCTGGATGATGGACCAGGGCAATGCGGTGGCCGCTGCCCCCTGGATCAGCCAGATCAAGGTGGTGGCGCCGCGCGTGGCGCTGAAGGTGACCGACGAGGCCGCCCAGATGTTCGGCGGCCAGGGCATTTCCCAGGACACGCCGCTCGCAAGGATGTGGACGCATCTGCGCACGCTGCGCCTGGCCGATGGTCCCGACGCCGTGCACCGCCGCCAGGTGGCTCGAACCGAGCTCAAGCGCTACACCCAGGAAAAGGTCTGATTTTTCATGAAAGCCATTGTCTGCCCCGAATATGGTCCGGTTTCCAATCTCGACTACCGCGATGTGGCCGACCCGACACCCGGACCCGACGAGGTGGTGATCAACGCGCGGGCTATCGGGGTGAACTTTCCCGATGGGTTGCTGGTGCAGGGGCTTTACCAGATGAAGCCCGAGACACCCTTCGTGCCCGGCATGGAGGCGGCGGGTGTGGTCGTGGCGGTGGGCGGCAACGTCACCCATGTCAAGCCGGGATACCGTGCCGTGGCGCTGGTCGACATCGGCGGCTATGCCGAGAAGGTGCTGGCGCCGGCCGCCAAGGTCTTCGTCCTGCCCGAGACCATGAGTTACGAGGACGCCTGCGCGCTGATGTGCGCCTGGGGCACAGCCCATCATGCGTTGCGACAACGCGCTCGACTCAAGTCCGGCGAGACGCTGATGGTGCTGGGCGGCGCCGGATCGACCGGGATGGCGGCGATCGGCATCGGCAAGGCGATCGGCGCCCATGTGATTGCGGTGGCCTCGACGCCTGAGAAGCAGGAGGCCTGCCTGGAAGCCGGCGCCGATGTCGCCCTGCCCTATGACGGCCTGCGCGAGACGCTCAAGCAGACCCACGGCCGCGGCGTCGATGTTGTCTTCGATCCCGTCGGCGGGCCCGCATTCGATACAGCCGCCCGCGCCATGGCGCGCAACGGCAGGCTGCTGGTGGTGGGCTTTGCCTCGGGCGAGGTCCCCAGGTTGCCGGTCAACCTGGCGCTGCTCAAGGAGTTTTCGCTGGTCGGCGTGTTCTGGGGCGCGTTCACCGCCAAGGAGCCCGACGTCTACGCCGCCAACAACCGCGAGCTGTTCGACTGGCATTCCAAGGGCCTGATTTTTCCGCGCATCGACGAACGCCGTCCGCTCTCCGAGGCGGCAACGGCACTGCAGCGCATTCTCGACCGTGGCGCCATCGGCAAGACAATTCTCGTTCCGGAAGGATAGTCCATGACCCTGCCCCGCACCATGAATGCCCTGATTCTCAAGCAGGACGGCTTTGCCTCGAGCCGTGACGGGGCTGCGATCGAGACGTTCGAGCCCTATCTTGACCATGGATCCCTGCCAGTCCCCGAAGCCCGCGCGGGCCAGGTTCTGGTCAAGATGCGGATGGCTTCGGTCAATCCGTCCGATCTCTATTTCATCAAGGGCGAATACGGCCAGCCCCGCGTCAAGGGCCAGCCTGCGGGCTTCGAGGGCGTGGGCGACGTGGTGGGGGGCGAGGGCCTCTACGCACGCTGGCTCAAGGGCAAGCGGGTGGCCTTTGTCGGCGGCGTCAAGGGATCGGGTGCCTGGGCCGAGTACATCGTCGTGCCGGCTGCGATGTGCGTGGTGGTCAAGCCGGCCATGCGCGACGAGGACGCGGCCGGCCACGTGGTCAATCCGGTGACCGCCTGGGCGATGTTCGACATGGTCAAGGACTCAGGCGCCAAGAGCTTCGTCTTCACCGCCGCTTTCTCGCAACTGGGCAAGCTGATGGCCGGGCTTGCCCGCGACAACGGCTATGCGATGATCGCCGTGATCCGCAAGGAGAGCCAGGCCGCGCATTTGAAGGAGCTTGGCGCCAAGCATGTGCTGATCCAGTCCGATCCGGAGTTTTCGTCCAAGCTTGCGGCGCTCTGCAAGGCCGAGAAGCCGCGGATCCTGCTCGATGCAGTGGCGGGGCAGCAGTCGGCCGACATCTTCATGGCCATGCCCAATCGCGCCCGCTGGATCATCTATGGCAGGCTTGCCACCGACGCGCCGTCGATCAGCGAGCCGGGCCAGTTCATCTTCATGGACAAGAAGATCGAGGGGTTCTGACTGAGCCAATGGTTCAGGCACGCCTCGATCCTCAAGAAGATGCGGACACTGCGCGCGGTGCAGGCCCGTTTCATCTCGGGCGCCTGGAAGACCGAAGTGGTGGCGACGGTGAAGCTCGGCGACGCGATACGGGACCTGCCCGAGGCGTTGAAACTGGGCGACGGCAAGGTAATGCTCGTGCCATGACGCAGAAAAACGGCGGAATCTTTTTCTGAAGATCCCGCACTATAGTGCTGATAACGAATATGGTTCTGAGCTTGACCGGATTCGAGCGACACTGTCCGGTGAGCATTCTCCCCTGGTGAAACTTTTCATTCCAACCCGTCGTCCTATCTTCAGGAAGATGGAGGCATGATCATGAAAAACCTGTTTCACCCCGCATGGAGTCTCGCAGCCCTGCTCGCCGCGCTGGCGTTCGGCCCCGCCCGCGCCAATGACGCGGCAACGGCGCGCGGCGTCATCGAAAGCCAGATCGAGGCCTTTCTGGCCGACGACATGGCCACCGCCTATTCCTTCGCCGCCCCCTCGATCAAGCGGCTGTACCCGGATCAGGAGCGCTTCTCGGCCATGGTCCGGCGCGGCTACCAGCCGGTCTACCGGCCGGGCAACTACGCCTTCGGCCGCGGCAAGATCGCGCCCGACGGCGCCGGAATCGTCCAGGAGGTGCTGATCTCCGGCCCCGACGGCGAGGACTGGACCGCGCTCTATTCGCTCGAGCGCCAGCCCGACGGCAGCTTCAAGATCAACGGCGTGCAGATGATCAAGGCCGCCGCCCCGCAGACCTGACCGCCCTCCTCCGCATCTGACCGCCGCGCAAGACCCTGCCTTTCGGCGACGTGGGAGGCTGCCGCCCGGAACAATCGCGAGGCCGCTGCGTTGAGCGCGGATGGTCAGGCATTGCCAGCCGGCCTGATCGCACCCTATGCTGACTGCTGACGCGCGCGAACAGGTTTTTGGCGCGCGGGCTCGCCCGGACCAATGGAGAATTGCCGTGAGTGTCGCCTTCACCAAGGAAGAGAGTTCCGAAACAGCCGCCGAGACGCTGCTGCCCGACCGGCCGATTTCCGGGCATCCCAATCTGGTCACGCTTCAGGGCCTCAAGCTGCTGCAGGCCGAGCTTGACGCAGCGCGGGCGGCCTATGATGCGGCCAATGCGATCGAGGATGTCAACGAGCGCCGCCGCCAGCAGTCGGTGCCCTTGCGCGATGCGCGCTATTTTGCCGAGCGCGTCCGTTCGGCCCAGGTGCAGCCCGATCCCGAGACCCATGACGCGGTCGCCTTCGGCTCGACCGTGACCTACACCCGCGACGACAATCCGCCGCAGACCTACCGCATCGTCGGCGAGGACGAGGCCGACCCCAAGCAGGGCGCGATCTCGTTTGCCTCCCCCGTGGCGCGGGCGCTGATGGGCAAGGCGGTGGGCGATGTGGTCGAGGTCAATGAGCAGGACCTGGAGATCCTGTCGATCGAATGAGCCGCCGTGCGTTCTTGACGCGCGCCGCCATGACCACCTCCGGGCCAGGCGGCCTCCCCCCACGCGTGGGAGAAGGTGGATCGCCGCGAGAGCGGCGAGACGGATGAGCATGTGGGTTTCAGCGGGTGGGACGTTCCCTCATCCGGCCCTTCGGGCCTCCCTTCTCCCTGAGGGAGAAGGGAGAACTGCCGCATGCACTGACACCCCCGTGCGGGCTTCCGCCGGGGTGATGGAGAGAAACGTCAGTCCGGAGGGCCGCACGCGGGCTTTGCCTTCGGAAATTTGGGTTTGTGGCGCATGGCAGGACCATGCACCGGGGTGGCGCAACGCGCGCGCGGCCCGAGATTTGCCGGATGATGTCCGCATCCGACAGGCGGTTGCCGTTGCCTTGCCGCTCCGGCCCGGACGAGGCCAGCAG
>Ga0180017_100006_pt1 | contig 108540 bp, 108 predicted proteins | sample KR46_S_MetaG_FD_129674 | JGI IMG/M metagenome (GOLD analysis project Ga0180017, IMG submission 129674) | Groundwater microbial communities from the Olkiluoto Island deep subsurface site, Finland - KR46_S_MetaG | ecosystem: Environmental > Aquatic > Deep subsurface > Groundwater | place...
AAAACCCGAATCGGTTGCAGCATTACTATCAATACCAGGTGATTATGAAGCCTTCCCCGGACGACATCATCGATCTATATCTAGAAAGCCTGAAGGCGATCGGGATTGATCCGCTGGAACACGACATCCGGTTCGTTGAAGACAACTGGGAGTCACCCACGCTCGGTGCCTGGGGCCTCGGTTGGGAGGTCTGGCTGGACGGGATGGAGATTACTCAGTTTACCTACTTTCAACAGTGCGGCGGATTTGATCTAAAACCGGTCTCAGTGGAGATTACCTATGGGCTTGAGCGCCTCGCACTGTACCTCCAGGGTCGTGACAGCGTCTTTGATATTACTTGGGTGAAGAACATCACCTACGGGGATGTGCACCACCGGGGAGAGGTGGAACATTGTCATTATAACTTTGAAAGTGCGGACGTTAATATGCTGCTCGATCTCTTCGATGCCTACGAGAAAGAGGCCCAGCGGATTGTCGAGAAGAAGCTGGTCCTCCCGGCCTACGACTACGTTCTTAAATGCTCCCATACCTTTAACCTCCTGGATGCCAGGGGCGCGATCAGCGTAACCGAGCGCACCGGGTATATCCTGCGTGTCCGCGCTCTGGCGCGAAGTTGTGCCCAGGCCTATGTGGCGCAACGGGAAGAGCTGGGCCATCCGCTGCTAAAGGAGGGTGCCTAAATGAAGTCCGATTTTCTGCTGGAGATCGGGATCGAAGAAATGCCGGCCCGATTCCTTACTCCGGCCCTCAATGAACTGGAGTCTAAATGCACCCGCCTTCTGGATGAGAAGCGGCTGACCTTCGACGCCATCAAGACCCTTGGTACGCCTCGGAGACTGACGGTGTTGGTAAAGGGGCTGGTTGCGGCTCAGGAACCCCTGACGGTTGAGGTGAAGGGACCACCGCGTAAGGCAGCCTTTGATATCGAGGGATCACCGACCAAAGCCGGTGCCGGTTTTGCCCGAGGTCAGGGCGTTGATCCTGCGGATCTGGTGACGCGGTTGATCGGCCAGGTGGAGTACGTCTTTGCCGTAAAGCAGGATAAAGGATTGGCGGCAATGGCCGTCCTCGGTGAGATTTGTCCGCAGCTCATCGGTGGAATGTCCTTCCCTAAGCCCATGCGTTGGGGCTACTATGACTTTAAGTTTGCACGGCCGATCCGGTGGCTTACCGCCCTGTACGGGGAAGAGGTGATCCGATTCGAAATTGCCGGAGTGTCATCCGACCGGTTCACCTACGGACACCGTTTCCTGAGTAGCGGGATGATCGAACTGTCCGTGGCCGGAGACTACGCAGAAGTGCTGGAGCGGAATTATGTGATGGTCGATCCCGTTCGGCGGCGGGAAGTGATTTGGACTCAGGTGCAGGATGCTGCCACGGCGGAAGGGGGCAGGGTGGAGGAGAACCCGGACCTCCTGCAAGAGGTCGTTAACATTCTTGAATACCCGACTGCCTTCTGTGGTCGTTTTCCTGAAGACTACCTGGCGTTGCCCGAACCGGTGCTCGTAACCCCAATGCGGGAGCACCAGCGCTACTTCCCGGTACGGGGGAAGGACGGGAGCCTCATTGCCCGGTTCGTAGCCGTACGCAACGGTACCACCGAACACCTTGATACCGTGCGCGCCGGAAATGAGAAGGTGCTGCGGGCCAGACTATCGGACGCGGCCTTCTTCTTCCGGGAAGACCTGGAATCACCGCTTTCCGATCGGGTGGAGGATTTGAAGAAGATTGTCTTTCGTGAAGAACTCGGCAGTGTGCACGAGAAGGTAGAACGGATTGTAGCTCTGGGTGCGGTCATCAGCGGGATGCTTGATGCTTCGGACGAGGCCCGGCGGCGGGTGAACAGGGCCGGAACGCTCTCCAAGGCCGATCTGGTAACCGACATGGTGTACGAATTTCCAGAGCTACAGGGAGTGATGGGTCGTGAGTACGCGCTGCGCTCCGGTGAAGAACCGGAGGTGGCGGAGGCTATCCTGGAACACTACCTGCCGCGGGGGGCCGGCGACGTAATGCCGAGCACCATTCCGGGGCGCATTCTGGCGATCGCCGACCGGATTGACAACCTGGTGGGCGCATTTGGTCTTGGCAACCATCCGACCGGATCGGCCGATCCCTATGCACTTCGGCGCCAGGCCCTGGCTATTTGCCTAATCAGTCTAGACTCACCGCTGTATCTTAACCTCAGCGAACTCTTCGCCAAGGCGCACGCCCTTTACGGTGCCAGACTCAAGGTCGGCCTTGGCGAGGTCATCGACGGTCTAAATGAGTTTTTCCGCCAGCGTCTCCGGGGAGTGTTCCAGGAGCGGGGCCTGCGCTATGACGTTGTGGACGCAGTGCTGGCTCTGCCCTTCGGTGATGTGCGCGACCTCTGGGAGCGGGCCTCTGCGGTTGCCGCCTTCCGTGAGCGGGAGGCTTTTCCGGACATTTACACAGCCTTTACCCGGGCCTACAATCTGGCTAAGAACGCCGACCCGTCCGCGCTCGTGTGGCCTGAGCGGTTTATGGATCAGGCTGAGGGAGCACTCTACACGGAGAGCCGGAGAGTACAGGAGAAGGTTCAGGCGGCCTTGAAAGGCCGTCATTATCCGGATGCCTTAGACGCTCTGGCCGAACTGCGGGCCCCGGTCGATGTGTTCTTCGACGCCGTACTGGTGATGGTTGAGGATCAGGACGTCCGTGAAAACAGGCTGGCTCTGCTCAATAGTGTGGCGGAGCAGGTGCAAAAAGTGGCCGATATCTCCAAATTGGTCGTATAGGATTAAAATAAGGTCTTAGTGCTTGAAATAGTATCGGAAAATGACTTACAATGTGATATAAATGATCCTGGAAATTTGCCTTGACGGGGTAATTAGTATGACAGATTACTCCGGAGGAGTGATGGTTATTTGGAACTGACCAAGCGTCAAGAAGAAATCATGAGCATCGTCAAAGGAAACGGCCCGATTACCAGTGAACAGATCGCGGAGCGGCTCTCGCTGACACGGGCCACGCTCAGGCCGGATCTGGCCATTTTAACCATGGCTGGACTTCTGGATGCCCGTCCGCGGGTTGGCTATTTCTTCAGCGGCAAGACCCCCAACCGGCTGGTGGCTCAAAAGATCAAAAGGGTGCTGATCGGCGAGATCAAGTCATTGCCGGTGGTGGTAAAGGACGACTGCTCGGCCCACAATGCGATCGTGAATATGTTCCTGGAGGACTGCGGTACCTTATTTGTAGTGTCGAACAGCAACCTTCTCCAAGGTGTTGTCTCGCGTAAAGACCTGCTAAAGTCAGCGCTTGGTGGAAAGGATCTGAATTCGATTCCGGTGGGTGTGGTTATGACCAGGATGCCTAACGTGGTAACGGTGGAACCGGAGGAGACCCTCTGGGAGGCGGCCAAAAAGATGGCGACCCACGAAATTGATGCCTTGCCGGTTGTCCGTCGGGTGCGGATGGATGACGGCAGCGAGGGATTTGAGGTTGTCGGCCGCGTCAGCAAGAGTAACGTGACCCGCCTGTTTGTGGAACTAGGGGAAGGGTTGTAAAGGGGTGGAGTACGATAAACGGTAAGATCGACGACATTCGCCCGGTTGTATACATCGTATCCGATTCTATCGGTGAAACTGCTGAGTTGGTAGCACGGGCGGCAGCCAGTCAGTTTAACTCAGGGCACGTGGATATTCGACGCGTCCCCTATGTGAACCATGCTGAAGAGATTAGGGAAGTGGTCGAGGAAGCCAGCCACTCTCCGAGCGTAATCCTATTCACCATTGTCCTTGCTGAGCTTCGGGAGACCTTGCTCCGGGAAGCGTCCCGCCACGGGATCACCACCGTGGACATCATCTCACCGGTAATCTCTGCGCTTACGGGTATCAGCGGCCAGGCGCCGCGCCTTGAACCGGGTCTAATGCGTAAGGTTGACCGTGAGTACTTTCAGCGAGTGGAAGCCATTGAGTTTGCCGTTAAGTATGACGACGGCAAGGATCCACGGGGGATTATGCAAGCGGATATGGTGGTAATGGGCGTTTCGCGCACCGGAAAGACCCCACTATGCATGTACCTGGCGCATAAGCAGATTAAGGCCGCTAACATCCCACTTGTGCCCGAGGTAAAGGCACCGGATGAACTGTTTCAACTGGCACCGCATAAACTGATCGGTTTGACCATTCAACCGGGGCAGCTAGCCGGAATTCGACAGGAACGGCTCAGAGCGTTAGGCCTGCCTCCGAACGCTGACTATGCCAACAACGAACGGATCCTTCGAGAACTGGAGTACGCCAAGGAAATTTACCAACGGCTGGGGTGTTCGATAATCGATGTGACCAACAAGGCGGTGGAGGAGACATCCGGGAAGGTGCTGGAAGTCTTCTTCAAGGGCGAGCGCTACCGTCTTGAACAATAGGCTGACTGTTCGAAGGTGTTTGTGGGGGTGGCCCGGAGTGGTCACCCTTTATTATTCAAAGGGAGGAGCATATGCTGCGTCTATTCTGGGCCGTTAACCTTACGGTCGGCGTGAAGGCGTCGGTCGCCGCCTTCCAGGACGAACTTAAAGAATTCAGAGTGCACGCGAAATGGGTGGAGCAGGAAAACCTGCACCTGACGGTGAAGTTCTTAGGAGATGTTGAAGTGGACCTGGTGCCCGATGTGGTCGGTGCCGTAAGGTTAAACCTGAAGGGATTGCCGTCCTTTGGGCTTGGTCTGCATGGATGTGGATCCTTTGGCAGACCGGCGCGGGTGCTATGGGTCGGTGTAAAGGGTGACACCGTAAGCTTCGCAGGGTTGGTGCAAAGGGTGGATAGTGCATTTCGGTATATATTTAGTAGGTTTAAAGCACTTCTCGTAAGTGAGGGAATAGGTATGTTGATCCTGGGTCTAAACGGTAGTCCCCATAAAAACGGCAACACTGCGCAGCTTTTGCGCATCGCGTTGGCTGAAGCTGAACGGCAGGGAGCCAGAACGGAGTTCCTGCAGGTTTCAGAGGCCATGGCCGGGTTGAAACAAGTGTATTGTGTACATTGTTCCACACCCTGCAAAGGTACTTGTTACGAGGGCACCTTGGTCGGTGAAATGTTAGAAGTATTACGTCAGGCCGACGGAATGATCCTCGGCAGCCCTGTATATTTCGGCACGGTGTCCGGTCAACTGAAATCCTTCTGGGATAAAACCCGTAGGCTGCGTAAAGATCTAGCCCTCCTGAACGTGGTGGGAGGATCTGTGGTCAGCGGCGGTTCCCGGTTTGGCGGTCAAGAGTCAACCACGCGGGCCCTACAGGAAATGATGCTGGTTCAGGGCATGACTGTGGTCGGTGACGGCTATATGGGTGATGACGCCGGTCACTCCGGCGCTTGTGCCAAGGCTCCGGTAGACAGCGACCCCGAGGTGGCGCAGCGGGTGCAGATACTGGCCCGACGTGTGTACCAGGTGGCATACGCGACGCGAGAGATTAGAGCCCTCAGCAGGTGAGCGGTGGGGATTCTCTCCCGGGCCGAGGCCCGGGATTTTTATCGTCAGGGGGCGGTTTAGATGGATGCATCCAGTCTCCGTGGCTGGACGGAAGAACTCGAAGCCCGAAATCTGTCCCCGAAGGCCTGCCGCAGCCGAGACAGCCGGGGGCGGGTGAGTCCGGAGCCTGCGTGTGCGGTGCGGACTGCCTTTCAGCGGGACCGTGACCGGATCATTCACTCTAAGGCCTTTCGCAGGTTAAAACACAAGACCCAGGTATTTATCATTCCGGAGGGGGATCATTATCGGACCCGCCTGACTCATACTTTGGAAGTGGCCCAGATCGCCCGTACCGTGTCCCGGGCCTTACGTCTGAACGAGGACCTGACCGAGGCCATTGCTCTGGGACACGATCTTGGCCATACACCATTTGGCCATACCGGGGAGCAGGCTCTGGCCGAGGTTCACCCGGGTGGCTTCGAACACAATGAGCAGAGTCTGCGCGTGGTCGAAGTCCTGGAGGGGGAAGAGGGGGGTCTGAACCTCACCTGGGAAGTACGGGATGGCATTCGGAAGCATACCGGCCTGGACTTGCCGGAGACGCTCGAGGGACAGGTCGTAGCTCTTGCAGACCGCATCGCCTATATTAACCACGATATTGATGACGCCATTCGGGGCGGCGTGTTGACTCTGGGCCAGTTGCCGCAGGAATGCCTCAGCGTCCTGGGTCAGGAGCATCGTCAGCGGATAGATACTATGGTGACCGACGTTATTAAGGCCAGTTTTGGAAAACCCAGGATTCAAATGACCGCCCGTGTGCGCAGGGCGGTGGAGAATCTGCGAAACTTCATGTTCGAAAAGGTGTACCTGGCTTCCGAGGCGAAGCGTGAGGAATCAAAAGCCAGGCACGTGGTGCAGAGCCTATACCGCTACCACGTTGAAAACGTGCGGATTCTGCCGCCCGAATACTTGAAACGGATGGACGACTTTGGGGTACACCAGACCGTATGTGACTATATTGCTGGCATGACAGACCGTTACGCGGTTGCCGTTTTTCAGAAACTGTTTGTACCCAGAGGTTTTCGGGTGTTTGAAGACCCTTAAAAATTGTCGACATAGGGCAGGAAAATAGTTGGCCGCAGCGAATATTCTAATAAGTGGCTGCTGGCCGGGATGTTGAGGGTGATCGTGGTGAGCGGGCGAATTCCCGAAGAACTGGTGGATGACGTCCAGAACCGGTCCGATATCGTTGAGGTAATCACCGATTATGTCCGGCTGGAGCACAAAGGGCGCAACTACATTGGGCTGTGTCCTTTTCACCAGGAAAAGACACCCTCGTTTACGGTTACCTCCGAGCGCCAGATGTTCTATTGTTTCGGGTGTAGTACCGGAGGCAATGTCTTTAGGTTCATCATGCTTAAGGAGAACCTTAGCTTTCCGGAAAGTGTACGCTATCTGGCAGAGCGGGTTGGAGTGCACATTCCGGATACGGACTCACGTGCCGATGAGCGACTGGATCCGACCTTTGAGATCAATGCCTTGGCCCGGGACTTCTACCGCCGGGCTCTGGCTGAGGAGGATTCGGGTCGGACGGCACGGATGTACCTTGAACAGCGTGGTATTCCGTTGGACGTACAGGATCAGTTTCAAATCGGCTATGCCCCATCCGGATGGGAGGCGCTGTCGGGGTTTATGCGGCGCAAGGGGCTCACCGATGTCGAGCTTGTACGTGCGGGTATTGCGGTAAAATCGGAGCGGGGCGGCGTATACGACCGGTTTCGAAACCGCATCATCTTCCCGGTGTGGGACGTTCGGGGCAGGGTGGTTGGCTTCGGCGGGCGAGTGCTGGATGACAGCCTTCCGAAATACCTGAATTCCCCGGAGACTCCGGTCTTCCAAAAAGGGAAATACCTCTACGGCCTACACCTTGCGAAGCAGGGCATCCGGGAGGAAGGCCGGGTTGTTATCGTGGAAGGATATCTGGATGTCATTGCGGCGCACCAGTACGGGGTCTGCAACGTGGTGGCCGCTCTAGGGACCAGCCTGACCAGGGATCAGGGCCGGCTGTTGATGCGGCACACAATGGATGTCCTGGTAGCCTTCGATGCGGATCCAGCCGGAATCAAGGCGACGATTAGAAGTTTAGATATCTTGCAGGATCTGGGTTGCCGGGTGGGGGTTGTATCTGTTCCGGAAGGCCAGGACCCGGATCAGTTCCTTAGGGAGCAGGGTCTGGACGGATGGAAGCACTTGGTAGACATAGCCACACCATTGCTGGAGTACAAACTGCATCACGTCCTGGCAGAGATGCCCAGTGATGCTCCGCAGCATCGCCTGAATATAGTACAGCAAATAGTACCTAATATTCGAGCGATGAACAGTGAGGTTGACCGGGAAATTAGCATCCTTAAGGTGTCTGCCATACTAGGGCTGAATCCGCAAACGGTTAAGGCCGAAATAGGTAGATTTGGGGCCGGTGGGCCAGAGAAATGGCCAAATTCGGATAAAATTGCTAAAAAGCTGCATAATATAGTTACCAATAAACCCCACGCCAGGCAACAGGCGGAACTCGGCCTGCTGCGAATGGTCATAGAGAACCCGGAGTACCTTGAAGCGGTAAGACCGGAACTGGGTGAGCGGTTTTTTGTAAACAATGGCTACCAACATATACTCGATGCGTTTCAGTGTCGGGTGAGCAACGGGGACTGTAAGCCGGCGTTTTTGGCCAACGACCTGAATGATGATGACCAACACCTCCTTGGAGCGGTAATGGCCGGGGAACTGCCAGAGGGAGACAGGGAAGTACTGTTAAAGGACTACATGAGGACCATTAAGCTGAGTGACAAGCGGCAACAGAAACGAGACCTTTTGGCGGACCTCGACGCCGCCGAACGTGCAGGCGACCTTAAGCGGGCAACCGAACTGATGATAGTCATCAACAACCTAATGAAGACACCCTAGAAAGGGGGGAGTAAGTGTGCGGGAAGAAGTGAATACTTCCATTCAGGAACTGGTAGATAAGGGCAAGCTACAGGGATCATTAACCTATCACGAGGTTATGGACGGCTTACAGGGTGCCGACCTGACACCGGAGCAGATTGACGACGTTTACGAGAAGCTAGCTGGGATGGGCATCGACGTGATTCCGGACCCACCGGAGCTTGAAAAGCTAGAAGATACACCTAGAGAACCGGAAGCCGTTATAGCCGTACCCGATGGCGTTGACATAGATGATCCGGTTCGCATGTATCTCAAGGAGATCGGGCGCATTCCTCTGTTGACTCCAGAACTGGAGGTCAGCCTGGCCAAGCAGATGGAGGCCGGGGACGAGGAAAGCAAGCGCCGTCTCATCGAGGCCAACCTGCGTCTGGTGGTGAGCATCGCCAAGCGTTACGTTGGACGCGGGATGCTGTTCTTGGACTTGATTCAGGAGGGCAACCTCGGTCTGATCAAGGCCGTTGAGAAGTTTGACTACCGTAAGGGATACAAATTCAGCACCTATGCTACGTGGTGGATTCGTCAGGCGATCACCAGGGCTATCGCTGACCAGGCCCGGACCATCCGGATCCCGGTGCATATGGTGGAAACGATCAACAAACTGATCCGTGTATCCCGGCAGTTGCTTCAGGAACTAGGGCGTGAACCGGCACCTGAGGAAATCGCCCGGGAGATGGATATCTCCGAGGAAAAGGTCCGGGAGATCATGAAGATCGCCCAGGAGCCCGTTTCGCTTGAAACCCCGATTGGTGAAGAAGAAGATTCGCACCTTGGTGATTTCATCGAAGACCAGGATGCCCAGGCTCCGGCTGAGGAAGCTTCCTTTACGTTACTTCGGGAGCAGCTGGACGAGGTTTTGAAGACTCTTACCGAACGTGAACAGCGAGTGTTGCGCCTGCGGTTCGGTCTGGATGACGGTCGGGCTCGGACGCTGGAAGAAGTGGGACAGAAGTTCGGGGTCACCCGCGAACGGATCAGGCAAATTGAGGCCAAGACGTTGCGCAAGCTGCGCCACCCAAGCCGGAGCAAGAAGCTCAAGGACTACTTGGAGTAGAGCACAAGGATACTCCAAGCCCAGGGTAGGCGGGCCCCGGCGTTGACGCCGGGGTTGTTTTGCGCTATAATCAAGTTTGTAGCTTTTCCGTGGGCCCATAGCTCAATGGTCAGAGCATCCGGCTTGAAACAGGGGATCTAAGTCGGGATCACAAAACGTTCCGATATGATTGACTGTCAAGGGCTGCCTGGAGAGTAATCTTCGGGTGATACCTGCCAAACTCGGGGAAGCCTAAGCCAATGGGTATGGTAATCCCGAGCCAAGCCTCATCTTGAGGAAGGTGTAGAGACTAGACGGCAGGCACCCTGCAAGCAGGGTGAAGGGATAGTCCAGACCACAAACCCGAAAGGGGCAGCGAAAGCTGAAGTGGTATGCATAACCGGCTGGTTCCAGGTTCGAGTCCTGGTGGGCCCACCAAAACAGAAGTCAGAGGACGGAAGTCGGAGGTCGGACTGACGTAGAGTATCGGCCGATTGATTCCGGATAAATGAATAAGGGCGATTAGCTCAGCGGGAGAGCACCTGCCTTACAAGCAGGGGGTCACTGGTTCGATCCCAGTATCGCCCACCAAATGAATAAGGTATTCCTAAGCCCTTCGGGGTTTGGGAAATTATTGTTTTGGGCGTGGGAGGCTGGCGAATGCCAGCATCCCACTTTCGCTGACAGATAACAGTACCCCTCAAATGAAGCCTACTGCAACCTCATCCTCGCTATCTGCACTGCTAATGCCTCTTCTGGGTATAGAGATACTCGATCGTGAAGTCGTTCTTGTCCTTATAGCACTCAGGACAAAGCCAATCCTCCGGCAGATCTTCGAAATCGGTCCCTGGCGGAATTTCGTCCGTTCCCTTCTCCGGATCATAGACATATTCGCAAACACATACCCACTTGGCCATAATCTCTCTATCCCTCCTTAATTTGTGCAGTGCTGGTTACGGTTGTTCTTCAGGCAACGTGTCAAATTCTGAAGCGCGCAATGATTCCCATAAGCGTGTATCCCAGCAGCAAACGATTACGGGTCTCTTTACCTGGCGCCTAATGGTTACGGCAGAAGCCAAGTGAATAGCATCAAAGCCTCGCAGGCGGTGCTGCTCAGCCAAGTCCCCAGCCAGTGTGATGAGCACCTCGGAAACTTCCACGGATAGATAGCTGGCCCAGTCTTTCTTTAAGGCACCAACCACCAGATGGTAGCTGTTTTCGTCCAGAATGCCCTCACGCTGCGCACGGGCTAGGGCGGCCCGGGCTTCGACGTAGGCAACTTTGGAGGTGGCCACTACGGACGAAGCATTTACCAGACTCCGGATAGATTTGGAGCCTATCTCCTGGACGTAGAGCTTGATTAGGGCACTGGTATCCAGGTAAACGATCACCGCCGATCCTCCGCAACCAGATCCGCCAGAGTTTTGGTATCCTGTGCCTTGACCGGCGAAGATAATCCTTTCGGTTTACCTCCGCTCCAGGAAACTAGGCCGGCTTCGATCAAACCGACTATTCCCTCGGGAACCGGCGAGTTCAAGGGCACCAACCTAGCCACCGGGACGCTGCGTACCGTAATGGTAATCGTTTCTCCTTCTTTAACCCGCTTCAGATATTGGCTAAAACGGGTCTTTATTTCTCTGCTGCCCACTTGCATATCCACCCACCTCCATGTGGTCACATTATATCCGACAAAGAACCACGTTGCAACAACCTGTTGGGATGGGCGACAGCGTTTCCGGAGACTTACGGATTGTCAGACGCAAGGCATGTCAATGACAGCCTGGGGTAGCTTAAGTGCAGGAATCTAGAAGCAGTATGTCGAAAACGGCAATCTAGTAAAAGTTTTACCCAATCGTGGTGTTGGACAAAGGGCGAATCGTCGAAACCGGCACGTACGACGAGTTGATGGCCTTGGTGTATTCGCGGAGTTGGCTAGACCGCAACTCGCCTAGTTTTCCGAACGGCCCTCCACAAGAGAGTAGAAAGATCAGAGATCTCCTAATTAGAAGGTATCCATCGGTGGTTGTACAGCATTGTCATTAGATGGAATGCACAACATAAAGAATAGGGCACTTAAGGGGGGCTTTACCTGGCTAACAGACTTAACTCTCCATCAACCTTCAAATTTGCACTGATTGCGGCGGCGGGCATTATGGTCTTCATTGGATTGGGCCTCGTTACCGGCACTTGGAGTTGGGGATTTCTGATCGGCTGGCTGGCCGGTAGCCTTGGAATCTGGTGGCTCCGCACCGGTTCTCCGAAAGCCAGCGGAAAACGGCCCGGCAACAAGAAGAGGCGCAGAAGAAGATAAAAGGGTTCGGAAGGAATAGAGGCGGCCCGTTGGATGGGCCGCCTTTCCTGATCGGCGTAGTCCCTAGATTAAGGAGCGACCTTGTCCGAGGCCAAGAGGTATTGATGGAAGAAATATTCGCCTATGGCAACTAATACTCCGAACACGATCAGGGACAGTGCGGACACCATGATGACGGGAATGAACAGGGCAAAGAGGAATGCCACGACGGCCACCATCAGACCGTCCCCAACGCTGGCGACGATGTTGCCGTAGTTTCGTAGTACTACTAGGTCACCGAAGAGGTAATTCACAGCCGTGGCCACTATGGCAATGAACAGCACCCAACTGACCGGGTTGGCATCGATCACGGTCAACGCGATGTAGGCGAAAACGAAGGCCATCAGAAACTTCACCAGCAGGGCGGTTGTGGTTCTCATTGTTTTTCCTCCTTGCCTCCACATGTTGTGGTATGTAGATAGCCTTCCTAGATCCGAAACCAATATTCAGTAGGCAATAACCCATTGACACGTGTTAGACCGGGTGGTATAACCAGACTAGGTGGTCTAGACTGGGTGGTTTAGGGCGGATGATGTAGGTCATGGTGGAGATGGTGAAGATCTTTGGGTTTGTTCTAGCTGCCGGGGTGGTCGGCACCAGTCTCGCCATGTGGGTGATGGGTGAACGCTGGCAGCGTATTGAGCGCAGTGCCTACGGCGGTGAACGCCGGCCCTGGTGGTTCTACGTGGGCTCAGTTCTATTGATCGCATTCTATGGTGTAGCACTGGCGGCATTTTTGGGGAGTCCGGACAAGACCTGGGCTGGTTGGGTACTGATGTTGGTGATTCCCCTGGGATGGGTGATTAAGGGTGGACTTCTGGTATTCAGCGAAAAGGGGCGAAAGAAGATAACAGCAATAGCGGGGGACGAGGGGTGGCGGAAAGTAGCCTTAGCCAGACTACCGGTGGCCTTGATTTTGGTGATTCTAGCGGCATTGGCCTAGACATGAAATGGGGTGACGATTTTGACCAAACAGGGTTTTCTTAATCTTCCAGATGCCGAAAAAGAACCCATTGTAGAGGCTGCGATGGATGAATTTGCGAAACAAGATTTCTTCAGTGCTTCACTTAATCGAATCATTCAAAACGCCGGTATCTCCAAAGGCAGCATGTATCATTACTTTCACAACAAGGAGGACCTTTACCTGTACATCCTTGGTGTGATCGGGGAGAAGAAAAAGGAGTTCATGGCAAAAGGTTTGGCTGGACTGAACAAACCACTGCACCAAATGAGCTTCTTTCAATCCTTCGAAGTTCGGTTCAAACTGGGAGTGTCCTTTGCTCTGGACAACCCGCGATACCAGCTGATCGGCGAGAACCTGGAGAGAATCAAGGACTCAGCCCTCTACAGTAAGTTTATGGCCGGCATGGGTGTGGAACTTGAGAACTACATGCGGGCCATGGTGGATCAAGCGATAGCATCCGGGGAACTGCGGGACGATCTGGACCGTGACTTCATCGCTCGGGTCTTCAAGTTTGTGATGATTAACTTCCGGCAGATATTCCCCGAGTCGACCGGTCAGGACGGCATCGACCGGGATCGAATCTACCGGGATATGGAGCAGTTGGTGGCCTTCCTAAAGAACGGTTTACAAGACCTGAAGTGGTTGTAGGGCTGCAGAGGATCGCAGCATTACGCCCCCACACGCACAGTTTTATCTAATGCGGGAGAATATGAAGGATGAGGTGAACAAGGTGATCGATGTCCGCGATCTGCACTATACCTATCCTGGGGCACATCAAAAGGTATTGCACGGCCTCAACTTCACTATTGAGGATCAGGAGATCTTCGGTTTCCTCGGCCCATCCGGTGCGGGCAAGTCCACTACGCAGAAGATTCTCATTGGCCTGCTGAAGAACTACCAGGGTAGCATCACAGTGCTGGGGCGGGAGCTTAGTGCGTGAGATAATGCTTTCTACGAGCAGATCGGGGTCTCATTCGAACTCCCCAATCACTACCTGAAGCTTACGGCCCGTGAGAACCTGTCCTATTTCCGATCGCTCTACCAGGGGCTGGGACCGATCCCTGACCCGATGGAGATATTGACGTCGGTAGGCCTTGCGGACGACGCGGATAAGCGGGTGGCCAAATTCAGCAAAAGCATGAAAATCCGGCTGAACGTGGCCCGTAGCCTGCTGTATCAGCCGAGGTTGCTCTTTCTGGACGAACCGACCAGCGGCCTCGATCCAGTGAACGCCCGCAATATATCAAAGTTACCGGACAGGAGTTATCGAAATGAGCCGCTTAATTTCGGCGATGAAGACGGATGTTACGGTCCAGGTACGCAACCGCTAGGAGTCGTGCTGCAATTGGTCTTGATTGCCATCCTAGCCGGACGTTTTAGGGACGCAGCTTACGGTAGATCATGATTTCTCGGTGGAGCATTGGTTCCGGAAGTTGTGCTAAGCTCTGATGATCCGGCGGGTAGGCAGGTATCTTCAGTCCGGCCATTTTTATGGGTGCAGATTGTGTATAATAATGGCAGGATGTGGGCGAGTCGAAAAGCTTGTCCTTTGGAGTTGACCGGTGTGCTCGGTGCGAGACTAAGGAAGATTGCGGGACTGGTTCCGTCGGATAGCCGCCTGGCGGACATCGGGACCGACCACGCGCTCCTACCTTTGTATTTGGTGCAAAAAGGTATATGTCCGCAGGTAATCGGAGTGGAGAAGGCCCCCGGCCCGCTTCAGGCGGCCCTTCGGGCGGTGAGCAAGTCCGGCCTAGAGAGATATATTGACGTGCGGGAAGGCGACGGTTTGGAACCGATTGCCCCCGGTGAAGTAAACGCAGTGGTGATTGCGGGGATGGGCGGTCAAACCATTGCTAATGTCCTGGAACGTGCGCCACAGGGCGTTTTGATCGGTGTCCGGAGCCTGGTTCTGCAACCAATGAACCGCGGTGCGGCACTACGGGAGTGGCTGTACGGCCACGGTTGGCCGCCGGTAGGCGAGGAACTGGTAGATGAGAGTGGCCGGCTTTACGAGATAATTGCTGCGAAACCGGGCCAGAGAGAAGCGGTAACGCCTGATGAAATTCTACTGGAAGTGGGACCGCTATTGTGGGAGAATCGCCATCCGCTGTTGGCTAACCACCTGGCCGAATTAATACAAAAGTATGAACGAATGTACGAAGGAATAGTCCGTGCCAGTGCCTGCGACCCTTGTAAGCGGGCCGAGATTGAAGCACGGTTGCACAGTCTGAAGGAGATGATGAAATGCTTGTGAAATGTCAGACCATCATTACATTCATTGAAGAGATGGCACCTAAGTCCCTAGCCATGGAAGGGGACAATACCGGCTGGCAGGTTGGTGACCCGGGCCGTCCCGTGGATCACGTACTCCTGGCCTTGGACGTCGGTGAACAGACGGTGGCTGAAGCGGCTGAACTCGCCGCCCAACTAATCATCAGCCATCACCCGCTGATCTACAAACCCATGCGGAGTATCCGCTTCGACCTGCCATTGGGTCGGATCGTCTCCGGTCTGATCCGATCCGATATCGGGGTGTACAGTGCCCACACCAACCTGGATGCCGCGGAAAACGGGGTCAATACTGCTCTCGCGCAACGGCTTGGGCTAGTCGAGATTGGGCCTCTGAGTCCAGAGCTGGAAGGCTTCGGACGGGTCGGTCGCTTACCGGAGGCGGTGACTTTTGCGCAGTTCATCGGGATGGTGAAGGTGGCGCTCGGGATACCGGGCAGCCGGGCGGGCGGTCCGCTTAGCAGGAGAGTCAGCAAGGTGGCGATCTGCGGCGGTTCCGGCGGTGACCTCTGGTCCAAGGCCGCCTTTGCCGGAGCAGACGTGTATGTTACCGGTGATTTGAAGTATCACACGGCCCAGGAAATCCTGAACGCAGGGATGAACTTCATCGATCCCGGTCATTTCGCCTCGGAACGAGTGATCCTTGATCCGTTGGCGGAATACCTCAGGGAGCGGATCACGAAAGCGAAACTGGATGTGAAGCTTTCCGTCTCCCGTACGGACAGCGATCCGTTTGTGTTCCGCTAGACGGCATATGGAGGTATTGTCGGCGTTTTCCATTGATTATTGCCGATATTGCTGGTATCATGTAAAAAGTGAGTAAGCTGGATGGTCGCGGACACGCAAGTGTCTGAGGAAAGTCCGGGCTCCATAGGGCAGGGTGCCGGGTAATACCCGGTGGGGGCGACCCCAAGGATAGTGCCACAGAAATGTGTACCGCCTTTTGGGAAGTGAGAAGTGGGAGATTGGAAGTGTGTGTAGACACACATACCGCCAACTCTTAGCTTTCACTTCTCAGGGGGTAAGGGTGGAACGGTGCGGTAAGAGCGCACCAGCGGTCAGGTAACTGGCCGGCTAGGTAAACCCCACCTGGAGCAAGACCTAATAGGGGAACGATGGAGCGGCCCGCTCTGTTCCCGGGTTGGTCGCTAGAGGCGCCGGGCAACCGGCGTCCCAGACAGATGACCGTTTACGACAGAACCCGGCTTATAGGCTTACTCGCACACGCCAAACTACGGTGTAACCCGTGGTTTGGCGTGTTTTTTGCCGTTCCAACTATTCATTATTTCACACCTTACATCCTATCTACTGTATCTTCTTGCAGTCCGGCAAGTATGTTTTAACCAGTTAACTTGAGGCTGGAAATAGGAACAATCGTTACGCTATTGATTTGCCTTTCTTTGAAGAGAGGAATCTTGTAGGAGTATGGCGAAAATTAGCATGTTTCTGCGAGATGCCAGGCATGAGCAATGTCGAGGTTTTAGGATAACTGCAAATTGTTGATCCAGCGGTTAAGGTGATCAGTAACGGGTTTTGTGACACTGTGGCTGCACGGGCCATGAGGCCGAACGGGCGAAAAAGCATAACCACGCAAGGGGATGACAGTCATGAAGGTTGGAGTTGGGTTCAGTCGTAATCCGCAGTCACTGGAAGCCGCCAAGCGGGTAGCGCACCAAGCCCTACAAGGCTTGGAGCGACCGGCGGTAGCTTTTCTCTTTACTACGGATGGATATGACCAGGAGGCAGTCCTCAAGGGTGTTCGTGCCGAGCTAGGCGGTTCACCTTTGGTTGGTGCGTGTGGAGCGGGGATAGTGACGCCGGAAGGAATCCACGAAAATGGTGTGGGGATGCTGGTGCTAGCTGGAAAACAGATTTCTGCCGTTACGGCGCAGGTCAGGTTCTCGCCTGAGGCGCCGGAGAAGACCGGAGAGTACCTGGGTGAGGAATTGTTGGCCGGCGGGGCACCGTCTTCCGGCACAGTGTTCGTATTTCCGGATGGTTTAGCAGGCAATATCTCCCGAATGCTTAGAGGGTTGTACGGTGTAATGGGGCCGGACTTCCAGTACGTAGGTGGAGGCACAGGGGACAATCTTAGGTTTCGCCGGACATTCCAATTCACCGAGGACGGAGTGGCCAGTGGTGCGGTGGCGGCCGCGCTGGTTTCCGGTGTATCATTCGGCATCGGCATTGGACACGGCTGGAAACCAATCGGGTCTCCGTTGATTATTACTAGAGCAAACGGCAAAACCGTCTATGAATTCGACGAGCGACCGGCTTTCGAGGTTTACTCGGAAAGACTGGGTGGTATCACACAGGAGGATTTTGCTGAGTATGGCATGCACCATCCGCTGGGGATAATCGACGCCTCCGGCCGGTTCATCATTCGTGATCCACTAAGGGTAGGCCCAATGGGTTCTTTGGAATTGGTTACGGAAGTCCCTCCCAGAGCTGTGGCGTACTTAATGAGCGCAGAAGTAGAGGCACTTGGCGCCTTGGGCCGCGAAGTGTGTAGTCAAGGCATGGAGAAAGCCAAAGTACCAAGATTTATGCTGGTTTTTAACTGTGTTTCCCGTTTTATCCTGGGGCAGAATCACGACGAAGTGGCAGTGCTGCGCAGTGCGGGGGGGGCGTCTTTGCCGTTGGTGGGCTTGCTTACTTTTGGGGAGGTGGCTGCCTACAATGATGTGCCTTTGTTTCACAACAAAACCCTAGTGGTGGCGGTGGGAGGCCAATAAAATGTACCAAAATTACGGTTTAGCCGAACTCTCTGTTCTATATGAAATTTCCTCGCTGGACTTTTCCGGTTCGGAGGAAAGCCTGTTCCAGGAGTTGGTAGAAAAGGCCAGCCGTCTCTTTGGCGTGCGCCGTGTTGTTCTTATCCTGAACGCCGGGGCCAGCATACAGTCATCGCAGATGTGGGGATTCGTCCGCCATTCGGCAGATGCCGGTAATGAGTATGTCCTTCGAAACCGGTTCTGTCCAGAGGCCTACGTTAACAATCTAATCAGCAACGTTGAGTTGGGTACGCTTTATCTGGAGAAAAGAGGGGGGTTCTTCAGTCACGAGATCCGGCTCTTGGACATACTCTCTAGACGGTTGATCGAAGTACTGGATTCCTACCGCTTGCAGGAGGAAGTACGCTGCGCCAACGAGCGTTTTCGGATCGGTGTGGAAATGAATCCCTTGGTTGCGTTTTTCGTCTTCGATCGAGAGGGGATTCTTGTGAACTGGAACCCAGAGGCGGAAAGGATCCTTGGGATTAACGGGCAAATAGGCCAGTCAGTCCCGAGATGGCTTTTGCCCTATATCGAACCTAGAGGAGAGTTCGAAAACACCATTACCGACATCCATCGGTCCGGATGCTCAAGCTCGCCCCGGGAATGGATGGTGCATACCCCATCCGATGACCGACGCTGGGTCTTGATGACGCTGGTTCCCGTTAGAGATCGCAACGGCGTTGCTGAGGTTTTCGGCATGGCAGTGGACATCAGCGAGCGCAAGCGGGTGGAAAACGAGCTGCGGTACCGGCTTGAACTCGAGGAGTTCATTGCCCATATATCAACAGAATTCATTAACCTTGCCCCCGAGGATATCAATGCAGGCATCAACAAGGCGCTTGGAGAAATCGGGAGATTTGCTGGCGTTGATCGCAGTTACGTGTTTCTGCTATCGGAAGACAATCACCGGTTTTACAATGCATACGAATGGTGCGCCGAAGGGGTTGAACCGCAGAACCAGGACCTTCAGGATCTGTCCGTGGATTCCTTCCCGTGGTTTTGGGAGACTATGAGGCGCCTTGACGTTGTCCATGTGCCGCGTGTCGCTGACCTTCCTCTGGAAGCCGAAGTAGAGAAGAGGACTTTTCAGACGCTGGGGATTCGGGGACTTATTTGTGTCCCGTTGGTCCGCAAGAAAACGCTGATTGGCTTTCTCGGTTTTGACTCCGTACAAGGGGGGATAACGTGGTCGGATGAAAGCATCGCATTTGTCAGGATCGTGGGTGAGGTCATCGTGAACGCCCTAAGCCGCAAATGGGCGGAGACTGAAATAAGGCGGGCCAAAGCGCTGCTGGAGGGGGTATTGGATGCTATTCCTGATGCGGTTGCAATCCAAGACTCAGACCACCGGGTGATAAGGCTGAATCGGGCAGGCTACCGACTCTTTAACGCAGATCCAGATCAGATCGAGGGGAAGAAATGCTATGAGTTGATCGGTCGGGTGGACAGGTGTCAGCCCTGTGCTACGGAAGCGGCTTTAAAGACAAAGAAGCTCGAGCGGTTAGAGAAGTTTGTTCCTGAGTTAGGCCTGTACATGGACTGCCGCAGCAACCCGATCCTGGACGACAATGGTGAAGTGCTGGTCGTTGTGGAGCAATTCTACGATGTGACTGAACGCCGGGAAATGGAAGAGCGATTAAGGCAGCTCAGCATCCGTGACGGCTTGACCGGCCTTTACAACCGTGCCTACTTCGAAGAGGAGATGCATCGCTTGGAGGGAAACCGCTTTGTTCCTGTGGGGGTGATTGTCTGTGATGTCGACGGCCTTAAATTGATTAATGACACCCTGGGACACGACGCGGGGGATGCGCTGCTTTTGGCGGTCGCTGATTCCCTCAGGGAGTCTTTTCGCCAGAGTGATGCGATCGCCCGGATAGGAGGGGATGAGTTCGCTGTTCTACTTCCGAAAACGGAGCGGGTGGCTGTGGAAAGAGCTATTCAGCGAATTCGGGATGCCATCGTAAGACACCATGCAGAAGCTTGGAATGGATCCTTAAGTCTGTCGATCGGAGGTGCCGTGGGCGATGGCACGCCAAGAGAGATCTATAGACAGGCTGACAATAACATGTATCGCGAGAAGCTGCATCGCAGTCAGAGTGCTCGTAGCGCTATCGTTTCCACTCTGATGAAGATGTTGGAAGCCCGTGACTTCATCACTGAAGGTCACGCTGACCGCCTTCAGCAGTTGGCTTATGAGTTGGGCCGGGCCGTTGGTTTGTCCGAGCGGCAACTGGGCGACTTGTGTCTCCTTGCCCAATTTCATGACATTGGCAAAGTCGGGATTCCCGACCGCATCCTCTTTAAGCCGGGGCTGCTTGCACCTGAAGAGCGTGTGGAAATGCAGCGGCATTCTGAGATCGGCCACCGAATTGCCCTGTCCGCGCCCGATTTGGTTCCAATCGCCGACTGGATTCTCAAACACCATGAGTGGTGGAACGGTAATGGTTATCCGCTTGGCCTCAAGGAACGCGAAATACCTCTAGAGTGCCGCATTCTCGCCATTGCTGACGCTTATGATGCGATGACCAGTGACCGTCCCTACCGAAAAGCGATGTCGATTGAAGCAGCAATAGCAGAGCTAACGAAATACGTCGGAGTCCAATTCGACCCTGGGCTGGTACAGGTATTTGTTCAGGTGATTGGGAACAGGCTCCCGGAAAATCAAAAGAAGTAGCGGTGCAGCACCGGGGGGTCAGGTAGGGGAGTTCGGACCTTATCCGTTCCTGTGATGGGAAGACTCCCAGGAGACGTAAGTCCGACCGGCAAGACGCAATTGTGAGATTGAATGCGTCCCTTTCGACACTCAAATAGCAGGGTGAACACAACTAATAATTCTGGGATGTGGTGTCATGGATCAGGGTATCGGCGACCTATTTCAGCGGGAGACCAAGGAGAGCCGCCACACGATCCGGTCTAAGGGGTCTAGGTCGACGGGTAAACCGGAGACGTACAAACGGTACGATAACGTTCCTAAGGTGGAACTACCTAAGCCGCTGACGGATGGTGGCCTGTCCTTGTGGGAGTCATTTCGCCGGAGGCGCACCGTGCGCCGCTACGAGGAGCAGCCGGTGTCTCTGGCTGAGTTGTCCCAGTTACTATGGGCCACCCAGGGGATCACGGCTGTTAAGGGTGACTATGCTTTCCGGTGCACACCATCGGCCGGAGCTCTGTATCCCGTGGAGACCTACCTGGCGGCCAATCGGGTCGATGGGCTGCGTTCGGGAATATACCATTACGGGGTGGGCGTGCACCAACTGGCCGAGATTAAACCGGGTCCCTGCGGGCGGATGATGGTCGAAGCCGCTATGGGCCAGACCAAGTTGGAGCGGGCCGCCGTCGTCTTCATCTGGTCGGCCGTAGTTCCGCGGGTGAAGCGGGAGTATCACCAGCGGGCTTATCGTTACATCTACCTGGATGCTGGTCACATCGCGCAAAACCTTGCTCTGGCGGCCGTGAGCCTCGGCCTGGGCACCTGCCCTATCGGTGCGTTTTTTGACGATGAAATGAACGGGCTGCTGGGGCTAGACGGGACGGACGAAACGGTGATTTATATGACGACGGTGGGCCGACCGGCGCCTCGGGATTAGTGGCGGATTGAAACCGCATAAGTCTCAGGGTTAATGGCTCCTACGAAGTCTTTTTGCTTTGTTGCTAGCCTCAATAAAGGGGATTTGTGCAATCAACGAGAAAGGAAAGGAATTCCGGAGCAAGGCGGTGCTCTTGTAGTTGGCTACAGATTCACTTACTACCGAATCCAATCGACCTGGGGATGCACACCGGTCGGAGACGGAGAAAGCCGGCAGGGGGGGCCTGCACTACGGTTATGTTATCTTGGTCTTTGGGTTCCTGACGGTAACCGGCGCCCTGGGGTTCGCCCGGTTCGGTTATGCAACCATTTTACCGTCGATGAAGGAAGGTCTCCTATTAAACAACGCCCAGATGGGTATGATTGCTACCGGAAACCTGATTGGGTATGCGGCATTCGCGCTTGTCAGCGGTTATTTAGCCACTAGGTTCGGACCGCGGATGGTGATCGGATGCTCGATGTTTGTGACCGGGGTGACCATGTTCTGCACGGGGATGGCCGGGGGCTTTGGTCAAGCGGTCGCGTTACGCTTCTTGACCGGTTTGGGGAGTGCCGGAAGCAACATACCCGTTATGGGGCTTGTTTCGGTATGGTTCGGCTCCAAACGCCGGGGCATGGCGGCCGGGATTCTGGTTGGCGGATCGGGGCTGGCGTTTTTGGTAACCGGTTCGCTGGTTCCCCGGGTAATTGAGGCCTCGCCGGACACCGGCTGGCGTCTAAGTTGGTTCGTACTGGGGGCAGTTGTGGTCGCATTGGGGCTGCTGAGCCTGATCTTTCTACGAAACAGGCCTTCGGATAAAGGTTTGAACCCCATTGGCGCTGAAGCCGTTACTCTGTCGGGCTCGTCCGGCACCTCTGGTATTCAGGCGCCTTCATTGCACAGTGTCTACACGTCCCCGGCGTTGTGGCACCTTGGAGCAGTGTATCTGTTATACGGGTTCTGCTACATCATTTACTGCACTTTCTTCTCTGCTGCACTGGTCGCTGACAGAGGATTTTCTCAAGCTGAAGCCGGAGCCATATGGTCGTCCATCGGCATCGTCGGTATCTTCAGCGGGATTCTGTGGGGGACGGTCTCGGACTACATCGGTCGTAAGTACGCTCTGGCGGTGGTTTTCGCGATTCATGCGGTTTGTTACTTTCTATTTGCCACGGCCCACAGCACAGGGGTACTGTATGTCTCGGCCATTCTCTTCGGCTTTAGTGCTTTCAGCATCCCGGGGATCGTAGCCGCGACCTGCGGTGACTACGTAGGCCCCAATCTTGCTCCGGCCGCCTTGGGCATGGTCACCCTCTTTTTCGCGGTCGGACAGGCTTCGGCTCCTTCCGTGGCCGGGTATCTGGCGGACGCCACCGACTCCATGACGGTGTCCTTTCTCTTGGCCGCGGCCGTAGCCGTCCTGGGCAGCACCGGCTCTCTGACTTTGCGTCAAGGGGTTGTTCCAACCGACGGTGGAGTCTGTCAGAAGGCCTACCATTCAGGCAGCTGATGCGCGGGTGGTGGAGAGGAATCAGCAGCCTTAACCCAGAAATCCTTAACTGGGTAGCACAATTCACCGGTTTTACACCTGCCCACACCGCAGACCAAATCAGGTCGGCGGTCTTTCTATTAGAGAAGCGCTCGGTAAGGCCTCTAGCCGGGAAGGATTTCCAGCGTTGGTTCTAGAATTTATACCGTGGTCGGTGAATGGCAACATTGGAGTTTATGGGCAATCAGTGAAGGTGGTTTGTTAATGGGTGATACAACGATGAATCTGGCGATGATCCTGATTGGCGTCTTGGCGGGGGCCTTGATCGCCGTGTTAGTGCTCCGGCCCCGGATCCAGCAAGGCTATGAAAAGGGGCGTGGAGAAGCGAGGGCCGAGTTGGCGGGCCTGTCGGAGCGCCTGCAGGGACGGGAACAGCGGATAGAAGAATTACGAGCCGCGCGTGGTCAGGCAGAGGCGGAAATAGTTCGACTGGGGACTGAACTGCACAGGGAGGTTGAGAAACGGTCTGCAGCCGAAGAGAAGGGGCTGCGCGTTAAGGAACTGGAGGTATTAGTGGCCTCCCGGGATGAGGCGCTGGCGGCTCTGCAGGCGGAAAACACGTCTCTTAAAGAACAGCTGTCCGGGATTGAAGCCCGGGTGAAAGAGGAGCGCAAAGCGGCTGAGGAGAAGCTGACCCTGCTCCTTGAAGCCCACGAGAAGCTTTCGGCGGAGTTTAAGGGCCTCTCGGCGGACGCTCTGGCGCAGAATAACCAGGCCTTTATGCAGTTGGCGGCGGCTACACTGGAGCGGTTCCAAGTTGAGGCCAGAGGGGATCTTGACTCCCGGAAGCAGGCGATTGACCATCTGGTCCGGCCGCTACAGGAGTCCCTGCAGAGTGTCGACCGTAAGATTCAGGAGATTGAGAAGGCACGTACCGAGGCCTATGCGGGTTTGACCCAGCACCTTGGGACTCTGGCCGAGACGCAAGCCAAGCTTCAGAAGGAGACCTCCAACCTGGTGACGGCTCTGCGTGCGCCTACGGTTCGCGGCCGTTGGGGTGAGATCCAGTTGCGGCGAGTCGTGGAAATCGCCGGGATGGTTGAGTACTGTGACTTCACGCAGCAGGAATCGGTAACCACAGAGGATGGGCGTCTGCGCCCGGATATGGTGATCAAGCTGCCCAATCACAAGAGCGTGGTCGTAGATGCTAAAGCACCGCTTCAGGCCTACCTGGAGGCGTTAGACGCGGAAAACGAAGAAACCAGGGTGTTGAAGCTGAAGGAGCACGCCCGGCAGATCAGAACCCACCTGGTCCAGTTGGGAACCAAGGGATACTGGGATCAGTTTAAGCCGGCTCCGGAGTTTGCGGTGCTGTTTCTCCCGGGTGAAACGTTCTTTAGCGCGGCTCTGGAACAGGATCCCGGCTTGATCGAATTTGGTGTCGACCAACGGGTTATTCTGGCCACTCCCACGACGCTGATCGCTCTTCTGAAGGCGGTGGCTTACGGCTGGCGGCAGGAGCAGGTTGCAGAAAACGCGCAGGCCATCAGTGATCTGGGAAAACAGCTTTATGAGCGCATTCGGGTGATGGCCGGGCATTTCGCGGAGTTGCGCCGGGGGCTGGAGCGTAGCGTGGAGGCATATAACAAATCGGTGGGCTCCCTGGAGACACGGGTGCTGGTCAGTGCCCGCCGGTTTAAGGAACTGGGGGCTTCGACAGACCGAGAAATTGAATCAATGGAGCACCTGGACAAGACCTGCCGGGCACTGGAAGCGCCGGAACTGGAAAGCCTGGAGGTTCAAGAGGATCTGCGTGCGATTCAAGAGGCTCCGGGGGTTAGAGTCGACCGGTCAGATTAAACCCCAGCCAGTGCAGGCTGAGCGCAAGGGCCAATTCAAGCAATGCCAGAAGCACAATAGTCCGGCGAGGCATGTCCATGAATTGACGAAGGCCATCACGGTACTCGCCGGGAAGAAAGCCCGCTCCCCAGTGTAGGTAGCGCCGCCCGAAAAACAACGCCATGACGGCGTCCGCCCCGAGGACGGATCCGAGAATGATTAGGAACCACCCGACAATCTGCAATTCGATCACCCATGCTCAGAATAGCACAACACGCTCCGCGGGCGCTAATGCGTAGTTATTGAAACAGTATTATGACCGGGAGGTACTGGTTAACAAATTAATAGTGCTAAAAAGGAGGATGCTTATGTTTGTGGAGAACATGACGAACATCAAGTCCACACCGGTAAACGCTCCAGCCGTGCTCAATGTGTTGAGACAGACACTGGTGGGGCCGGAACAGGGTTGGGACGGATGGGTGATGCGCCTGTTCACGGTTGGCCCGGCCGGGCACACTCCGAGGCATACCCACCCGTGGCCGCACATCAATTTCATCGTGAGCGGAAAGGGACGGCTGTTTCTGGACGGGCAGGAGCACGAGGTGGGGTCTGGGTACGTCGCCTACATCCCCGGCGGGGCCGAGCACCAGTTCCGCAACGCCGGCACCGAAGACTTTGCCCTGATCTGCATCGTTCCGGAGGAAGGGGACAAGTAGGGTGTTGAACCGCACAGAGATATATTTGGGTGTGAGCATATGGTTACCGGCTTAAGGCTGACCATCCTGTGCGAAAACACAGTTGGTGTCCCGAACGGTGTCACCGGGGAGTGGGGGCTGAGCATTCTGCTTGAGGTGCCCGGGATTACTGTACTCCTGGATACCGGTGCCGGCGGGGCGCTCGTACCGAACGCACGGACGCTGGGACATAGCTTGAACAAGGTCGATCAGGTCGTACTCAGCCACGGGCACTATGACCACACCGGGGGCCTGCGTGCCTTTCTAGAGCAACGGGAACGTCCCACACCGGTTTACGCCCATCCAGGGGTGTTTGCAGAACGCTTTTCACTGGCGGACGGCCGGATGCGCCCGATCGGGCTGCCCTTCGAGCGTGGTGCACTGGAGAGCGCTGGAGCAGAGTTCAGGTTGGTGACCGAGCCTTTGGAGCTCATACCGGGGTTTTGTCTAAGCGGAGAAGTGCCCCGGCGCTTTGAAACGGGTGATCCCCGTTTGGTGATCAAAGAGGGGGAAGGGGTCAGGCCCGATCCCTTTCCAGATGATCTCTCTGTTTATGTGGTGACGGACTGCGGGCTGGTGGTGATTCTGGGCTGTGCCCACTCGGGAGTGGAGAATATCGTTGAGTATGGCCGCGAGGTGACCGGAATCAACAGGGTGGCGGCAGTGATCGGGGGAACACACCTGGGGCCAGCCGCCCCCGCTGAACGTGACCGGGCTCTGGCCTATCTTCATTCCCTGGACCTCGATCTTCTGTCAGCAAATCATTGTACAGGTCTCCCAGTGCTGGCGGCTATGGCCGGGATGTTCGATAGTCGCTTTAGATTCGCCCCGGCAGGAACCATCATTGACCTGCCATTCCAACCGGTCTGATCTGGGTAGTTCTTCCTTCTTAGTGACCTTTGGGTGGGTTCCTCAGTCTGACGGACCCTTTTAGGTGTTAGCAAGCCGGAACCGTCCCCACTTGCTAATGGCTAACGGAGCCTCTTTTCGGCAACATGTTAGTTAGAGAGGTGCCTGCTTTGAGGAATGGGGAAGTAAGCCGGGTTTTTCGGACCATTGCCGACATGTTGGAGATCAAAGGGGAAAGCCATTTTCGGATTAACGCCTACCGCCGAGCGGCCCAGGCGATTGATGACCTGCCTGACCACCTGGATGATCGGTTGCGGGAGAACAGCCTGCTGGCGATACCAGGGATCGGCAAAGACTTGGCGGCCAAGATTACCGAACTGTTGACGACTGGAAAACTGTCGTACTTCCAGTCATTGCAGGCAGAGATTCCCCTGAGCCTGATCCAATTGATGAGTATCCCCGGCATCGGACCGGGGACGGCGAGAGTGCTTCAGGAATACCAGATCACCGATGTCGATGAACTGGAACGCTTGGCACGGGCCCAGCAACTGCGTCAGTTGCCCAGGATTAAAAAGAAGACCGAGGAGAATATCTTGCGGGGCATCGAACTATTTCGTGGCGGACTGGTGCGGCGTCCCTTGGGCCGGGTGTTGCCTCTAGCCGTCGGTATATTAGAGGCGTTGAGAGAGCAGGGGTACCTCACCCGGGCTTCCTTGGCCGGAAGCATCCGGCGCTTCAGGGATACGGTTAAGGATATCGACATCCTCGGCGTTTCTTCTGACCCTGCCCGGACGGTGGAGGTTTTCGAATCGCTTCCGGGGGTTACCGAAACCCTGGCATCAGGATCGACCCGGATAAGTATTCGGCTTGACTCGGGGCTTCAGGTAGATCTGCGCTTGGTGGACGAGGATGAATTCGGAGCAGCCTTATGCTATTTTACCGGATCCAAGGAACACAACGTCCGTCTGCGGGAACTGGCCATCAAACAGGGGATGAAGCTGAATGAGTACGGTTTGTTTCGCGAGAACGAGAGACTGGCCGGGCGTTCCGAGGAGGATGTGTACCGGTTGTTGGGCCTGTCGTACATCCCACCGGAACTTCGAGAGAATCGTGGAGAGATAGAAGCGGCACTGAACGGAGAATTGCCGTGTCTGGTCACATCGAAGGATATCAGGGGAGACCTGCACGTCCATTCTATATTCAGTGACGGGCATAACGATCTGGAGCAGATCGCCCGAAAGGCCTTGGGACTTGGTTTGGAATGGGTCGGGATCTGTGACCACTCGGTGTCCCTGCAGATCGCCGGGGGGCTTTCCGTGGATCGCCTCAGGGAGAAACTGCGGGCGGTAAGGGAGTTTAACGAACGGAGTCCGGATATCAAACTCCTGTGTGGGGCAGAGGTAGACATTGATCGAAGCGGCAACCTGGACTACCCGGACGAAGTCTTGTCGGAGTTGGACCTGGTTGTAGCAGCCGTGCACACCTCATTCAGGCTAGAAGAGGCGCAGATGACCTCCAGGATCGTTCGGGCGTTAAAAAACCCCTACGTGCATGTGTTCGCCCATCCGACAGGGCGGTTGCTTGGGGAGCGTGAACCTTATCAGGTTGACCTGCCATTAATCATCGCTGCAGCCGCCCGCAACGGGAAAGCCCTGGAGATAAACGGTTCGTTCCAGCGGCTGGACCTAAACGATGTCCACTGCAGGGCCGCCAAGGAAGCCGGTGTGAAACTCTCCATCGGTTCCGACGCTCACCGTGTGGAGCAAATGGACGATCTGTTCTTGGGTGTCACGGTGGCTCGGCGTGGCTGGCTAAAGGCGTCTGATGTTCTGAATACAATGTCCTACCGGGAATTGACACATTATCTTAAAGATAGTAGTATGCAACCTGACCGGACTCACTGACAGGGTAGAACCGGGAATAGCGGTGATAGGGAGGTTTGATCAATGTCCGAAAGGATCAAAACAGCCTACGAACGCGCGATGGAACGCGCCCAGAGCATAAACGTGTCCCTGGACGAGCTGGAAAGTACCGAATTTAAGTCTCGGGGCAATGTGCTGGCAGCCCAGTATCTAAGGGACAAAAGGGTTGACCTTATGGCTGAACTTGGGACTTTCGAAGAACGGGTACGGTTCCAGGCGGTGGAGGGAGTCGTGGAGACACTGCTCAACAACCTGTCTCTACCGACTGATGAATTGGCAGTGGAGAATAACAAAAGGGTAATGGACGGGATTAGTGGCTTGAAAGAGGACAAACAGGCCATGATTCAAATCCTCGGTGAGTTGGATTACCTGTTCAATTACTATCTCCAGGCTTACCGTCAGGCCTATGAACACAACAGAGCGATGTACGAAAAGAAGGCAGCAAAGACCCAGGAGGCCCTGGAACACCAAACCGGGGTTAAGATGAACGTGAACCCGGAAACGCAACCCGGGTTTAAAGAGGACCTGATGAAGATAGTAGCCCAGCTTGATAACAGTTATCAGGGACATCTGGATGAGCATAAGCGGCGTCTACGATCACTTAAATAAGGAAGGATTTTTAGCATAATGTCCAAGAACTTTAGAAGATACCTGATTGCCGGCCTGGCTGTAATTCTGCCCTTGGCAATCACCCTGTGGGTGTTGGTCGGAGTCTTCAAATTCATTGATGAAATGGTGGCGAGCCTGGTATTCTTCCTGACTGGGTATCAGATAGTATGGCCGGGGATCGGCGTGGTCGCCACGGTTGGTGTGGTGCTGGTCATAGGCATGCTGGCCACCAACATCCTGGGCAAAAAACTGCTTGATTTCTGGGAGAAGGTATTGCTCCAGATCCCGCTGGTCAAGCCGATCTACACAGTGGTCAAGCAGATCGTGGACACGGTCAGCCGGAAGGACGAACAGGTGTTTCGGCAGGTGGTGCTCGTAGAGTATCCGCGCAGAGGGGCCTGGGTGATTGCTTTTCTGATAGGAGATGCTAAGGAAGACTTCTTTGGGGAGATGAAAGTGGATTTAGTCAAAGTGTTTGTACCGACCGTTCCCAACCCCACTTCCGGCTTTCTGGTGATCGTCCCCCGGTCCGATTTAGCACCGGTGTCTATTTCCGTAGAGGACGGACTGAAGTTTGTTCTGTCGGCTGGCATCATTAACCCCGTGAACGGGGAAGAAAAGGCTAAGCTACAGCGGGACCTCTGGAAATGGACGCGCCCCAACAACGGCGACTAAGCCACTTATTCCAATATTGTTATTTGACCCATAACCAGTAGGTGGTCAATACTAGATGGGGGAGTAGCTAAGAAAGTGGTGACTGCATGCGCGATATAGACGGACGAGGAAAACCCTGTCCGCAACCAGTGTTGCTGACCAAAAAAGCGGCCGACCGGGGGGATGAACGCTTCAGGGTCATTGTGGACAACGAGGGTTCCGCCCAAAATGTACTCCGGTTTGTGCAAAATGCCGGGTATTCAGGGGCTCTGACGGTGGCCGATGGAATTTGGACGGTGACGGCAAGTAAGGTATCAGGTATTGGGCAGCCGTCGCCTGAACCGACCCCGAAACCGGTAACCGCCGCTGCGCCGGGAGGAATGCGCACGCTGGTCATCCAGGGTGAATACCTGGGCAATGGCAGTGTTGAGCTTGGGAAGCGGATTCTTGCGCAGCTGTTGAGCACTCTGGCCGTGAGTGAACGTCGCCCGGAATACGTGGTTCTGATGAACGGGGGGGCTAAGCTGGCCTGTGTGGGATCCGATGCTTTGGACTCATTGCGTGACCTGGAGGCAAAAGGAGCATCCGTACTGGTCTGCGGCACGTGCCTCAACTTCTTCGAACTAAACGACAAGCTGCAGGTGGGGAGACCCACAAATGCATACGAGGCGCTTAACCTGATGCTGGACGGAGACACTGTGTTCTGGGGCTAGCAAGGACTGCCTATCGTCCACGGACAGAAAAGCCTTCTGCACTGGTTGCAGAAGGCTTTAGTGGTTTCATGGGGCGCGCCGATTGCCTGTGTGACTCTCTAGAGGATCTTGCTGAGGAAGCTCTGGGTGCGCTGACCCTGTGGGTTGGAGAAAATCTCTAGGGGAGTTCCTTCTTCTGCGATCAGTCCGTCATCCAAGAACAGAACCCGGTCGGCCACTTCTCGGGCAAAGCCCATTTCGTGGGTTACGACGGCCATGGTCATGCCCTCGCGGGCCAGATCCTTCATAACTGCCAGAACCTCTCCAACCATTTCGGGATCAAGTGAGGATGTCGGCTCATCAAACAACATCACTTTGGGCTGCATAGCCAAAGCCCGTGCAATCGCGACACGCTGTTGCTGACCGCCCGAAAGCTGGCCCGGGTACACATTTGCCTTCTCGCTAAGCCCCACCTTGGCCAATAGAGCATGGCCACGTTCATTAGCTTCCTTAGGCGTCATCTTCAAAACTTTGGAGGGGGCAAGGGTAACGTTCTGCAGGGATGTTTTATGGGGAAACAGGTTAAACAACTGGAATACCATCCCGGTTTTTTGTCTAACCTTGTTAAGATCCACTTTAGGGTCGGTGACCGATACTCCATCGATGGTGATTTCGCCTCCGGTCGGCATCTCCAGCATGTTGAGGCAGCGCAGAAAAGTGCTCTTGCCGGAGCCGCTGGACCCGATCATACAAACGACCTCGCCCTCCGAAATACGGCAGGTAATCCCCTTAAGCACTACCAGAGACCCAAAATTTTTGGTCAGGTTATTAACCTCGATCATCGGTTTTGAGCCTCCTTTCCAGCCAGTCAACCAGTCGTGATAGGGTAAGGGTCATCGCCAAATACATAAAGGCTACGGTCAGGTAGATCGGGAAGGGCTGGTAATACTCCGCATTGATCAACTGACCGCGTCTGGCCAGTTCTTCGAATCCGATGGCAGCCAAGATCGCCGTATCCTTAAGCATCGCAATAAATTCATTGCCGAGCGGGGGAATGACCCGCTTGAACGCCTGCGGCAGGATTACGTAGCTCATGGCCTGAAAATGGGACATCCCCAAGGAACGGGCGGCTTCCATTTGGCCCCGTTCGATCGACTGCACACCTGCTCGGAAAATCTCGGCGATGTACGCTCCGCTGTTTAGACTGCACACTAAGATCGCTGCAGTCCAGATGTCCAATCGGAAACTCTTGAACGCTTGCGGCAAGTCATAGGTGGCAACCAACCAACTCTGGGTGTCGTTCACTATTTGAGGTAAACCAAAATACACCAGCAATATTTGCACATAAAGCGGCGTACCCCGGAAGAAGTCAACGTATGCTGTGGCAAGGCCCTTGACTAGCCGCTTCTTTGAGAGACGGCCTAGGCCTGCAAATAAACCGAGAACACAGCCGATGGCCACGGATATGGATGTGATCTTGAGAGTGACCCAGGCACCCATCATGAGTACCGGAAAGATTGTTACAACTAGGTCCAAGCCATTCACTCCAAGGGGATTAGACGGGGAATGAGCGTACAGAGGCTACGCCCATTCCCCCATCCCTGAACTTGCTTATTCCTCGAAGGCGTCCAATGCTTCCTGAACGGTGATCGTCATTAACTCATCGGGCACTTCGCCGAACCATTCAGCATAGATCTCTGCGAACTTGCCATTGTCTTTTAGGGTCTTCAGTGCGCCGTTGATTTCCGCGTACAGGTCGGGCTTGCTCTTCGGTACTGCGATGCCGTAGTACTCGCTGGAGAGCATCTCGCCCACGACCTTAACGTCACCCTTGGCGTCCTTTTCAATGGCATACAGGGTTACCGGAGCGTCATTGACCACAGCGTCGGCCGAACCCTGCTTCAGGGCCAGGAAGGCCTCGGGGATACGGTCAAAGGTGACAATGCTGGTGGACGGGTCGGCTGTTCTGACCTCGTTGGCCTTATCAGCACCAGTGGTACCGATCTGCACCGCCAGCTTCTTCCCGGCCAAGTCGTCGAAGGAGTTGATGGACTCGTTGTTCGCCGCTACGGCGATGATCAGACCGGACTTGTAGTAGGGATCGGTGAAGTAGACCATTTCCGCTCTGGACGGCTTAATGGTCATGGCCGAAATGACAGCGTCGATGGTTCCGGAAGTCAGGGCCGGGATCAGGCCGTCAAAGGTCATGCTCTGGATCTTGTAGTCATAGCCTAGTTCATCCATAATTGCGGCCATGAGATCCATGTCAAAACCGATGTACTTGCCGGAAGCGGTGTCCTGCCATTCGAATGGGGCATAGGCGGTATCAGAACCGATGAGCAGGGTCTTCTTCTGAGGGGGGTCCGAAGGTGCGGGAGTCGAGGTGCCTCCACCACAGCCGGCGGCAAATAACAGGGCCATAATGGCCAGACCGGCTAACAGCAGTCTCGTAAACTTTGACAACGTAATTCCTCCTCTTTTATCAATCTGTCTGTGGGTACTAATGGGAGCATATTTCTTGAGCGGTGCGATTTACCTCCTTTCCCTGCGCGCATTTTCACCAACACACAAACTTCGCCTTTTTGACTTAAAAGTCCTGCTCCGACCGGCCAATTTCCGGCCGGTTTCCAGACTATTGACACTGACCCGTCCCGGTGCAACAATGTAATGAGCTTAGGGGGTTCTTCGAGATTGGAGCAATCACAGTACAAACAGGTATTTGCGGATATTGCTCTTCTATTTGTGGCCTTTGTCTGGGGCATCACCTTTGTTGTTGTCAAAGAAGCATTGACCGACATTGGACCCTACTACTTTCTAGCCATCCGGTTTGGAATTGCTTTTCTGTTTCTGGCGTTAATCTGCTGGCGTTCATTTCTGAACGTAAACCGTTCCTGCCTTACCGGCGGACTCTTCATCGGCTTGGCCCTTTTCGGGGGCTACGCCTTCCAGACCGTAGCTCTTCAGTATACATCGGCTGCTAACGCGGGTTTTATCACCGGGCTTTCGGTGGTGCTCGTGCCAGTCTTTGCAGCCTTTCTCACGCGGGTTATACCTTCGCCAATTACAGCCATCGGTGTTGCTAGCGCCACGGTAGGCCTGGGATTGCTGGCGGTGCAGGGTGATTTTACTTTTAATTACGGCGATATTCTGGTCTTCATGTGTGCGGTGTGCTTCGCCACGCATATTATCCTGGTGGGGAGGTATGCCCCCTGTTTTGACCCGGTGATGCTGGCCATCATTCAGATTGGCACCGTCGGCCTGATCAGCGCCCTAATCGCGCCCTGCGTTGAAGCCTTCCCGCTGGAACTTACCCGTTCGGTACAGATCGCGCTGCTGGCCACCGCCATACCAGCGACAACACTGGCCTTCCTGATCCAGAACTGGGCCCAGAAGTTTACCTCTCCAACTCATACCGCCATCATCTTCACCATGGAGCCGGTGTTCGCCGGTCTGGCGGCCTGGCTGTGGGCCGGGGAGATATTGGGAGCCAGACAATGGATTGGTGGTGCCTTAATTGTGGTGGGAATGTTGATTACTGTAGTGAAGATCACAGAACACCAAAATACCGTTAAGCACATGGAGGGCGCTCCACGGCAGAAGGATGTTCGAGCCGGGTAGGAAACGGGGACTCGACGGTTTTTCTCGTATGTAAGACACATCTCCGTTCTAAGCCTTCTATAGATACGAAAAGATAGGTAGTAGCGTAGAGTATGTCGCGAAAAAGCTGCCTGTCCCCGTTTCCTACCCGGGTGGAATTTGCCGAAACTATGCCCAAAGTTCTAAAATATGTAATTATAAGGATGAAGGGCGGTGTATGCCACAATGGAACTGAAACAGGCCATTAGGGTGTTCCACTACGGCGAGCAGGTCAAGACCCTGCTGATTAACGCGAGCAACCTGACATTGGAACTCGAGAAGCTGGAAGAGAACGAACGGGAGGCAGGGATCAAGATATACAAGGGGGTCCTTGAACAGGTTCGGGGAGAGATTAAAATGGCCGGCTACCTGGCCGAGTTGCCCCCGTTCCAACTGGTAGATAGCAAAGTGAAGGAAGCTATTTGGGAGGTGCACATCCGCAGGCCTGAAGAGGTTTGCCGGATCCTGGGGGAGGCAATATCGCTGACGGTGTCTCTGACCTTGGATGCGGCCAAGGAGCTAAAGGAAAAAGACCTGCTGTAGGGATCAGTCCATTACCGCGCAGGGTCCAGTGGCGCATTTGCCACAGACATCGCAGAGGCCGATAGCGCCGTAGTGGTCGTTGACTTCCAACAGGCGCTCGTAGCACCGTTGCCTGTCAAGCCCAGATACGGTGAGCGCTCCGGTCGGGCAGGAGCGGACACAGTGGCGGCAGCTTTTCCCCTGCCGTATAAGGCAAAACTCGGGGGCCGGAGCATCCGGCTCTTCAATCGTGGCGTCCAACACCAGGCTACCCAAGCGACCCAGACACCCTCTCCGGGTGATCAACATGTGGTGCAGTCCGAACTGTCCCAAACCGCAAATCCAGGCGACGTGCTTATGCGACCAAAAGGAGACCAGCTTTTCGACATCAAAGTTGTGAGTGGGCTGTTCGTATGCCGTTCGGATTCCCCCGACCTCTAAATGCCCTTTAACATTGGCGCAGATGTCTCTAATCAACTGGTTGGTTTCAACGTAGGCCACCGCCCATTCCCGCGCCACATAGGGATGGCATCGGTTGATTTCACCCAGCGCCCGGCTGAAGGGTAAGAAGAAGGCCACCACTGACCGGGCTTCCGGCAGCAGATCTGTCGGCAACAGGTGGGCGGGGTCGACGATCTCTTTCAACTGCGCGAACCGGGGATCAGAAGCGGATGCAACCCCCAGAAGCGGTGTGCGGTAGGTCGTGGTTAGGTTGGATTGGTCGATGGTGTTCCTGATGATTCTCTCGATGCTCTGCTTCACCTAAATCATCTCCCCAAGCATTATAGCACACCGGCCGGTATCACTAGAATTGTATTGACTATGCTCCTTAGCTGGATTAGCTTAAGTAATAACCGCCGCTATCGGGGAGAGTTGAAGAGTTGAAGCAGATAGAAGATGCACACGGGCCGTTGATTAATCCGTATTTGGCCGTCGGCCTAGGGGTTCTAGCGGTCTCCTTCTCCTCGATTTTTACCAAAATGGCTGACGCTCCCCCCACAGTGATCGCCTTTTACCGGCTCGGTCTGGCTACCCTGGTGCTTTTACCTTTTGCCCTCCGTGGTTTGCCGCTGAAGGAGCTAAGAAGTATCAGCCGTCAGGACCTGAAGCTGGCTTTTGCGGCGGGCAGCCTGCTAGCGCTCCATTTCACGGTCTGGATCACCTCACTGAACTATACATCGATAGCCAGTTCCACAGTCCTGGTTACAATGCAACCGCTCTTCGTAATCGCCGGTAGCTTCCTCATTTTAAAGGAGAGAATCGGCACAGTAGCGCTCCTTGCCACCGGTCTGGCCCTCACCGGAAGCATCATCGTCGGCATCAGCGACTTTCAAGTCGGCGAACAGGCTCTCTATGGTGACTTCCTGGCCTTAATGGGGGCCGGCTTTGTGGCCGGATACGTGTTGATCGGGAGGAGTCTCAGGGCCCGACTTTGCGTGGTTAGCTATACATTCCTAGTCTATGGATCGTGTACGCTTGTACTCCTCGGATTCTGCCTGGCCACTTCCGCACCGCTCTATCCGTATCCGGGCACCGACTGGTATTGCTTCATTGCCCTGGCCTTGATCCCCACATTGCTCGGGCATTCAGTGTTCAACTGGGCCTTGCGCTATGTGAAGGCCACAGTGGTTTCAGTCAGCATCCTCGGCGAGCCGGTAGGGGCATCCATCCTGGCTTACTTCATATTCGCGGAAACGCCTGCGATGCTACAGGTGCTTGGCGGCCTCGTAATCATGGGTGGGATTACGGTGTTTTATCTGGCGACCAGGCAGGAGGAATCGCGCCCCCGCACCGTGGGGCTTCCGGTATCGGATAAGATTTGATTGAATAATTCGGACATTGCAGCAGGAAATCGGCGATAATTTGTAGAAAACAGTTTTGCTGCCAACATAGCTAATGTAAACCCAGATTCTGTGACTAAATGCCCTTCACAATGACAGCGGGAGGTGGGACCGCTTTAATCACCATGGGTGAAATTATTAGAGACTCATATTTTAAGGAGGGCCTATAAAGTTGAGAAGAAGTAAACTCTTGTCCATGATGATCCTGGTGCTGTTCGTGGCTGCGATCTTTGCTGGTTGCGGTGGCGGAAACCAGACTCCGGCACCCGCCGATGAGACTGTGAAAATCGGGTTCCTTGGTGCTAAGACCGGCGGGCACGCATCGTATGGTATCGAGACTCTTAAGGGTATGAAGATGGCTGCTGACGACGTAAACGCCGCTGGCGGAATCCTTGGCGGCAAGAAGCTGGTTATCGTGGAAGAAGATCACGGCAGTAAGGATGACCAGGCTGCCAGCGTAACCCAGAAAATGATCACTCAGGGTACGGTTGCCATCGTCGGTGACCCGACGACCGGATTTACGAAAATTGCCGGTCCCATCGCCCAGGGCGCAGGCGTCGTGTTGATGTCAGCCGGAGCCGTTGGCGAAGGTGTCGTCGAAATCGGCGACTTCATTTACCGTGACACCCTGCTGGACAAGGTTGGCGCTCCGTTAGTGGCCAAGTACCTGGCGAGCGAACTAGGTTGGAAGAAGGTCGTACTGGTTACTTCAACCAACAACGACTACAGTGTGGGACTGTCTAAGCTGTTCCGCGACGGTCTAGCTGCCAATAACATCGAAATCATTGCTGAGCAGACCATTCAGGACAGCGACCAGAACTTCTCTGCCCAGGTCACGTCGTTCAGCAACAAGGATTTTGACGGTATCGTTTTCACTGGTTACTACACTGAGGGCGGCCTGTTAATGAAAGAGGTCCGCAAGCAGGGTCTCGATCACGTGATGGTCGGAGGCGACGGTCTCCTGGCTCCGGTTCTGTGGGAGCTTGGTGAAGATGCGGTGGAAGGTAGCATGGTCTACACCGGTTTCGCCGCTGATCCGGCAAACGCTTCGCCGAAGACGCTAGCCTTCATCGATGCCTACAAAGCGAAGAACGGCGGCACACTGCCCGACATGTTCTCCGCGCAGGGCTACGACGCTGTGATGCTGCTGGTTGACGCCATTGAGGCCGCCGGCAGTGCCGCTCCGGCTGAGTTCAAAGAAACATTAAAGGTAACGTCCAACTGGGAGGGTGTCACCGGCACGATCAGCTTCGGACCCGACCGCGAGCCGATTAAGAGCCCGGTATATCTCCTGGAAGTGAAAGACTCTGAGTTCTCAGTGAAAGCCACAATTGATCTCTAGATTCTAGGTTTTGAACGGCCATTGCACGAATTGCGTTCGTGCAATGGCCGCTTCTATGTTCATTCGCGGAGGCAAACCCACGCATGACGACAGACATCGTCCTACAACAATTACTTAACGGTCTTACGCTTGGATCTACCTACGCTCTGATCGCCCTCGGTTACACGATGGTCTATGGCATTATTCAGCTAATTAACTTTGCCCACGGCGACGTCTACATGATCGGGGCCTTTGTCGGGCTGACCATGGTTGTCGTCTTTGGGATCAATATCTGGGCGGCTCTTTTCGTGGCGATGATCGCTTGTGTCCTTGTGGCGATGACCATCGAACGAGTTGCCTACCGCCCGCTGCGGCGCTCCACACGCTTAGCCCCGCTGATCTCCTCGATCGGCGTTTCGATATTTCTCCAGACCCTGATGACTTCGATGAAAGGTCCCCAGCCTGTCGGTTTTCCGCAGGTGGTGAGCAACACGATCTACACTATCGGACCGGTGAAGATCGCTCTTGTTCAGATTATTATCCTGCTGGTGGCAGCGGCGTTGATGATCGCACTTCAATTGATTGTCAAACGAAGCAAGATCGGTAAGGCCATGCGGGCCACTTCTGAGGACTACGATACCGCCAGTCTGATGGGTGTGAACGTGAACCGGGTCATTTCCTTTACGTTTGCCATCGGAGCGGCACTGGCCGCCGCCGGCGGTGTACTGATTGGTATGTACTTTAATTCCGTCTTTCCCTTAATGGGGGTAATGGCTGGCCTCAAGGCTTTCTGCGCGGCAGTGGTCGGGGGGATCGGCAGTATTCCCGGTGCGGTTATCGGAGGGTTATTCATTGGCGTGGCGGAGGTTTTTGGGGTGGCCATGGGACTGGGCTCCTATAAGGACGCCATCGCCTTCGCCCTGCTGATTCTGGTTCTGCTCATCAAGCCCACAGGCATCCTTGGGCAGCCCATTCAAAGGAAGGTGTAGCCCTGGATGGAAGAATTGCTCCGCCAGTATATGAATCTTTACTATATCCAGGTGCTGACGCTGATCTGCATTATGATGATCGCTGCCCTCGGTCTGCACCTGATTACTGGTGTTACCGGGCAGTTGTCCTTCGGGCACGCCGCTTTCGTGGGCATCGGTGCGTACGCCGCGGCGCTCAGTAACATCCATTGGGGACTGCCGTTTCTGATCTGTGTCTTGCTGGGTGGGCTTGCTGCGGCGCTTGCAGGAGTTCTGGTGGGATTTCCGAGTATGCGTCTTACAGGTGACTATCTGGGGATCGCCACCCTTGGATTCGCGGAGATCGTACGCGTAATCCTAATGAACATGGATATCACCGGGGGGGCCAGGGGCCTGGCCGGAATTCCCCGGGAAACAACTTTGGTGTTGGCATTCGTGCTTGCGGCCGTAGCCATCTGGACGATGTACCGAATCCAGGATTCGCGTTTCGGGCGAGCCCTGGTTGCTATTCGGGAGGATGACATCGCCGCCGAGTGTAATGGGATTAACGGGTTATGGTATAAGGTTTCCGCTTTTGCGATCGGTTCCTTTTTCGCGGGTGTCGCCGGGGGGCTGTATGCTCACTTCCTGCAGTACCTGAATCCAAGCGGGTTTGGGTTTGCTAAATCGTTTGAAATCCTGACCTTTGTGGTGTTAGGTGGCCTGGGCAGTATTCCGGGTACCGTGCTCGGCACTACTATTCTCACGCTGTTGCCCGAGGTCTTGCGTTTCAGTGCCGAGTACCGCATGATGATGTACGGCCTGCTGATGGTAATCATGATGATCTTCCGTCCTCGTGGATTACTGGGAGGCGTTGATCTCCTTCCGCTCCTCAAGCGGATGCTGTACAGCCTTCGGAAGAAACAAACGCCCTTAAACGGCGACGGAAACGGGAGGTCGGTGTAGTTGAGTACCCCGTTGTTGGAACTTAGCGGTCTGACCATTCGTTTCGGGGGATTGACCGCGGTGGACCGGCTCGATATGAAGATCCCGGTATCGAACATCCGTGCTTTGATCGGCCCCAACGGAGCGGGTAAGAGCACAGTCTTCAACGCGATTACGGGAATCTACCGTCCTACAGAAGGCCGGATTACTTTCCAGGGCCAGGATATCACGGGTAAGCATCCTTACCGAATCTCTGCGCTGGGGATTGCCAGAACCTTTCAGAACATTCGGCTCTACAAAACCCTCTCGGTGCTGGACAACGTACGTATTGGTGCTCACGGTATCGGGCGCGGCGGTCTCTTTGGGGCCATTGTCCGGCCGCCGGGGATCAAGGCGGAGGAGAGGCGGATCAACGAGGCCTCTGGGGATGCCCTGGAGTTGGTTGGCCTGCTGCGTAAGAAGGATGAACGGGCAGACAGCCTATCATACGGCGAGCAGCGACGCTTGGAGATCGCTCGGGCACTGGTGTCAGCCCCCCAAATACTGTTGCTTGATGAACCGGCGGCGGGGATGAACCCTCAGGAAAAAGAGCGCCTGATGCTGATGATCCAGCAGATTGCAGCCAGGGGTGTGACGATTTTCCTGGTTGAACACGATATGAAGTTTGTAATGGCCCTAGCTCAGCAGGTTACAGTTTTGGACCACGGCCGCAAAATCTGTACCGGGACTCCGGATGAGGTGCAGTCGAATCTCAGTGTGATTGAAGCGTACCTAGGGAAGGAGGAGGCCGTTTAGTGCTGCTCGAATTGAGAGACGTTTCAGTAAGCTATGGTGCTATTCGGGCCTTGGAAGGCATCTCCTTGGACGTGGACGAAGGTGAGATCGTGGCCCTAATCGGAGCGAATGGGGCAGGGAAGAGCACTACTTTACGGACCATCTCCGGACTAGTTCCGTCAAACGACGGAAAGGTACATTTCAGTGGTAAAGACATCACCCGGACAGCCCCGAGCAAAGTGGTCTTCATGGGGATTTCTCACGTGCCCGAAGGCCGCAAGGTGTTTGGTCGCATGTCGGTGCAGGAGAACCTGGAGATGGGTGCCTACGTCCGTAAGGGCGGACGGGAGACGAAGGATGCGATTGAGGAAATCTACGTGCGCTTTCCCAGGCTCCGTGAACGCCGGGCGCAGCTTGCCGGAACGCTCAGCGGCGGTGAGCAGCAAATGCTGGCGATCGGTCGAGCGTTGATGTCTAAGCCGCGCCTTTTGCTGATGGACGAGCCTTCGATGGGTCTGGCCCCGATGCTTGTCCGCGAAATCTTTGTCATTATTAAGGAGCTTCACGCGGCCGGTACCACGATTCTTTTGGTTGAACAGAACGCCCGTATGGCGCTCTCCATCGCCTCTCGCGCCTATGTGCTGGATACGGGCAAAATCGTCCTGTCCGGCGATGCCGCGCAACTCGCCGGAAACCCCGAAGTGCGCAAAGCCTATCTTGGTGCCTAGGCAAGTGTAGATCAAGAACACTATCAGAACGGCGGCTTTCTAGCGATAGAAGCCGCTTTATTACTTGGCGGGAAAGTGCTACAGTATACTTCGGGTGTGTTCTGCAGTCAATCAGTTATCTGGCTTGGAAGGCACAGCCGGCCGGGCCGTTTAGACTTTGGTAAAAGGGGAGGGGCTTGCACTGATCGAGGTGAAAAACCTTCATAAGACCTACAAAAGCATCGCCGCGGTCAGCGACCTTTCCTTCTCGGTCGATTCTGGGGAGTTCTTCGGTTTTCTCGGTCCGAACGGGGCAGGGAAGACCACTACGATTAAAATTCTGGCCACCCTGGTGCGCCCGACCAGCGGAACCGTTACCCTGAACGGATACGATGTGGTGCGTCAGGCAACGGATGTGAGACGATCAATCGGAATGGTGTTTCAGGATCCCAGCCTCGACGAACGGCTTACAGCTGTCGAAAACATGGAACTGCACGGGATGCTCTACGGTATGCAGCGCGGGCTGATGAAAGCGGAGATCACCAAGCTGTTGGAATTGGTCGACCTTGGCGACCGTAGGAACGACATGGTACGGTCATTTTCCGGAGGGATGAAACGGCGGCTGGAAATCGCACGTGGGCTTCTGCACCAGCCCCCGGTCCTGTTCCTCGATGAGCCGACGGTTGGTCTAGACCCTCAAACCAGAAAACACATTTGGGACTATATTTCGGAAGTGCGCAAGAGCAGGGGAGCGACCATATTCCTGACCACTCATTACATGGAGGAAGCGGAAGGCTGCCACCGGGTAGGGATTATCGACCACGGCCGGCTAGTGGCTATCGACACCCCCAGCGCCTTGAAGAAGTCAGCGGTGAAGGACGTACTCACCTTACGGACCAGCGACCCCGCAGTCGCAGTGGCCATCATTCGTGATGAACTAGGGATCGAACCCGATCTGGACGGAGAGACCATCACGCTGACCGCTCCTGATGATGGAGAGTCGTACCTGGCGCGCCTGGTCGCACTTATTCCGGGTATCACCGCCATCGGAGTGAATCGGCCGACGCTGGAAGATGTCTTTCTGAAACTTACCGGACGGGACATCCGGGACGAACCGGTGAGCGCTCTGGATCGCATGCGCACCCGACACCGTTCTGTAAGCAGGAGGGGTAAACACTGAATATGCTGAAACCCTTCTGCGTTTGTGTATACGTGATCTGGCTCCGGGAAATCCGCAAGTTTGCGCGGGAACGTACCCGACTTTTTGCCATGCTCGGGCAGCCATTGCTTTACCTGCTGATTATGGGTCAGGGGCTAAGGGCGATTTTCAGCATTGATATCCCCGGTTTCGATTATCTTTCCTTTATGTATCCGGGGATAATTGGAATGACCATTCTGTTCACCGCGATGTTTGCTTCGGTCTCGATCATATGGGACCGGGAATTCGGGGTGCTGAAGGAAGTTCTGGTGGCACCGGTACCGCGGAGCGCAATCGCTGTCGGCAAGGCCCTTGGCGGCAGTACCACGGCGGTGATCCAGGGTACCATCCTGCTGCTCCTGGCGCCGTTCGTCGGGATTTCGCTCACCCTGGTGGCCGTACTGCAACTGATCCCCTTGATGTTCCTGCTCGCCTTTGCGATTACCTCGCTGGGAGTGCTGGTGGCGGCCCGGACCGAAACAATGGAAGGCTTCCACATGATCATGAACTTCATTATTATGCCGCTGTTTATGCTTAGCGGCGCCTTTTTCCCGATCGGATCGGCACCGGAATGGATGCAGCCGCTGATGAAGGCTAACCCCGTCGCCTACGGCGTGGACGCCTTCCGAAACATCTTCTTCGCCGGTTCAGAGGTGCTGGACTTCATAGTTTATTACCCGTTGTACTATGACGTACTGGTGTTGGTGGCCTTCTCCACAGTCACCGTATTACTCGGCATGCAAGCCTTCCGTAAGGTGGACTGAGAGACCAACTAGTTAGCCTGACCCGACACCACTTTCGGGGAGCCGTCTGAACCCTGTTCCAGACGATCCCCAGCTTGCAAGACGATGACCACACCTTGTTCCACGTCCAACGCGATCTCACGGTTCACCTTGGTGGTTACACGCTTTCCGTCAGCGCTGAGTACGGTCTCAATTTTGGCGCCGTCGGCAAAGTGCATGACCTGCTTCAGTGAGCCATCATCCAGAGGAATCAGTTCCTGGCGTTCCGGTTCATCCAGGCCGCTGCGCTGAAAGCGCCAATCGATATTGCCGGGCAGTTTCTTGCCGTTGACCACAAAACTCATGCTACAACCTCCACAAGTGAGTAAGGGGCGTTACAAAAAGCCGAAGACAATGATATCTTTCTTCGGCGCACCAACTTAGATTCCTGCCAGGGCATTTCGGTGGATCAGACGGGAGCGTGATTAATTCCCGATACAACATCGGAAGGGCTGTTGACGGGATGGAGTAAGCATCCGTAGGCGAGACGCTCTGGCGTGGAGCAGGTGTTGGTTTAGGTGTAGATTGTAAGGTTTGACGTGCAGATACAAAGAACCGAGGCTTAAACCGATAGCCTATGCAACATAATACATCTTATCGGAACCACAACGGCAAGGGGCACCCTGAAGGATTTTGGATGGCCATGGCGAATTCCGACATAGTCTTCTCTGATGGCCGACGATTGGATGGCCCCTTGTGAATCGAGGTGTCTCGTTGCCAAAGATACACGTCAGTATGCTGGTTCCTGGTATGCGGCTGTCCAAACCAGTGTATGGCCTGGACGAGGCTGTGCTTTGGGTCGGTCACGCCCTGACCGTACGGGCCATCAAGCGGTTGAAGCTGCACCGAATCGAATATGTCGATGTTGAAGGCACTGAGGATGAAGCTCTTGCTGAGGTTCCCACGGTGGAATTAATTCCACCCGAAAGCCGCGAGAAGGCGATTTCCAGCGTTAAGGCATCTTTTCAGGAAGCAGTGCACCATAAACCGTCCGCCCATTCTCCCGAAATTGAGGAGACCGCCCGTGACCTAGTCCATTTTCTGACCAGGCACCAGCGCCTGATCAGCTCCATTTCTGAAATTCGTAGCCTCGACGAGTACCTGCTCGAGCATAGTGTAAATGTTAGTGCCTTAGCCATAATGACCGGTGCATGCCTTGGGCTGGGTGAAGATGAGTTGTACCAGTTAGGCGTTTGCGGGTTGATGCACGATATCGGCAAGGTCAAGGTGCCGCAGGCTATTCTGAATAAGCCCGGCCGGCTTACCGCAGATGAATTCAGAGAGGTCCAGAAGCACACAGTATACGCCCTTGAGTTGCTGTCATATGACCCGATTGCCGCTAAGGTCGCAAGCCAGCATCACGAGCGCTATGACGGAAGCGGTTACCCCTTTATGCTGAAGAGGGACGAAATACACGTGTACGCGCAGATTATCGGGCTTGCAGATGTGTATGATGCGATGACCGTTGACCGTTGCTACCGGGATGCCTGTCAGGCCCGTGAAGTGATCGAATTGATTGCCGCTACCGGCAATTATCATTTTGAATACCGAATTGTAAAGGCGTTTCTGTCAAACATCGCCCCCTACCCTGTCGGTAGCAAGGTACTCCTCTCCAATGGTCAAAGCGCTATTGTGGTGAGCGCTTCGCACCATTTCCCAATATACCCCAGAATTCGCCTGCTAACGGATGAGCGTGGTGAGCAGTTGTCAACCTTTGAAGACATTGACTTGCACACCGGCTACAAAGGCCTGTATATTGTTCGCCAACTGAGTACACAGCAAGCTCATACCGACTCTCCTAGAGCCGGTTAGGCGCCGGGGACAAGTTGAGCGGTTACCTCCCTGCGGAATCTAGGTTGGCACGGGTACGGTTTCGCAGCCTATATAGCGAGACCAGGTTTCTCTTTCCGGTCACGCTGATTTGCCTTACAAACTCAAACTCGGCGGAATTTCGCAAGCGGGAAAAGGTAGCCTCTGATATGTAGATCGAGTCAATCTCCGCTTCGTTTTGAATTCGAGATGCGGTGTTAACTACATCTCCAATCACCGTAAGGTCCTTCCGGCCAGTTCCGCCGATGTCCCCTTGGATTACGGTTCCGCTGTTAATGCCGATCCGAACGGAAATCGGCTGCATCCCCTCCATCATTTTGATGGAGTTTAGCTGGGAGATTACGCTGAGTACCTTCCTCCCTGCCGCGATGGCATCGTCGGCATCCACGAAGACGGCCAGAACAGCGTCACCGATGAACTTGTCGATGTCCCCGTGGAATCGATCAATTACCGACTCGCATATCCAAAAGAAGTCGTTGAGCCTCTTCACGGCCTCTTCTGGTAGAGAGGTCTCCGCAAAACCGGAAAACCCTACAATATCAATAAACACTATGGTAAGGTGGCGTTTTTGGGTTTTGTTGTCCACCCCCGATTGAACCTGCCGTACGATATTGTGGAATGTGTACGAGGACACATATTTCTTTATTACCGCGTTGAACTTCTCTTGGAGAATTCGGAAGTCTTCTTCTGCAGAGATATTGTTGAATACTGCAATTGCGGCTACAATTTCCCCTTCCTCATTGGCTAACGGGTGAACATGAAGCTTAACTGGAAAGCGGTTGCCGGACTTGTGCCGGACGTAGACCTTGGATTGCAGAAGCCGTCCCTGTTCAAGCGCCTTGCTCAACGGGCAGTTACCGTCGCATAACGGTTCACCTTCTGCATCGGCGTGGTTTAGGATACGGTTGCCACAGGTCTTACCAAGGACTTCATCGGCGTTGTAGCCGGTCATTCCTTCGGCTATCCTGTTCCAATAGACGATTCGGCGTAGCCTGTCTACTATGTAGACCCCGTCATGGACCGAGTCTAATAGTCCGTTCAAAACTCCTTGCGGCTCAAGTACTCCCAGTGAGACCAGTTTCAAAGTAGCATCAGACATGCGGCCATCCTCACTCACCCACAGAACTGTTACTACACTAGATTCTCACCTGCATCGGTGAATTCCTGCCGTGGGAAGGCTTGACAATGCAGGCACCGTCTGACTAATAATCATATCTCCCTGCGTCGTAGGGTCAGTATCTTCTTGGGTTTGCCTCTACCATCCTTACTTTCCATTAGAGAACTGTAGGAGTCCAATACGTCTTCACCGGTCCGGCGACCCCCGACCAATGGGCATTCAAATCCAAATATGTAACCTCCAATACGCGGCGGCCCCGAACGCGAGAGTAGACTCCTAAGACTAGGAAGAACGTGCTCAGAAAAACCAGGACTGCAATGAATGCCAACACTATCGTTAGCCTCCCTGTTGGGACAATCGCTTCTTGGATACCGTGCTGTAGGGGAAACGGAACACATCCACTGGGATGTGATTCCCTGAATGCTCGCACGAATCGGTAATTCAACGCCCGCCATCAGTACCATTGTCTCCAGGCGGGCAAGCATATCTCGTGGAGAGTTAGCGTGCCCGGTGGTTAGTGACCCATCGTGACCAGTGTTCATCGCCTGCAGCATATCCAGGGCCTCTCCTCCCCGGACCTCACCGATGACGATGCGATCAGGACTCATCCGTAGGCTGTTAATCACTAAGTCACGAATCGCAATGCGCCCTTTACCTTCCAGGTTGGGGGGGGGCTGTAGCTCGGCGGCGTCCTCAATGGTGATAATGCGCTCATCTTCTGGAATGAACCTGGAAAGGACGTTTAAGACGGTCGTTTTACCGGACCCGGTAGAACCGGAAACGACAATGTTGATCTTTGCGGACACACAGGCTCGTAAAAAGTGGGATATCTCCGTGGATAACGCGCCAAAGTTGAGCAGGTCTTCTACCGTAAACGGGTCTGCCGCAAACTTCCGGATCGTGATTGTCGGACCGTTAATGGTCAGAGGAGGGATGATCGCATTGACCCGGGAACCGTCAGGCGTCGCGCATCAACCAATGGAGAGGCCTCGTCTATGCGACGGCCGAGGGGCAGGATGATTTTCTCAATCGTGTGAAGGACGTGATCGTCGTCCTTAAACTTGGTGTCTGTTAGGTGGAGTTTGCCCTTGCGTTCCACATATACCTGTTTTGGACCAATTACCATAATTTCCGAGACATCCGGATCCTTAAGTAGCAGTTCGATCGGTCCAAAACCAGCGATTTCGTTGTCGCGGTAGTCACTGGCACCAGGCTTGCCGGGGGCGATCGGGTTGAAATTGCCCGGACCAAGCTGTGACTCTTTCCACTGACCAACCTTCAGTTCATAAATCATTCCCTGCTGATACTCAATGTCAGGTGCGGCCAACGGTACAATACCCCGCATCCCAACAATAGATCCCACGATTGCGGTCGCTCTGGCGGACACATTAACCGATTGAAACCCTAAGACACGGGCCAAACCGTAGTGCACCACCTTGCCGGCCTGAACCGTGACGGCGCTGTTCCCATTACTGACTACGGCTGTTACCTTGTCAGCATCAGCTCCGTTCTTTTGTACCGCATACTCGATGGCCTTACCCTGGGCGGCAGCTGGGTTGAACACCAATTCCTGTGCAGCGGCCAGAGCAGCAGCATCAGCAGCAGTGACCACAGTTCGTTTTTCGGCGGTGGCCAAGCCGATACCGATATCAACAGCTAGGGCCGCAAAGCCCAGTAAGGTAACGATCATCGCTGCTACCAGTACTGATACCGATCCTGTTTCGCTATTGAATCTCGGTCCTAGGTTCACTGCATCACACCTCATTCCAGCCGCATTGGTCATCGGTTACACAAGCTACCCGTGCCCCTTCGCGGGTTGAGCTGGTTACGGTGATTGGTTCTGTTCACCATATATCTCCCACCTACCCCGCAATTTTCAAATCTATTAAGTAGGCCGTTACTGTGCCAGCGAAAATCGCCATCCCCATATGGAACAGCGAGTCGCTTCCGGTCTGGGCCAGTGCCGTCGGAAACCATTATCGGGGATCCAATCGCTCCCCCTGGTCAACACAAAGAACCCTAATCCTTTTCCGAGATCCCTCAATGCCGTGGGGCGGTGTGTAATTACGATCGCCAGCAGGTGATCACTCCTCCCCAAACTGCTGTCAGTAGCGCCGCTTCCAAGGTAAAGGCCCATCCTTTCAGCGCCCCGATTGCTCCCATGAGCTTGACGTCGCCCCCACCGATACCACCCATCGCAAAAGGAATAACGAAAATGGCCACTCCTAAGAGTAAACCCTGAAGACTGTAAACCACACCTTCAGGGCCGTTAATAAATCCGTTGCAGATGAACCCAGCGGTGATTGCAGGTAGGGTCAACCAATTGGGGATCTTGTTCACCTCCTTTCAGTCGACTTCGTTTTTCATAATCCTTCCTATTTCTGAAACTGCCGGTGCTAGTCGTCGAAATGTCCCGGCCCGGAGTAAATGCATTTGCCATAAAGTGTGGCGGGTTAACATTTTGCGCCAGAGCCTGTCCATATTCTAGCGCCAACGCATCAAACGTGTAAGAGTACAATTGCTCATATTTTAGTTGGTCGTTTGTACCAATTGCCTGAATATTGAATCGGACCATGGTCCCACCTGTTGCGCGGGTGTTACGGAAAATGGGCACAGCATTCCACCGAGGGAAAGCCTGATTTTCCGCGAATCCGACACCGAAACATGGTTGATAAACAAAAGAAAACCGGGAGTACCCTGGCGAAGGGCTACTCCCGGTAAACGATGATTAGGAATAGGCTGGTTTTACAGGTTTTGTTTCGATAGAACGCCCCGGACAGCAGTTACCGACTGATCGAACCCGGCTTGCTCATCGGCTGTAAGGTCAATCTCGATGATCCGTTCGATGCCGCCGGCGCCAACTACGGTAGGCACCCCCGCATAGATGTCGCTGTGGCCGAACTGACCGGTCAGGTAGGCTGCACAAGGCAGGACACGCTTCTTGTCCTTCAACACCGCCTCCACCATCTGAATGATGGACGCCCCAGGGGCGTAGTAGGCACTGCCGAACTTAAGCAACCCCACAATCTCCGCGCCGCCTTGCCGGGTGCGCTGTACCATTTCGTCCAGCCGCTCCTGCGGAATTAGTTTCTCCACAGGAATTCCACCGGCATAGGTGTAACGCACCAGTGGGACCATATGGTCACCGTGGCCGCCAAGGACCAGAGTGGTGACATCTTCGAACGAGATCCCCAATTCCAAAGCCACAAAGGTTCTGAAACGGGCTCCGTCGAGAATACCGGACATCCCAAAGACGCGCTCGGAAGGAAATCCTGCCGCCTTGTAGGCCGCGTAACACATCACGTCAAGGGGGTTGGTGACTACAATGAGGACGCAGTTGGGAGAGTATTTGGCCGCCTCCGTCGCGGCAGCGCTGACAATCTTTAGATTGATGTTCACCAGATCGTCACGGCTCATTCCAGGCTTCCGGGCAATTCCCGCAGTAATAACCACGACGTCTGAATCTGCGGTGTCCGCGTAGTCATTAGTGCCGATTATCCGGCAGTCATAACCCTCAACCGGTGCTGCTTCCATCAGGTCTAGCGCCTTGCCCTGGGGCACCCCCTCAACCACGTCGAGTAAGACAATGTCGCCCAGTTCCTTGCTCGCGGCCCAGTGGGCGGTTGTTGCCCCAACATTGCCCGCGCCGATAATCGTAATTTTATTCCGCTTCATCTTCTCATCCTCGATTTCTGATATTGACTGTCTCAGGCCGATTCCGCTGCGCCTTCGGCCCTTGCCTTCCCCCGCTCCACCAGGCGGGCGATCCAAACGCTGAGTTCGTACAGGATGTACATAGGCGTCGCCACCAACAGACAGCTTAGAATGTCGGCCGGAGTTACCATTGAAGCGATCACCACGATCACCAGCAATGCGTATTTTCGGCTGCGTTTGAGGAAGTCGTGTGATACCACGCCCATTTTCGAGAGACAATAAACCGCCAGCGGTAGCTGGAAGACAAGTCCGAAGGGGATCATGAACGTGATGGTAAAGCCGATGTAGTTCCCGATGGTCAGCATCGGTACCAGTTCGGGGCCCGCGAAGCGCAGCAGGAAGGCTACACCCAGGCGGTAAACACCGAAGAAAGCAAAGGAAACTCCAATCAGAAAAGTAACCAGTGAGATTACCACGAAGAGCGTGAACAACTTCTTCTCTTCTTTGCGCAAGGCGGGTAGTATGAAGCTCCAGACCTGCCACAGGATGACGGGCAGAGCTACCAGAAAACCGAGGAAAAGGGAAAGCTTAAGCTTGGTCATCAGGGCTTCGGTGATCCCGATGAAGACGATGTCGTGTCCGAGGCTGGTGACTGGATTGAGCAAAACAGCTAACACCTTGTCTGCGACAAACCAGCAGCCAATGGCAGCTACAATCGTGGCCACGATGGACACAATTAAGACCTTACGCATCTCTTCCAGGTGTTCGATAATCGATTGTTCTTCTTCCCGAGTCTTTCCAAGTGCCAACTTTTTCACCACCACATAATCAAACACAACCCCCAGACATCCGGGGGTTGACGAAATGCTCTTTCAGAGGATGGCTGACCGTCGGTTCTAGCTCTTCGCTGATGGGGCGGATTCATCTTCGGTCTTGACGATTTCCAGGGAGCTACGGGCCCCATGGAGGTCCTCCTTGACCTCTTTCACAGTATCCGTAACGTCCCCAAACGTCTCACGGGATGAGGTTCTAAACTCCCGGATGGTCTTACCGAGTGACTTGCCGACCTGGGGCAGTTTTCCAGGACCAAAGATGATTAAGGCGACCACCAGGATCAGGACCATTTCGGGCATGCCAATGTTTGGTAGCATCAGAATCCCCCTCTATTGGATTGAATCAACAGCATACTTCGACACTCAAAAGGTAATTCCTGCTGCACTAATGTGGGTTTAGAACTGCTGCTCGGGTCGCTCTAGCTTTGCCTCTCTCCACAAACTTGGCTACGGTGACGCTGATCTCGTACAGCAGGTATATCGGCCCGGCCATTACCGCACAGGTAAATATGTCCGGGGTCGGCGTTAGGACAGCAGCAACTACAAGCGAGCCAAGGAGTGCATACTTACGCGCCTTCAACAGTCCTGTGTAGGTAACTATACCCAGTTTGCTTAGGAAATAGACGACCAGAGGTAACTCAAAAATCAACCCAAACGGTACGACGAAACGGATTGTAAAGGAGATATACTTGCTGACAGTCAGCATTGGTATAAGTTCCGGTCCTGCAAACCGCAAGAGGAACGCGACCCCGATTCGGTAGACACCAAAGAAAGCAAACGCCATCCCGCCGATAAACAAGAAGAAGGACAAGACTAGGAATGCTTTGAAATACCGCTTTTCCTTCCCCCGGAGTGCCGGTAGCACCACCAAGGCTACCTGCCACAGTATAATCGGTAAGGCGGCCAGGAAACCAAGGAATAGAGAGAGCTTAAGCTTTGTGATCAGGGCCTCGGTAACACCGAGTACCACTAGGTCATAGCCCTGATTGGTTACCGGTTCTAGCGCCTTCTGCAGAACGTAGTCTGAGAAGACGTAGACAACAACGGCCATTGCAACGGTAGACACCAGACAGACAATGATAGCACGCCGAAACTCGCCCAGGTATTTGAGAAACGGCAGTTCAGTCAGGCTCTTTTCGCCCACTTCAGTAAGCGCCTCCGTTATTTCAAAGAACAACCCCTGGAGAACTATGTATAGCAGAACCAAGGGTCATAGGTCCAACGATGCGAATTATCCCTTGGCCGATTCTTCCTTCTTCCCGTCATCCTCTTCAGAATGATACTCGATATTTCCCGTTTCAATCGCCTTGGACTCAGACTTGACCTCAACGTCCTTGACGTTGCCCTCCATTAGATCGTCGGACATTGAACTCGACGACTTACGGAATTCTCTGATGGTCTTACCTAATGATTTGCCAACATCAGGAAGCTTGCCGGGGCCAAAGATGATTAGTGCGACCACAAGAATTAGAATCAGTTCAGGAATCCCGATATTTGGGAGCATGCGCTTCTCTCCTTCACTTATCAGGGTTAGTTACCCAGTTAACAGAATAACATCTTTCATCAATAAATTCAAATCAGATTAGGGCAGTCTTCGTCGCCATTTCCACAACTTGGCCAGGAACTTGAGCAGACGCCAGCCGCCGGTGATTGAGGCTCGTTTGACCGGATCCTCTACCGCCTCTTCCCTCATCTGTTGCCGAGGTGCCGCCTCGCCAACAGACATCTGATCCTCCCGCCGCTTTTCGGAGGCCTTCTCCCAGCGGGACTTCTGTGGGGGCGGCAGCCCTTTGGTGGACTCGCCACGGTACTGCTTCACCGTCTCTCCGATGGCCTTTCCCAGCTTGGGCAGTCTGCCCGGTCCCAGGACAACCAGTATGACGATCAGGATCAGGATTAGCTCAGGAATCCCAATGTTAAACGGCATTAGACAGCTCCTCTGATAATCTATAACACCTTCGACGGTTAACCCAGTTTGTCCTGCAGTAATGGACGACCCTAGTCGCCAAAGGATACTCCGATCTGCTTCGCCATCCGAACCATGTCGCTGCCCAGTGGTACACGCCGCATCTCACCGATTGCTTCGGCCAGCGGTACCGTAGCGATGTGCGGTGTGCGCAGACAGACCATTTCACCGAAACGGCCGTCCATAACCGCGTTCACTGCAGCCGCCCCTAGCCTGCTCCCCAGGATACGGTCAAAGGGTGTCGGTGAGCCACCACGCTGCAGGTGCCCCAGGACAGTCACCCTGGTTTCGATACCGGTAATCTGTTCGACCCTCTCCCCTACCAGGTTGCCAACGCCCCCTAGACGAATCTGTTCAAAGCTATCCTTGACGATCTTCGCTACCACCATCTCACCATCAACCGGTTTTGCACCCTCAGCAACGACGATAATGCTAAACGCCTTGCCTTTGGCGTGCCGTTCCTCAATTTTCTCGCAGACCTTGTTAATGTCAAAAGGAATCTCCGGTATCAGGATGACGTCGGCACCGCCTGCCAGCCCGGACTGCAAAGCAATCCACCCCGCATACCGACCCATCACTTCAAGCACCATAATGCGGTAGTGCGACTCGGCCGTGGTATGCAGTTTATCAATGGCCTCCGTGGCCGTGGTCAGCGCCGTGTCAAAACCGAAAGTCTGGTCCGTAGCGGACAGGTCGTTGTCAATGGTCTTCGGTACACCGACCACCGGAAACCCATACCGCTCGTAAATCATGTTGGCGATCTTAAGGCTACCGTCTCCCCCAACCGCGATCAGAGCATTCATCCCGGAAGCCTCTACATTGGCCATGGCCTGCTCCGAGACATCCTTAAAGACTACTTCCCCGTTCTCCTTGATTGGAAAGTGAAACGGGTTATCCCGGTTCGTGGTACCCAAGATCGTTCCGCCTCGGGGCAGGATGCCGCGCACATCCTTAGCTGTCAGCCGCCTCATCTTGTTTTCGACGAGGCCACCAAAGCCCTGCTCAATCCCGATCACCTGCAGGCCGTAATCTCCGGTAGCCACCTTTACGGCGGCCCGGATTACGGCGTTAATCCCCGGGGCATCACCACCACCGGTCAGAATTCCAATTTTCTTGATGTTTAGCCTACGTCTGTTCATTTAATCCCTCCTATTACTATAATGTTCGATTTAAGTCTCTTTTCCCCTGCCAGAAGAAAAAAATGGAGGCTGGTTTCCCAGCCCCCATTTTTAGAAAAGTCCCAGATTATTCGGTCTGAGCGGACAATCGGTCGAGGGTACGCTTCATACTATCCAATGACTGACCATAACCGGTCCAGTCGCCGGAACGCATCCGGTCTTGGGCAGTATTGTAGTGCATCACGGCCTCATCGATCAGGTCACGGATGCTGACATCGACACCTGGATCTGTTACCACCGGAGTGGTGGGGTCATCCACACCAGGAGGCGAGACAGGCCTACCGTCCGAGGTTCCGAAGATAGCGGCTAGCGCCATCTCTAGGGTCGGTTCCATAACCACGCGATCTCCATGGGCCACGATGACCCGCCGGAGCTCAGGCATTCGGCTCTGTTCAGCTTGCAGGTAGATGGGCTCGACATACAGCAGGCTGTCCTTAATCGGAATGATGATCAGGTTACCCCGGATAACGCGTGAACCACGGTTTTCCCAGAGAGTTAGCTGCTGCGAAATTGTGGTATCCTGGTTGATTCGGGCTTCGACCTGCATCGGGCCGTATACCAGGCTCTGTTTCGGCATCTCGTAAACCAGCAGGTTGCCGTAGTGCTCACCATCGGAACGTGCTGCCATCCAGCCGATCATATTCTTTTTGTTCGTCGGCGTGAACGGGGTGATCAGGACAAACTCCGTTTCCTCTTCACCCGGCAGTTGCACGATGGTGTAATAGGGCTCCATCAACTGCTCGTCGCGTTCAAAAATCTCCGTCGGCATCTCCCACTTGTCTTCGCGGTTGTAGAAGACCTGCGGGTTCTGCATGTGATAGAGCGTGTACAGGTTCGCCTGAATCGTGAACATGTCTTGCGGGTACCGGACGTGGGCCCGGAGGCTTTCAGACATCTCGTCGAGCGGCCTGAACATTTCCGGGAAGATTTTCTCAAGGGATTGGATAATCGGATCACTATCATCTGCGACATAGAACGTAGTCTCACCGTTGTAGGCGTCAACTACCACCTTCACCGAGTTCCGGATGTAGTTGTTACGACCTTGGAATGGTTGCGAATAGGGATACATGTTCGTTGTCGTATAGGCATCCCACATCCAGACGAGGCGTCCATCGTTAATGACGATGTACGGATCCTCGTCCATCATCAAGAATGGAGCGATTTTCTGTACCCGCTCGCTGATGTTCCGGTAGTACAGCATCTGGCTGTCCGGGGTAACGTCCGTGGACAGCAACAGTTTGTAGTCTCCCAGAGCCAGGGCGAACATCACCCGCTTGAAGATCGAACCGAGCTTTACTCCGCTCTCTTCCTGATAGGTGGCGTACACATTGTCCTCACCCTCAGGGTAGTCAAACTCCTGAGCGTGGGTATTGACAATCACGTACTGGTCGGTGGCTTCACCATAGTAGATCTCAGGACGGTCCAGTACGATGTCGGTATCCGTTACCGGAGGGATATCCTTAATAAAGAAGTGAGGCATGCCCTCGCCGGAAACCTTGTTCACCGGGCTCATCGCCACACCGTAACCGTGTGTGAATACGAGCCGCTGGTTCACCCAGGTCTTAGCCTGATCTTGTAGGCGGTTCTGCTCCAACTCACGGGCGGCCAGCATTACCTGACGGTGTTCCCCGTCAATGATGTATCGATCCACGTCGATGCCCTTAAATTCATAGTAAAGCCGCATTTCCTGGAGCTGACTGTAGGTCTGACGTAGCGGCTGCCCACCCCAGAGCCGGATGTTGTCGACGGTTGCCTGATTGGCTTCAAGATCGGCCAGATCTACAGTCCGCCCGGCCGGGAAGGGTTTACGCTCAATGTTATGGAGGTTATAGGCCTCTCGAGTAAACTTGATGCTGTGTTCAATATAGGGGAGTTCGCGGTTCAGTTCGTTAGGCTCGACCACAAACCGCTGAACCACGGACGGGTAGACCGAGTTCAACAGGATCGAAGCCAGCACCAGACCACCGACCGCATACAGCGCAATACCTGATCCCCTTCTCATAAACCCGGTTACCAGCACCACTATCGCCGACAGGAGGGATATTACGAGCAGAACCTTTAGAGCCAGCATATTGGCATTGATTTCCGTGTAGCCTGGTCCGAACACGGCGCCCCGATCCGAATAGAGCAACAGGTATTGTTGCAGCACATAGCCCCAGGACTTGACCGCCAGCAGGAAGGCCAACAGTACGGACATGTGGATACGGGAGGACGGGTGGGCGAACAGCCCCCCTACTCCGGCAACGGGGTTTGAAAGGAAATAGGCTACGCCCACAAAGAACGCCGTAATTAGACCAGCCCAAAACAGGATGTTGAAAACGAAAATCTGAAATGGCAGAGTGAAGACGTAGAAACCAATGTCCCTGCCAAAAATCGGGTCGACAGTTCCGAACTGAGACGGATTCAAGAATTTCTGCAGGACGATCCAATCACCGGCTACAGAGAGGCTGAACATGTAGGCAAGCACCGCACTTGCACCCAGGAATACCCAAGTAAGCACCCGCTTGTTGAGGAAGTCCTTCCAGGGGACGTTCTCCATCGAGATTACGTTGCCTTCCTGAAGCGATATGGTACCCTGCTCCAGGACCGTCTTCCTGGTTACCAACAAGTTGACGAGCAGGAACAGGAAGAAGGCTACGCCTACCGTCACCCTCAGGCCAATGTCGGATACCATAATCTTGATAAAGACGGAGTCATAGCCTAGAGACTGAAACCATAACCAATCAGTGAACAACCGCGCCCCACCGCTCACCGTCATAAATATTACGGCGATGGCGGCAATAATTAAGTATAAAGTCACTCTTCCGGTTGCCATGATTACCTCCTTAAAATATTCATCCTACTTGTGTTGAAAGGTGCTCTGCTTACACAGGTTTTGGGGGTTTCTGCCCCTTATCGGCCTCGTGCTTTAACTTGGCCTGGCAAAGTTCACAAATTGCAACGGGTTTTTTCCTTTTTTCCGGTGGGGTAAACAAGTCATCGTCATGGTCACCAATGTCGCAGGCATCAGGTACATAAGCACGCCCACACAACATGCACCGAATCTCCAACCTCTCCCCTCCTTGCCTCTCCTAAGTTCTTTAACTAGTGGGATCCTTCTTATGACGGGGGCTTTGACCGACCAGTTTAAAGCCGTGCATTAGCGCGGCGATAATTTGGGCCTTACCCCCAACCTGGTCAAAACTGGCCTTGGTGTAAACCTCACCGAGACCGCGGGCCACGTATCGCGGCGGGAGACGGTTCAGGGCAACGGCCATGACGTCTTCACGGCAACGCTGACAGTCGCACAAGTCAGGGTTCTGCTTGATCTCCTCCCGCAGGACGCTGTCAAATACTTCGGCTACGACAACCTCAGTATAGTTCCTTAACATACCGTGCCAGTTCCCCTTCCTTCCAATAGTTTACCACCTGAGGGTTGCTTTCAGACGGTCCGGCACCAGAAGCAGATCCAGACCATCATTAATGGAAGTAACAACGACGTCGGCAGCCAGGATGCAGGCGCTTGCAGCACCTTCACCGATCAGCACTGCAACCCCGATCCCAGCCTCCCTGAGCATTAAGGCATCAATGGCTCCATTTCCGAATGCCACCGTATTCGGCGCCCCCAGCGACCGGACGATCTGCTGTTTGCCAGGTCCGCCGGGCTCCTCATCCAAAACAATCACCCGACAGTTAACGGCGGACAAAGCTCGACGCACAGTACCGTACGTATCGGCGGTGATTACCACCACCTCAGCACTCTCTGCTAACCGGTTCAGCCTCTCGCGAACCCCGGGAATCAGCTGTCCGTTGATGGCCAGTGTCCCGTTGTAGTCCGCTACCACAGACCGGACATTCAGGGTTTCTCGGCCTGGGATCTCAAAGCTGAGCACGGAACCATCCCCCACCTAATAATCTAATACAAAAGCGACCTCAGAGTCAAAACCCAAGGTTTCGGAGAGAAAATAAACGGATCGGAAGGGGGTTCAGGTGAGGTGCTCACCGGCGTTCGGCCTTCCGGGTGATAAGACGGCGTATCCGGGCATGCAGCCTCTGCGCAGGAATCAGGGTTGATTGATCCCTTCCCGCTAATAGTTTAAAACCCCCGGGAAGCCCGGGAGTTTTGTTTGCTAGCGACCTAGGCTGGCGAGTACATCCTTTGTTACTATCTTGATGTCTTGGTCTCCGTTGACTTCCTTCAACTGCCCCTGCTTGCCGTAATACTCGATAAGTAGTGCAGTCTGGGCTTCATACACATCCAACCTTTGATTCACGGTGGTTTCAGTGTCGTCGCTCCTCTGGTAAAGCTCTCCACCACAGCTACCGCATTGTCCTTCGTTCTGGGGAGGATTGAAGAGCACGTGGTAGGTTGCTCCGCAGGAGCGACATACCCGGCGACCGGTCAAGCGGCCCAGAAGTCTTTCACGGGGAACGGCAATATTCAACACGGCATCCAGCTTGATACCCATATCCTTCAGAGCGGCATCCAAGGCCTCAGCCTGAGGGGTGGTCCGGGGGAAACCGTCGAGTAGGAATCCATTCTCGCAGTCAGGCTTGGAAAGCCTGTCCTTCACCATCGCAACCACCAGCTCATCAGGAACAAGCTGACCATTATCCATGTACTCCTTGGCCTTTTTGCCCAAGTCCGTACCAGCTTTAACGTTTTCCCTGAACATGTCCCCAGTTGAAATGTGTGTGATCTTTAGCTCTTTAGTAAGCACTTCACACTGTGTGCCCTTGCCGCCGCCGGGCGGTCCCATGATTAACAGATTCACGCAGTATTCCCCTCCTTATAATATTGTTATATATTTGTGAAACACGGCACTTAAAGTTAGATATAAATGGTCGGGATGACAGGATTTGAACCTGCGACCTCACGGTCCCGAACCGTGCGCTCTACCAAGCTGAGCCACATCCCGATCACTAGACTATTTTAGCCTATACGCAGATTAAAGTCAATAAACGGATTATTCGGGAGTAATGCTCCGAATGCTTGATGTGGAACGGATAGCCGACTATTTCCCACTCAGGAATCGCTGTATGCGACCGTGCCATAGGGTGGGCATTATGGCCTCGATCAGCACCCCGTCTTCCCGAAACTCTTCTTTAAGCACTTTGCCGAACCTGTGAATCTGTCCTACCAGGTGCATCATTTCCGTGGGGATAAGATAGGTCTCCTGTGACCGCCGATCGGTCATCAGCGCCGAAACAGCCAGTTTGAGGTCATCCAGCCCCCTTCCGGTTACCGCTGAAACACAAAGTAAGCCGGAAGGAGGCTCCACACCTTGTAGTTCCAGCAGGTCAGCCTTGTTGAAGACCTCAAGGCGTGGTTTGTCCAGAATACCGAGGGACTTCAGAACCTGCTCTACGGATGCAACCTGGGCTTCCCAGGCACTATGGCTCAGATCAATCACGTGCAGGATGTAGTTCGCAGCGACAACCTCTTCGAGGGTAGCCCTAAACGCAGCCACGAGGTGATGCGGAAGGCGTTGGATGAACCCTACGGTGTCGGTCAGGACGACTGTCTCATTGCCGGGCAGGATCAGTCTGCGCGCTGTGGGATCTAAAGTGGCGAACAGTTTGTCCTCCGTGAGCACTTCAGCACCGGTAAGGGCATTTAAGAGTGTGGATTTTCCCGCATTGGTATAGCCTACCAGAGCCAACAGCGGCACACCCTCGCTTTCGCGTCTACGGCGCAGGATCGAGCGTTGGCTGCGAACTATCTCCAGTCCCGCTTCAAGATCCCCGATCCGTTTACGGATGCGGCGCCGGTCAGTCTCGAGTTTGGTCTCGCCAGGCCCGCGCGTGCCGATACCGCCACCAAGCCTGGAAAGCTCGACACCCCTTCCGATCAGGCGAGGCAGGAGATACTTCAGTTGAGCCAGTTCAACCTGCATTTTCCCTTCTTTAGTACGTGCCCTTAAAGCAAAAATATCCAGAATCACCTGGGTTCGGTCGACAACGCGAAGATCCAGCCGTTCTTCCAGATTCCTGACTTGGGCTGGCGAGAGTTCGCCGTCGAAAATGACTATTGAAGCGTCATTACTCTCACAGCACTCCTTAAGTTCATCCACCTTACCCCGTCCAATGTAGGTGGCGGGGTCAGGCTTAGAACGGTTTTGGGTCATTCGACCAACCACAGCACAGCCGGATGACTCCGCAAGGCTTTTCAGTTCAACAAAGGGATCGTCGTCAGGAGCGTCACTGCGGGTATCTATAGCTAGGCCGACCAGGACACAATTCATTATCGGTGCTTCTCCCCCTCGTCTAGGACAATCAGGATGAATCAATTGCAGCCTATTATAGCACTAGGAAGAAGACTAGGCAAAGAAACCAATATATCTGATAACTTAAAGGAAATCAAAGCCTATTCGTCGAAAGATTATTCCAAACAAAAGGGGACGTGTTGATTGCCTGCCAATTCAATTGATAGCTCACAACTGCAGGAAATTCTGGTCGCTGGTGCGACCAGACTGGCCCGTCTGCGCAAAGACATCGACCGGCTTAACGTTTTTCCGGTTCCAGACGGTGACACCGGTACAAACATGTACCTCACTCTAATGGCTGCGCTGCAGGAGATGGGTAAGGTTTCAGAGGACTCCATCGGGGTGGTCAGTGAGGCTGTGGCCAGGGGTGCTCTAACGGGTGCCAGAGGGAATTCGGGTGTCATTTTGTCGCAGATTCTTCAAGGATTCGCTCACGCCTTGGCCGGAAAGGAAAAAGCTACGGCTGCGGATATTGCCCTCGCACTTGAGACTGGATCACAGTATGCATATCGTGCGGTCAGTGAACCGGTTGAGGGTACCATCCTGACCGTGGCTCGCAGCGCCGCCGAGGCTGCCCGTTTCGCGGCGGAACGGAGCGGTGATCTTCTCCGTTTAGGGCTCTACGTCTATCGCCGGGCTTCAGACACTGTGCTCCTCACACCGGAAATGCTGCCGGTGTTAAAGGAGGCCGGTGTGGTCGATGCCGGCGGTAAAGGTTTTGCCGCAATCCTCGAAGGCATCCTGCAGATATTTACACGATACAGAAGCGAGGCAGCACAAGACGCACCCTTTGACTTTCGGCCGTCCGAACCTGATGCAGAACCGCGTTTTGCTAGTGCTGCCGATATCAAGTTTACGTATTGCACGGAGTTTATCATTAAGGGTCAGGGTATTCCGATTGAAGAGATCAAGCAGGTGCTTAGGGAGTATGGCGATTGCATGATGGTGGTTGGTAACAGCGGTACCGCCAAGGTACACATCCACTCTAACAACCCGGGGCGAGTAATTGAGAGCTGTCTTCTTTACGGCTCTTTACATCAGATTCAGGTTAACAACATGCTCGATCAACACCAAGAACTCCAGCGGCAACAGCCAAAGCCGATGGGGGTAGTGGCGGTGGCGCAGGGTGAAGGCATCGCAAAGATACTGGAGAGCCTCGGTGTAGACGTGGTTGTGAACGGCGGGCAGACTATGAATCCAAGCGCCGAAGAGATCGTCAAGGCTATTGACCGCGTCACTGCGGACAGTGTTTTCGTCCTGCCCAACAACAAGAACATTGTTTTGGCCGCCCAACAGGCGCAGCAGCTCACTTCTAAAAACGTCGCCGTAATTCCTACGCGTAGTGTCCCTCAGGGTATTGCGGCACTCCTGGGCCTTAATTCCGAGGCGGACTTTGAGACTAATGTTTCCCAGATGCAGGAGTCATCGACTAACGTGCTTACCGGCGAGGTGACTCGGGCTGCAAAAGACGCCGCATTCAACGGTCTTACCATTACCGAGGGTGAGTTTATCGGTATCGCGGAAGGAACTCTGATGAAAGGCAGTAGCTTGATCGAGGCGGTCCTGAATGTGTGCCGTGAATTGGTCCCACGGGGTGAATTATCAACTCTCTATTACGGAATGGATGTACCGGGCAAGGAAGCTGAAGCGATATTGGAGAGACTGGCGCAAATCTACCCTGAGGTCGAGTTTGAACTCTACTACGGGGGACAACCCCTGTATCACTTCCTAATCTCAGTAGAATAGCAGGTGAAAAAATGGCCGATGTACGGATTGTAACCGACAGCACCGTAGACTTGCCGCCGGAATTGGTAGCAAGGTACGGGATCACAGTTGTTCCCCTTAAGGTTCTCTTTGAACAGGACGTTTACCGTGATGGTGTGGATCTCTCCCTCGACGACTTCTACCGTCGGTTGGTTGAGCAGCCTTCATCCACATCCCAGCCATCACCGGCCGAGTTTCTAGATGTGTATCAGCCTTTTTCCGAGCAAGGCGACAGTATTGTGTCCATACACATCTCCGCAGCACTCAGCGGCACACACCAATCTGCTCAGCTGGCCAAAACGATGATGTTGACGGCCGACATTGAGCTGATTGATTCCAAGGTTACCAGCGTCGGTTTGGGTCTTATTGTAGTCGCTGCCGCAAGGGCTGCACAGGAAGGTTGGAACAAACACGAGGTGATCCATTTCGTTAACTGGCTGGTAGACAACGTCAGGGTTTACTTTATGGTTGATACGTTGGACTATCTGCAGCGGGGAGGCCGTATCGGCCGCGCTTCGGCCTTTCTCGGCACGCTCTTAAACATTAAGCCTCTACTCACCCTCAGTGACGGCTTGGTTACCCCGCATGAGAAGGTTCGAGGCCGGAACAAGTGCCTGGATCGGATAGCGGAGATTACCAAGGAATTCAGCGAGCAACGCGGCCAACTAGTCTATAGCACTCTACACGGAAATGCGCCGCAGCTTCGGCAGGAGCTTGAGGAGCGTTTGGTTGGGCGGCTAGGGTATGAGCCTGAATACCGAACCCGCGCAGGAGCAGTCATTGGCACTCATACCGGACCAGGTGTAGTGGGAGTCGCATTTCACCCTGTATACAACAAGTAGACAATCAAAACGGCTCGGCCACTACAGATCGACGATCTTATTCCTAATGGCATACAGGAATGATTTTACGGACATCCCTTAAACAGGCGCGAACCAGCCCCTGCAGCATTGCCGGCTCATCCGGAATATTCTCCGGGTCACGATCAAGCATGCGGGAACAAAACTCTGACTGTAGAATCAGGTTTGCCATGGACTGCGCAGGGCCGTCGTGGATTTCCCGGGCAATTCTCCGGCGCTCCTCATCCAGAGACGTTTCTGACTACGCTCCACGTGTTCACGGCGAAACAAAAGGGTTTTCTCCTGCTCCCGAGCGGTTATCAGTTTGATCTGTAGACTCTGAGCGTTTTCGTAACTAGCTTTGATATCCTCTTCAGTGAAACTTGAGAAGTCGCGGCTGACCTCCATTAATCTGACCCGTGCCCCATGCATCAAAACGGTCAGTTGGTCAACCTCTTTAATATTCCGCAGAGTTTCCTGCGCCACAACAAGCAGCTCGGCCTTGACCCGATCCACTTCGGCCTGGGCATTGTCAGCAATCTCCAGGATCTGCTCCTTGCTGCTTTCGATGACCTGTACGGTCTCGTTAATTATGGGGTCAAGTGCTTGAAAACCCATCAGGCTTGAGACGCTCCCTTACTGGGCCGAGTAGTTAATACTTCTGTTACTTGCAATCAACTCTTCGTATGTAGACACCAATTCCCGGGCCATGATCCTTGAGGAGAGTTGTTCGGCGTTTCGTCGGGCGTTGTCGGCAAACTGACGTAACAGGTGGTCGTCGTGTAGAAGCATCCCGACACGCTCGGCAAATTCACTCTCATTAGGTTCGACTAAGAAACCGTCCTCCCCGTCGATAACCATCTCCCCCACTCCAAAGGCGTTTACAGCTACCGAAGGCAGGCCGGCCGCTTTAGCTTCGCCGATAACCAACCCCTGAGTCTCAGTAATAGAGGGGAAGACAAAGAGGTCAGATCCAGCGCAGCAGTGGGCTACCTCCGAGCCCGAAACGGGTCCAGCAAATACCACCTGGTCACTGATCCCTAAGTCACGGCTCAGTGCGGTCAGGCTCTCCGTCTCAGGGCCGCCACCGACCAGAAACAGCCTTACCTTCCGGTTGTCCGTCATACCGCATACGATTTGGAATGATCGCAACAGAAAAGCAAGGTTTTTCTCAAGTCCGATCCGGCCCACGAAAAGTAGCACCTTTTCATCTGCAGCAATACTGAACCGTTCCCGGAACCACAGGGGGTCACCATTCTGGAACTGCTCCAGATTAATTCCGGTCGGTAGCTTACGGATCGGGACAGTTACTCCGAGATCACGGATGTAGTCACCGATGACGTTGGTGGGGACCAGAACCTGGTCACAGCGGTTACTGAACTGAGCGCACAGGTGCTGGGTTACCTTACGGGTGAAATTCTGGGCCAATGGGATGTAATGCACATAGTGGTCATACAGGGTATGGTAAGTAAACACCAAAGGCAAACCGAGATCACGCGCGCTTCGAGCACCCATACGGCCCAACATAAATGGCGAGTGGACGTGAATTATGTCCACGCCCAAACGCCTCAAGGTCGCTTTCAAACGCAAAGAGATCGGAATCGCGATGTTGAATTCCGGGTTTGTTGGTGATGGGAATGAATAGAACCGATAAACTGCATCCTCAACTCCGGCGAGAGGCCCGTATCGGGGGGCAAAGATGTGAACGCGGTGCCCAAGGGCGTCCAATTCTTCACTGAAGGTCTCGATTGAACGCACCACGCCGCTGGTATACGGCCGGTAGCTGTCGGTAAACACCGCGATCCGCAACGCTCGATTCCTCCTTCAGATACCAATTAGTATTTTCTACGGCTCGGTACATATTCCTGCCGGATTCTCCCTTGGATCCAGCAGCAGGGTCATCAGAAAAAGAAAAACAGGAGCGACATAAGGCCACCCCTGGTTGTCTCGGGTTCGTGCAATGCTTCTATCTGCCGGGTAGCGTAGCCGTAAGCGCACCCATTAACGTGAAGACCACCCAAAGCCCCATCAGAAACACACCCGTCTTACGGAACGATACACCGAGGGCCTGCGCACCACCGTAAGCGGTTAACAGAATGGCCCACACCGTAAACGGGTTAATCCGATCCAGTAGCAGGAACTGCGCCCCTTGTCCCAAGTCAGGGAACAATCGAGCGAGACTGAATGTCGCCGCCTGCAACTGTTGGGGATCGGCCATTAGCCTCAGCAGAGAATCAACGGTCAGACCCAGGATGTGCGGGACAAAACCGAAAACGGTAATGGCAAAGAGAGTACCCATGCCCACTTTCGAGCCGGAGAAGTTGCCATAGACCCGGAGGAGCACAGCGTACAGCAGAAACAAAGCTAAAGGCCCCACAACAGCAGTGAGCAACGGTTGTGAAGCCAGAACGGTAGGACTCATGGCATGAAATGCTTCAATCTGGGCTGGACTTAGTTCCTCGGCCATCGGGCCGTACTGTACAGACCAGTGCATGTGCTCAATGAATTTCGGAATCACCAGTGCGGTGAAGAAAATATTGACACCGATCAGCGCAAACAAGGCGGTCTTATATGAAGGGTGTTCAATCACATCCCGGAACACCTCTCCCGGCCGGAACAGCACTCCGGTAATCCGTTGCAGAATTCCAAACTTGGGTACCCGAACCTTCTCCGGTACTGTCGTGCTCATAACGTAGCTCCTTTAGGCGGATATCATTGCGGCTTATCATCTGCCAGTTTACCTTCTTACGTGGAACCCGTCAAACTCCCCGCTTAAGGCACGGAAGACACACGACCTGCCCCTTGGCCAAACGCGCCCGGCTCTCCATAACTCCTTCACCACAGCGGGCGCAGCAAAGTGATGGCAAGACGCGGGGACGGGACGGCAACTCAGAGTGGAAACTGGAAATTTCCCACAGTTCCTCCTCCGGCATTTCCATCAGCTGGTCGGCGATAGCCTCGCGCCTTCTGGTCAGGATGCGCTCGTTCTCCGCTGAAGGCTCCCGGAGGAAGTCCTCTCTTAGCTCCTGCAGCCCGGCAGCAAAACCGAGCGCTGTGAAACGAAGCGCCACCCGGACCGCTTCTCCGGTATCACGGCACACAAACGAGTACACGTGTTTTCCGTAGTCACGCAACTCCAGGCTGCCCTTCCCCAGTGTACATCCGGTTACAACCTGGATCGCGTCTACCGCGCAGGACTGATTCTCGGCGATCACCACCAGATTATCCGGGTTTAAACCATCGATTCCGAGTTCACGCAGGCCACGTTCGGCCGCCCGAAAACCAATCACCAAACCAGGACACACGTGTCCATGAAATTCAAGTGCCCTTTCCCACGGTGTCTGCATGCACAACGTTTGATCACCGTCCCTATTTGGTTTAAGTATCTGCATTCATAGTAACTAATTCGGTCCGGTCTGTCCAATTCCTCCCCTAAGGAGCCAACGGGTATAGGCTGAAATAACAGCAGTGAGCGGGAGTTATACTCCCGCTCACCAGGTTTTCTGCGGCCTACTAGCGACCGTCATTAACGCTCGGCACAGGCGATGCATGGATCAATGGACATGACAATCACAGGGACGTCGGCCAATTCGCAACCGGGCAGCATCGTCAGTAACGGTACGATGTTTTGGAAAGTCGGAGTTCTGATTTTCAACCGCTCCAGGTATGCCGTTCCATTACCTTTCGCATAGTAGAAGAGCTCTCCACGCGGCTGTTCGGTACACACTACCGCTTCACCGTTGGGGAATCCGTTTACCTTAACGGCGATCTCGCCGGACGGCAGTTTCCCTAAGACCTGACGGACCAGTTCATACGAAGTACCAACCTCACGGGCCCTACAAATCATGCGGGCATAACTGTCACCGCCGGACTTGACCACTGGGGCAAAGTCTAAATCACTGTATGCACCGTAGCCGGTTGTGCGCATATCCACGTCCCATCCGCTCCCGCGGAGGGTGGGACCGACCGCCCCGAGTTTCCACGCCTTGTCCTGGGGCAGGATCCCCTTACCTACGGTACGGATTCGAATAGTGTAGTCCTTCTCGAAGACCGGGAGAATAGCATCCCATTCGCGCTTGAACTCGCTTAGAATTGCGCCAATGCTGGATGACAGTTCTTCATTTACGTCTCGCCTTACTCCCCCGATCACTGCCGCGGACTGAATAACGCGCTGTCCGGAGGTAATCTCCAGAACATCAAGCACCTTTTCACGGGCCCTCCAGCACTGCATAAAGAGGCTTTCAAATCCGAATGAGTCGGCCAGTAGTCCCAGCCACAGCAGATGGGAGTGCATCCGGGACAGCTCGCTCCATAACACCCGTAAGTACTCGGCTCGAGGCGGGATTTGAATATCCATCATCTTTTCTATAACCTGGCAGTAGGTAGCGCCGTGGATGAAGCTGCAGATACCGCAAACACGCTCACAAAGAAAGACATTGTCTGGGAATGGGTTTTTCTCAGCCGCCTTTTCAATCCCCCGGTGCATGTATCCGATCACCGGCAGCACTTCGACCACTTTCTCGTCCTCACAGGTCAGCTGGAACTGAATCGCCTCTGGTAGCACGGGGTGTTGTGGTCCAAATGGGAATGTTACTCGAGCCATGGGTACTCTCCTTCCGTCTCGGAAAAAGTCAATAGATGATGAACCGTTGAACGGTATGTACTAGATTTTCAAAGACTTAAGCATCGGTGCTTTGGGGCTGTTCCCGGCAAGGAGCATGCCACCCTTAAAGTCAATGGCGATATCAGTAATATTGATACCGAAGAACTCTCGCATCTCATTTTCGATCAGCGCTGCGTTCAAAGTTAGGTGTGAAATGCTCGGAAGTTCCTCTCCCCGATCAATTCTCACCCTTAAGTTGATCAGTTCCAGGCCTTTGTTGAAATGATAAATCACCTCAAACTGATCTCCTAAGTCCAGACAGGTGGCCATCGCAATCCGTGCGTCCTCCTGCAGTAACTGCTCCACCCGTTCCGGCAACTCTGCTATCGACAATATCTCGCTACTCAGCACTCAGTCTCACCCCACCTTTGTACTCTTCTTTAAATTGAGCTTATCCAGAGCCAGAACTACTCCGTCGATGATGGCCTCGGGTCTGACGGCGCATCCGGGAATATATACGTCAACCGGAACTACTTTGTCAATACCCCCGAGAACGTTGTAGCAGTTATGAAACACCCCTCCCGAAGAGGCACACGTCCCCACAGCCATAACGGCCTTCGGATTGGGCATCTGGTCGTAGAGAGTTCTTAGGACACGGGCATTGCGGTGGTTTACCGGGCCGGTAACCACCAGAATATCGGCGTGCTTGGGGTTACCGATGTTCAGAATGCCGAATCGCTCAACATCATAGAGAGGCGTGAGACAGGCCAGCAACTCAATGTCACATCCGTTGCAACCCCCGCAACAGTAATGGACAATCCATGGTGACTTCACCCTGGATTTATTGATCAGCCCCATTAATCCGCTCCACTCCTTTTCTCCTAGACCCGAATGAAACCGCCTGCACAGTAGATGAGCACCATGTTGGCGATAATGAATCCGATGCCGACTACCCAGCTTACCCCCAACATCCACGACCACTTAAGCCGAGCCGAGATGTTGTCGATGATCAGTTCCAGCACAAACACTCCCAGAGCGATCAGCAGCCCGATCCAGAGCGGCTGTGCCCAGAACAAGGTAATGAACCCAAGAATCAGCACAATTTCAAACCAGTGCGTTAACGTAATCAGAGCCAGATGCCGACCAGAATACTCGGTGTACACACCGCGGACAATCTCCTGGTGCGCGTGTTCGCAGGCCGAGATATCGAACGGAGACTTACGCATCTTGATCCCGAGAGCAATCAGGATGGCCACGAAGGTCAGCGGCAGATAAGGCAGTAGCGGTTCTCCGAATTCGAAAACACCGGTAATCATGAACGTTCCGGTCTTTAGGAAGACGGCCACCGCCGCCAATAGCAAAATAGGTTCATAGGCTAACATCTGCAATATTTCTCTGTGGGCGCCCAGGTGCGAGTACGGGGCGCGAACGCTGAAGGCACCAAAGATCAGGCACGCGCCGGCAAAGGCGAGCACAAAGAAGATGATCAGTAGATCCTGCTGGAAGAAGAACATAAACACCGCGACCATGGTCAGCAGCAGGTATCCCCAGGCCCAGATCAGGTTTTCCCGCGTTGTCACCAGTGTATCCTTACCCCAGAGCTTAAAGAAGTCATAAAAGGGCTGGAGGATGGGCGGGCCGATCCTTCCCTGCATTCTCGCTGAGAGCTTCCTGTCAATCCCGGTCAGGAGCCCCCCAACGACCGGGGCCAGCATAAAGGCAGCCATTGCGAGACCCAATTCGCCTGAACTCACACAAACACCCCCACAAAGAGAACTACCAGCAACAGTAATGCGGCTCCGTTTATCCAGTTAGTTAGGCCACGTTCACCGAACAAAGCCTCCCAGTATGCGCCTCCGGTCCGGACCGCGACCCCCTGATCAGCTATTGAGTGAAAGGTCGGTCCTACCCCACTCGGGTCGTTGGCACCACACAGGTACGGCTCCCGATACTGGTCACCCCTGACTCTGATTAGAAGCGCCGGAAGCAGCAGGGCCAGAGTGATGGCAATAAACAACGGCCAGGGAGTGAACAGGCCCCAATCAGAGCGCAGATGCCACCCGGCTGTTTCAAAGGCCTTGGCGTAGCCCATCGTAGATTCGGCGGGAGTGATCAGAATGTTAACCAGTGGAGCTACGAATACACTGAGAACAACCGCACCGGCCACCATCAGCAAAATCGTGGTGTAGGACAGGAACGACTTTGGCTCAACCTTAGCATCGCGATTAAATGATACCACGCTGATCATTCGACCGATCCATTTCGTCCAGTACACCATAGTCGTAGCGCTACCTATGGCCAGGAGGCCGACTACCAGGGGGAACCACGCTGAAAACGGTACAGCGGCAGCCTGGATGCTCGCCCACTTACCGAACAATACGCCGAAGGGAACGAAAAGCATTGTGACCATACCCAGTATCGCCATCCCGGACAGCAGGGGTAACTTGGCCACCAGACCCTCCATGTCCTCGATGTCCCGACTCTCGATACGCTGTTCAATGGAGCCCACTACCAAGAACAGGACTGCCTTTGATACGGCGTGGAACACGATTAGGGCAATGGCTGCGGCTATGGCCAGATCACTGTTGATACCGGCACAGCAGATTATTAACCCAAGGTTCGAAACAGTGGAATACGCCAACACGCGCTTGGCGTTGTTTTGACTGATGGCCACGACCGAAGTCACCATAAAGACAAAGGCACCAAATATGGCAATAGCCACTGATAACTGCGTTCCTTCATAGGCTGGGGCCAACCGTAATACCAGATACACCCCGGCCTTAACCATAGTGCTGGAATGCAACAAGGCGGAAACCGGAGTGGGTGCCACCATCGCCCCGAGTAACCAGCTTTGGAAGGGCACCTGAGCGGCCTTTGTAAACCCGGTGAAACAGAACAAGGCAATCGGCAACAACAGAGCGGCTCCGACCGTACCTAAACCCATCAGTTGCTGGATAGCCAAGGTTTCGCTGGCCTGCCAGAGCAGGATCATTCCCAGAACCAGCGCAGCACCACCCAGCAGGTTCATCCATAGCGCTCGAAGGGCGTTCCGGATAGCCTCGGCATTTAGATCATGTCGGATCAGGTGGAAACTGCACAGAGTGGTCACTTCCCAGAAGAAGAAGAGCCAGAGCAAACTGTTAGCGAAAACCAAACCGTTCATAGCACCCAGAAAAGCGATCATGAAAAAGAAGAAGATATGCTGGCGGGTCTTGTCCAGTTTCAGATGGGCCTCGTGGTCACGCATATAGTCCAAGGCATAGATGATGATCAGCCCGCCGATAATGGAAATCACGAGCGCCATTATAACGGAAAGTAAATCAATGTAAAGAACCGGATCCACCTTCGCCGTAGAGGGCAGGATATAGAATTTCAGAACTGGAAGCATGACCGCTTGCGCACCGGCCAGGGTTAGGATCAGAGGATGTCTGGACGTAAAACCGATGTAGAGGAAGTACGCCAGAAGTACGAAGTCCAAAACCAGGATCAGAATATCCCACAGATTTCCGGGGGAAAATGCGATCGGCCCGGATTCCAGCACCCGGATCAGCAGTAGCACTGAGGCCACCATTAATACCGATATTGACGCGATGACGAGGGGCTTTATGATCCGTGCATCCTTAACTACCAGAGTGAGCAGCGCCGCCGCAAAAGGCATGATTACCAACACCGCAATAAGGGTTTCCACGCCCATGATTAATCCCATCCCTCCTCCACCTACTCCAAGTGTTACAGCAACCTCTGTCAGCTAACTGGTTCGCACCCTCCACAAAAAGAAAAAACCGTACATGCCTACTTTCTGCTGACCGTTGGCTCTATTATACCTATATTCCGGGGGTCGGTCTTTTAATTGTCCTTAAATGGCTATGGTAAAGGCTCGAGTGGTAGAATTTCAGACTTTTCCGGTTTGTAGACACAATTCTATGCCTTCGGACGCTGTCGGTCAATCCTGAAAAAGCATAACGTATCAAGTGACTCAAGCATTTGGGCACGGTGCCGAGCAGGCATGACCATTCCCCAGATTAAAGGCATCATTGTTAAACCCTTTCTTCAGCACAAGAAGAAGCCAGGTGACAGACACCCGGCCGGTTCGATTTGGTTCTGAGTGGGATGATCCTCTATCTGGCATAGGCGAAAACGAAGGCGCCTAGCTTCCGGGCCACGGGGAGCGTGTGGAGAAAGCGGTTACTAACCCACGGCTCAAAGAAGAATGTCGCGCCATAGGAAGGATCCCAGCCGTTCAAGGCTTCTCGTGCTGCCCGTTTTGCTTCAGACGAGGCGGGACGATTGATCCATCTGTTTAGAACCGGCTCAAACTGAACCTTTCCTCCGGTGCTATCGTAGGCGACCCCGCGCATGGAGTTAGGAAACAGGTTGCTTTTCACCCTGTTGAGGATAACCGCCCCAACCGCGACCTTAACTTCAAACGGCTGGCAGTCCGCTTCAGCGGTGATCAGGCGTGCCAGAAGATCAAAATCACTCGCCGAGGCCCACGCCGGACCAGCGGATGATGCCGGTGACACCGCGCGACTCACTGGTACAGTGGAACCGGACGGTATTACGAGCTTCTGTCCGGGCTGGATTTCCGAGCCACGAAGCCCATTAGCACGTCTGAGCTCCTCGACGGTGACACCGTGGCGCTGCGTAATCTTGAACAGGGAGTCGCCACGCTGAATCGTGTAAGTGTTGACCTTTGAAGGGACGGTAAGCTTCTGACCGGGATAGATTGTAGATTGCTGACCGAGACTGTTGGCGGCTCGCAGTTCCTGAACCGAGACGTTGAAGCGCTGTCCAATCTTAAACAGGGAATCACCGGATGCCACGGTATAGCTCGCCGCTAAAGCGGCGCTGACCGGCACTGTGAGGAGACACGCGGAAAACAGAAGCGTTAGAAAGAAGCGCAAACCTTTCCCTCCTGCGGCCTTCGAGGTTAGTTGAAAATCTTATTCCCCCGTTCTCTGCCAGCTATGACAGAGATTCGGCCATTTTTGCCATTATACCTTACTTGTGCCCCTCTTCCAGACTGTAAATCTTGGAATTACCCCCTGCTACCTGACAATGCAGACAATATCTGGTCGAGCAACTGATCCAAAGCCTTGTTTGTATGGTCTACCAGCAAGGCAATATCGTCCGGACTGGCTTGATCAATGTGTATCCCCACAACGACCACGACCGGAGTTCCCAGTATCCGAGCTGCCCGTCCGGCGGCGGTTCGGGCAATCTCGTCGTCCTTATGCCCGAGGCGCGGCACCACAGTAACGTTGCTGCTCATTCGGGCCGGGTCGTCCAGGCTCGGTCGTGGCACACCAAAGGCTACAGCACCTACGTGTGGCCGTTGCCCTCCGAAAACTTCCATGTTTACTCCGTCGGCTGTTACCGTAGCCGCGGCTTCGATTGAGTACGGGTAGTCCCCGTATGCTGTATGTAGCCGGATAATCATCCAATTTCCCTCCGTAGAATAATAATCCCGCCTGTTGGGTTAGATTATGATGGAGAAATATTAAACAGGAGGAATGGTATACAATGACTGTAGGCGAAAAAATGCATCACACTCTGGCCACCCTTCAGGGCTGCGCAGGAGAAATGAAGTCCTATGCCCTGGAGACACAGGACAGCAATGCCAAGAAAATGTTCTCGGACTATGCCGATCAGCTGGAAACGATCACCCGGGGATTCAAGGGCCGTGTAAACTACATCGAACAGCAAGAACCTCAATACAAGGTCTTTGAGCAAGCCCAGCAGCAACATTAACCAGAAGGCGCATCAGCGCCTTCTATTTCTTTGATAGCTTACGCTTATCCCCTACCCGTTTCGTGAACCGCTGCTGATCAAGGTATTCCAGCAGTGGTAAAATATATTTGCGAGACGAACTAAGCAAGTCACGCGCTTCCCCAAGCGTAATTTCGCCGTTCTCCCGAAAATAGCCTTCCAGAGACTCCTTGGCGGCCTCAATGGCTTCGGTGTGCAGATAGAGTTCCCCGGTCAGCCGGTGAAGAATTCCTTGGCGGGTTAGGTAGGATAAGTATTCGGAATAAAGATCCGACTCCGCCCCGGCCCTGGCCATGACCTCTGAAATACTATCCGGCCGGATACCCGCTGCCTTAAGATCAGCAGTAACACTTTCAATAACCTGCTTTAGCCTGCCCGGGAGCACATCGGTGGCGTGGGGCAAGGCGATAGTTTGTGGTTGCAGGACAACTGCTCCTTGACCCTCAAGGTAGTTCATCATCGCGCTGAACACCTTAGGTGAAGCCTGAGGCAAGGTACGCGAACGCATTTCCTCCCGGGGATAGCCTTCCCGTAACGGATAAGCCCGGTGGAACTCACGGAGTGTCCCCAATACTCGATCCTTCCACTCCTGGAACCTTCCCCCCGAAAAGTAGAGCGGGATGTCGTCCACTCTCAACTGCACTGCGGTACCGTCTTCCACCAACTGGCGGCAGAGGGAAGCTGCTTCGTCTTTACCCAGACCTGTAGCCTCAGCGATCTCCGATACACTCATCTTAGTAGCCCGATCCCCAAGGAGTTGTTCCACCTGCTCGAGAGGCGTACCCATCTCCAGGGTCGCCAGAGAGTTGATCACTTCATCTCGAAAACGCTTGTGGCGTTCCGGGTTTGGGTTGATCACCCGTCCGCCTCCGATGGTTCGCATTGGTGAATAGGAACGGATAACGAAACGGTCTTCCTTCGCGGCCACACCCTCATGTTCAAGAACAATCTGGGCGTACCCCTCTTCCCCAGGGTCTAATTCGTTTCGATCAAGTAAAAGCACCCGTCCCAGGATCTCGGCAGACCCCAAGTGAAAACGGACTCTAGCCCGGTTCTTCAAGCTCCGGTTTGCTGTTTTGAGCAGGAACAGCCTGACGTCCACAAACCTGGAAGCCTTAAACACGCCCGGCGTGACCATTGCCTCGCCCCGCCCGATGTCATCAACTTCCACTCCGGTGACATTCACCGCTACTCGGTGTCCGGCCTCCACCTCAGCCACCTTTTCCTTGTGTACCTGAAGGGAGCGGATCCGGCTGTGATGACCGGAAGGCAGGATGTCCACAGAGTCGCCGACACGCAGGGTGCCAGAAGTTAGGGTTCCGGTGGCTACAGTGCCGAATCCGACCACGGAAAAGACCCGGTCGATTGGAAGCAAAGCCGGACCAACAGCACTCCGTTCGGGAAGATCCGTAGCCATTGCCTCAATCCGGTTGATCAGTTCGGGCAGTCCTTCTCCCGTTGTCCCTGAAACGTGCATGATGGGAGCGTCCTTGAGAGCTGTTTCGTTCAAGTACTCTCGTACCTCTTCGTCTACCAGTCCAAGCCAATCCTCATCCACCATGTCGATCTTCGTGAGCACGATAATACCTTTGTCGACGCCAAGCAGTTGGATGATGTCAAGGTGCTCACGCGTTTGGGGCATTACCCCCTCGTCTGCTGCAATAACCAGCAAAACCAGGTCAATCCCGCCCACTCCGGCCAACATATGCTTCACAAACCGTTCATGTCCCGGAACGTCTACAATACCTGCCCTTCCGCCACCGGACAAGTCCAGATAGGCAAAACCGAGTTCGATGGAGATACCCCTCTCCTTCTCCTCCCGTAGGCGGTCGGTATCGATTCCGGTAAGGGCCCTGATCAGGGTAGTCTTACCGTGATCAACGTGTCCTGCTGTACCGATCACAAAATAACGCATCACTTGGTAACCTCCGTGCAGACCTGCCTGAGTACCCGCGCCACCAAGGGAAGCTCCTCATCCCGTAGCGTGCGGGTGTCGAGGAGCAGTTTCAGATCGTGGACACGCCCTACCAAGGCAGGGTCGGTGTTCCTGAGACGCGTGGTCAGTTCCTCCACACTTAGCTCATGTGGCCGGAGGGCAACCAGCACGGTTGGGGGATCAGCGGTGGGCATTGCCCCTCCCCCGACCTGGGAGGCACCATTTTCCAGGGATACATTCAAATAGTCACCGGCTTCGGTACGGATCAGGCCGGCCAGACGGGTTGCTTTCTGTTCAATCTCTCCGAGATCCATGGTAAGCATGCGCAAAGTCGGTACAGTATGTAGCGCCAACTCCGGATCAAGGTACTCTCGCAGTGTGGCCTGCAGGGCGGCTAGGGTCAGCTTATCCGCACGGAGGGCCCGGGTCAGCGGGTTCTTCTTCATGCGGTCGATAATCTCTTTTCGGCCGACGATGATCCCGGCCTGAGGACCGCCAAGGAGTTTATCACCGCTAAAGGTGACTACGTCTGCTCCGTCCGCGACCGTTTCCTGCACCGTCGGCTCATAGGGCAGCCCGAAGGGGCTAAGGTCGATCAGGAAGCCACTCCCCAGATCACTCATGACCGGCAGACCGGTCTCACCACCCAGTTCCGCCAATTCTTTTACGCTAGTCTCATGGGTAAAGCCGACAATCCGGTAGTTTGAAGTGTGGACGTGGAGCAGGAGGTTGGTCTCGCTGTCGATTGCCCGCCGGTAGTCACGCAAATGCGTCTTGTTTGTAGTGCCTACTTCAACCAGTCTGGCTCCACTCTGTTCCATTACGTCCGGAATCCGGAATGAACCCCCGATTTCAACCAGTTGGCCCCTGGATACAATGACCGATCGGCCCTTGGCTAGGGTTCCCACGGCCAGCAGCACAGCGCCCGCGTTGTTGTTTACGACCAATGCCGACTCGGCGCCGGTCAGACGAACCAGGAGGTCTTCAACCAGCGAGTATCTGCTGCCACGCTTGCCCGAAGCTAGGTTCAACTCCAGGTTGCAGTAGTTCTGTGCCACCTGACTGACCGCCTCACGTGCGGATACACTTAAAATCGACCGTCCCAGATTGGTATGCAGAACCACACCGGTGGCATTTAGGACGCGACGCAAAGCAGGCCGTGCTTTCTGCGCCACGCGGCTGTACACCCCCTGCAACGCGTCACTGATCAGAACATCCCGTTCTAAAGGCCTGGAATCGGACTCATTGATTAGGTCATTCCGGATTTCGTCCAGAGCCTCCCGAATACTCTCCACAACCAGAACCCGCGGATGCTTTTGGAGCAAAGCCGCAATTTGCTCCGTGCGCAATACCTCATCAACTGCGGGCATCTGCCTCAATTTGGCGATTTCTTTGGACATTATGTAACCCGTCCTCCCCTATCTCATTCCACGATCAGGGTCAGAGTCGTCCCCATCATAAGTGCATCAATGCCCTTGTCCCCTTCCGACTCGAGGCGGGCAATGAACATCCACTCGCCTGGAAACACACCGAGATGACAAATGCCATCCGCATTGGTACGCGCAAACCGGGATACCGATCGGCTTTTGCAGTAACCGAACACCTGACTGCCGCCAAGCGGTCTTCCATTAGCCTGGATCAGAAGCTCAACCTCATCCCCGTCCAGTCGGAGCGGGATGATCTCCAAGGGCATACCGTACGATCCAGACTGGTGTCCTTGGTCGCCAATGGTTACTAAGGCCTTGGCGAAATGTTTGAAATGGACGATTTGGGCTACGTCATCCGAAGACAACTTACCCCGGAGGTAACTCCCGTCCTTAAGCTGGCTGTGCAATCCCAGATCATACTCGGCTAACAGGGTATGCACGCCGGGCTGTTCGCCGGAAAAACCGGCAACAAGTCCGTCTTCACGCGCCTCCAGCGTCAACTCGTGGCGTACACCCCCTGGGATTTCCAGAACAACGCGTGATTCCGACCGGTCGGCTACCCCTAGCACCTCGAAGTGATGACCGTACAGCAGAATGCAACGCAGGTATTGACCGATCTCGCCCTTGGACGGGCACTGCAGCCATAGGTTGTGTGGTGCCATTTTTCATCCGCCCCTCTTCTATATAGTCTCCCCGGAATAACCTGCAGGGCAGGAAACGGGGACAGGCAACTTTTTCGAGACGTAATCTACCCCCGATTCCCGCCCTAGTGGTACCGGATGATTGCGTATCCGGTGTTCCGTTGGGCGGGCCGGAATCCAGCGTCCCTGATAACCCGCAGGATTTCATCCAGCGGAACCCGATAGGCCGCACCGGCTGCCCGTACCACGTTTTCCTCCAACATGGTACTGCCGAAGTCGTTGGCCCCGAAGGCCAGGGCCACCTGCGCCACCTTCGGCCCCTGGGTCACCCACGAAGCCTGGATATTGTCAAAGTTGTCCAACATCAGCCGGGATACTGCCAGCATTTTAAGATAGTCGACCGCGGTGGCACCGGCACTTCCCAACTCGGTATTCATCGGCTGGAAAGTCCACGGGATGAAGGCGGTGAATCCGCCTGTCCGGTCTTGAGCATCCCGCAGACGGACAAGGTGCCGAACACGCTCCTCAAGGGTCTCACAAGTTCCGAACATCATCGTGGCCGTGGTACGCATCCCTAAGGAGTGCGCCTGCAACATTACATCCATCCATTCTTCCCACGAAATCTTGTGCGGGCTAATCTCCCGGCGTACCCGGTCAACCAGGATTTCCGCACCGCCGCCCGGAAGCGAATCAAGTCCGTGGGCCTGCAAAACGGCCAGGGTCTCTTTTACGGACTTTCCGGACCTACGGGCTAAGTGGACGATTTCCGGTGGAGAGAAGGAGTGGATATGCACCTGGTACCGGGACTTGATCGCGTTAAGCATTCCAAGGTAGTAGTCCAGATCCAAATGCGGGTGCAGCCCGCCTTGGATCAACAGCTGCGTCCCCCCTACCTCCAGCAGTTCCCGAACCTTGTCCAGGACCTGATCATAGGTGAGCACAAAGGCATCAGTAGCCGATTCGTCCCGGTAGTAGGCACAGAAACGGCAACGAGACAGGCAGACGTTGGTGTAATTGATGTTTCGGTCGATTACGAAGGTGACAACGCCTTCCGGGTGTCGCTGGCGGCGGGCAATGTATGCCGCTTTCCCGAGCGGCAAGAAAGCATCGGATCCCAGAAGGGTCACACCCTCTTGCTCAGTCAATCGTTCCCCGGAGACGGCCTTACCCAGGATGCGGTGTACCTGATCCATCATCGTTCACTCCAGAAGTTTAGACGGACGCGTTCCTCGAGCAGGCCCGCCTTGTAGGCATAATCATAAAACCGCAGCAAACCCTGCTGGTAATCTCGATCTAAATCGTACCTGATCAGGGTAAAGTATTCACGCAGTACAGCGGTGGGTAGACCGGTGCGCAGGCATCCGGCCTCCAATATTTCATCGGCGCACTCGACCCCCATCCTCCGTGCGGTGTCGAGCAACCGTACCAGTTCTCCAGTGGATTTGGGATCTTGGTCCGCGAAATCCCGCCTGATCACCCACAGGGCATATACCATCCGCTCCCCGGTCCACGCCTTCCACGCTTCACCCAAGTCCGTGATGTACAATCCTTCGCTGCTTCTCAAACGATGATCGGTAGTCAGCGCCTGATCACCGATCAACAGGGCGGCGTCATGGTTCATCAGCATTACTTCGAGTTCGGCAGTGCCCATATCATACTCCACGTCTACCTGATAGTAGTATTTGAGCAGAATTTGGAGCAGAACGACCGAAGTGGCCGAGGCACCCGTCAAACAGATCCGGCCTCCATCCAGTTCGGTGACCGGAACTTTGCTAAATAGAAAAATGCTCCCCACCCTTCCGTCCGAACTTACCGAAAGATTGGGAACGACTAGGCAGCAACCGGGGTTACGGGCATACTCGATCGAGGAAATCGGCGTTACTTCCAGTTCGCCCTGGAGAAAACGGCGGTTCAGAAATGTCGGCACACCCCGGATTAAGCTGACGTTGGAGGGCAGTGCGCCGGTTTCGAGCGCGTGGTACACCGGCAAACAGTTCAGATAGTCCACCTGACCGAGCCTGATCACCGACATCAAAAGCCCTCCCGGATAACGTTGTACAGAGTATCCCTCTCTACAGGGATTCGACCGGCCGCCCGAATCATGCGGATCAATGCAACGCGCGTCAGCGCCTGTTCAGAGTCTGCCCCGGCGGCGTGGGTAATCTTCTCCTCCATCACTGTACCGTCAAAATCATCGACGCCGAAGCTCAGCGAGATCTGCGTCAGTTTTGGGCCGATCATGACCCAGTAGGCCTTGATATGGTCAAAGTTGTCCAGCAGGAGCCGTGACACGGCCAACACCTTAAGGTCGTCAAAGCCGGTAGTGCGCGTCGGAACCGCCGGTTCAAGCTCGGTGTGGCGGGGCTGAAAAGCCAGGGGGATGAAGGTCAGAAAGCCTCCGGTTCGATCCTGCTGTTCTCGAAGCCGAATCAGGTGATCCACTCTTTCTTCGATGGTTTCCACGTGGCCGTACAACATGGTGGCATTAGTCCTGATCCCAAGTGTATGTGCCGCGGCGTGCACTTCAAGCCACCGCTCGCCGCTTATTTTCTTCGGGCAGATTTCCTGCCGGACACGGTGGGAGAAAACCTCGGCGCCGCCGCCCGGCATGGAATCCAGGCCAGCCTGGCGCAGGGTGGTCAACACCTCGTGCACCGACAGAGAGTGTAATTCCGCCAGGTAGTCGATTTCCACCGCAGTAAGGGCCTGAATGATAACCCCCGGCAGCGCTTCGCGTAACCGCCGGATCATTTCCAGGTAATAATCCATCGACAGTTCAGGATGGAGGCCTCCAACTACGTGCACTTCCGAAACGCCTTTTAGCCAGGCGTCACGGGCCTTAGCTTCAATCTCATCCAGAGACAAAACGTAACTGGACGGATCATCCTCGTCCTTACCGAAGGCACAGAGGCGGCAGCGATTCACACAAATATTGGTGTGGTTAATATGACGGTTTACTACGAAATACACGCGGTCACCGTGCTTACGCTGCCGCACCAAGTCGGACAGGTGGCCCAGGGCAAGCAGGTCGTCGGACTCAAACAACCGAATACCGTCGTCAGCACTGAGCCGGTCTCCGCGTATTACCTTGTCCGCTATGTCGGCCAGGTTGCTTGGCACCATTAGTTGATCCAAGCCCAAACCCTCATTTCATTATCTACTGCTTAGTGAAAGAGCACCTCGGCCAGGGTAAAGGCGAAGACCGTCATCCCAAGGACCGCGTTCGCCTGGAAGAAGGCCACATTCGCCCTGGACAGGTCATTAGGCTTAACGATGGCGTGTTGGTAACCGAGGATTAGGATCGCCAATCCGATCCCGATATAATATAGTGTTCCGAGACCCAGCACCATCCCTGCTGCCGCAAGAAAGGCCGGTGCCAAAATGTGAAAGCCCGCCGCAATCTTCAGGGCCGCGGGAATCCCGAAACGGGCGGGAATGGAGCGTATCCCTGCGTCCCGGTCAAACTCGTAGTCCATACTCGCATAGATGATATCAAAACCGGCTACCCAGAACATCACGCCCAAGCCGAGCAGAACCGGTGGCAGGGCAAAGGCATCGGAAATGGCGATCCAGCCCGCCACGGGCGTAAAGCCCAGTGCCACGCCCAGCCACAGGTGGCAGGCCCAAGTGAAGCGTTTGGTATAGGAATAGCCAACCAGAATGAACAGCACCAACGGAAATAGTTTTACGGCGAGCGGGCTCAGTTGAATTGCCGCGAATAGCAAAACCGCCATCGAGATCACGGCGTGCACACACACCTCGTTGACGGAGAGCAGCCCCTTCGGAAGAGCCCTGTCCGCTGTGCGTGGATTGCGAGCATCAATATGCCGGTCAAAGATCCGGTTCAGCGACATCGCCGCCGTCCGCGCCCCAACCATGGCCACGGTGATCCAAATGATGTCCCACAGTCCCGGAATTCTCATCTGTACCAGCAAGGCTCCGATGAAAGCGAACGGTAACGCGAACACAGTGTGTTCAAACTTGATCATATCCAGAAAGACCCTGACCTTATTGAAAGGCCTCGATCCGGTTGCCGAACCCGGTATCGCTCCAGTAGCCAATCTGTTTTCCAGAGGCAGATTACCCATCTCCCGCAATTACCTCAACCTCTCCCCTGATAATCTCTAAAGCAGGTGGCTCGCACGGTTCTAGTCGACCTTGGTACCCACCTGGACGGCCACAATGCCGCCTGTTAAATCGTAGTTCTTCGCCTCAGCCAGACCCAACTCCGTAAACAGCTCTCTGATCTCCGTCTGGTGCATAAAGTGCTTCAACGAGTTCGGTAAGTAACTGTAAGGTCCTTTTAGGCCTACACCCAAACGTCCCATAACCGGAACCAGCTTATCAAAATACAGCCAATAGGCCTGTTTGAATCCCAGGGCACCGGGCTTCCCCAACTCCAGGTTGACCACTTTTCCTCCCGGTTTCACGACCCGGGCCATTTCCTCGATGGTCTTGCGTACATCGGGAACGTTACGTAAAGCAAACCCGATCGTAGCACAATCGAACGTATTATCAGGGAAAGGCAGCGCCACGGCATTGCCCTGCATAAAGCTAACGATGCCTTGGTATGGTGTTTTCTTTAGGTTATCTTCAGCCCTCTTCAACATTTCCTCACAGAAGTCCACTCCGGTTACTCTACCCGTTGCCCCGACCGCCTTAGCCTGCTCAAAGCTTAGCATACCGGTTCCACAGGCGACGTCTAGGCCGTACCCGCCCGATTTCAGGCCGGACTGTCGCACCGCAAAACGGCGCCAAGCCTTATCCTGGTTAAAGCTGAGTACCGTATTTAACAGGTCGTATCGGTGGGCGATCGAAGAAAATAAGGCGTGGACATATTCTTCTTTTTTGCGCGGGTCTTCAAACTTCATTGAGTGTCACCTTTCTATAGTAACCGCCGTAACCGCCGGTTTTTGGTCGGCACGGAAATGAAAATGCTCGATGACCTCCTGCAGCCCTCTACGGGCAGCGCTGTCCGGATGTCTGTGCAGTTCTGCCAGCGCCTGATCCAAGTATCCGGCAGCAAGACTCGACATCCCCCTATCCATTAAACCGTATCCCATCCCAAGTTTCAAGCCGACCATCCGGATCGACTCTCTTCCTTCCGGATCAGCCCCTGCCAGTTCACCGCCCATAGCCATCCCTTCGGCAATCAACTCAGCCGTCTGATTACGCACCAAGCGGGTGACGTCTTGAAGAGCGCCGTCACTCCCGGCCTCCCGGATCGCACTGGCACTGATCAGAAAAACCGTCTCCGACAAAGGGCGCAGGAAACGTGTAAGATGTGCCTCGGCGGCCAGGGCAAAGAAGCGACTGTAAAAATAGTCCCCCAGCAGGATGGGCATTGAGGATGAGCCGCTCTCAGACTCTCGTTCATAACGGACAATGGAGTGGACATGGGTCGCGAGATGCACCATCTGCACCATGCCTGCCAGGCCGACCGCCTTTTCACGGACAAAACCAAACATCCTTGCTCCCAGCAGGACCACGGCAGGCCGAAGAGTGTGTTCGAGGGGTGACAGCTTTAGCGATCCGATCGGATCCAGGTTGCGCATAATCGGAGATCGACTTCGGAGCGTGTCTTCTACAAGGAGCAGTTCTTCTCGAACCAGGTAGAACAACTTTGGTGACAGCAGCAGCAATTCCTCCGAATTCTTTCGACGGATTGGAAGACTATTTCGGGTCGGGAGTACAATATTCCTCCTTATTTTACCCGTGATTCCACGAATTAAGTGACTATAGCCATCCAACAAACAAAGAGGCCCTGCAATTCCCTTCTTCTGGATTGCAAGGCCGAACTTACATACTATGATCCTTATACGGATTGGTACTAATAAATATCCCTCCTACATATTCGCCACTTTAAGTGGCAACGCTTCCGGTATGATACCCCGGATGGTCTCCGTAGCCTGAACCTGTTGAGCCTTAAAAGCTTCTGTCATATAGTTACAGGCGTTCCAAGGATCTACCGTGTCACCGCAGGTGAACACATCCACTGCTGCGTATCCCAGTTCTGGCCAGGTATGGATCGTGAGGTGTGACTCGGAAATAACAACTACACCGCTTACCCCTTGAGGGCTGAACTTATGGAAGACATATTCCCGGACTTCTGCGCCGGCCTCCAGAGCAGCACTCACCATGATTTCCTCGACCTTCTTCGGATCGTTCAGGAGGCCATACTCACATCCGTAGATCTCTGCCAGGACATGTCGCCCCATTGGTTTCATTGACATTATCCTCCCCCTTTTACCACGTTTTAGCTGCAACCAACCCGTTGTACCGGGCAATTCCAACCAAATTCAATTTTAACATAAAGCTTCCTTTTGTCAACAATATTCTTAGATTTGCCATGCTCACACTACTGTATTCTCAAGGCTTCCCGCCTGCCCTACAACCACACTGACCCGATCCGAAATGACCAAGGAGCCGACTCCACCAGGTGTACCGGTAAGGATGACGTCCCCAGGTAGCAGAGTCATAATCCGGGAGATATAACTGACCAGATAACCGTACCCGAATACCATCTGCATCGAAGATGAGTTTTGACGCAGTTCACCATTGACATCGGATTTCACCTTAATGTTAGCAGGGGGTCTTCCAGTTACAATGTACGGGCCGAGAGGACAGAAAGTGTCAAATGACTTGGCTTGAGTCCATTGTCCGTCTTGCCGCTGAAGGTCTCGAGCCGTAACATCGTTAGCTCCAGTGTACCCAAAAATGTAGGCGTGGGCATTAGCTTCAAAGCGACAAATCTTTACACTCATTGGAAGTCCTCCAAAAAGATGTACATCAGCGGCAAACCTGCAAAGATCATGGTGGTGGCTGCGGCCACCACACCGGAATCATTGACAATCAAAGCCACGATCGCTCCCAGGATAATGCCCACAAAGCCACGGAAGAGATCGGGATACTGCTGTTTAAACTCTGGCATCTGCCCCACCGGGCGGAAGAAGAGCAGTGCAAACCCACCCAGAGTCGCCAGAAACACGCGGCTCCAGATCGTATACTTGAGCAGCTTCCAGTTCATGGCGACCTTTCTGCTCAGTATGTTGTAGGCCTCCTCCAGTCCCTGGGCAAAGCCCCCCGTGAACACCAGTCGGGCCGCCCGGCCGATGTGCGACTGTTGCTCTGCACCGCGCAAAAAGTCGACCGTAGTCAGTCCGGCCAGGAAGAGTAGCACACCGCCCCCGCTCAGTAGGATCACACGGCGGGTAAAGCGAACCCCGAGGAACAACAAAAACGTGACCAGAAGAGCAATGGAGGCTGTGATGGAACCGCCCATATTGGCACCCATCTGTGGGTTAGCGACGGCGAAGAGGGTAATCAGAAATACCACCGCGATTCCCGGCAAGACATAGGCGCGCAGGCGGGGCCATTGGGTAAGAATAGAAGCGGCGGCCAGGATCACAGAGCCGACCAAGACGCCCATATACTCATTGCCGAGCCCGTAGAACCGAGCCCCGCCCAAGGGATCGTAGCTGAGCAGAGACTGCTTCTGCAGCGGGGATCCGAGCAAAAGATCAATGATGATCGAACCGGCCGTAACCGCGCCTAGGAATACGAAGGGCATCATGTCCTTCTCTCTCCCCAGCCATACGGATGCGGCCGTAATCAGGATGATCAGTCCCACCAATCCAGCCACCACTCCCACTGCCGTGTTCGCACCAAGCGGTACAAGCAAGAGCGCCGCCAAAGGGAAGCTCATCACCAGCAGTAGCATCTGGCGTAGATAGCGCCTGTCGATCAGCCTCAAATCCCGGAAGATGATCATGAGCATTACCACCAGCACCAAGCCGATCTGGAGGGTCATATAGGTTTTGATAATCGGGACTCGTATGGTATGAGTTAAGACGAGGCCATCGTTTAACTCCATCAGGTTTTCTAGCCCTCCGGCTCCGGCGTTGGAGGTAATAGACCGGCCGGTCACACTGCCTGGAGGGTTTATGTCAAAGTATCGAAGCACGGTCGGTGCTATGTCAATATTCAGGATGATTCCTTCACGCCGGGTTGATGCTGAAGTTAACAATCCCGGCCCTACCCCTGCGCCGGTCATCACCAGAGGGGTGAGCAGATCCTTCTCGGGAATCGCCGAAATTGAGGGGGTCGGCACAACCACCATCAGGAGATCCCGGTTCAAATCCAGTTCCCCAAGAAGTCGGTTAATGAATAATGCGGATCCCTCTATCGCCGAGATGCGATGGGCACGCAACATGTCGGGCAATAATTCCCCGGCCGCTTCTTCCACCCGCGAGGTATCTCCGGTTTCGATTACGATCAGATCGGCGCTATCCAATGCCCTGAACCGTTCCATCAAATCATCGAAGTCCGTGCGGTACCCCCCGGGAAAATCGGGGTCCTGGCGTAATACGTCTCGACCCACGCTGCCATGGTCGACCAGGCCGTTCCGGTCCATGGCAATGGTGGCGGCATGCCGGCGATGGGCACCGTCCCAATCGGCATTGCCGATCACCGCCGTCTCCAATCCTTCGTTCCGTAGCGCGGTTCCCAGCGTCCCGGCTACGGCCGGTGACGGGACAGTGCCTGTAAGCTGATGCAACCGGGCAATGCCGAGATGTACCACACCGTCTTGGGCAGGCTCTACACCCGTACGCCTGCGGAACTCCTCACCCGCCTCCACGCGGTGTACGGACTCACCGACATCAAAGGCGTGGAAAGCGGCACCCGTCCCTACGGCGCGCGCGCCAGCACCGATCGAGACATGCGTATTTTCAACATTCCTCAGCCCGGCGGTGTTTGTGTTGAGAAGTCCAATGGAGGAAACCGAAAGCAGGTCTGTAAAGGCCGGATTATTCAGATCGGTCAGGGTGATCCGGTCCAGCACAACGATAACCACCCGGCCACGCTCCAGCGGTTGCGCCCAGGACGCGCCGCAGATGACAAACCCAGTGACCAACACCAGAAACAGCGCTAAGAGCATCCGGCGCAACTGTGCACCCCCTGTGAGAGTCGACTTCTACTATTCTAAATCATCCATCCAGGAAAAGACAATACTCCCTACACGCCGTACTGGCTCTTGCGTCGCCTCAATTCACGGTATGCTTCCATGGTTTCATCGATCATCCGATCCACGCTGAATAGGGCCCTTACTCTTTGCGCACCGGCGGAAGCGCTGGTACTCCCGGCCGCGCGGTCGCTGAGAAACTCGTTGATGGCAGCTGCCAGCTGCTCCGGACGATGCGGATCGACCAGGCGACCGGTACATCCATCGATAACCGCTTCCGGTATACCGCCGACCCTGGACGCCACTATCGGTAGCCCAGCCATCATGGCTTCGAGGATGATCAGGGGCAGACCCTCAGAATGTGACGGGAGCACAAACACATCCATGGAGGCCAACAATGCCGGTACGTCATTGCGATAACCGGCGAAAGTGGCCTCAATGCTAAGCTGCCTGGCCTGGGCTCGAAGCTGGCCTTCCAGCGGTCCACTCCCAACTAGGAGCAGATGTACCGGGTGCGTACGTTGCACCATTTCCACCGCCAGCAACAAGTCTTGCAGGCCTTTTTGCGGCGCGAAACGGGCCACACATCCGACCACATTCTGTTCAGCGGCAATACCGAACTCTTGGCGCACCCTCTCCCCCTCACCCCCATGAAAGGGAAACCCCGGCACCCCGTTACGAATGGTGCGCAACCTGGTTGGGGGAATTCCGGCCACTCTGATCAGCTCCGCTCTCAAAGCCTCGGAAACCGTAATTACCAAATCAGTGTGTCTGGCCAGAAGCCCTTCTACTACGGCTGCCGTCCGGCGTTTCCATCCCGGCCAAAACTCGTGGAACACCGAATTGTGTACCGTATAGACCACTGTCGGTGTAGCAGTCAGGTGTCCGGCTACCCTCCCGGCCAAGCCCGCCTTCGCTCCGTGAAGATGTAGAATCACAGGTCGGTAACGGATGATCAGCTTGACCAGCTGAACTATGCTCAAAGCATCTCTAACGGGGTCTACGCTTCCAGGTAGGCTGATCTCTGCCACCTTTAGCCCGGCGTTTCGGAAATGCGTCGCCATGGCCCCGCGGTTGCAGGCAATGATCTGGTCCACCCCTCGACAACGGAGTCCATTAGCCAGTTCGAGTAAGTGATTCTGCATCCCCCCCTGCGCCGGGCGGATCACCTGTAACACACGTAGCCGATCCACGCTTCTCCCCCCTGCCTGCTATCTGCATTCTTGACCATATCATTCCTTTTAACACCAAAGGACGCGGATTATACCGCGCCCTTTGCATTACCTGATCATAGCCTTCCTGTTACATTTCCTTAATCGCTTCGGTTGGGCACCCCTCCACCGCTTCGTGTGCACACTCCTCCAGATCGTCCGACACTTCATCTTCGGCCGCTCGGGCCTTCTCCTCGTCGTCCCACTCAAAGACGTCCGGACAGACCTCGACGCACACCCCGCAACTGATGCACAGGTCAGGATCAACCTCAACTCGCATTCAAAACACCTCCGCCAATTAAAAACTAGAAATCGGGTATATCCGTGGCTAGTTTGGCTTCGGGACGTTGCATCTATACATGGGCTGCCAGCAACACCCGGTACCCAAAGACCACCTCCTACCGATCATAGAACACCCTGATCCAACATTTCCCCCTGAAGATGGTCGTTGAGTACAAAAACGTAAAGGTGGGGAACATTCTCGCTTCACTGTTTAAACTTCCTGCCGTCCTTGAGGTAATGGAATTCCAGATGTAGGTCCGGAAAACCAAGAGCCCGGTCGGACAATGTCCGTACGGGCTCTTATGTTCTGTAATTTAATGGTCGGAGCGACAGGACTTGAACCTGCGGCCTCTACCACCCCAAGGTAGCGCTCTAGCCAAACTGAGCTACGCCCCGACAACTAGCAACTTACATTTTACCTAAATCGGGCTGTGAAGTCAAGGGAAAGGCCCCGACGAACTCGCCGACGGGGCCGTATTGGTAACTCAAGTCCTTGGTTCTATTTCTTGGCGTCCTGGATCTTCTTAAGCATTTCAGGGCTCAGGTCTTCGTAAGCGCCCTTCTTGATCTCAACCTTCTCCGCAGTCATGTAGTAATCCTTGAGGATCTCAAGCACTTCGGGACGACCGAATTCCTTCGGCAGTTCTTCGCCTTCCTGCATCGCGCGGCGGAACTGGGTTCCGGACACGATCACGCGGTCTTCCTTGCCGTGGGGGCAGGTCGCCAGCGAAGCCATGCTCTCGCACTTGTGGCAGAAGAAGGTCCAGTTGATCTTCTGGCATTTCAGTTCCAGGGCACCCGGCCACGGTTCATCGAAGATGGTCTGGGCGTCAAACGGGCCGTAGTAGCTGCCCACACCGGCGTGGTCACGGCCGACGATCAGGTAGGAGCAGCCGAAGTTCTGACGAATAACGGCGTGCAGCAGGGCCTCACGCGGACCGCCGTAACGCATTTCCATCGGATACACGCCAAGGGCGCAAGCCGCTGCCGGGAAGTAGTTGTCTACTAGAACTTCGTAGCACTTCACCCGGACTTCACCAGGAATATCGCCAGCCTTCAGGGCGCCAACGACGGCGTGGATGAAGGCACCATCAACGAATCCGCTTTCAAGGGCGAACTTGACGAGGTACTCGTGGGAACGGTGCATCGGGTTACGGGTCTGGAAGGCCACAACCCGGGACCAACCCTTATCGTCGAAAATCTTCCGGGCTTCGGCCGGATACAGATAGTACTCGCCGTATCTCGCAGCGTAGTCACCTTCGTTTAGGCACTTGACGGGGCCGGCAAGGTTGTACTCGCCCTGGGCAAAGGTCTTCTCCACACCGGGGTGTCCTTCGGCGTCAAGGGTCTTGTACACTTCACGGGCCTGGGCTTCCTTGTCGATCTGGTAGATCTCTTCGATCTTCATGGTGGCATAGAGTTCATCAGTATCGCGGTCAATAAGGGCAACTTCGCTGCCCGCCTTGATACCGGATGATTCTAGTTCCGCGGCGGAGATCGAAAGGGTAACCGGCATCGGCCACATTGTGCCATCCGGCAGCTTCACTTCGAATACGCAGCCCTGCCACTCGGCTTTGTTCATAAAGCCTTTCAGGGGGGTAAAGGCACCCATTCCGAGCATTAAGATGTCGGAGGTCTCCATTGTACTCATGTAGACTTTCGGGAGGCTTGCCGCACGGGCGATCTCGTCTGCTTTTGCCTGACCTTCCAAGAACAGAGGCATTAGCTTCTTCTCTGAACCATGTGGACTCGGTAACGCCATTAGATTTTTCCCTCCTACCTTTTTTTAGTGAATAGTTTGTGATCGGGGGAACAAAAGGCTCCCCGCAAAAACCGACAGTTCTACTTGTAACTATATCAAACAGGGTGCTCAACGTCAAGACAGATTTGACAAAAATGGAACGGACGAGAGCTTCTGCATAAACGCTTCCGATGCTACCAGATAAGCGGACAACTCCCATGGGGAAATCTGATTATTTGGAACAAAACACCCGCGAGAGCGACCTTTTTACGTTACAAGGATTTAGTTACTTCCGTAACGAATCCGACTTTCGGCTAGACCTCGTGGAGTTCAAACCGCGCATGCAGGGACTGCACCGCCCGCTCTACGTCCTTACGATCAACCACGCACGAAACCTTAATCTCCGACGTGCTGATCATCTCGATGTTGATTCCTTCTTCCGCCAACGCACGAAACATTTCCGCAGCGACTCCGGGAAATGAAACCATTCCCGCACCAACGATCGATACCTTGGCAAGATCCTCGGCGTGACATACCCCCTCGGCTCCCACGACATCCTGAAGCCCGTGGATTACTTCCAGAGCCTTGGATAGGTCGTCGCGGCTGGTGGTGAAAGCAATGTCGTTCCGTCCCCCGCGCGTGGCTCCTTGAATAATCATGTCAACGTTGATATTCTCTGCGGCTAGGGCCAGGAAAATACGCGATGCTATGCCGGGTTCGTCCTGAACGTCAAATAGACCAATCTTGGCGACATTAGTATCGTGCGCGATACCTGTGACCACTGCGGCCTGCTCCAACTTGTCAACCTCCTTGATCAGTGTTCCCGGGTTCTCGTTAAAGCTCGAGCGTACCACCATCGGGACACCATATAGCTTAGCCAGCTCAACCGCACGGGGGTGTAACACCACCGCACCGAGACTGGCCAGTTCGAGCATTTCGTCATGCGAAATCTGTTCCAGCTTTCGTACATCCGGTACGACCCGTGGATCGGCGGTATACACTCCGTCCACATCCGTATAGATCTCACAGAGATCGGCCTTCAGGGCGGCCGCTACGGCGACTGCTGTCGTGTCCGAGCCACCCCGGCCCAAAGTGGTGATGTCGGCTGAGGCACTGATACCCTGGAAGCCAGCGACCACAACCACATTTCCGTTACCTAGTTCACGCTGCATGCGCTCCGGATTGATCCCGGTGATCTGAGCCTTGGCGTACACTCCGTCGGTAGTGATGCCGGCCTGAGGACCGGTCATCGAAACCGCTCCACATCCCAACTGGTGAAGAGCCATTGAAACGAGGGCAATGGAGACCTGCTCCCCGGTTGACAGCAGCATGTCCATTTCCCGAGCTGACGGGCACGGCGTCAGGCGTAGGGCTAGGCCGATCAGGTCATCCGTAGTATCGCCCATAGCGGAAACGACCACTACCACCTGATCGCCCCGCTCCACGGCCTTTTTAACCCGCGACGCAACCCGTATGATCCGCTCCGGGTCGGCTACCGAACTTCCTCCGAATTTCTTAACCAGAAGCATTGCTTTACCCCGTCTCTTCTAAAAGTATCGCTCCTGACCGATCTACTTCCAGCACTAGCGGGTCTGCATCGATGCTATTGCGCTCAAAGGCTCTACACATTGACTCCGCTACTGTATCCGCACTTCCCCTGCACAGCGCCACTATCGTGGGGCCAGCGCCACTTAAGCTTACCCCGAGAGCCCCGGCGTTGGTTGCGGCCTGGAAAACATCCATCAGTCCGGGAACCAACTGCGCCCTGTATGGGTGATGCAGGCGGTCTTTCATGGCCGTCTTTAGCAGGCTGCTATCCCCGGCCGCCATCCCCGCCACCAGGAGGGCGGCTCGTCCGACATTGTATACGGCATCAGCATGCGTAACGGTTACCGGAAGCACTGCCCGGGCGTCATCAGTACGTAGCTCGTACCGTGGTACCGCTGCGGCTACCCTCAAATCTAGCGGCGGTTCTAACCGGATACATTCCACGCCGGCACTGGTACGAACCGCTACCGTAAAACCCCCAAGCAAAGCTGGGGCGAGGTTGTCCGGGTGCGGTTCGATTTGGACGGCCAGTTCAAGAAGCTGGCGACGCGTTAGCTTTTGCCCGCAAAGTTGATCCGCGGCAAGCATCCCCCCGATAATCGCGGCGGCACTTGATCCGAGGCCACGGGCGGGGGGAATCCCGCAAGATACGTTGATCGTGAGACCATCAGCCGAAAACCCCAGATGGGTCAGAACCAAGTGCACAGCCCGATATACAAGGTTGCGCTCGTCTCTGGGGATGCTGGCTGCTCCGGCCCCACGCACGATTATCTCCAGGCCTTCTCCGCCTGCTTCCAATGTCACTTCATTGTGTAGAGCCAGGGACAGGCTCACACAGTCAAATCCGGGACCAAGATTGGCAGTACTGGCCGGAACCAGGACCCGAACCAAACCCACCCCTCCTAGCTTTCCTCCACCCGGATCACGTTACAAACCTCTTCCACCACAGCCAGTTTCCGAAAACCCTCCAGAGCCTGCATCAGGTTCTGCTCTGCGACTTCATGGGTCACTAAAACCAGTTCCGCCTTCCCCTCTACGGTTTCCTTTTGCAGAACCGTGGCCAGGCTGACCTGGTTCTCACCAAATAGATAGGCGATCTGGGCCAACACTCCGGGTTCATCCACCACCCGCAGCCTGAGGTAATTTCGGGTGCGCACTTCGCCCATCGGTTTCACCGTCTTCTCATCAAAGCAGGTACATCCAATAATGCCCTGCACCTGGTGCACGATGTTCCGTGCCGCATCAATTACATCTGCAGTCACCGCACTTGCTGTCGGCAACTCCCCGGCACCCCGACCGTAGAACATTGTCTCACCTACGGCATCTCCTTTAACGAAGACCGCGTTAAACACGTCATTAACCGCTGCCAATGGGTGCGATTCAGGTAGCAGAACCGGATGCACCCGGACCTCCACGCCGCTTGGTGTGTCTTTGGCTATTCCCAGCAGCTTCACCACGTAGCCTAGCTCACAGGCGTATTTGATGTCTTCGGCGGTTATCCGGGTGATACCCTCAACGTACACCTGCTTCAAAGCAATCCGGGTGTTAAAGGCGATTGACGCCAGAATCGCGATCTTTCGGGCGGCATCGAAGCCCTCAACATCATTTGTGGGGTCAGCTTCGGCGTAACCCTTGGCCTGAGCTTCGTCCAACACATCTTGAAATTCACTGCCGTCTTGTGTCATTTTGGTAAGCATATAGTTGGTGGTTCCGTTTACGATGCCCATAACCTGCTCAATACGGTTGGCCGCCAGACTCTGCTTGAGCACCTTGATGATCGGAATACCTCCGGCCACACTGGCCTCAAACAATAGATCGCAACGATTTTCATCCGCAGCCTTGAATAGTTCCTCACCGTAAACGGCCATCATGTCCTTGTTGGCGGTAACCAAACTCTTGCCACTCTGCAGTGCGGTCAGGGCGTACTCACGCGCCAATCCGATGCCCCCCATAACCTCAACCACAATATCAATGGTTTCATCCCGGAGCACCTCATCGGGATTGTCGGTCAGGACTCCTTCCGGTATGTCCAGGCCTCTACTTTTACCTGTGTCGCGAACCAGAATCTTTACGACCTCAATCCGCGCTCCGGTTTTTCGGGCAATCAAGGACGCGTTTGACTGGAGCACTCTGTAAACACCGGAGCCCACGGTTCCCAAACCCAACATTCCGACTCTTACTGTTTCTTTCGCCAGCGCAAGTCACTCCTTCCCGGCCGAAGTCATCCCCCAAATTATGCAGAAACAAGATAGTGATTCGCGATAACTCCGGAGAATCCTTTAATTTATTCATCTTTCCCACCGTATTCCCCTGCTAAGCCGGTATACTATGCGAGAGGCTTGTTGAAAAGGAGGCACATCCAACATGCAACCCAAAGCCGCTTATACGCTACTTCAGCCGGATGAACTGGCCCGAAGGGCTGGGTTTGCCTACCGCCGATTGCGTGAATGCCGTCTTTGCGGTCACTGGTGTGCTGTAGACCGGCTCTTCGGCGAGACGGGTGTCTGTCGTGCGGGCAAATCGGCTATGATCTCCGGCTACGGTCCTCACTTTGGGGAAGAGGAACCCCTGGTCGGCAGATTCGGTTCCGGAACCATTTTCTTCAGCTATTGCAACCTGCGCTGCGTCTTCTGCCAAAACTTTGACATCAGCGCCGAGGGTGACGGCTACCATGTATCAATTCCGCACTTGGCCAGGCTTATGCTCTCCCTCCAAAACAAGCGTTGCCATAACATTAATCTGGTTAGCCCGTCCCATTTTGTGCCCCAGATACTGTGTGCCCTATATCTGGCGTCCCGTCAGGGCCTGAATTTGCCTATCGTTTACAATACCGGCGGTTACGACAGTCTGGAAACCCTAAGGGCTCTGGATGGGATAGTCGACATCTATATGCCGGACGTCAAATTTCTCCGCGCCGAAACGGCCAAGCGGCTAGCCGGAGCAGCCGGATATCCGGATGCGGTCAAGCAGGCATTGGTTGAGATGCAGCGTCAGGTCGGTGATCTGGTGCTGGACGACCGGGGTATCGCCGTGCGTGGTTTGATTGTGCGTCATCTGGTTCTTCCCGGAAATCTGGCAGACACCGAGGCGGTTTTGGAATTTCTGGCGTCCAAGGTCTCCCCGAACTGCTTTGTGAACATCATGGATCAATACCAGCCTGCATACCGGGCGGCGGAGTATCCGCCACTGGATCGGCGCCCCTCCCGTTCAGAAATCGGTGAGGCCATGGAGATCGGTCGTAGATACGGCTTGCGTGTTTACTCCTAAACACAGGAAGCGCCCTGCATAGGCGCTTCCTGTGTTGGTCTATTAAACTGGCCAGAGTCCTAATGTGCGAAGACACCCCTGACCCGAACAGCGAGCCGAACCAGTGGATGCTTGATAACCCGCTCCAAGTCACGGTATTCTTCACGAACACGTGATACCTCCTGTTGCAGGTAGCGAACCGATCGTTGCAAGTCTTCGCCCGCCTCGAGGGCGTCTTTTAGGTCGGCCTGCAAACGGTCGATCTCCTCCTCCAGGAGCTTCTCCCTCTTTGAGGATCCATACTTTTGTTTTTCTAGCCGACTCTTCAGATCAATGATTTCTCCCTGCAGTTCAGCCAATCTTGAACTGTGTTCATCCTTTACCTGGGCTAACTGAGCCTTGGCCTCCCGGTACTTCTCCTTGGACTGCTGCAGCTTACTGAACATACCCTCCAAGTTCGCTTGACTGGCTTCCAGGCTTTGATGCCGGCTTTCAACTTCTTCCTGGGTATCCCGTGTTCGCTGTACCCAGAGGCGGCATTGGTAAAGGACGCTATTCGCCTTTGCCTCCAGCTTCTTAACCTGGTCTTGATAGTAGAGAATTTCCTTCTTACGTAGGGATAGCAACAGGTCTTTCTCCGAAATCTGGGTTACGAGATGATCATTACGGTCCCGTACCACGGCGTGCTCCGCCAACGCTGCAGCCACCTCGCGCTGCGCACGTCCAACCTCTTCGTACTGATTACGGACTTGTTGGTATTTGTTGTACCATTGTTCCCTTTCCCATTGCCAGCGCCTCTTCTGTTCACGCAGGATGGCTAGGTACTTCTTCATTACCTCGTCGTAGACCCGATGCGCCACCTGGTTGTATTGCCAAAGGCTCTCCCCTTGCTGCTCGAAATAGGGGAACTTGCTAAGGATGGCTTCAGCCGAAGTTTCCGTTGTCGGCCTCCATGTGTTCACTACACCGACCAACTGAGCCAGAGACAAACCCCCCGGATGTAGCCGGAAGGCTTTGATGATCAAGTGTTTAAGCGGGAATTGTCCGACCTCGACGTCCCACTCAGTCAGCCCCCACAGGCCGTTATCAAGCTGAATGAAACGCCCATCCGAGATCAAGTTGGCCTCCTCAGCAATCATGCGGCGGAGCTTTTTCTTCTTCGACTGGTTCGACTTGACGATCTCCCACAAACTTAGCGGCTGTTGCTTCTTCAGAAGTAAGTGATAGAAGTGGTCGTTTTCGCGTACCCCCTGCAGGTTAAGCCTCCAGAGCCGATCCTCTCCATGGTCGAAGCAGTTGTGTTGCTTCAGACACAGGTATACCTTCTCTTCAACCTGCGCTAGAGAATAGTCTTGTAGCATTTTACGCCGTACGTACGGAGCAAGCTCTTTGGCCGACATGGCTTCAAAAAAGAATAGTGTCCTTTTCAAAACATCGGTAAGAGAGTGAAGATTTCCGCTCACCTGCGCAATCACCTTCCCCCATTCTAATTCCCATCACTTTCCATACTTCAGGATAGAAGGGTGATTTCCCTGCGCAAAATTGAAAAAGGTTTACAATTAATTCCAACACCATTCTACCAAAACGGTCATGGTCGGGGTTCCCGGGAAGGATAGCGCTATCGGATCCGATTACCTGTACAGATGAATCAGGCTCCCCTGGAAGGGGAGCCTGAGGATTAGCGAAGACTGTAGTTGGGCGCTTCTTTGGTGATTAGTACATCGTGCGGATGGCTTTCTCTTAAGCCTGCTGCAGTGATCCGGATAAACTCGGTCTTCTGCTGGAGGTCGATTATCGTGGCTACCCCGCAGTATCCCATTCCGGAGCGGAGCCCGCCGACTAGCTGGTAAACCGCATCAGAAAGGGAGCCCTTGAATGGAACGCGCCCTTCCACACCTTCGGGTACCATTTTCTTAGCATTTTCCTGGAAGTACCGATCGCCGCTTCCGTCTTTCATAGCCCCCAAAGAACCCATGCCCCGGTATACTTTGTAGCTCCGGCCTTGAAATATCTCGATTTCACCCGGACTCTCTTCTGTACCGGCCAATAGACTGCCGAGCATCACCACATCGGCCCCGGCTGCGATGGCCTTCACTACATCACCTGAGTATTTGATGCCCCCGTCAGCAATAATCGGGACTCCGTGCTTCTTAGCTTCACGCGCGCAGTCGAACACAGCGGTAATCTGCGGAACACCGATCCCCGCGATAACCCTTGTGGTGCAGATTGAACCAGGTCCAATACCGACCTTCACGGCATCAGCTCCGGCCTTGATCAGGTCGGCTGTTGCGGCCGCGGTGGCCACGTTTCCGGCCACGAGTTGCACGTTCGGGTGTCTCTGCTTGATCTCGCGTACGGCATCTGTTACCAACTTCGAATGCCCATGTGCGGTATCGACGACAACGAGGTCTACCTTAGCCTCAACGAGTGCGTCCACTCGGCGCATATACTGGCTGGTTACACCGACTGCAGCAGCCACCCGAAGACGTCCGTGATTGTCTTTGGCGGCGTTTGGATACTTATGAATCTTCTCGATGTCCTTGATGGTGATTAGGCCACGCAAGTTGAAGTCTTCGTCCACGAGTGGGAGCTTCTCAATTTTGTGCTGCATCAGGATCGCTTTAGCCTCTTCCAGGGTGGTTCCGACCTTGGCCGTGATCAGGTTGTCCCTGGTCATGACATTACCGATCGGCTGCTCAAAATTCTCGACAAACCGGATGTCCCGGTTGGTGATGATTCCGATCAGTCGGCCGTTCTCGGTCACGGGTACCCCGGAGATGCGGTACCGCCCCATCAGAGCATCCGCTTCCCGGATCGAATTGTCCGCACCAAGAAACACTGGATCAGTAATAACCCCGTGTTCGGAACGCTTCACCTTGTCCACTTCCATGGCCTGCTTCCGCCACGACATGTTCTTGTGAATTACGCCGATGCCACCCTCACGGGCCATAGCGATAGCCAGGCGCGACTCAGTGACGGTATCCATACCCGCACTCATTAACGGAACACCCAAGCGGATGCTCTTGGTCAACGAAGTGCACGTGTCAACCTCACGCGGCAATACCTCTGAGGCCGCTGGTACCAGCAATACGTCATCAAATGTCAAGCCCTCCCGGGCGAATCTCTCGGAAGACATCTTCACGCCTCCTAGCTAGTAAATGTATCCGACTATTATAGCACAGCCTGTTTCTTGTTGCCAGGAAAGTGTTCGTAGCTTGAAGTGTTTGTCGCTCCGGTGCGCTTTGGCGAATATTGGCGGGTCGTGATCAGTCCTGTCCCATAACGGAGTCCAGTCCGAACCGGAAAAAGTGTTCGCGCAGGTTGCTGATTACACCAACCGACACGCTGAAGTCCTGGGCCATCTCCGCGTCACTACGGTCGTCCCGGATCCCTTCGATGAAGCGGTCAAAGTCTACGCCGACCTCGTCTGTCTTCAGCTTCAGACTGGGTTGTGTGCTCCAAGGTACGCGCGCCCAGTGTTCCTTATCCATTGTTCCTCCCGCGTAAGTGTATCGTAATCTGCTTAGGTTACCCCGTCAGCCAGGTAATAATCAGGTAATCGGAACGCTACTGCGCTCCGGTTTTCCCTCAACGTACACGATGATCTCTTCGCCGATGTACACAATCCGCGTTTGCAGACGGTAGACCTTCCCGTCCACGTCCACGTCCCTCCCGTCAATGATCTGAGGAACCACAGGGAATCGCAACGCCTTTACGTCCTGCCCATGCAGGGGTTGTAGCCACCCCTTTACGGTCTTCTCAATTTCTAGACGCACCGAACGTTCTTCATAGCTTGTCAGCTCATCGGGCAGGCGCACGTCAACCTTGATCCCCCGCACCACCTGAAGACGCTGGTCGGATAGACTGTCACGGGCGCTCTCCAATTCCCGGTTGGCCGCCGTCAGTTCTTCATTAAGAACCCGCACCGTATACATCAGCTGTTCGATCTGCCGCCCCATGTGCACCGTTATCAGCGTCGCGCCGATGAGAATACCCAGCAGGATCGGTGCCGCGAACCGCAGTGCCCTCATCCTTCCTGCCCCCCCACAAGGCTCACCAGGATAAAGTACCCAACCTGAGCCCCGGCCAGGCTGCTCAGGACATAGCAGAGTTGTTTAACAACGGCCGTTATTTCCCCGCGAAAGAGGCCAGACTCAAACACCTCAAAGGTCGAAAAAGTCCCTCCAATGGCGGCCACAATCGCCCAAATCTTCACTTCCTGAGCTATTCGCAGCATTACGGTAATGGGCGGTTCCCGAACCAGGGCGGCACCTAGTGATCCGAGAAGCGCAGCTCCGAGCAATACGCCGCAGGCTGTAAAGAAAACCAATACGAGTTTGTGTGAAAACCCGTCCAACTCAATCCCTCCCTGAGGCCCCCGATCAACACCCTTCACTCCCTAGAATCTGTATGCGCCGATCAACGATCTTACCAACAAATCGTTGTCAATCTACCTCACAAACGGTGGTGTGGCAGAGGATTGCCGTGTGGAATCAAGGGAAACTGCAGGAGGGAAACAGGGCAAAGAAAAACCGTTCACGCCGTCAGCCGCGAACGGCCTAAGTGGAAACTCGCTGAGAATAGGCTACCGATGCGATCGGGGTTGATTGACGTAGCTGAAAACCCTGTTCTCCCACGTCCGTATCTTCAACTTTTTGCGGTCTCGCTCGACTATGTATGACGGCCCAATCGGGATCTTGCCGTACCCCCCTGGGGCATTGACAATGTATTCCGGAACCGCAAGACCTGATGTGTAGCCTCGCAGGTGCTCCATAATCGCCTGGCCTTCGTCGATGGATGTGATAAAATGACCGGTCCCCTGAACCTGCTTAGCGTGAAAGAGGTAATATGGCCTCACCCTAATCTTAAGCAATTCCTGGTTCAGCTTCTTCATTACGTATCGGTCGTTGTTCACACCGCGCAGGAGAACGGTTTGGTTTCCCAGTACCACACCGGCCTTAATCAGGCGTTCACAGGCCGCTTTAGCCTCTTCCGTTACCTCCAGGGGATGGTTAAACTGGGTGTTTATGTAGATCGGTGGATACTTAGCCAAGACAGCACAGAGCTCCTCTGTAATACGCTGGGGCATGGTGACAATGGTCCGGGTTCCCAGCCGCTTGATCTCGACGTGCTCAATACGGTGCAGTTCCCCGAGTAACCAGTCCAACTGCCCGTCACTCAGGAGCAGAGCATCCCCGCCCGTTACCAGAACGTCCCTAATCTCCCGGTGCGCCCGCACGTAGGACAGAGCCTGCTCCAAAACACGGCGTGACTGGTGCTTGTCGATCTCCCCAATGTTGCGTCTGCGCTGACAGTGCCGACAATACATGGCACATTGATTAGTGACGTTAATAATCAGACGGTCTGGATAACGTCTTGTTATCCCAGGAGCCGGAGATGTTAAGGCCTCATTCATTGGGTCAGGCAGGCCGATAGCATCCCGCAGTTCCAGAGGGGATGGTACACCCTGCTTCCAGATCGGCCCTTCCGGCCCGCCAACCGCGACGAGTGCCGCATAATAGGGCGAGATAGCCCATCGGCATTCTCGGGAAACCTTTTCGATGTCTGACACCTGCAAACGGTCTAGATCCATCAACTCTGCCAGTAAAAGCAGGGATGAAATCCGGTTTTGTAGCTGCCAGTGCCAGTCCGTCCAGTCCGCATCCGATCCGTCAAGCATCTTAAGCAGTTGTCTCTTCGCAAGGTCTATGCGGCTCGCCATTTTACGGCCAGTCGGCATTGTCGGTTCGGCGTCTAGATACCCGGTTATTCGGTTCTTCAGCTCCGCTGCTCTGCGTATCGAGATTGCCTGCCGCTCATCAGGGGCGAGAATACCCGCATCCACCCTGTTAGTGGCCATCCTTTCATCCCTCCTGCATACAGAATGAAACGCCCCGGAGTTCTACTCCGGGGCGTGATATACCAGAACACCAAACACTAAAACTAAAAGTTGTTTTCGTGCTTGCTTCTGCTTCTCACGCTTACGAGGTTAGCTGACGGATTCGGGTCAGAAGAATAACCCTACCCGGGACAAGACACCCGGGATTCACCCCATTTGTTGGTTCCCCCGCTTCTCACCGGAGCGAGAACTCAGCGATCTAACTATTTAATTGGTGACATTATACCACAGAGACGAGGATGCAGTCAAATATTGGGATTGACTCCAAGGCCCCATTGGTCTGTGTCGTTTTACGGTAAATGAGTGGTATCATTGAACAGCCGCAGTTGACCGCGATCATCGTCATATACGTCCACAATACTCAGCGCGGCGTTGTCCTGCCGTAATCGCCAGTACTCGTTCAAATCCATTCCCAGGTATGTAGCCACTATCGCTCTGATAGTGCCTCCGTGTGCCGTTATGATTACTTGATCCCCGGTATGGTTCCGGGCAATTGATTGGACTGAACCGACCGCCCGGTCCCTTACCTCAGCGAGTGTTTCTCCTCCCGGCAACCGGGTGTATAGCGGCTGCGCCCACCACAGTTCACTCTCCTTCGGATAGCGTCTCCGAATTTCTTCACGGCTCAATCCTTCCCACTCGCCGAAGTGGATCTCTCTTAGGCTGTTAAGCCTGTTGACCGGCAAACCATGCGGCTGGGCAATAATCGAAGCGGTCTGATACGCTCGGGTCAGATCACTTGAGTAGACCGCAGCAAACTGCTCCCCCGCTAGCCGGTCAGCCAGTGCTCGAGCCTGCCGCTCACCTGTTTCATTAAGAGCGATGTCACAGTGTCCCTGATAGCGCATCACATTATTCCACAAAGTCTCACCATGACGGACCAAATAGAGACTGCAAACCACAGTAATCCTCCTTTATGGTCACGGTAGTTCACAATGCTAGGGATGGAGTGAAGTCATCTGGTCTGCAAAGATTTCAATCGCGTAATCAACTCGTCTATTAAGTGTGGCAGAGGTTCAGAACGCAGACCAACGATCTCCACGTCACCCCTGATCAGGGGAAGTAGGATTTTGCGTGCGGGACTTGAAGAAATGGCTTCGGCCATACTAGGGGTCAATTCCCCAGACATCGCGTTGGGCAGGACGATACTGATCGATCCGACAATGACATCAACACGACCGGCGTTAAAGACAACCGCATTCTCGCCGCTTGCCCCTTCATTAGCACCGGCCCGCATCATTATGGAGGTGGCTAGGGCATTGGTACCAAGGGCCAAAATTTCCGTTTCCTCTGGAAGTTCCCGGCGAAGCTTTTCAGTTATGTGTTTACCTATGCCTCCACCTTGGCCGTCAACTACTCCAATACGCATGGGAATTATTTCTCACCTCTGGCCCCTGATTATAACATATGGGAAGCCACAAAAAAAGAGACCCTATAGCGGCCCCCTAATATCTCCCACTTTCCGTAATTACTAACAATCTGTGCCATTCTGTGTATAATGGTGTGGATAAGTGCTCAGCGTCCCGACTCTTGCCGAGCAGAAGACTGCAATTTGGACTCCAGCTCAAAAATCTGACGATTCTTCTGAAGCAGACTCTGTGCGTACTGGTGATTTGTACGCAAGAGGCGCCTATTCTCCTTTTCCAGACGCTCAGAAAAGATCGTGCGTTCCCGGTCCAACTTTTCCAACAATAACATTAACACTCTCCGGCTAAGACGAAGCTGTAGTAGTTTATTCTCCAATTCCTGAATTCTCTTCTCCATGTTATCAAACCCTCTATGCATTGCATGCCCCCCAAAATAGCCTGCATTACCAATAGCTTATGTAATTTGGGAGAAAAATAGACTAGAGGGAAAGCCTCCGCAGTTGGTCTACAACGGTCTTGGAGACGGTGCTTTGACCGAGTTGCGAGCGATAGCGATGTCCGTGGTAGTCCGACCCCCCAGTCGCAATCAAACCATACCGTTGGCAAAGTTGGAGATAATGGTCGATGTCAGGCTGACTATGCTCGGGGTGGAAGACCTCAATACCCTTTAATCCCGATTCGGCGAGTTTCGGGATCATGCGGTCCGCATCTGCCGGTCCGGGATGAGCCATAACCGGGATCCCTCCGGCTTCCAGTACCATGGTCACCGCTTCACCAGGTGTATACCAGGACCGAGGAACATAAGCGGGCCGGCCCCGCCCAATGAAGCGGTCAAAGGCCTCTTGGATGGTTGATACAACACCGGCACTGCGCAGTGCCTCGGCCACGTGAGGACGCCCCAGGGTACCAGCCTTCTTGAAGCGAATAGTATCAAGCTCGATGTGGACACCCAATGACCCCAGCCTCCCTACGATTCGGCTCACGCGCTCGTCCCTGGCCGTAGCCAACAACCCCAAACGGTGAATCAACGTAGGGTCTTTAATATTGATGAAGTAGCCTAAGATATGTATCTCCCGCCCCATATAGTCGGTGTTGATCTCTACACCCGGTACCACCACCAGCGGCAGATCTCTGGCTGCTTCTAAGGCCGCCGGCACCCCGGACACGGTGTCGTGATCGGTGATTGCGATGGCATCAAGTCCCTGGGCTACGGCGCGTTCCACCACCTTCTGCGGCGAATCGCTGCCGTCCGAATAGGTGGTATGAATATGCAAATCGGCGGGCATACGCTCATCCCCCCTAGCCTACTACTTCTTTGATTAATCGCAGCAAGTTTCCATACAGGACCTTCTCTACTTGGTAATCATTATACCCACGTTTGATCAGCGCCGGTGCAAGGTTCTTCAACTCTCCCGCATGCTTCAACCCGGGCAAAAACCCAGAGAATCCGTCGAAGTCCGATCCGATCGCCACACAGTCAGTCCCCCCGACATTCGCCAGATGGTCGATATGATCGAGCAGCCGGTCAATTGACGGCTTCTCTGTGTTCACCATTGTGGGTACAAAGGTGACTCCGATCACCCCTCCGGCTGAGGAAATGGCCTTGATCTGCTCGTCCGTCAGGTTTCTCGGGTGAGCACACAGCGCATAACAATTGCTATGCGAAGCAAGCACTGGATGCCTCGATTCATTCAATACCCCAGACAGCGTTCGGGGACTCAAATGAGAGACATCAATGAGCATCCCGAGCCGATTCATCTCACGCACTACATCCAGACCGAAAGGGGTTAATCCGAGGTCTTCGGTCACAAACACTCCATCGCCCAAGGCATTGCGGTAGTTCCAGGTAAGGGTTAGAGCGCGGACCCCCAGCCGGTGCAGCATGCGGAGTACCCCCAGGCTTTCTCCAAGCGCCTCCCCCCCTTCTACTGTCAGAAAAGCGCCTACCACACCTGGATGCAGCTGTAGAATGTCATGGTAACAATAGACCGGCCGGATACGATCACACGACCCCGCTAACGAAAAAAAGGCATCAACCAGATCCAGTGCTCTGGCTACGCCCTTCGTTCGCTCATCAGGATGTATAAACGCCGCAAAAAACTGAACCTTTACCCCGCCCGCAGTCAACCTAGGGAGGTCAAGGTGCGACTGATTGTGCCCCACGAAAAAATCTATTGTTCCCCGCCTAACCAACTGTAGGGTGTCGCAGTGTGCATCCACAATCCAGATTGCCTGTTCTTCCCGATTCTCCGATTGCCAGACGGGCACATCCACTGCGAACCTCCGATCCATCCTCCCGTACCTGAGGAGAACCAGCCGTACCTAAAACGGTTCGAGGAAACTCAACGCGTCGGCATCCGAACTTTTTTTCAGTTATTAACGGGGTTCAACGATCAGCTTGATTGCGGTTCTCTCTTCCCCGTCGATTATTATGTCGGTGAAAGCAGGAATGCAGATTAGATCCATACCGCTCGGTGCCACAAACCCACGGGCAATGGCAATTGCCTTAACTGCCTGATTAATCGCTCCGGCACCGATTGCCTGTAGTTCAGCGCTTCCTCGTTCGCGCAGAACACCTGCTAGTGCCCCGGCTACAGAGTTTGGACTGGACTTTGCTGAAACCTTTAATACGTCCACCAATTTGCTTCCTCCTTCTATTGCGGCACCTTACCAGTTATCTCCTGCGGAGTTTATTCGCCATCTGCTCATTAATTCCTTCGACCTAATGGAAAAATTTTTATAATTTTATAAAAGATTAGGTCAAAATATCAATCTTCGATCACTAGCGTTGCATAAAAACTGCGAAGCACTGTCAAGTCCTAATTTTTCGATGCCAAGAAGGTAGTACCTTGAATTTATGGTGTATACATACAGTGAGCAAATTCCAGCAGGGGCCAAAAACCAAGGTGTAGTTATAGGTAGCCCTCATCCACATTTTAGAATAGCTCTATTATATCAGCGGATCGTAGGTCAGATCGCTTAAGTGATCTGCCTCTCTTGCTATCACCTGCCTTACGGTTTCTTGGAATATCGCTTCATGGTCCATTCTTCGTCGGCCTTTGGTCCGGGGTCCAAATTTTCGGTAAAGCTTGCGGACGAAGGTCGTAAACGGATCATAAAGGCAGGTGATCAGATGACGCTTGATGGTTAACAACGGCCCCTGGAAGCCGGTTTTGGCTTTCAGCAACAGCAGCAGGCAATAGGTGATCAGTGCTATGAACAGCTGGTTTTCCACCGCCCGTGGGCTTAGTCCGTAGAAGTGTTTCACACGTAGATATTGCTTGATCCACTTGAAAAACAACTCGATCTGCAAGCGATAACGGTAGATGTCACTGATTTCGGTGGCCGACAGCCTAAAGTCGTTCGTTAGGATGATTATCGGATTGCCTTCGGTGTCTTCGGTTTTCACCAGTCGCAAGGGGTGTTCCATTTTGTTGATGCCGTCAGTGCCAAGAAATACAATCTGATCCTTCTTAACCAAACTGGTTGGATCTGTGGAGTGCTCGCTGATCACCTCTATTACGGCGTTGCCCTTGAGGCGGGTCGCAAAACGGATGTCGTTGGCGCAGTACCGATCAAAGAGTGTGTAGTCTACGTAACCCCGGTCAAAGACGTTTAAAGCGTCCGGTTCTTCAACGATTAGAGCTTCCATTTGGGATTTGTCCGCTTGTCTGGCGGGAGTGACTACTGCTTTGTCCGGCAAGACCTCCCCGTCGTGGAATGCGAGCCGCAGGTGCAGCTTTATGCCGGCCCGGGTCTTTCTGAAGTCCGCCCAGAGGTATCGGGAAAGACACAGGCTCACGGCACTCGAATCGATCAGGTAAAGGCGGCCAACCGTATTTCTTACGGTATTGAAGCCACATCCTCTGGCACACTCCTGAACGACATTGCGGAACAGGGCTTCGGTGACTTCCGGTGGAAGATCCCTCAGTCTCCGAGATAGCTGTGCGTAGCTGATTGACTCAAGTTTAAGGGTCTGGCTGAGCCGCTCATCGTTGAGGCTTCCGCCAATATCGCGCAATCCTCGGAGCTGTTCCAGTTGGGCTAAGGCTATAAGTTGGATTAGATTTACGGCAGTCAGTTTCTTGGCTTACCTATCAACTCCTAAGGCTGACCATAAACCCTGGTAGGTGTCACTGAAAATTGGCTTAAACAGTTGCAAAAATGTGGATTTTGCGGTATCCTTGTCCTGCATTTGAATCTCCCTTATCTTAGAGATTTGGGCAAGGACTACCTCTGATCTCTATTATAAGGGATTTTTCTTTGTTTGTCGATGTATTTCGCCGCTTTTCACTGTCATTCGTCGCTTGACAACCGCATGGCATGTTTATGCAACGCTACTGATCTTCGATGATAAATAGGCGGCTGATACTTCTCGCACGTCCGGTTTGGGTATCAACATCCAACAGTACGGCGTTTAACTGATAGGGTCCGGTGGCAACTTCAAAGCGGCGTGGCATATGCCTGAGGAAACGGTCAATAATAATCTCCCTCTTGACCCCAATTACTGAATCGCGCGGTCCAGTCATCCCTACATCGGATATATACGCAGTTCCGCCAGGCAATAGACGTTCATCGGCAGTTTGCACGTGCGTATGCGTGCCTACCACGGCACTGACCTTTCCATCCAAATGCCAGCCCATTGCCACTTTCTCGGATGTCGCTTCGGCGTGAAAATCCAGGATAATGGTCCGGGTGTCTAGGTGCATCTCGGACAGAATTTCTTCGGCCTTTCGAAACGGGCAGTCCAACGGAGACAAGAAAACGCGGCCTGAAAGGTTGACAACGCCAACTTTCACGCCACGTTCAGTGCTAAACACCCCGCTCCCGCAGCCGGGAGTCCCAGGGGGGTAATTTGCGGGTCGGATTATTCTTGGTTCATCATCAATGAAGTCCTGAACTTCTCTCTTGTCCCAGATATGATTACCGCCGGTCAATACATCAATGCCGTAACTGAACAGTTCGTCGGCAATGTCCCAAGTAATACCATTGCCTCCAGCGGCATTTTCACCATTTGCCACTACAAAGTCAATCTGGTGGTCCCTAACCACCCCGGGTAGTATTTCACGTATTGCCTTCCGGCCCGGCCGGCCGACAATGTCACCGATCATTAACAGCCGCAAGTGATCGCCACCTAGAAACTTATTCAATACTGGTGAGCCTATTTGGCATACTCGACCACTCGAGTCTCTCTAATGATTACGACCTTAATCTGACCTGGGAATTGAAGATCGTTCTCGATCTTTCGTGCTATATCACGAACGAGACGTACGGCCCCGAGATCATCAATCTTGTCCGGCTTGACCATTACCCGGATCTCTCGTCCCGCCTGAATGGCAAAAGCCTTATCCACTCCGGAGAAGGTATTTGCAATTTCTTCAAGCTTGGTCAACCGCTTAATGTAGTTCTCCAGGGTTTCCCGGCGTGCTCCGGGCCGGGCCGCTGAAATTGCGTCTGCGGCCTGGACTAGTACCGCTTCAATCGTTGTCGCTTCTTCGTCGCCGTGATGAGCGGCGATCGCATGCAATACTTCTGGACTCTCCTGGAGCTTACGGGCCAGATCCACACCAATTGTAACGTGAGGGCCCTCCACCTCGTGGTCTACGGCCTTTCCGATATCGTGCAGAAGCCCGGCCCTTCGGGCTAGCTTTTCGTCCGCACCAAGTTCTGCGGCCATCATTCCAGACAGGTGAGCTACTTCAATCGAATGCCTCATGACGTTCTGTCCATAGCTGGTCCGATACCGTAAACGTCCCAGAAGCTTAATCAAATCGGGATGCAGATTGTGCACGTTAGCCTCAAAACTGGCCTGTTCACCGTTTTCCCGGATTTGAACATCCAGCTCCTTGCGGGCCTTCTCCACCATCTCCTCAATCCGGGCCGGGTGAATCCGACCGTCGGACACCAGTTTCTCAAGAGCGATGCGAGCGGTTTCACGTTTGATCGGATCAAACCCGGACAGGATCACTGCCTCTGGCGTGTCATCAATGATTAAGTCGATCCCGGTCAGCGTTTCAAAAGCACGAATATTGCGGCCCTCACGCCCGATGATACGCCCCTTCATTTCGTCGTTAGGCAGGGGTATCACTGAAACCGTGGATTCCGCGACATGGTCCGCGGCACACCGCTGGATGGCCAACGAAATAATATTCCGAGCCCTTCGATCCGCTTCTTCTTTAGCCCTACTCTCCAGATCCTTGATTAGAATCGTGGTCTCGTGCTGAATCTCGTTCTCCACATCACGTAGCAGTATGCCCTTTGCCTCTTCCGTAGTAAGGCCGGAAACACGTTCCAATTCATGTACCTGCTTACGATAAAGTACGTCGAGATCAACCCGAATCTTGGTCATTTCCGCATCTTTGTGGCCGAGTGCCTCTTCCTTCTTTTCCAGTCCCTCAAGCTTACGGTCCAGACTTTCCTCTTTTTGAACCAGCCTTCGCTCCAAGCGCTGGGTTTCAGAACGGCGCTCGCGGTGTTCCTTCTCTACCTCATTGCGGAGTTTGAGCACTTCTTCCTTCGCTTCCACCAAAGCCTCTCGCTTTTTAGATTCTGCCTCTTTCATGGCCTCGTCAACAATAGTCTTGGCTTTGACCTCAGCGGAGGCTATCTTGGATTCGGCCAAAAACTTCCGCAATAGATATCCAAACACAAATGCTGCGGCAGCGGCTATCAGGGCAACAATCAACACTGCTGAATCAGGCATTAAGTCACATCCTCTTTGTATGTCTAAAAACTAAAAAAACCGAGAAATACTCGGCAGAAAAACGAATTGACAGACAGTGAGGCCATGCATCAGGCCTCTTCGGCAACCTATTGGGTTTTTATATATCAAAACCAATAATGGCGAACGTCAATTCTATTTTCTCCCAATATAATTCTAATTACTTCAATGAACGCTGTCAAGCTTGTTCGTTGGTTATTGCTCTTTCCCGGCTACCCTATATTGTTCACAAATGCTGGTACCCCTTAAACCCACACAGAAAAACCCCCGAAGATCGAGGGCTTTGCTGTTAAACCTGGCGTACTTCTTTCACTTCAGGAACGGCTTCCTTGAGCACCCGCTCAATACCCTGCTTGAGGGTTACAACGGCCATTGCTCACCCGTGACAAGCACCCTTGAGGCGAACCTTCACGATCCCGTCCTCGATGTCTACCAATTCCACATCCCCGCCATCGCGCTGGAGAAATGGACGAACCTGATTCAGAACAGTCTCCACTTGCTCTCTCAATGACTCGACCTCCTTTGCTGCAGTCCTATTCTAAAGTATCTGAATATTTTTGGCAAGTACAACCCAGTAAATTACAACACTGTTGGCCCAAATATGTACACATTCCCACAGCAGGCATATACTGGTATTGCCAGCACGTGTGGTACGCAAACACAGTCTTGGAGGCCGTCCAGTCGGCCTCCGCTTTTTTCTTTTCAGGCTTGTCTCCTGTGAATAACATGCCCCGAGCAACGCCCACTCATCCGGCTTCACTGCTTATGTTTTGAACGACCGGTGTGCAAACCGCAGACGGGCTTAACCCTTGACAACGTAGGTCTACCGGCGTAACATGTAAATGTTGCCGAAGTGGCGGAACTGGCAGACGCACTGGACTCAAAATCCAGCGGGGTAAC